>Ga0075428_100004474_pt1 | contig 15427 bp, 12 predicted proteins | sample RhiMetdeltSRZDD2_FD_75291 | JGI IMG/M metagenome (GOLD analysis project Ga0075428, IMG submission 75291) | Populus rhizosphere microbial communities from Tennessee, USA - Rhizosphere MetaG P. deltoides SRZDD2 | ecosystem: Host-associated > Plants > Roots > Rhizosphere > Soil | place: USA... | reverse complement strand
GGCCGGATCGACTTCTGGGACTGGTTGCAGCACCTGCTCCCCGCGGCCACCCCCGACGCCGACCTGCGTTGGGCCTTCGCGCTGGCGGCGGTCGGCCTCGGCCTGAGCCTCGCCCTGCGGCTGCGGGCCGGGATCTTCCTCGGCGCGGTCGCGGTCGCGACCGGCGTCGCCTTCTGGGTGCTGCCCCAGGGTCGGCTCTGGAACGCCCGGGTCCTGCCCTTCTACTACCTGGTGGTGATCCTGCTCGCGGGCCTCGCGCTGGTGGAGGGGGCCCGCCTGGTGGCCGAGCTGATCGAGCCTCGGCGGCGACCGGGCACCTGGTTCGGCTCGGGTGCCGTCGCGGGTGTGCTGGTGGTCTCGCTGCTGTACGTGGGGCTGCCGATGGGTGTCATCCCGGGCTCCGAGCACCTCGCGCAGGGCGGCTACGGCTGGCCGGACTTCAGCCCGGTGCAGTTCCAGTCGTCGCCGGAGAGCTTCGTGCCGGGCTGGGCCGACTGGAACTACACCGGCTACGAGGGCAAGGACAGCTACCGGGAGTACTACGAGGTCGTCCAGACCATGGATCGGCTCGGCGACGACCGGGGCTGCGGCATGGCGATGTGGGAGTACCAGCGCGAGCTCGACCGCTACGGGACGCCCATGGCGCTGATGCTGCTGCCGTACTGGACCGACGGGTGCATCGGGTCGATGGAGGGCCTGTACTTCGAGGCCTCGGCGACCACGCCCTACCACTTCCTCATGCAGACCGAGCTGTCGGCCGCGCCGAGCGCGGCGCAGCGGGACATGCCCTACGGCGGCTTCGACATCGCGCGCGGGGTCCAGCACATGCAGCTCATGGGGGTCCGCTACTACATGGCGACGACCCAGCAGGCGATCCAGGCCGCGAACACCCAGCCCGCTCTGACCCAGATCGCCAGCTCGGGACCGTGGGTCATCTACGAGGTCGCGGACTCCGAGGTGGTCACCGGGCTCATCAACGAGCCGGCGGTGATCGAAGGGGCCGGCGACCACCAGACCGACTGGCTCGAGGAGCCCCGGGACACGTCGGGGCGGTTCTTCGGGCCGTCCATCCAGTGGTTCCTCGAGCCGCAGCGATGGCCGATTCTCGTGGCCGCCGACGGGCCACCGTCCTGGCAGCGCATCGGGATGACCGACGACGTCCTCGACCAGCCCGAGGAGCGTCCGGTACCCCTGGTCCAGGTGAGCAACATCGACACCGAGTCCGACCCCGAGCAGATCAGCTTCGACGTCGACCGGGTCGGTTCACCGGTGCTGGTGAAGCAGTCGTACTTCCCGAACTGGCACGCCGAGGGGGCCCTCGGCCCGTGGCGGGTGGCACCGAACCTCATGGTGGTGGTGCCGACCCAGAACCACGTCGTGCTGAGCTACGAGAACACCTCGGTCGAGTGGGTGTCGTACGCGTTGACCTTCGTCGGGCTGATCGGTTTGCTCCTGCTGGCCCGGCGGGGGGTCTACCGGTTCCGGGCGCCGTCGGCGGCAGCGGCGGCGTCGTCGTCCGGTGCGCCGGTCGACGGGGAGTCGGCCGTGTCCTCGGCCGAGGCGCCGGCAGTGGTCTCTGCCGCGGGGACGACCAGCATGTCGCCCGGCCCGCCTCCCGATGACTGAGCGCTTTCGCCGCCTGGCGATCGTCGGGCTGGTGCCGAGCACCATCGACATCGTCCTCCTGCTGGTGCTGCGTCAGCACTTCGGGTGGGTCCTGGTGCTCGCCGACCTGGTCGCGGTGGGCGTGGCCAGCACCGTGTCGTACGTCGTGCACCGGGCGGTGACCTTCCGCAGCGACCCCTACGTCCGCTGGGTGCAGGTTCCGGTGGCCTTCGTCGGCGTGGCGGTCCTGGCCGCGGTGGTCGACGTCGTCGTGCTGCGCCTGCTGTACGCAGGCACCGGGTTCACCGCCACGTCGGCCGTGCTGGAGGCCAAGCTGGTGTCGTTCGGTGCCGCCACGGTGGTGCGGTTGACCTGCTACCGCGGGCTGCTGCTGGTCGGGATGACCCGGGCCCGCAGCAACCGCGCCGACCGACCACCAGCGCCGGGACAGCTCCGCTTCACCGTGGTCGTGCCGGCCTACGACGAGGCCGACCGGATCGCCGAGACCGTCGAAGCCATCCGCAAGGCGCTGGTCGACGTCCACCTCGAGGGCGGGATCGAGGTGGTGGTGGTGGACGACGGCTCCCGCGACGGCACCGGGCAGGTCGCCCTGGACGCCGGGGCCGACCAGGTGGTGGTCCAGCCGCAGAACCGGGGCAAGGGTGCGGCCGTGCGCGCCGGCACCCTGGCTGCCCGAGGGCGCACGGTGGCCTTCGTCGACGCCGACCTGTCGTACTCGCCGGACCAGCTGCTGCGGATCCTGGAGCCGGTCGAGAGCGGTTGGGAGGTCGCGATCGGTTCCCGGGGCCATCGGGACACCCGCCACCTGGAGACGCGGTCCCGGCTGCGCGGACTGGGCAGCCGGGTCATCAACCTGCTCGGCTACGCGGTGCTCCTCGGGAACTTCCGCGACACCCAGTGCGGGCTCAAGGGCTACCGCTCCGACGTGGGGCGGATGATCTTCGAACGGGCCCGCATCGACGGGTTCGCGTTCGACATCGAGCTGCTGCACCTGGTCGAGCGGTACCGCCTGTCGCTGACCGAGGTCCCGGTCGAGGTGCGGCACTCGTCACGGTCGACGGTGCGGGTGGGACGGGATGCCGCCCGCCTGGTGTGGGATCTGTTCCGCATCCGGCACTGGGCGGCCACCGGGGTCTACGAGCCGGACGATTCCGTGCCGGCCGCTGACGCGCCCAGCCACTAGCGTGGGAAAGCCATGGCTGACCTCGATGCCGTCTTCAAGGCCTACGACGTGAGGGGTGTGGTGCCCGACCAGTGGGATGCCGAGGTGGCCGGTCGCATCGGCGCCGCGTTCGCCCGCTTCGCCGTCGACAGCGGCGGTGCGGGGCGGGTCCTCGTGGCCCGCGACATGCGGCCGTCCGGGGTGGAGCTGGCGGCGTCCTTCGCCGAGGGCGTCCAGCGCCAGGGCCTCGATGTGATCGATCTCGGTCTCGCCTCGACCGACCTGATGTACTTCGCGGCCGGCAAGCTCGACGCGCCGGGCGCGATGTTCACCGCGTCCCACAACCCGGCCCAGTACAACGGGGTCAAGATGTGCCTGGCCGGCGCTCGGCCCGTCGGGCAGGACACCGGCCTGGACGAGATCCGCAAGCTGACCGAGAGCGGTGTGCCTCCCGCCCACAGCGAGCCGGGCACCCTGCGGCGGCGGGACCTGCTCGAGGACTTCGCCGAGCACGTCCGGTCCTTCGTCGACCCCGGTGTCCTGCGTCCGCTGCGGGTGGTGGCCGACACCGCCAACGGTATGGGTGGTCTGGTCGTGCCGCGGGTCTTCGCACCGCTGCCCTTCGAGCTCGAGGTCCTGTACGCCGAGCTGGACGGCACCTTTCCCAACCACCCGGCCGATCCCATCCAGCTCGAGAACCTCCGCGACCTGCAGGCCCGGGTGCGCGAGACGGGGGCCGACATCGGCCTGGCCTTCGACGGCGACGCCGACCGGGTGTTCCTGGTCGACGACCGGGCCGAGCCACTGTCGGGGTCGACCACGACAGCGATCGTGGCCCAGGCGATCCTGGAGCGCGAGCCGGGCGCCACCATCCTGCACAACCTGATCTGCTCCAAGGCCGTGCCCGAGGTGATCGAGGAGCACGGCGGTACGCCGGTCCGCACCCGGGTGGGCCACTCGTTCATCAAGCAGGTGATGGCCGAGACCGGGGCGGCGTTCGGTGGCGAGCACTCGGCGCACTACTACTTCCGGGACAACTACCGGGCCGACTCCGGCAGCATCGCGGCGCTGGTGGTGCTGGAGCAGCTCAGCAAGGCCGGGGTGCCGCTGTCCGAGATGCGCCGGCCCTTCGACCGGTACGCGGCGTCGGGCGAGATCAACTTCGAGGTCGCCGATCCCCGGGCCCGCATCGACCACGTCGCCGCCGCCTTCGCCGACGCCGCCCAGGACCGCCTGGACGGCCTGACCATCGATGCCTGGGCCTCCGAGGGCTGGTGGTTCAATGTGCGGCCGTCCAACACCGAGCCCCTGCTCCGACTGAACCTCGAAGCCCGCACACCGGCCCAGCGCGACGAGCACCTCGCAGCGCTGCGGTCGCTGATCACCGAGGAGTGACCGAGATGGCTCTCGACACCCAACTGCTGGAGATCCTGGCCTGTCCGGAGGACAAGGGCCCGCTGCTGTACTTCGAAGACGAGGACTGCCTCTACAACCCCCGTCTCAAGCGGCGCTACGCCATCCGCGACGACATCCCGATCATGCTGATCGACGAGGCCGAGACCGTCGACGATGCCGAGCACGAGCGGCTGGTCGCCAAGGCCGCCGAGCAGGGCATCGAGCCGACCTTCGAGGCCTGAGCGACGAAGCTGGCCCCCGTGACCTCCCTCACGTCCTCTGACCAGGCCCTCGACTCGCTGGACATGGCGGGGGCCACGCTGGCCTTCCCCGACCAGGTGGCCGACGCGGCCCGGCTGGCGTCGGGCATCGGCGGGTTGCCGGCCCACGAGACCATCGACAACGTCCTGGTCCTGGGGATGGGAGGCAGCGGCATCGCCGGCGACGTCGTCGCCGCCGTCGGTGGCCCGTTCGTGCCCGTACCGGTGGTGGTCAGCAAGGGCTACGGCGTGCCGTCCTTCGTGGGCCCCGGCACGCTGTGCTTCGCGGTGTCCTTCTCGGGCGACACGGAGGAGACGCTGGAGGCGGCCCAGGCCGCAGCGGCGGCGGGAGCCCGCATGGTCGCCGTCTGCCAGGGCGGCCAGCTGGCCGAGCTGGCCCCGACGTGGCAGGCGCCGCTGGTGCCGTTGACCAGCGGCATCCCCATGCCCCGTGCCGGCCTGGGTGCGCTCACCGTGCCTCTGCTGGTGTTGCTCGAGCAGGTGGGGCTGTTCCCCGGGGCCATCGCCTGGGTGGACTCCGCGGTGGCGCAGCTCTACGCCCGCCGGGTCCAGCTCGAGGCTTCGGACAGCCGGGCCCGGGCCGTGGCCCGCACCATCGGCCGGACCATCCCGCTGATCGTGGGTGCGGGCCCGATCGGCGCGACGGCGGCGCTGCGGTGGAAGAACCAGGTCAACGAGAACCCCAAGGCGCCGGCCTTCGCCGGGGCCCTCCCCGAGCTCTGCCACAACGACATCTGTGGCTGGGGCCAGCACGGCGACGTCACCCGACAGATGTTCACGCTCGTCGAGCTGCGCCACGACGAGGAGCACCCGCAGGAGACCCACCGCTTCGAGCTGGTCCGGGACATCATGGCCGAGGTCGTCCACGACGTCGTCGAGGTGCGCGCCGAGGGCGACGGGCCCCTGGCCCAGCTGTTCGACCTCACCTTCTTCGGCGACGTCGTGTCGCTCCACATGGCGTTCCAGGAGGGCATCGACCCCGGGCCCGTCCCGGTCCTCGACGACATGAAGCGGGCGCTGTCCGGCGCCTGAGCCTCCGCCATTACCTCCGAGGTCATGTCCGGTCGGCCCCGATCCGCGGCAGACTCCTCCCATGGGGGAGACCACACGGACGGAGTTCCGGACCTGCCCGCTGTGTGAGGCGGGCTGCGGGCTCGAGATCACCATCGACGGCGACCGCGTCACCCGCATCCGGGGCGACCGCGACGACGTGTTCAGCCACGGCTTCATCTGCCCCAAGGGCTCGACCTTGAAGCAGCTCCACGAGGATCCCGACTGGCTGCGGCGACCGCTGGTCCGGCGGGACGGCGAGCTGGTGCCGGTGTCGTGGGACGAGGCCTTCGCCGAGGTCGAGCGGCTGCTGATGCCGGTCATCGAGCGCCACGGCCGGGATGCCGTCGCCGTCTACCTGGGGAACCCCAACGCGCACTCGCTGGCCGGCCTGCTCTACCTGCGGGGGATGATCAAGGGCGTCGGCACGGCCAACGTCTTCTCGGCCAGCACCGTCGACCAGCGGCCCAAGGAGGTCTCGTCGGGCCTGCTGTTCGGTGGCGCGCTGACGGTGCCGGTGCCGGACATCGATCGGACCGACCACCTGTTCATGCTGGGAGCCAACCCCTACGCCTCCAACGGCAGCCTGGCGACGGCACCGGACTGGCCGGGCCGCATCGAGGCCCTCCTGGCTCGGGGCGGCACGCTGGTGGTGGTCGACCCCCGGCGCAGTCGCACCGCCGAGGTGGCGACGGACCACGTCGCCATCCTTCCGGGGACCGACGCCTTCCTCCTGATGGCCATGCTCAACGTGTTGGTGGCCGAGGACCGGATCGACCTCGGTGCCGCCGAGCCGTACCTGGCCGGCGTGGCGGAGGTCCTCGCGCTGGCCGAGCCGTTCACACCCGAGGCCACCGAGCCGCTCACCGGTGTCGCTGCCGACACGGTGCGGCGGCTGGCTCGCGACCTCGCGGCCGCGCGCACGGCCTGCGTCTACGGCCGGATCGGTACCACGACCGCCTCGTTCGGCACGGCGACGTCGTGGCTGGTCGACGTCCTCAACGTCGTGACCGGGAACCTCGACCGGCCCGGCGGCGCCATGTTCCCCAAAGCGGCCGCGGGCGCGGCGAACACCCGCGGCACGCCACGCGTCGGCCGGGGCGTGAAGCTGCACCGGCGCACCAGCCGGGTCCGGAGCGTCCCCGAGACCTACGGCGAGCTGCCGGTGGCGTGCCTGGCCGAGGAGATCGACACACCGGGCGACGGCCAGATCCGGGCGCTGGTGACGGTGGCCGGGAACCCCGTGCTGTCCACGCCCAACTCGGGTCGGCTCGATGCCGCGCTGGCGCTGCTGGACGTGTACATCGCCGTCGACCCCTACGTGAACGAGACCACCCGCCACGCCGACGTGATCCTGCCCGTGCCGACCGCGCTGCAGAAGGGTCACTACGACTTGGCGCTGCTGCAGGTCGCACTGCGCAACGTCGCCAACTACAGCCCGCCGGTGCTGCCGCTGGAGCCCGGCCAGCCCGACGAGTGGCAGGTGCTGGCCCGGGTGGCGCTGATCGCGCAGGGGATGGGAGCGGACGCGGATCCCGCGGTGGTGGACGACCTGACCGTCGGCGCCCTCGTGCAGTCCGCCGTGAGTGACGGGCACGGCCCGGTCGCGGGCCGGGAGCCGGACGAGATCATCGCCGCCCTCGGCGATCGACGGGGGCCGGAGCGGCTCGTCGACCTCATGGTCCGGCTCGGCCCCTATGGCGACGGCTTCGGGGCCCGGCCCGGCGGGCTGACGCTGGACGTGCTCCTCGACCACCCGCACGGGATCGACCTGGGGCCGCTGGAGCCCCGGCTGCCCGACGTCCTGCGGACGCCGAGCGGGATGATCGAGCTGGCACCCGAGCTGCTGGTGGCGGAGGCCGGGCGGATGCGGGTCGCGCTGGGCAACGGCAACGGCAACGGCAACGGCCAGGGCCACGGCTCGGCGGAGTCGTTCCTGCTGATCGGGCGGCGGGACCTCCGCTCCAACAACTCCTGGATGCACAACGTCGAGGTCCTGGTGAAGGGCAAGCCACGCTGCACGCTGCACGTCCACCCCGACGACGCGCGGCGGCTGGGCCTGGAGGACGGCGAGACGGCCGAGGTCCAGTCCCGGACCGGCAAGCTCACGGTGCCCGTCGAGGTCACCGACGCCATCCGGTCCGGCGTGGTGAGCATCCCGCACGGATGGGGCCACGACCTCGACGGTGTCGAGCTCTCGGTCGCCCGGCGGTACGCCGGGGTCAACAGCAACCTGCTGGCCGACGAGGAGCTGATCGACCCCATCTCGGGCAACGCGATCCTCAACGGCATCCCGGTCGATGTCCGGCCGGTCCGATCGCCGGTGGAGGTCGGCTAGTCCCGGCCGACGCACTAGCCTGCATGGGGTTCGGGCTGACATGGGTGGTGCAGCGGCATCCAGCCCGGTGACCGGTTGATACTGACGCGTCATCAGGAGCAGACCCATGAGCAACCCCTCCCTTTCCCTGTCGTCGGGCGACTTCAAGGTCGCCGACATCTCCCTCGCGGCGTGGGGCCGCAAGGAGATCGAGCTGGCCGAGGTCGAGATGCCTGGCCTCATGGCCCTACGGGCCGAGTTCGCGGACGCCCAACCGCTGGCCGGCGCCCGGATCACCGGCTCGCTGCACATGACCATCCAGACCGCCGTGCTCATAGAGACGCTGGTGGCGCTGGGGGCGAAGGTGCGGTGGGCCTCGTGCAACATCTTCTCCACCCAGGACCATGCCGCCGCGGCGGTAGCCGTCGGCCCGACCGGCACCCCCGAGGCACCCCAGGGCGTCCCGGTGTACGCCTGGAAGGGCGAGACGCTCGAGGAGTACTGGTGGTGCACCGAGCGGGCGCTGCTCTGGCCGGACGGTGACGGCCCGAACATGATCCTCGACGACGGCGGCGACGCCACCCTGCTGGTCCACAAGGGCGTCGAGTACGAGAAGGCCGGCGCCGTGCCTCCGGCGACCGACGAGGACCCGCACGAGTGGCACGTCATCGTCGACGTGCTCAGCCGCTCCCTGGCCGAGGACGGCAACCGGTGGACCCAGGTCGCCGAGCGGGTCAAGGGCGTCACGGAGGAGACCACGACCGGCGTCCACCGGCTCTACCAGATGGCCGAGCAGGGCACGCTGCTGTTCCCCGCCATCAACGTCAACGACTCGGTCACCAAGTCCAAGTTCGACAACCTGTACGGCTGCCGGCACAGCCTGGTCGACGGCATCAACCGGGCCACCGACGTCATGCTGGGCGGCAAGGTGGCGGTGGTGTGCGGCTACGGCGAGGTCGGCAAGGGCTGCGCGCAGTCGCTGCGGGGCCAGGGCTGCCGGGTGATCGTCACCGAGGTCGACCCGATCTGCGCTCTGCAGGCCGCCATGGAGGGCTTCGAGGTCACCACCATCGAGCGGGTCCTCGACAAGGCCGACATCTTCGTCACGGCCACCGGCAACAAGGACCTCATCTCGGCCGAGCACATGGCCCGGATGAAGCACAACGCCATCGTCGGGAACATCGGCCACTTCGACAACGAGATCGACATGGCCGGTCTGGCCCGGCTCAGCGACGTCCGCAAGGTCGAGATCAAGCCCCAGGTCCACGAGTTCGTGTTCCCCGACGGGCACTCGATCATCGTGCTGGCCGAGGGCCGGCTGCTGAACCTGGGCTGCGCAACGGGGCATCCGAGCTTCGTGATGTCGATGAGCTTCACCAACCAGGTGCTGGCCCAGATCGAGCTGTTCACGAAGACCGGCGACTACCCGCTCGGCGTTTACGTCCTGCCCAAGCAGCTGGATGAGAAGGTGGCCCGCCTCCACCTCGACTCGCTCGGCGTGAAGCTCACCGAGCTGTCCTCCGATCAGGCCGACTACATCGGCGTCCCCGTCGAGGGCCCCTACAAGTCCGACCACTACCGCTACTGAGCGGTCGGGTCCGACCGGGGTGCGAGCATGACCATCGACATCGGGCGCGTCGGCATCTGGAGCTCCTCACGCCTGTGGGGCGGCGACGACGCCCGCGACGCGGCGGCCGAGCTCGACGAGCTGGGCTACGGAGCCCTGTGGTTCGGCGGGCTGGCCGGCGATCTGCACGTCGTCGAGACGGCGCTCGGTGCCGCCCGGCGGATGGTGGTGGCCACCGGTGTGGTCAACATCTGGCTCTCGGATCCCGACGCCGTGGCCGGGTTCGCCCACCAGATGTCGAGCGCCCACCCCGGCCGGTTCCTGCTCGGCGTGGGAGCGGGCCACGCTCCCACCGCCGAGTCCGTCGGCCGCCACTACGACGATCCCCTCGCCGAGCTGGAGCGGTACCTCGACCGCCTCGATGCGGCGCCCCATCCGGTCGCCGTCGACGAGCGCATCGTGGCCGCCTTGGGGCCCCGGGCCCTAGATCTGGCCGCCCGCAGGTCCGCGGGCGCGCACCCGTACCTGGTCCCCCCGGAGCACAGCCGCATCGCCCGAGCGGCGGTCGGTCCCGACAAGGTGGTGGCGACAGAGCAGATGGTGGTCCTCGAGGCCGATCCCGCCGTGGCCCGGGGCGTGGCTCGCCACCACCTGCAGCGGTACCTCGTCCTGGACAACTACCGGCGCAGCCTGCTGCGCCTCGGGTTCGATCCCGCCGACCTCGACGGCGGCGGCAGCGATCGGCTGGTCGACGCGCTGTTCGCCTGGGGTGACCTCGAGGCCGTGGTCGGCCGGGTGAGCGACCACCACGCCGCGGGCGCGGACCACGTGTGCCTGCAGGCCTTCATCGCCGGCCAGGAGGGCAGCGACGGGACGCCTGCCCTGCCCCGCGCCGCCTGGCGCACGCTCGCCGAGGTCCTGCTCTGAGCGGCTGAGCCCACGCGGCCGAGCCGCCTGACGAACCTGCCCCGCCCTCGCAGCCATCACGCCGAGGGAGAGCGGGGCAGGTTCGCTTGATGTGGAGTCGGTCAGGTCAGGCGATGAAGTTGCGGACCATCGTGAACACGTCCTCCCGGCTCAGGAAGTCGGAGTGCTCGATGGCGCCGGCGAAGGTGTTGGTGGCCCCCGACAGCAGCACGCTGTCGTCGGGGTTGATCACGTCGTCGGAGTTCGACCAGAAGGTGCCGTAGTTGGTGGAGCCGGGCGTCTCGTCGCCGCTGTTGAGGGCGTTCAGGAACGACGAGCCGCCGATCATGTCCCGGCACCCCGCCGAGAACAGGTAGCAGAGGTAGGCGGTGGTGGTCCCGTGGTTGGGCCCGGCCAGCGAGACCCAGTCGTCGACGACGGCCGTGCCGCCCAGGTTCTTGAGGTAGTAGCGGCTCGACAGGCTGCCCATCGAGTGGGCGACGATGTCCACCCGGGCTGCCCCCGTGCGGGCCCGCAGGGCGTTGACCGCGTCGCGCACCTGCGCGGCGATGGTCGCGTTGGACTGGTTGCTGTTGTAGGTGAAGGCGTAGAGCTGGTTGCTCGTGTAGCCCGCGGCCTGGAACCGGCTGATCATCGTGTTCCAGGTCGACGCGCTGCTGTTCCACCCGTGCACGAAGACGATCGGATCGCGCGCGGCCTGGGCCTCGACGGGCGCCGGCCCGGTCGCGATCAGTGTGGTCCCGGCGACGACGAGCGCGGCGATGCAGATCCCCAACCGCCTGCCAGCGCGTCTTGACACGCCTGTGTCCCTGGACATGCGGCTCCCCCTGGTGGTCCCACTGCTGAGACTGGGCCGCCGCCATACCCAGCTCGCATTGCGGTCTGGTTGAGGAACGGTGGCGATCCTCGATCGGCCCCAGCCGGGGGGAGCCGGCCGAGCCGGGCGTCGACCGGGCCGGGCGTCGACCGTGCCCGTGGCGGTGCACGGAGTACCGTTGCCGCCGCATGCGCAGGTCAACTCGGCGGAAGCTGGACGTCGCGCTGCTCGTGGTCGGGGCGATCGTCGTCGGGCTGGGAGCAGCCTTCGGCGCCTTCGTGGGCCGTCCCGAGCAGGTCCGGTCGATGTGGGCCACGGCTGTGGTGGGCGACGACGGCGCCGCCGAGGTCACCGAGGTCATCGACTACGACTTCGGGGCGAGCACGTCCAGGCATGGGATCTTCCGCGTGGTCCCCGGGCTGGACCCCAACGCACCGGTCCGGGTCGTGTCGCCCGACGCACCCGACGACGTGCTGGTGACGGCGGAGGTCGACGGGACCCGCATCCGGATCGGCGCTCCCGACCGGACGGTGACCGGCACCCACCGCTACGAGATCGAGTACCCGCTGCCCGGGGTCGTGGTCGGCGACCAGCTCGCCTGGGATGCCGTCGGCACCGAGTGGAACGTGGGCATGGAGGTCGTCGAGGTCCACGTCGTCGCTCCGTTCGAGCTGGACGACCCGGCCTGCTTCGCGGGGCCGGCGGGCTCGCGCGGGTCCTGTGACGACGTGCGCGAGGTCGAGCCGGGGCACCTGGTCGCGACGGTCGACGGGCTCGGCGCCCACGACGGCGTCACCGTGACGGCCACGCGTGGACCCGCCCTCGCGGCGGCGCCCACGGCGCCCGGCGTGCCCGGCCCCCCGGACGATCCGGGCACCGGCCCGCTTCCTCCGGCCGTGATCGCCGCCGGCGCGGCCCTGCTCGCGGGGGGCCTCGTCCTGCTGCTGGTCCGGCGGGCCGGGCGGGAGCGCCTGGTGGTCGGGGCCGGCGGCCCGTCCGACGCCGCCTTCGGGCCGGTGGGCACCACTCCCGCAGTGGGCGGCGACGGCTTCCAGGAGATCCGGGTCGACGAGGCCGAGCTGCGCCGGATGGCGACCACCGACTTCGCTCCGCCGGAAGGCATCACCGCGTCGCAGGGCGGGATCGTCCTGGTCGAGAACGTCCGGCCGGAGCACCGGGTGGCATGGCTCATCGAGGCCGCGATCGAGGGCTCGATCGACATGGTGGAGCCCTCCGACGGTGCCCGAGGCACGAACATGACGCTGGTTCGCCGGGCGCCGGGCAGCCCGTGGACGGCCTCCATCCTCGACCGGGCCTTCGCCGGCCGGTCGGAGATCGAGCTCGGCCGCTACGACTCCGCCTTCGCCAGCGGTTGGCGCCAGCTCAGCGCGCTGTTGCAGGGATGGCGGGCCGGCAGCGACTTCTGGGATCGCCGTGCCGGGAGCCGTCGCGTCAGCGCCACCATCCTCGGGATCGTCAGCGCGATCGTCGGCCTGATCGTCGCCGTCGCCGGGGGAGCGCTCGCCGGCCTGTGGGGTCCACCGTGGCTGGCCGTCGCCGCGGCCGGCGGCCTCCTGGCGGGTGGCGGCGTGGCGCCGGTCGTGGCCGGATGGGAGCTGTACGTGCGGACGCCGGCCGGGTCGGCGGCATGGCTGCGGGTCGAGTCCTTCCGTCGCTTCCTCGCCGAATCCGAGGCCTACCACGCGGAAGAGGCCGCGAAGCGGGGTGTGCTGCGCGAGTACACCGCTTGGGCCGTCGCCGTGGGGGAGATCGACCGGTGGTCGGCCGCCGTGCAGTCCTCGACGCTGATCCCGGCCGAAGCGGGCATCGGTTACGTCTACATGGCGCCGCTGCTGCTGTCCTCGACGAGCCACACGGCAACCGCGCCCTCGTCGAGTGGCAGCGGGGGGTTCAGCGGCGGGGGGTTCAGCGGCGGCGTGGGCGGCGGCGCCGGCGGTGGAGGCGGCGGCAGCTGGTAGCGAGCGGCCCGGAGATGCCGGTCGCTACGGAAACGTCACAGGCCGTGAGTTGAATGGCGCCTCGTGTACGTGGTGTCGGTGCCCGGGGTGGACGAGTGCCGGGCGCTGCTGTCCTACGAGGGGCCGGGCCGCCACCTGGTGACCGATCTCAAGTACCGCAACGACCGGCGAGCCCTGAGCCGCCTGGCCGACGCCGTGGCGGGGATGCTGCAGCCCCCGTCCGACGCCGTGGTCACCTGGATCCCGACCACCACCGCCCGCCGGCACCGGCGGGGGTTCGATCAGGCGGCCCTGCTGGCCCGGGCCGTCGCTCGCCGCTGGCACCGGCCCTGCCAGGGCCTGCTGCGGCGGGACGACGGGCCGGCGCAGACCGGTCGGTCACTGGCCGACCGCCGGCAGGGCGTTCCGCTCGTGGTTCGCCGGGTCGGGTCGATCACCGCCGCCGTCGTGCTGGTGGACGACGTCGTCACGACCGGGGCGACGCTGCACAGTGGAGCGACCGCGCTCCGGGGGGCGGGCGCTCCGTGGATCGGGGCCGTGGCCGTCGCCCGCACGCCCCGCGGCCTCAGCTGACCGCGGGGCGTACGCCTTGTGCTCCGCCCAGGTTGCTCTCCTCCTGGTCGGTGGCGCAGCGTGCGATGATCCGGAGGACCCCTCCGGTCGTCCGGATCAGACGGCGCGGCGCAGCGGGCGAGGGCTCGGGCCGTCGGTGCCGTTCGTGCCGTTGGTGGCGGTGGTCCCGTTCGTCCCGTTCGTGGCCGCCGTGCGGCGGTCCTCGCTTCGACGGACGGCGGCGGCATTGCGGCGGCGCATCACCTTGGTCTTGGCCTTCTCGATCTGCTGCTCGAGCTTGGCGGCAGCCCGGTCCACCACGACGAAGGTGTCGGGGCCACTCACCCGGCAGCGGATGTGGTGACCGTGGCCGTCGAGGCTGACCTCGCAGATCTCCCGCTCGGCGATGCGGGGGTTCCGCTCCTCGAAGAAGTGCACGACTGCTCGGTCGAGCCGGTAGGCCTTCCGGGCGAGCCGACCGATCTTCTCCTCGACAGCTTCTCGCAAAGCTGGCGAGACCTCGGTGTTCCGTGCGCTGACCGTGATCTCCACCCAGGAACCTCCTGTGCGAGTGCTATGTCAGCCTTCGCCCGCGAACGGACGAGGGGCTTGTTGTCGACGCCGATCCGCCTGGCCCTGCCTCCCTCGACCGACGTCGCTGCGGCGAGGGTAGCCCTTGGATGACGGCGATGTAAGGGCCTTCAGTCCCACCTGCAATTACTCTCTGGGAGGCTGGCTCTCGGAGCGGAAGCCGAGTGGAAGTTCGAGTGGAAGGGAGGCCTCCCGTGGGCACCTACCTCGTCGTGGCCCATCGCACCCTGGTGGGCGAACACCTGCTGGACCACGCCCGTGGACTGGCCGAGCAGGAGCCGAGCCGCTTCCACATCGTGGTCCCGAAGCACCATCCCCTCGACCACGCGTGGAGCGACGGCGAGATCGAGGGCAAGGCCACCCTGCGGTTGGAGGAGGGCCTCGCCGCCTTCGCCGCGGCCGGGCTGGAGGCCACGGGCGAGATCGGCGACGAGAACCCGGTCTACGCGGCGTCGACGGGCCTGCGGACCATCGACTTCGACTGCGACGGCATCGTCGTCTCCACCCTGCCCCGCGGGGTCTCGCACTGGCTGCGCGCCGACGTCGTCCGCCGCATGCGGCGCGAGTTCGATCTGCCCATCACCCACCTCGTGCAGAAGGCGTCGGCGGCCCGTTCATAGATCGACCCGTCGGTAGACTCTGTTACCTCATGGGCCTCGTCGACCGCATATTCCGCGCTGGTGAAGGCAAGAAGCTGCGCGCGCTCCAGGCGCTCGTGCCGGACATCGCCGCCCTGGAGCCCGAGCTGGAGGACCTGTCCGACGACTCGCTCCGGGCCAGGACCAACGATTTCCGCCAGCGGCTCGACCAGGGAGAGGATCTCGACAACCTCCTGATCGAGGCCTTCGCCGTGGTGCGCGAGGCCGGCAAGCGGGTGCTGGGCCAGCGCCACTACGACGTGCAGATGGTGGGGGGCGCGGCGCTCCACTTCGGCTGGGTGGCCGAGATGAAGACCGGCGAGGGCAAGACCCTGGTGTCCACCCTGCCCGCGTACCTCAACGGCCTGACCGGCAAGGGTATGCACCTGGTCACGGTCAACGACTACCTCGCCACCCGCGACTCCCAGTGGATGGGTCGGGTGCACCGCTGGCTGGGGCTCGACGTCGGCCTGATCGTCCCCGGGCAGCCCGACCCGGACTACAAGCGCGAGCAGTACGCCTGCG
>Ga0075428_100004473_pt1 | contig 15429 bp, 5 predicted proteins | sample RhiMetdeltSRZDD2_FD_75291 | JGI IMG/M metagenome (GOLD analysis project Ga0075428, IMG submission 75291) | Populus rhizosphere microbial communities from Tennessee, USA - Rhizosphere MetaG P. deltoides SRZDD2 | ecosystem: Host-associated > Plants > Roots > Rhizosphere > Soil | place: USA... | reverse complement strand
GTTGGGCCGGCATCCCACTGCCCGATCGTGCCCATCAAAGTAAATGCGCCGCCGCTGCTGACACCGCCGCCGCCATCGATCGTAAACCAGTCAATCGCGAACGGCTGGGCGTTAGTTGCCACAGCCAGACACCCGAACAACGCGAGAGAGATGGCCTTCTTCTTCATAGGCGTGGGTGCGAATGTTTGAAGGTGACGCAAGCACGGCAAGGCAAGCACAAATCGACTGCGGCGACAACGCCAAAAATGCCGCGAAAAACCGGGGCGGTTTCCCAGTGGATTTTAGTGGGTTTGTTCGGTAGCATGAGTAGACGCATGAGTTGGTCGTCCGGACACGTGCTCGCCTTGCTGGGTGCGCTGAGCATCCTGGCCAACGCCCGTGCGGCATCGTCCAACTTCGAAGGCGAACGCTTCTTCACTGAGAAGGTCCAACCGATCCTCACCGAACACTGCCACAAGTGCCATAGCCACAATGCGGACAAGATCAAAGGCGGTCTGGTGCTTGACTCGCTCTCGGGGTTTCTGACTGGCGGAGATTCCGGTCCGGCCATCGTACCGGGAAAACCAGAAGCGAGCCTGCTCCTCAAGGCGATCGGGTATGGGGACGAAGACCTGCAGATGCCGCCCAAGGGCAAAAAGTTGTCGGAGGAGCAAATTCGCACGGTGACTCAATGGGTGAAGATGGGCGCGCCGTGGCCCGGCAGCGAAACGAACAAGATCGCCCGCGGCAAAATCACGGACGAAGACCGACAGTGGTGGTCGTTCCAACCGTTGAAGAAGGTTTCGCCGCCGAAAGCAGATGATGGCGGTTGGTCACAGAACGAGATTGACCGGTTCATTTACGCGAAGCTCGCAGCCGAAAGTCTCAAGCCTTCGCCCGAAGCGTTGCGACAAACGTTGATTCGCCGGTTGAGCTTCGACCTTATCGGCCTGCCACCGACGCCCGCGGAGGTTGACGCGTTCGTGAACGACGCGTCCCCCGAGGCGTACGAGAAACTGATCGAGCGCCTGCTCTCAAGTCCCCACTACGGTGAGCGCTGGGCACGGCACTGGCTGGACCTGGTGCGCTACGCCGATTCGGACGGCTATCGGATCGATGACTATCGTCCGAATGCCTGGCGGTATCGTGATTACGTGATCGACGCGTTTAACTCCGACAAACCGTACGATCGTTTCGTTAAGGAGCAACTCGCCGGCGATGAACTCTGGCCACAGGAAAAGGAAGCGATGGTGGCGACTACATTTCTGCGGCACTGGATTTACGAATACAACAACCGCGATGTGCGCGGCCAGTGGACTACCATCCTCAACGACCTCACGGATACGACGGGCGACTTGTTCCTTGGCCTCGGCGTCCAATGCGCGCGTTGCCACGATCACAAGTTCGATCCCATTCTACAGAGGGATTACTACCGGTTGCAGGCGTTCTTCGCGCCGATTTTGCCGCGGGATGATTTGCCGCTCGCCACTGCCAATGAATACGCGGCTTACAAAGAAAAGCTTCGCCAGTGGGAAGATGCGACAGCGGAGATTCGGCGGCAAATCGACGAGATCGAGGCACCGCACAGGCTCGCTGCCGGTGATGTGGTGATGAAAAAATTTACGGATGACCTGCAGGAACTCATTCGCAAACCGCAGGAGCAACGCACGCCGTACGAGCACCAGATCGCGGAGCTTGCCTATCGCCAGGTGTTGTACGAACACGGTCGCTTCCAGAGTCGCATCAAGGGCGAAGAGAAGGACCGGTGGGAAGCGCTGAAGAAGCAGCTTGCGGAATTCGATCAGGTCAAGCCGGTAGCGCCGCCGCCGGTTTTCAGCGCGACCGATGTCGGCTCTGCAGCGCCGCCGACGTTCCTGCCCAAAGGAAAGAAGGAGCCGATTGAACCGGGATTCCTGACTTTGTTGGATCAGAACCCCGCGGTGATACCTGTTGTCGACGGCGTGCCGAACTCGACCGGGCGGCGGACGGCGCTGGCAAATTGGATCACCAACGCGAAGAACCCACTGACGACGCGCGTGATCGTTAACCGCGTATGGCAATATCATTTCGGACGTGGTCTCGTTGCGAGCTCGAGCGATTTCGGGAAGCTCGGCGAGCCACCGTCGCACCCTGAACTGCTCGACTGGTTGACGCAGCGGTTCATCGACGATGGTTGGAGCTTCAAGAAACTGCATAAGCTGATCCTTACCTCGGCCACCTATCGGCAATCGGCGCTCACGCCACCGAGCGATGTTGCCAAAAAGAAAGACCCCGAAAACCGCTGGCTTTGGCGGATGAATATTCGGCGGTTGGATGCGGAGCAGATTCGCGACGCGCTGCTCGCGTCTTCGGGCGAAGTCGATGTGACTCCGGGCGGCCCGCCGGTGGATGCCTCAAAACCGCGGCGCACGATTTACACGAAAGTGATGCGCAACACGCGCGATCCGTTGCTCGACGTGTTCGATGTGCCGGAGAATTTCGTCAGCACCGGCCAGCGCAACGTGACCACCACGCCCAGCCAGGCGCTCTTGATGATGAATGGCACGTATCTCCTGGACCGCGCCCGCGCGATGGCCGCGCGGTTGGAAAAACAAAACTTTTCCCGTAACGACGACCTTGTCACCGCGGCTTACCGACTCGCGTTTGGACGTGAGCCGCAGTCAGGTGAACGTTGGGAGGCCGTGGCGTTTCTCCGAGAGCAGGCGACACGCGTTGACACGAAGCCGCGTCCAGCGCGCGCGATCGCGTTTGAATCCGACAAAATGCCTTACCGGGAAGGGCGCGCCGCGCTGATGCAACCGAATGGGATGCAGAACAAGTTTGAAGTGCCCAGGAGCGGCTCGCTCGTGACTGAAAAATTCACGATCGAAGCATTCGTTCTTCTCAAGTCGGTTTATGACGACGCGGCGGTGCGCACGATCGCCTCGGTTTGGGATGGCAAGGAAACCAGCCCCGGGTGGTCATTTGGCGTGACAGGCCGCAAGTCGCGCAACCGTCCACAAACGCTCGTGCTGCAATTGGCCGGCCGACCGATGGAGGGAAACACCGGAGGCGAAGCCATTTTCTCCGGACTGAATCTAGAACTCAACAAGCCGTATTTTGTTGCCGCGTGCGTGGACCTCGCGAACACGAACGAGAACGGCATCACGTTTTATTCCAAGGACCTGTCTAACGATGACGAACCGCTCCAGATTGCGCACGTGGCGCATCGCACCGCACAACCGATCCGTTCCAGGGCCGATTTCACGATTGGCGGGCGGGACGATCGAGTCGACCACGTGTGGGACGGACTCATCGACGACGTGCGGCTTTCGAATTCCGTGCTGAAGCCCGAGCAACTGCTCCTGACGTCCGAATCGATCAATGAAACGACGATGGGCTTCTGGCGTTTCGAATCGGCGACGAGCTATCAGAAAGATTCGTCGCCGCGCGCGAATGACATTCGCGCGAAAATCGCGCCAGTGACTGCGCCCGCGAATCCGCGCGCGGCGGCGCTCATCGATTTCTGTCACGTCCTGCTCAATGCGAACGAGTTTTTGTATGTCGACTAACGCGCCCTATCATTCACGTCGAGATTTCCTCCTGCGCGGCGGGGCTGGGTTTGGGACACTTGCGCTGAGTTACCTGCTTGGGGGGAACCCGCTTCTTGCGGCTCTGAAGAAATCGGCCTCGCCGTTGGAGCCGAGAGCGCCGCATTTTCCAGCGAAGGCTCAGAGCGTGATTTTTCTCTTCATGGAAGGCGGGCCGAGTCACATCGATCTTTTCGACCCCAAGCCGAAACTGAACGAAATGGCGGGCAAGCCTTTGCCGGACAGCTTTGCCAAAGTGATCACGTCCATGGGCGAGTTTTACTCACCTTTGCTGGCCGCGCCGCGCACCTGGAAGCAGCACGGTCAGAGCGGGCTCTGGATGTCCGAGTGGGTGCCGCACATCGCTGAGTGCGCCGACGATCTCGCGGTCATTCGCTCGTGCTGGGCCGATGGGATCAATCACTCCTCCGGGATTTGCCAAATGAACACCGGATCGATCCTTGCCGGCCGGCCTTCGCTTGGCGCGTGGGTTTCGTACGGGCTTGGCACTGAAAACCAAAACCTGCCTGCGTTCGTGGTGATGCAGGACAACAACGCGACGGTCGTGAACGGGCCGCGGAACTGGGGCTCCGGTTTCATGCCGGCGGTGTATCAGGGCACGCGGCTGTCGTTTGGTTCGGAACCGATTCCCAATCTGAACACGCCGGATGCGATCAGCGACGCGCAGCAGCGTGGCAAACTCGATTACTTGAATCACCTCAATCGCGAGCATGCACTCTCGCGTCAGCAGCAGACTGAACTGGATGCGCGCATTGCCAGTTACGAACTTGCGTTTCGAATGCAGGCCGAAGCGCCGGACGCCGTGGACATTTCGAAGGAGTCTGAGGCCACGAAAGAACTCTACGGCCTCGACAACCGCGAGACGGTGACGATGGGCCGCAACTGCCTGCTGGCGCGGCGGCTCGTCGAGCGAGGTGTTCGCTTTGTGCAAATCTATCATGGCGCTGGGAACAAGTGGGACGCGCACAGCGCAATCGAGAAGAGCCATCCCGAGTTGTGCCGCTCGATGGACAAGCCGGTTGCGGGTTTGCTTAAGGACTTAAAAGCGCGAGGTCTGCTCGATTCGACTCTCGTGGTCTGGGGTGGAGAATTTGGCCGCACGCCGATGTCGGAGAAAGGCGACGGGCGCGACCATAACCCGACCGGCTTCACGATGTGGATGGCGGGCGGCGGCGTGAAAGGCGGGCAGACCATCGGCACAACCGACGAAGTCGGACTGCACGCCGTCGAAGACCGCCTCCACGTTCACGATCTGCACGCGACGGTTCTGTATCTGATGGGCATCGATCACATGCAGTTGGTCTATCGCTACAAAGGCCGGCCCGAGCGCCCGACATTGAACGAAGGCGAGGCATACAGGAAGATCACGGCCGCGTAGCTATCGCGGTATTGATCAAATGGCGATCAGCGGCCACACTCCGCGCACCTGATGACATGCCGCTATAGCATAGGCGTCCTGGTCGTCGCCAGTTCCTTCGCTTTCACCGGCCTGGCGGCGAAGTATCAATCCAGCGCCCAACTCGCCACCGACCTCAAAGGCATTGCGAGCAAGCATGGAGACGTGGCGCGATTGTCGAGCGTCACAAAATCGCGCGCCGGTCACGATGTGTGGCTGCTGCAACTCGGGGTGGGAGATAAGGAACAACTCGACAAGCGACCGGCGCTGCTGGTGATTGCGGGGGTTGAAGGCAATGATCTGGTGGCAACGCACAGCGTCGTGGCGTGGGCGCAGGGTTTGGCCGCGAAATACGCTGAAAGCGACGAGCGTGTGCGCAAGTTGCTCGATCGGAAAACGGTCTACATTTTTCCGCGCCTCAACGCCGATGCCGCCGAGACGTTCTTCCAAAAGCCGCAGATGGAACGAACGGTCAGTACCTTGCCGGTGGACGACGACTATGACGGTCTGATTGATGAGGACGGCCCCGACGATCTGAACGGCGACGGCCTGATCACGTGGATGCGGATTGAAGATCCCGAAGGCGAGTACATTGTTGATCGGAGTGAGTCGCGATTACTGCTGAAGGCCGATCGGGCGCGCGGAGAGGCTGGCAAGTGGCGCTACATGGTTGAAGGCCGTGACAACGACAATGACGAGGCGTGGAACGAGGACGGTCTCGGCGGCGTGAATTTCAACCGCAATTTCCCGCATAACTACAAATTTTTTGCGGCGAACGCGGGAACGCACCAAATCAGCGAACGGGAGACGCGCGCGCTGGCCGACTTTATCGTGGCGCATCCGAATGTCGCCATCGTGTTTACCTTCGGCGCGGCGGACAATCTGACGCAGCCGCCGAAAGCGGAAGCCGCGGGCGCGAACAAGCGTCCGCAGACGGATCTTCAGCCGGACGACCTGCCTTTTTACCGCGAGCTTGGAAAAGCGTGGCGGGACGCGCTGGGTCTGAAGAAAGAACTTCCGGGAATGTCGGAACCCGGGACGATCTCGGACTGGATGTACTTTCACCGCGGCCGTTTCTCGCTGGCGGCACGGCCGTGGACGGCTGCGTTGCAAGTGGAACTCGAAAAAGGCGCGAAGCCCGAAGGTAAAGAAGAGAAGAAGGACGAGAAGCCGAAGGAAGAAGCAAAGAAGGAAGACAAGAAAGAGGAGAAGAAACCGGACAATCGCAATGAAGAGGAACGCGCGCAGTTGAAGTGGTTCGATGAGAACGCGAAAGAGGCGTTCGTGCCGTGGCGTAAAATCGAACATCCGGATTTTCCGGGCAAGAACGTCGAGATCGGTGGCTACGCTCCATTCGCGCGCTCCAACCCGCCGGAGCGATTGCTGGAGGGACTCGCGCAGAAACACGGCGTCTTTCTCACGCAATTAGCGGAGAAATTTCCGGAACTGCGTGTGCGGCAAACGAAGGTGAAGAACCTGGGCGAAGGCGTGTTCGATGTGACCGTCCAGATTGAGAACAGCGGTTACCTGCCGACCGCCCTGGCGCAGGGCGGCGCCACGCGCGAAGTGAATCCGACGCTCGTGGAACTCAAGCTCGACGAGAAAGCGATTCTTTCCGGCAATAAACGAACGGCATTGAACGCCATTGAAGGCAGCGGCGCCATGAAGGAAGTGCGCTGGGTCGTGCACGCGCCGAACAGCAGCAAGGTGGGCCTGAGCGTGCGTTCCACGCTGGGCGGATCGTTTGACGCGGAGATCGAATTGAAATGAAGCGCGCCGTTTCCATTGCCTTAGCCGTCAGTGTCCTTCCCTGCGTTGCCGCGGAAAAGAAGGACACGAACATTTTTCCGGCGCTGGGGATCACGGCCGAACGCAAAGTGGAAGTGCCGTGGAACCGTTTCTACGATCACGCGGGATTGAGCGCCATCCAGAAAAAACTTCACGAGGCGTTTCCGAAGCTCACGAAGCTGTACTCGATCGGCCAGTCGGTCGAGGGCCGGGAGTTGTGGTGCCTCGAAGTGACGGCGCATGAGGTCGGCGATCCCAAGCGCAAACCGGGAATGTGGATCGACGGCAATATTCATGGCAACGAAGTGCAGGGCGGAGAAGCCGTGGCTTATACAGCGTGGTATTTGTGCCATCAATACGGTCGAGTGGAGAAGGTGACCGAGTTGCTCGACCGCTGCGTTTTCTATCTTGTGCCCACGATCAATCCTGATGGGCGAGACCGCTGGCTGCACGCGGCGCACAGCGCGAGTTCTTCGCGTACGGGGGTGAAGCCGCGCGACGATGACCGCGACGGATTGTTCGACGAAGACGATTACGACGATCTCGACGGCGACGGGACAATCACGATGATGCGCATCAAGGACCCGCATGGCCGGTGGAAGCCGCACCCGAAATTTCCCGAGACGCTCATGATCGAAGCGGAGCCTGATCAACCCGGCGAGTACACGCTCCTCGGCGGAGAAGGGATCGACAATGACGGCGATGGCCGTGTGAACGAAGACGGGCGCGGCGGGTACGACATGAATCGCAACTGGGCGTGGGACTGGCAGCCGGATTTCGTGCAGCGCGGCGCGCACGAGTATCCGTTTTCATTGCCCGAAACGCGCGCGATCGCCGATTTCATCATCGATCATCCGAACATCGCCGCTGCGCAGACGTATCACAACGCTGGCGGAATGATTCTGCGCCCGCCCGGACGTGAAGGCGGCCAGATGCGTTCGGCGGACGATCGGGTTTACCAGGCGATCGCGGAACGCGGCGAAAAGATGCTGCCGTTTTACCGTTCGATGATCGTGTGGAAAGACCTTTACACGGTTTGGGGCGGCGAGTTCGACTGGTTTTACAGCGCGCGCGGTATTCTTGCCTACTGCAACGAGCTGTGGAACATGCGCAACCTGGACAAAAGCACGAACTCGCCCAGTGATGAAGACGAAGCGGCGTTTCTGCGTTACGTGCTCCTGAACGAGGGCGTCGTGAAGTGGCACGAGTTTGATCATCCGACTTACGGAAAAATCGAGATCGGCGGCACGCGCAAAAACTGGAGCCGCACACCACCGTCGTTTCTTCTGGAGGAGGAATGCCATCGCAACATGGCTTACACCCTGTATCATGCCGAGCAAATGCCGCGCTTGCGCATTGCCGAGGTAAAGACGGAGAGCATCGTGGGCGGCCTGCACAAGGTGTGGGTGACGATCGAAAATCAGCGGCTCATTCCGACGCGCCTCGCCCAGGACGTCAATAATCACATTAGCCCGCCCGACGTGGTGACGCTTTCCGGCCCGTCGATCAAAGTGCTGTCGTCGGGTGAAGTCACTGACCGCTTTTTCAAGCGAGTCGAAGCGGTGAAGCGACGGCCTGAGCGCGTGGAACTCGATACCATCTCCGGCCTGCAGGCAGAACGTGTTCAGTTTATCGTGAGTGGCAGCGGCAACTTCAAAGTCACGGTCGATTCCACCAAGGGCGGGATGGTGAGCGCTGAGGGGAAGGTGCCCTAAGTCAGATTCCCGATTGAGGCCGCTCGCGCTCCAACGAAGTTTACGATATTCTTCGATTCTCGTGAATCGGAAAGCATGCGAATATCTCTGCGCCTGTGACGCGGCTTTGGCGCCGTGGGTCAAGCGGATCGGGCAGATCAAACACAAAGCGCGGCGGTTGGCGCCGTTTCATGCACTGATCCGCGCGATTATTCACCAGCAACTGAGCGGCATCGCGGCAGGGAGCATCGCGCGGAAATTCCAGGCGCTGTTTCCCGGGAATGAAATGCCGACGCCAGAACAGGTGCTCGCGACCGCGCCCGAGACATTGCGCAGCGCGGGGCTTTCGCGAGCGAAGCTGAGGTACATTCTGGACCTCGCGCAAAAGGCGCTCGATGGAGTTGTGCCCACTTTGGAGGAGGTGGACACGCTCACTGATGAGGAACTCATTTCGCTCCTCACGCAAATCAATGGCGTGGGCCGATGGACGGTGGAGATGATGTTGATTTTCGATCTCGCGCGGCCCGACGTTTTGCCGGTGCACGATCTTTCGATCCGAAAAGGGTTCGCGATGGTTTTTCGGAAACGCAAACTTCCGAAACCCGAAGCGATTCGGAAATACGGGGAGTTGTGGAAGCCGCACCGCACGACCGCCGCGCTCTATTTGTGGCGCGCGAGCGTGTTGTAGCCGCCTCGGTTACGGCGAAAAGCGCAAGCGGTACGAGCGATGTGAGTGCGCCGGAGCGTCTGTGTCCATGACCTGGCCATCGACGGCAATGTGATTGATGGTGCGGAGCGTGGTCCAGTTGGTGAGGTTCGCGTCGCTAACTTCCAGAACGTAGGTTCCCGCCGCCGCTTTGTAATTTAATTCGAACTGGCCGTTGAGGAGACGGCGGCCGGAAACGAGCTGCGGGCGCACGGTCAAGAGGGCGGACTGACTGAGCACGCTTCCGGCTGAATTCGTCACCGAGACACTATAGGCTCCTGCGTTGGTGTGCTGGACGTTGCTCAATACGAGGGCAGCATTGGTCTGGTTCGGGATCACCGAGCCATTGAAACGCCATTGATAGCGCAGAGGCGCTGTGCCGGAGGCAGCGACATTGAACGTGGCCGTGGCGCCTGGATCGACCGTACGGCTGAGCGGTTGTTGTGTGATCGTCGGGGTGACGTTGGGTTGATTGGGCAGGTTCAAGTGCAACACTAAGGCACCGCCCAGCCCAGCGCTGTAGCCATCGATGGCGATCACATAGGCAGTGCCTGCCGTGGCCGGGAACGTCACGAGGCTTTGCAGCGTGGTGTCGCTCGCGTCATCGTTGCTTGCGACCGGCGTCAGGCTGGAGACCGCCGTCCCGCGATAGACGGCCAGCACCGTGTCAAAGCTGCTCCCGAAGGTATCGATCGTGCAAGTGCCACTGCCGGGCGCGATCCACTCGATCCATCCCGAGCGCGTGCCAGTCTTATTGTCGTGCTGCGGTTCGCTCGCTTCCTTCGTGTAATTTGCGCTGTTGCCCGTGACAAAGTTCGTGAAACCGTTGATGAGCCCGCGACTGGCGAAGCTGTCATTGAAAGCCGGCGGCGCAACTCCAACCGTAATATTCACCGCCGGTGAGACGGCGGCGGCGCCCTGGTTGTCAATAGCACGCGCGGTCAACGTGTAATTTCCGGCCGCAAGGCCGGGCAGATTCGCGTTGTAGGGCGCACTGGCGTCGGAGCCGACGAAATTTGTTCCCTGGTAAAACTCAACGGCAGCCACGGTTCCATCGGGATCGGTCGCCGTGGCCGTAATCACTATACCTGCCGGCGCAAAGAACGTCGCGCCGTTGGTTGGGGAAGTAATGGTGACGACCGGGGTGCGGTTCACACTAATGGCGACGGGGGCCGATTCGGCAGTCGAACCCAGGTTGTCGGTGGCGACGGCAGTAAGATTGTGGGGGCCGGAAGCCGCATTGGTCCATGTGTAGGTATATGGCGATGCGGTCACTTCGCCGATCCGATTGGTGGCATCGTAATAGAATTCGACCTTTGCAATTGACCCGTTGGCGTCGGTCGCGGTCGCGCCGAGCGACACGTTTGCCCCTGCATTGAAGGTGGCGCCCGCGACTGGATTGGTGAGTGTGACCGATGGCGGCGTGTTATCCTCGTCGAAAATGATCACCGTAGCGGCAGTTTGCGCACCGATGACGTACTCGCCTGAACTCGCAATCGTAAGCACGACCGTTTCATTGCCTTCGAGCAATGAGTCGTTGACCGGTGTGACGGGGACGTTGATCGAAGCGGAGCCCGCGGGGATGAGCAGAGGACTGGTGATCGCCTGGTAATCGCTGCCGGAACTTGCGGAGCCGCTGACTGCGAAGCTGACGATCAGCCCGACGGACGTATTTCCCGTGCGGTTGATCTGAAATGTTCCTGTGTTGGAGCCGGGCTCCGAAGCGTTCGCGTCCGAGGCGATGACGGTAACCACGGGCGGGATGGTGACCGTTAAGGTGGCGGGCGCGCTCAGGGCTGCCCCCACGTCGTTGGTAACGAATACCGTGTAATTACCGGTAGCGCTGGTCTGCACGTTGTTGAGTGTCAGCGTTGTATTGGTCGCGCCGGTGATGGCGACATTATTGAAACGCCATTGATAACGCAGCGGGGGGCTTCCGCTCACTGTCACCACGAAGTTGACGTTGGCGCCAACAAAGACGTTGGTGCCGAGGGGTTGGGCGACGATTTGGGGAGCGGCGCTGATGGCGAGAGCCGCGACGACGCTGGTCACGGAGCCGAAGCTGTTGGCGACGATGACGCGGTAAGCGCCTTCGTTGGCGGCCTGCACATTGGTAACGGTGAGGCTGGCCCGCGTCGCGCCGGCGAGATTCACGCCGTCGCGCTGCCATTGATAGGAGAGCGGTGGCGTTCCCTGCGCGGCGATGGTGAAAACGGCGGTGCTGCCGGCGGCGACCGAACGCGTTTGCGGCTGCTGAGTGATGGCAGGTGGCGCCTGCACAACCAGGTTGGCCTCCGCGCTGACCGTTGCGCCGGCGGAGTTGACCACCAGCACCGAATACTCGCCGGCCTGGGCCAACTGCACGTTGTTCAGCGTAAGGCTGGTCGCTGTCGCTCCGGCGATATTCACTCCGTTCAAGCGCCACTGGTAAGTCAGCGGCGGTGCGCCGTTTGCAGTCACATTGAGGACAACTGAACCGCCAACGCCGACAGTTTGACTGAGCGGTTGCGCGGTAATGGAAGGCGCGGCGACCAGCGCGCTGCCGGTTGCACCGCCGGGCGTGGGTGTGCCGGCAATCCAGTTGACGGGATCGTTTCCGTAAAGCGGATTCGGCGGCATGCGCCTCTGCAGCGACGCCCCGACTCCGTTGGTGTAGCCATCTGCCGCGGAAGGCCACGGGCTCACATCGGAGTATTTTACGCGGTCAGTCTCAATGTACGGGACGAACCCGGCTTGCGGTACCGTGAGCGGCTGCGGCTCATCCGGGCGATACAACTCGACGTTCTCACCGGCATTATCGAGGCGGCCCTGGTACGGACCGTAAATTGGCACGGCGGTGCTCAGTCCGTAGCGAGCGCGAAACGCGTTTAGAGCTGCAGTATTCGTGGGGCTGAAATTCACGACCAACAGATAAGCGCCTGGCTGCAGAGTAACGCCCTGTGGAAAATCAAAATCGACGGCATCGCGCAGCCGCCATGTGTTGGTCGGATAGTTGGGATCAAACAGCGGCACCGCAACGCCTCGAATGTTGTAGAATTCTACAAACTCGTACGCTGCACTGTCGTTCGTACCCACGGCGGGCGGGTTGTACATGATTTCGGTGATTAGCACGTCGCCGATCCTTGCGTTCGCATTGGTTAACCCCGTGCCAGTCCTGAATTGCTCGACCGTGCTCGCGCTGTCCGCACCAAAACTGCGGCTGGCCATGGCAGTGAAATCGAATCCCAGGCTCGTCTGGAATCGACCGAAGGAAACTCCGTTTGCCGCAGCCCCAAAACGCACGCCGGTCCGGTATCCGGTGAGATCGCCGACAGCATTGGCAGTGAACAAGTAAACCTCGTCGCCATTGACAGAACTCAGCGAGAAACTCGGATACACGTCCGGAAACGGATTAAACTGGTTTTCGTAGAAGACGATGAACCCCCCGGGCTGCAAGACGGTCCCTTGCGCGATGCGGAACTTCTTCGGGTCGTTTCTGCTGTCGGAAATCCACCAGCCCGAAATGTCCACCGCGCCGTGCGAGACGTTTTGCAGTTCGATGGCGTCCTCCAACGGCAGGTCGGTGTGCGTGAGCACTTCGCTGACGACGATCTCCGTGATCGCGCGCAAGTTACTCGCGCCGGGCGTGGTCGTGCCCGGGAAGGGCTCGATCGTTGGGGAGCCATCCGGAAAACGGCCTTCGGACACGCCCGTTGTTTGCGCGCCGAAGGTTACTGCATCAATCTGTGTTCCGGTTCCGGTGAAGAGGCCGATCGCTTCGCCGCCCGCGCGCAGCCCGAAGTTCACATGGTCCGCGCCCGCGCCTGGATTGTTGTCGGCGACAAAGCGCACAAAGCCGTCCTGCCCAAAGCTCACGAACGAGAGATTGGCAATGCGGTGCATCGTCCGGTTGCCGAGCGTGTCGGTGAGATAGAGACCGCCGAGGCTCACCGGTTGGGCGTTCGGATTATAGAGTTCGAAGAAGTCCTCATCGTTGCCTGATGGATTTGCCAGCCACTCATTGATGCGCAACGCCATTGGGTCGCCCAGGACTGTCGGCACGTTTGCGGAGCCCGGCGTGGCCAAATTCAATTCCCAGGTGCCCACTCCGTTTGGAATTCGGCCAATCGACAAATCGGGCGCCTGAATTCCGAACACCAATGAATCCAGCAACCCGCCACCGCGACTCGTCTTGTCGAACAAATAAACTTCGTCGCCCCCGGCGCTTAGGCCAAACCCAGCGTTCAGCACGCCAGTATTATTCGTCGACACCAAGAGAGCGGGGTCAAACCGCACCAGGAGATAATCGCCCGCAGGAATGCTCACGCCCGCGGGAACGACCCAGCGGCGCGGCGTGGCCGCATTGTCGGTCAAGCTCATGTCAGACACATCGACTGCGTTCGTAGAGGTGTTGTGCAACTCCACCCAGTCCGTGATGTTCGTTTCGCCCCCAAGCAAGATCGTGGCGTTGTTGGCCATGACTTCGTTGAGCACGATTGGGATGGAGGGGAAGTTGGTAAACGTGCGCGTGGCACTCAGGCCCAATCCAAAAGCGACGTCGCTGCTGGGCAGTTCCGCCTGGTGAACCTCGACCGCCACGACGTTCGTTCCCACGCGGAGATTTGCGTTGGGGAAGAGCCACGTTTCGAGGCTGGCATTGTTCACGGACGGTCCCAGTGCCGGCGTGTCGTAAGTGATGTTGCCGCCGGGCATGCGAATGCGCGGCATCTCCTGGCCGTTGATGTAAACAACCGCGCCGTCATCGATGACCGTTGAAGCAGAAATGGAAAACCCGGCGACGTTGGTGTTAAGTACGAACGTTTGCCGAAAGTAATACGTCACGATCTGCGGTCCGCCGTTGTTGAGCGGCAGGATCGTGTTGATGAAGGGCGCAGGCAAACACCCACAGTTTTCGTTAGCGAGCAAGGCAGGGCCATTCGTCCAAAGAGAATCGTCGTAGTTGGTACCTCGCCACGCGGTGCCGAGGTCGGTACCGCTTGCTTCGTATCGCCAATGGCTTGCCAGGCTCAACAGGTTGATCGTTACGGTCTCGACCACCGGGATGGTCCCGGGGTTGGGTCCCCCGGGTGTCGGAGGGTTGATGCGGCCAATGGTACCGGAGCCGCTCGGAATGCGTCCCTCGGCGATGCCACGCGTCTGCGGACCATATATAATATGGTCGATTAGGCTGAGGTCGGCCCCAAACAGGCCGATCTCGCCCTGGTCACCGGAAAGTTTGAAGTTCAAATGACTGGCGTCATTCGTATTACCGTCTGCGGTGAGCGCCACGAACCCATTTGCGGGAATGAAACTCAGCGCGGGAACCTGATGACGCGTGGGAGCGCTTTGGGGCGCGTCCGTGAGGTATGCGCCGCCGAAATTCGCCGGCACCGGGAGCGGGTTGTACAACTCGACAAAATCTTCGCTGAACAATCCGCCGGGACTCGCGAGCCATTCATTGATCTTGAGCGCATGGGCGTCGCTGGCGGGCTGCGCAATGTTCGGCGCCCCGAAGGTCGGACGCGTCAGGCCCCACGAGTGATCGGCGAGGCGGCCAATCGAATAATCAGCGATCTGTAGACCAAACGTGATCTGATCAATGAGCTCGCCAGTCGAGCTGAATAGATACAGACCATCCCCGTTCTGGCTTAGACCAAACCCGAGGTGAAAACCGGGCCCCGTTTCATTATCGGCATGAAGCGTGAGGTACTGGCCGCCCGCGATTGATGCTCCCACAGGAAAGGTAAATTTAAACGGCTCGGTTGGATCGTCGGTGAGGCCCATGCCCGACAAGGACACCGAGTTGCCAGCGTTATAAAGCTCCACCAAATCCGGAAATTCGCCATTCACTGGCACGGCGGTATCGTTGCGCGCCAGCAATTCATTAATGCGCACCGCGGGGATGCTCGTGTTGATTGTCCAGGTCCGGGAGGCGCTTGCATTCGTCTCGGCCTGCCAAACGGCAGCGGAATTTTTGCCGATCACGAACACCGTGTAAGAGCCGTTGGTGAGGCCGCTCAGCGCGATGGGATTGGTGACGGATGTCTCGGCGCTGTAGGCGCCAGCGTTGATGCGGTAGCGGTAGTGCGTGATACCGGGGCCATCGACGCGGAGCGTCGCGGTTGTCAGCGGTGTCGGCGAGGCGGGTTCGCCAGAGATAGAAGCCCATTGCGGCACATACGCGCCCATGTCGAGGCCGTTCGGACCCGTGCCGATGGCCGGAGAACCGGGCCGCAAATGAAAATCACCTGTGTCGTTCACGAAGAGCGGATTGGCGTTGATGTTGCCCACGCCCGG
>Ga0075428_100004472_pt1 | contig 15429 bp, 18 predicted proteins | sample RhiMetdeltSRZDD2_FD_75291 | JGI IMG/M metagenome (GOLD analysis project Ga0075428, IMG submission 75291) | Populus rhizosphere microbial communities from Tennessee, USA - Rhizosphere MetaG P. deltoides SRZDD2 | ecosystem: Host-associated > Plants > Roots > Rhizosphere > Soil | place: USA... | reverse complement strand
TCGCCCTGGCCCAGGCCAAATGCCTCGTCCTCGACGGCACGATAGCCCAGCCCGGCGCCCAGAATAAACCGTCCACCGGTGATTACATCAAGCGACGCCGCTTCCTCGGCAACCGCGATCGGGTTCAGGAGTGGCAGGAGATAAATGGTGATACCCAGACGCATCGGCCCCGTCTCAGCCGCCAGGCGGGCGGCAACAATGGCCGGCTGCAGCATCTGAAACTCGGTCGAGAGGAAATGCTGTCCCAGAGCCACCATGTCAAAACCCACATCGCGGGCCAGGCGCACCTGTTCGATAGTCTCGGCGAAGCGCGCCGCCACCGAGGTCGAGGGCGGATGCTGATTCGCCATCAGCAGTCCAAAACGCATACATGACTCCTTTACGCTCTTCGCCATTGCCAAAGTCTAGCGCTATGCCGCGCAGTCTACTCCTCGGCTGGCGGTGCTGGTCGGCGCCGTTGCTGCTTGACCACGCCCGTGCGCTGTTTTTCCGCCAGGCGGCGCGCCTCAGCCGCTGCCGATGGCCTGGTGGGGATACGGCGCTTGGGCACGTGTAGGGCACGCTGCAGCAAAAGTGTGAAGCGTTCGACGACTTCAGCGCGGTTGCGGTGCTGGCTGCGCGTCGTCTGTGAGGTCAGATGCAGGACACCTCGCGTATCGATGTACGATTTCAACTTGCTTAGCACGCGGGTGCGCTGCGCCTCATTCAGACTGGGTGAGCCCAGGACATCGAAGCTCAACTCGACCTGCGAGGCGGTGCGATTGACATGCTGTCCTCCTGGGCCGCTGCTACGACTGAACTGAAAGTGCAGTTCGGTTGGCGGTATGGCCACGGTCTCGGCAATCTGGATGTCGGTGTCTGGTGGCACGACGGCACTCCTAGGTGATCCTCTTGATGATACCCTGTAATGTTGTCACATCCTGGCGAAAAAGACACGTCGTGGCAGGCTTTTGGTGGTCCATTGAAAACAGACTTGATAGAATCTTATGGTTTATTGTACAGTACCATTATAGTAAGCGGGCTCAGGCTGATAGGGTTGGCGGGGCAAGGTTCAACTCCCTGGACGACCGCTGGTCTCATAGCCCTCCTGGTTTTTGTTATTAGTTTCATCCGAAAGGATGACGTGACGCTATCGGGTCATTCTGATAACACGGAGGAGGTTCCTATGAAAAAAGCGCAGATTTTGAAGGCTGGTTACTGTATTCTCAACACCGTTTGGGCTATCGGCACCAGTGTCGTGGCGGCCCCCCTGTCAACCTGAACCCACTTGCCCTTTAATAATAGCGAGTAAATACAGCAGTATTTGTACCTGATTGCTACCTGCCTATGTTTACAGCGGAAGTCCGTCAGTTACTGGTAGAGAGCTACGGCTGCTTCACTGAGGATGCGACACCGCAGACCTTCAGGATAACAAGGTGTTGCTGGAGAAGTTGGGCTAAAGTACAGCTATTATAGGCTGCCAATGACTTGCGGGCTCTCTCCTCAGTAAAGGGCTGAAAATCTCTAGGGAAATGTGGTGCAGAATAGAGAACACTACGAGCCCCTACTCACTGAGATCCGGCAGCAGATCAGAGACCGGCTCTACCGCCTCACGGCCCATGCTGAAAGGGAGAGGGAGGCTGACCGTGTCACCATACGGGAAATTGAGGAAGCGCTGCTTTCAGAACAATGTCAGGTGGTAGAGAATTATCCAGAGGACCAGAGGGGGGCAAGTTGTCTGGTGCTAGGATTCACGGAGTACGGTTTGCCAATACATGCTGTGTGTGGGATATCGCTGCCTCACATATTGATTATTATTACGGTCTACCGACCGGACCCTGAGCAGTGGATAGATTGGAAAATTCGTAGAAGGTGAAGTGGCCATATGGAGACATGTTATTTTTGCAAAGGGAAGGTCGTCAAAAAAACCATAAAACATCTGCACTCGTGGGGAGAGAAAGTGTTCCTCTTCGAGGATGTCCCAGCAGAAGTATGTCGGCAGTGTGGAGAAGTCTATTTCAGCCCGGACATTTTAGAGACTATGGACCACATTGCTACCAGTGATATGGCGCCCAAGTCCGAGATGTCCATTCCTGTCTTCTCCATTGCCGATGTGATGGAGCCATGAGCACGACTCCCCATGAGACGAGAAGGCCGTCTCATGGCAGCACTCCTGGGGCAGGTCTCATGGCTCAATCAGCGGCGCTCGTAGCGGGAACCAACCGCTTTTGTGACTTGTGGCCCTGTGCTCCTAAGCGCTCCTGCACGGCCTTGACGATGAGCGGCCAGGCAATCGTGGCATCGCTGGGCACCTCGGCAAAGCGGCCGCCTTCGCTGGGCGGGACAAATTTCCCCCACGATACGCCTTCGGAATAGGTACAGCCAGACAGGCCCCCCCAGTGCACGGGCTCCGGACAGATGCGCACACCATACGTGAAGCGTTGAAAACCTCCACCCTGGCCAACGCGTTTAGTAATCAGCTCCAGGTAGGGCCCCACTTGCTGTCCCCAGTTGCGTGGCACGCCGCCACCAATGGTGAAGATGCCAACGGTTTTCTGCGGCCGCACACTCTCGGTGTAGTGTTCCAGGTCAAGAAATGGGTCATAGGCAAAAGGGGCCTTCTTAGCAAGCCGACGCCGCCGGTTGGTGAGGGCAAAGTCTAAGCCGATCTCAGAATCGGTAAAGGCTGGAACGTATACCGGAACATTGCATTCATAGGCACTTTTGAGGATGCCGCGCCCCGTCGTGTGGCGCGCCAGGTACGCCCCAAGCAGGCGATTGATTTTATAACTACACAGTGTCTCAGATGGATCGGCCTCGGCCAACACATCGTTAAAAATTTCGGCAACGTCATCGAGGTTTTGTTCCAGTTCGAGCGTGTCATACACGCGATTGTAGCCCCGGTAGTAGAGTTCTTTATCATCCAACCCTGGATCATACTTAAAATGCACACGGCCAGAGGCTTCCACAAAGCCGTGCGCCATCAGGGCACCAGTGGTGATGACGGCCTGGAGCATGCCCTGCTCGATCATGTCGCACAGCACCAGGCCCATTTTGGCCACGGTCATGGCACCAGAAAACGTGCCAACGACCAGGCACTCCGGGTTGGTGACCATCTCGTAGAGGACATCAGCGGCTTCCCCAACATTACGCCCGCCGAACGCCGTGCGGCTCATGGCCTGGACGAGGTCGGTGATGCTGTGTACCTGTGCCAGATCCAGAGGGACAGTCGGCTCGAGGTGGTCAGAGAAACCATCGTGCAGTTCGGTACGCACGCCTGAGGGTTGGGCAGACTCCATCGCTGATCCTTTTTTACCCTGTTCTATGGACGTTGTGTGAGGCGCCGTGCGCGTGAACGGTCTGCTGGGCAGTATCGTGCACCAGATCCAACGCACACTGGACACCTACAGTAGGCACGATGCCACAGCCCCGCGCCGGACGGATTGCCCAGTCTGAGCCAGTGTGCACGATCTCAATCCAGAAGTCCTGCGTGAGACCCTCCTCGGCGACGAATACCCACACCATGCCTTTCTGGCGCCGAGGGTCGTAGAGGAACTCTTTACAGGTGACAGTGATGGCACCGTGCAGGGTGCCAAGCTGAAGCTGGGTAGCATCAAAATGTGCAATGCGGTGGCTGTGCAACGTCGCATCCTCTGTGAGTGGTCTGGCGACATGGGTCGTCTTCTGTAAACGCAGATCATAGAACTCCTGCTGTCCCGTCTCGCACCATTTGCGCTCGTATTTGGTACTGAAGCGCGGTGCGACCGTCGTCCACTGCGCTGCAAAACCCGTGTCTGGCACTTGCGTGAGCACCCAGTGGAGATACGGCTCATGATCGGTGACTATCTGTACTGCCCCCTCTGGCACGAGCCGACTGTTGAGGAAGGTGAGAAACGTCTGCGCAAACAGCCGATGTTTGACGTGACGTTCCTTTGGCCAGGGGCACGGAAACAGGCCATACACCTGCTGCACCGTCTGCGGTATAAACAGTCGTTCCAACACAATACGAGCATCGCCGAGGAGCACGCATACGTTGCGGATGTTTGCCTGGGCGATACGGCGTAGCGCCCGTTGCACGGAGGCCCATTCTTGCTCGATACCAACGAAGTTGTGCTCCGGATGCTCCTGAGCCTCGCGGACTAAAAACTCCCCATTCCCGAAGCCAATCTCCACTTTGACAGGCGCCTGCCGTCCGAATTGCTGCGCCCAATCAATCGGACGCACCACACGCTGCCAGAGGAGTAGTGGTTGGAGCGAAAGATAATGTGCTTTCATAGCTAAGCGTGGTGTCGCTGAAACTCCTCCATGAACTCTACCAGCGTGCGGACGGCCTCCAGCGCCACAGCATTATACAGCGAGGCGCGCATGCCACCAACAGTGCGATGCCCTGCGAGCCCGATGAGACCAGCTTGCGCGCTCTCTGTGATGAAGCGCTTCTCCAGCGCCGGTGTAGGGAGACGAAAGGTCACGTTCATATATGAGCGACTCTCCGGCTGTGCCCAGCCACGATAAAAACCTTCAGAGTTGTCAATCGCGGCATACAGGAGAGCAGCTTTCTCGCGGTTGCGGGCTTCAGCAGCCGTAAGGCCACCCTGCGCTCGCAGATGCTGAGCGACCAGGCCAGCAACATAAATGGCAAACACCGGTGGCGTATTCAGCAACGAGTTATGCGCCGCCATCTGAGCATAACTCATGGTAGATGGCAAGTCCGGGCGGCAGCACTCCAAGAGGTCATGGCGGATCAGCACCACCGTTACCCCCGCTGGCCCCAGGTTTTTCTGCGCTCCGGCGTAGATCAGGCTGTAGGGCGACAGGTCCACCGGACGGCTCAGCAGGTCGGAAGACATGTCACACACCAGGGGGATGTCTCGGGCCGCCGGGACGTAGGTGTACTGCGTGCCCACGATCGTGTTGTTGCTGGTGTAGTGCAGATACGCGGCCCCAGCCTCGATACGGAATTCACCCGGCAGGGGTATCCGGGTGTGCGCCGTAAGCGCGCTCGACCAGAGCACGCGCGCATCCCCGATCTTGCGCGCCTCACTCAGCGCTGTTTCACTCCATACACCCGTGACTAGATACTCGGCATAGGCCCCTGGTGCCAACAGGTTCAGGGCCACCAGGGCAAATTGCATCTGGGCGCCGCCGCCCATGAAGAGAATGGCATGGTCCTCAGTGCCGCCGAGCAATGTGCGCAAGTCCGCGATGGCCTGATTGTGCAACTGTTCATACGTAGCACTGCGATGGCTCATCTCTAGAATAGACATGCCAGTGCCAGCAAAGTCGAGCAAGTCGCCTTGCACCTGCTCCAGCACCGACAGTGGTAGAGCCGCAGGGCCAGGATTAAAGTTGTGTACGCGCTGCGTCATTGCTTCCCTGCTCTCGGCCTACTGCAATATGTCCTGGATGTGCGGCATGAGTGGTCGCGTCGCCAGCGTTTTGAGAGCAAAATTACTGCCTTCTCCGACCCGACAGACGAAAAGATCACGCCAGTGTCGCGCCAGGCCGAACTCGTCGAGACAGGCCACCCCACCGCAGATCTCCATGGCCAGGGGGAGTAACTCCGAAGCACGCCGGGAGCATTCGATTTTCACCTTGGCAGCTGCCTCACGGTGCAGGGTCCCAGCATCGTATTGTCGCACCAGATGCAGCAGCCAGGTCAGTCCCTGTTCGAGGGCAATGTCCATATCCAGGATCACATCCTGAACGCGCTGAAAGCGCCCGATGGGTTGGTCGGCAAACTGCCGGCGCTCCTGGGCGTAGGTACAACAGCGATCGAGCGCGTAGGCCAGAGAGGCAAGCGCCAGGCCCGCAATAAACAAGCGTCCTCCATTGAGGGTTGTGGCCATAACACGAAACCCGTCATGTTCCGTCCCCAGGATGGCGTTGTCCGGCACTTCGACCTGATCCAGGGCAATAGCGCCTGTGGAGGACTGCATCCACACCTGCTTGCCGTGCATCTCCTGATAATGCACATGCGGATCGTCCATGGGTACGATAAAGCAGGTCGAGCGATGGCCGCGCGCTCCCTCGGGGTTGGTCATGGCATGCACCACCATATGACTGGCCCACTTGGCATTGGTGGACCAGCATTTTTCTCCCTGCAGGCGCCAACCTCCGGCGATGCGCGTGGCGCGCACCTCAGGATTCGCCGCATCCGAGCCCCGCCCAGGTTCCGATAGACCAAACACAAACATGCGTTTCCCTGCCGCCAGATCCGGCAAGTGTGCCTGCTTCTGGTCCTCACTCCCGCACAGTTGCAACGGTTTGATGCCCAGACTCGCGGCTGCCCCAGGCGTAATGGCCACACTCTGACTGTGATAGCCGAGGGCCAGGCCCATTAGCACCAGGTCCATTTGCGTGCCACCCTGCCCACCGTATTCCTCTGCGACTGTGAGGCCGAAGAGTCCTAGCTCAGCAATGGCGCGAATGGCCTTCTCCGGCAGCAGGCAATGCTGGCGCTCCCAAGTGAGGATCTCAGGAGCAATCTCGTTGTCCGCAAATGCACACACGGTCTGGTACAATGCTAAACGTTCCGGCTCAACCAGAGGTTCGAGATACGCGTCCATACGTCGGCGCATATAGTACTCCTTCCTCGGACATGTCATGTCGTCCGTGTCTTTCAGTATACCGCATTCCAGAGGTCGATTTCATAAGTTCGCCGTTAGTGGAACAGCGGTTTGGGGATACAGTCTGTGGGGATAGAAGGGGCATGCAAAGCGTTGGGGCCGGGGGGGCGCCTATACGTGACCGCGCCGTGGCACACATGGCGTGTGCATGGCCTATGCGCATCAGTCAACTGTGCTCGTAGGCATCCACGTCCTCGCTCAAAAATGCGTTGTTGGCCTCGCGTATCTTGGCTGCTTCCTCGTCATAGAGGAACGGCAGGAAGGCATAATGGCGACCGCAGGTCATCTTGGCAACAGCGTGTAAAAGCGAGCAAGAGAAAACGACGGCTCCGCCGTGCTGTTCGTATAACGAGACGAGCTGCGCGCAGAACGCAGGCTCGAAGACATTAGGCAAGACCAGAACAGGTGCCGGCACCTCGAAACCGGCGAAGCGTGACGGGGGCGGCAAGCGGTTGAGATAGGTCTCCAACACTTGTACGTCAAAAAATGCTTCAGGGTAAGAGCAGCGCCCACGGCGGTGCGGCCTCTCGCGTCTGCGGCTGTGCAGAAGAAGCACAAGACAAGGTAGCGACCGGCGGCAGTGTCGAAGGCAAAGTCTGGACGGCTGGTTGCCCGCGCCTGAAACCACGGAGCCGGATCGCCAGGCAGGAGATTTTTGTAGGACGGCATCTGCTGTACCTCTTGCTAACGTTCCGCCAATTAGCACAACATAGAAAACTACTAGCACTAAATCAAGATTCACTTGCGGAAGTTGCGCCATCGCAAGCATACTGTGAGGCGTCTGACAGCGCGTGTGTCAGGCGCACAGGACGGGAGCAAGCCATGATAAGATGCGGTAGAACTCCTGCTGTTCGATCTCGCGTAGGCGTGCGTTGGCACGCACGTGGTCGAGGAGGATTCAGACGATGACAGACGCCATCACGATTCTTGGCATTGCCGGGAGTCTGCGCCAAAGTTCTTTCAACACTGCCCTACTGCGCGCTGCCGCTGCTGCGGCGCCCGCCGGGTGCACAGTGGACCTCGCCTCCATCAGGGGTATCCCCCTCTATGACAGCGATGTCGAAGAGGCTACGGGTGTGCCTGCCGTAGTGGAGGCGCTCAAAGATCGTGTGGCGGCTGCACACGGGCTGCTGCTGGTAACGCCCGAGTACAATAACTCGATTCCCGGTGTGTTCAAGAACGCCATTGATTGGCTGTCACGCCCCCCGCAGGACATCCCGCGCGTGTTCGGTGGACGTCCCGTGGCCCTCATGGGGGCGACGCCGGGCGGCCTGGGGACGGTGCACGCCCAGACCGCCTGGCTGCCCGTGTTGCGCTTTCTCGGCATGCAGCCCTGGTTTGGCGCGCAACTCTATGTGTCCGGCGCCCACAATGTGTTCGATGCGTCGGGCACGCTCCTCGATGAGCAGATTAAGGGGCGGCTGCAGACATATATGACCGGATTTGCGGCCTTCGTGCAACGCTAGTCCTAGCCTGCAATACTTACAGCAGTTGCCGGCACGCTCACGCCCCAGGCGGCGCGTTGCCGCACGGGCATACTGCGTGCGTTTAAGGGGGACGAGCAACCTGCGTCAATTTTTGTGCTCAGGACCAAACTTCGCCAGGACAGACGAGTCGGAATCGTACATTGCGCGTCTGTTCCAAGCATGCTGCTCTCCCCATTACGACTCCAAAGATTCCTTGCGAAACGCCCCCGGAGCCGTACCGAACTCTCGTTTGAAGGCGCGGTTGAAGGCCGCTTCCGATTCATACCCAACCTCGTAGCCGATTTCCGCAACCGATTGTTGACCATCGCGTAGTCGCTCGGCGGCGAGCAGTAGCCTGCGACGACTCAGGTAGCGCATCGGCGGCGCGCCGATGTGGCGCGTGAAGCGCTCGGTCAAAGTGGAGCGCGACAGGCCAACCTCGTGTGCGAGTGCGTCAAGTGTCCACGGATGCGTCAACTGCCCGTGGATGAGCGCGAGAGTCCGCCCGACACATGGGTCGCGCAATCCGGCCAACCATCCCTTCTGACCGGGCGGTAACGCCTTGACATATTCACGGATGGCCGCGGTGAAGAGTATCTCGGCGAGGCGTGCAAGGTTCGCGCGCGTGCCTGGACCGCCAGCAGACAGCTCGCGCGCCGCATACCGTATGGAGCTCTCGATCCAGGTGCCCGTCAGATTGTCCTGCAGATCGAGTTGCACGACCGCCGGCAAACTGGCAATCAGGGGAGCGCTCCGCTCACTGCTACCAAGAAAGCCGCACAGGATGCAGGTGCGCGCGCCGCCGCCGCCAAAACGAATACGCGCCAAACCATCCGCGCCGGCCGGCTCGATGAGCTCGTCCGCGTTCGTCGGTTGGAGGTCTAGGGCACTACCCAACAGGTGTTGGTCGTTACGCGGCAGGACGAGCAGATGTCCGGCGGTCGCCGAGATCGGCGCTTGTCCCGCAATACGCATCAACAAACGGCCCTCCACGACATAGTGATAGGCAATCAACTGGGCGGGCTCGGCCATGAAGGGACGGCAGTCCTCCGGGCCAACTTTGGAGATGATGCACCAGGGCTCCGTGAACTCCGCGTCGAGGAACACCCCGCCAGAAAGCCTCATAGCTCTGAGCACATCCGTGAGCGCATCCATGGGGTTGCATGCCTCCGTGACCTACCGGCAGATCGGGCAAGCAATCCGGCAGATCAGTCATTGGGGATTCTGCGTTGCCATCATAGAATATCACCAAATCGTATCGATGCACACGGGGCGCACTTCAGGAAGCGTGCTCTGCACCTGCAGCATAGGAGGAACTGCAGCATGGCTAAGTATAGACATCATCTCCCTCAGCTCAACGGCGACTTGTTCCTCACCGACGGGGGGATCGAGACCACGTTGATTTTTCATGCCGGCCTCGACCTCCCCTTCTTCGCCGCGTTTCATCTCCTGAAGGACGAACAGGGCGCGGCAGCCTTGCGCCAGTATTTCGCCAGCCATGCTGCCATCGCGCGGCAGTATGGCGTTGGCTTCATCCTCGAAAGCGCTACATGGCGAGCCAGATCCGACTGGGGCAACAAGCTCGGATACTCTCGGCAAGCGCTCGATGAGGCCAACCGCAAGGCCATCGCGTTCTTGCACGAGCTGCGATTAGAGCTGGAGACGGACCGCGTGCCGATGGTGATCAGCGGGTGCGTCGGGCCACGCGGGGATGGCTACGATCCCGGTGTCATCATGAGTCCCGAGGAGGCCGAGGCCTATCACGCGGCCCAGATCGGCACCTTTGCCGCGACCGAGGCCGACCTGGTAACCGCCATCACCATGACCAATACCAATGAAGCGATCGGCGTGACGCGGGCAGCCAGGACGTCAGGCATGCCAGTGGTGATCTCTTTCACCGTCGAGACCGATGGGAAGCTGCCGACCGGGCAACCGCTGCCGGAGGCCATCCAGGAGGTTGACGCCGCGACGGGGCGAGCGCCGGCCTATTATATGATCAACTGCGCCCACCCGAGCCACTTTGAGGCGGTTCTGGATGGCCAGGCATGGATGGAAAGGCTGCGTGGCATCCGCGCCAATGCGTCGAAGCGCGGCCACGCCGAACTCGACGCAGCGCCGGACCTCGACGACGGCGATCCCGTCGAACTCGGCAAGCAGTATAGCGACCTGCGTACGCGGTTCTCACAGATTAACGTGCTCGGGGGCTGCTGTGGTACAGACCACCGGCATATCGAGCACATAGGTGCGGCTTGTACGACCGCGGCCTGAGGAGAATGACAATGGCAATGGTAGACACGGCAGTGCAATCGGCGCAACAGGATGACACACAACGAGTGCTCGACACGCTCACCCTGGCGTTCGCGGCCGATCCGGCCGTCCGCTGGATGTACCCAGAGCCGCAGCAATACCTGCGGTCTTTTCCCGCCTTCGCCCAGGCGTTTGGGGGCAGTGCAATCGCGCACCGCACCGCCTTGGTCAGCGAAGGATACTCTGGCGCCGCACTCTGGTTGCCGCCCCATACCGCTCCCGATGAAGAGGGGCTGACGGCGCTTTTGGAAGAGAGTGTCACGGAGCGGGAAAGGACAGACGCGTTTGCGGTCTTCGAGGAGATGGTCCACTACCATCCTGACGAGCCGCACTGGTATCTCCCGCTCATTGGCGTCGACCCTGCACGGCAAGGACGCGGATACGGCTCGGCCATGCTGCAACATGCGCTTCGGCGCTGTGATGACGAACGTCTTCCCGCCTATCTCGAAGCTACGAGCCCGAGAAACGTGCCTTTGTATAAGCGACACGGGTTCGAAGTCATCGGTACAATCAGGATTGGAAACTGTCCGCCGATTTTTCCGATGCTGCGGATGGCGCGGCGATAGTAGGGCAGTCATAGTGGCGCTGCTCCTGTCTTAGGGGAAGCCTGGGGCCCTCATGCTCCTGGTAAGAGAGCGCTTGTGGCACGGCGACGGCGACGGAGTGGGCCCGGCGTAGGCCCCAATCTTGTGCTGGACAAACTGCGCAATGGCGGGGTCTATGTGCGCACTGGCGTATGCAAACTCCTCCCCGATCTCGTGGCGATCAAAGGGACCGACCGGCCGCAGGATGGGCGTGGCTTTGGGCTTGCCCGGGCGGGTTTCCCCGTCCTCCACCTGATGGTGGCCATACCCACCGTCCTGGTGCCATGTCAAGGCGCGTGGCGTGTGTCCCTTGTCATACACCAACTGAAATCCCAGGATGGCCTGCGATGCATCGAGCCAGACGATAAGATCAAAAAAGTCATCCCCAAACCAGCGGCGTGGTGGTTCGCCGTATCTCTGCCTTGTGTGGTGGATCTCATAGAGCATGTCAGGCCCTCCCTGTCTCCCCTAAACGAGCATCATGTTGTGGGTCGTATGCGCAGGCAGGAGCAGGTAGCCCCACCCCTGCCTGCATCCCAGTGCGCGGCCGTCCATGGGGCGGCATGCGCCTGGCCTCAAGGGGTATGTCCGCTGAAGGCATCACACGATACATTGGCGTGCCAGTTCACGAACGTCCCGGTGGGGCTTTCCTTCCACGCCCACACGTGCAGCGTGTAGAACGCCGGCAAGCCGAAGCGATTGGGGGCCTCGAACCGATGCAACAGCTGCCCCATCAGCTCTGGCGGACCGTCGTGCTGCGCGTGCCACGCGTCCGCGAGCACGAGGTAGTCTGCACCGATCAGTCGGAGGTTGCCGTCTGGCTGCGGTTCGTAGATGACGATCTCCGGCCGTGTGGCGTCCAACTCGCCATCCAGCACGAGTGGCATATTCACGTAGTGCATCCCCATCGCGCCGAAGTCCGGGCCACTGACGCAGCCGAATTGCAGGAAGTACCCCTCGTTTTCCGCAACGGTCACGTCATGGAAGCGCGCAGTCACGTCTCGGACTACCTGGACGAGCACACTCGCCTGCCCCTTGTGGTGATCCCTGGAGTGCGCGTGACCACGTTGCGCCATCACGGATGACGACGCCACGCTCAGGAGCACGAGCACCCCGGCAACGGCCTGTTGCGCGTATCGGCGGAGCTGCTTCGGAGCACCCTCCGGGGCGGACCGCCTTGGATGATTGACCTGCATCGACCCACTCGGCATGGTGGCCATGACGTCCTCCTTTGCACCCCCGTGCCAGGGGGCACGCGTATGCGCTGCTCATCGGTGCCCGCCGATCCCCCGTGGGCTCCGGCGTGACGTGTCACAGGGGGCTGCGCTCTCTGCGTCGGCCCCCTCCCGGCTCTCCGTCCGGTCTTCACTCTCGGAAAGAGCACGAGCCATGCCAGACAGCAGGGTGGACGCGAAGGACTTGTTTCTCAAAAGGTTGTATCGCACATGAGGCCTGGCAAGGGGCTCCTCCTCCTGCGACAGAAGGTGACAGGCGACACGCCGTCAGGGAAGGCTGGGTGTGATAGCTCAGGCCCGCGCAGGTCGTTGCCACCCTGGTTGCCGGTGCAACCAACGTCGCATCCCCAGCGGAGCCTGCCGGGAGCCATAAGCCGATTGTTGACGGCCCGCAGGTGTCTCCTCGCGCTCCCCAAGCACCGCAGAGACTAGAGCATATACAAAACCGCGTGTGTTGGAGGATGGCCCCTGCGCCATCCTCCTGGTGGGAACGCAGAGGCCACTAGCGAGACCTGGTTCCCCCGGGGCTGCTCTGGTGGTTTTGGTAGCGGGTTCCATAGCAGCGGGCGCCAGTCGGCGGGTCTTGGGTAGGCCCAGCCGCGGGGCCGCGTCGCCCGCGGGGCCGCTTGAACCTGCTCACAGGACACAGGATGTATAGATACTCCTGCTGTTGTTGAGATCAGCCATGATGGCTAGAGACGGTCAATACCGATGACCTAAGGAAAGAAACCCCTTGCAAGTCCGTGATCCCTAGCTACGACGCTATGCCGGTCCCACGAAGCCGATGTAGGCGCCGCAGGCATCGTCTGGGAGCACGAGCATCGCCTGTTCGCCTGTATTACGGATGCCGCGCGCCGGTGGTGGCACCCCATGGTCTGCCATCCAGCGCGCCGCGGCGTCCATGCTGCGCGTGCGATAGAGCACCTGGAACGGCCCTGGCCCGCGCCGGGCGAACGCATCGGCAGCCGGGCCAGGCTCGGCGGGCTGCGCCACCGTCAGGCCCGTCGGCCCGAGGTCGAACACCGCCATATCCGCTTTGATGACCGCGCCGCGCTGTATCTTCGTCACAGGCATCCCGAGTACATGGCTGTAGGTCGCTGCCGCGGCTGCTACGTCCGCCACCGCAATGTACACGCGATCCACACGCAGCACCCCGTTGGGATGCGTGCCGGCCTGCGCCGCCAGGCGGCGCTCGGGCAGCGGCGTCAGGTGCTCGATGAAGAAAATCGGCAGCGAGTGGCGTGGCCCCAGGGTCGCAGCCTTCCAGCGCAAGGCCTGGCCGGTGGGCGTCTGGCGTGCGCCGTCGCGCGGCTCGCTGACATCGACGCCACGCTGACGCATCTGCGCCACGTCGGCCACGAGGTCGTCGCTCTGCACGGCGATGTAGCGCAAGCCCCCACCCTGCACCAGAAACTCCAGGAGGCCACCACCCGGATGGCCGGCGAGGTACTCGTCCCGGTCACGCAGGCTCAAGAGTTCGAGGTAATCCTCCTCGTGAAACGCGATGGCGTTATGTGTGCCCTGGCCTGGATGCACACCGCCGGGAGAGATGTTGAATCCGAGGCGGGTGTAGGTGTCGATGCCCTGCTGGAGATCGGGGACGCAGATCATGACATGGTCGATGCGCGTCAGCATAGGTATCCCTTCCGTGCGCGAGGTAGTCGGATTAGAGCGCGGCTATCCCCTTGACGATCTGGCCAGCCTTGATCACGCAGGTGATGTGCTCGGCCTGCTGCAAGACCCGGATATCGTCGAGCGGATTCCCCTGGACCAGGATGAGGTCGGCCCACTGGCCCGGTGCGAGCGTCCCCGTGCAGTCCTCAATGCCAATGGCCTCGGCCGCCACCCGCGTGGTGGCCATGAGGGCTTCGGCTGGCGCGAAGCCATACTGCGTGAGCAGTTCCAACTCCAGGGCATTTTTGCCAGCGGCGTTGAAGGGGGTACCACAATCCGTTCCCATGGCAATTTTGACGCCCATTTCATGGGCGCGACGCACGCTTTCCTTGTGGCGTTCCATCACCAGGTGCGATTTGTGCACGGCATACTCCGGGATACCACTGCTCGTGCCCCCGGCGCAGATGTGGAAGGGCGCTGCCAGTGTCGGGACGTAATAGGTGCCGTGCTGCTGCATCATGGCGATGGCTTCCTCATCGAGCAAGGTACCATGCTCCACCGTGTCCAGGCCAGCACGGATGGCAGCTTTCACGCCTTCCGCCCCGTGACAATGCCCGGCAACACGACGACCCAACTGGTGCGCCTGGGCAATCGCAGCCTGCAACTCGTCCGGCGCCCACTGCAGGATGCCCACGTCCGAGCCGTCGGTCATCACCCCACCCGTGACGAGCAATTTAATGACATCGGCATGCATCTTGATCAACTCGCGGACCGCCCGCCTGGCCTCCTCAGGACCGTTGATGAGCCCCTCGCGCTGTACGTACACTTCGGGCCGATAGTAGCTGTCGCCGTGGCCGCCAGGCACACTCAAGGAGTGGCCGGCCGCATAGAGCCGCGGGCCTGGCACCAGGCCGTCGTCGATGGCCTGGCGCAGGGCGATGTTGCCATACGCTGGGGCACCGACATCACGTACTGTCGTGAAACCGCTCTCCAGCATGCGGGTGGCATGCACTGCGCCGCGGATAGCGGTGTATGGGAGCAACTCCTTCAGGCCACGGCTGGCATAGTCAGGGGCTGCCGAGGACAGCAAGTGCACATGGCAATCGATCATCCCCGGCATGACGAACTGACCAGCCGCATCGATCACGCGGACATCGCGGCCGCCTGTGGCTATGGCCGAGGCCCGGCCCACAGCCGTAATCCGATCATCTGCGATGCAGACGACGCCGTCCTGTAAGATCTCACCGTGGATCGCATCAAAGACAACACCGCCGACGATGTGCAAAACAGCCATCGCTACCTCCTCACCTGCTTGTCCTTTGTGTTCCCTGGCTGCCAGTTGCGCTTGTCTCACGCTACTCCACTAGCAGTGCCCCTGCGGTGTGCAACGCTAGATGCCCAAGAGACGCTCCAGGTTTTGCCACAGAATCGCGTCTTTTTCCTCCTGGGAGAGGCTCTGGAGACTTCGCACCCAGGCCACGGGCGACGGCTCCCAGGTGACATAGGGCCAATCACTGCCCAGGACGACACGATCAGCGCCTACCTGGTCAAGTAAAAAGCGCAGTGCCGCCTCGCTGCTCGTCAGGCAGTCGTAGTACAGACGACGCTGGTAGGTGCT
>Ga0075428_100004470_pt1 | contig 15432 bp, 6 predicted proteins | sample RhiMetdeltSRZDD2_FD_75291 | JGI IMG/M metagenome (GOLD analysis project Ga0075428, IMG submission 75291) | Populus rhizosphere microbial communities from Tennessee, USA - Rhizosphere MetaG P. deltoides SRZDD2 | ecosystem: Host-associated > Plants > Roots > Rhizosphere > Soil | place: USA... | reverse complement strand
GATCGATCTCGGGGATCTGGGGCTTGATGGCGTCGGCCTGCGCGCGCAGGTCGGCGACCTGCTCGCGGTAGAGGTCGGCGCTGATCTGGTCGCCCGAGGCCTCGAGCTCAGCGGCGTCGTTCTCCAGCGACTCGGCGTTGGTGAGCAGGTCGACCTTCTTCTGGAGCTGGTCGACCGCCGAGTCCATCTTGAAGGCGGTGCCCCTGATGGTCATGGCGACCGACGAGTCGTCCGTCGCCTGCTGCAGGTCGATGACCCGCTGGTCGAGCTCGTGGGCCCGAGCTCCCGATTCCTCGGCCGCTCGCTCGAGCCGCTCGGCTCGCTGCTCGGCAGCCCGGGCCAGGGCCTGGCTGCGATCGACCATCTGCTGGGCGAACCGATGGTCGGCGCCTGGCTCGCGGCCGGTCGCGGCCATGTCGTCGGCGTCCTTGTGGGCCTCGCGGGCGGCGGCCCGCTCCCGCTGGGCCTGCTGCCGTGCGGTGTCGGCCTCCTGGCGGGCGGCCTGGTAGGCCCTCCGGGCGTCGTCCAGGGCACCGCCCCGGTCGGCGTAGCGCGTGGCCTCGGCCCGGTCGGCGGCACCGTGCAGGCCGGCGGCCCGCTGCCGGAGCTGGTCCAGCTCGGCCCGAGCGCTCGCGGCCGTCGCTGCCGTTGCGGCCGGCGCGGTGGGTGCGGTGGTCGTCGTGGGGGTGGGGTCGTTCATCGTGGATCGTTCCTCACACGTCGGCCGACAGGTCCGTGTAGCTGTCGGCGAAGCTCGGGGACGCGGCGTCGGCGGCGTAGCTGGCGCCGTCGCCGGAGTCGGAGTAGCTGTCGGTGAAGCCCGGGGACCCGGCGGGGGCGTAGCTGGCCGCGTCCGGAGCCGGGCTCAGCGCGGGGTCGTTGAGGGTCGCCGGCCCGATGTTGCTGTTGTCCGGGTAGGAGACGTTGGGCTCGGGCTCGTCGTCGGGGTAGCAGACGTTGGGCTCGGGCTCCGGTTCGTCGTCCGGGTAGCAGACGTTGGGCTCCGGATCGACCGGCGTGGGTGCGTTGGGCACGTACTGCGGGTCACCCGGCTCGGGGGGCGGCAGGTCCTCGTGGATGATCCGCCCGTCGGGGCCGTACGACTTGGCCGGCTCGGGCTGGCGGCTCGGCGGCACCACGTTGGGGTCGTCGTGCGACGGGCCGTAGCTGCCCGGAATGGTCACGGTGCCGTCGCCGCCGCCGTCGGGCGCCCAGGGATCCGGAGGTGGGATCGTGTCGTCCACGGCGTGGAACTCCGGGATCTTGGCGCCGTAGCTGTAGTACTTGCCGGGATCCATCACCCGGACCTCGCCGGCACGCTCGGAGATGTCGAGGATCTTGCCGTTGCCCAGGCTGATGCCTACGTAGGCCCGGGCGGGACGGTCGGTCGACTCGAGCGGATCGGAGGAGAACCCGAACACCAGGGCCCCCTTGGTCTGCAACGCCTCGTCGACCGGGATCGCCGCGCCGGCGTCGTGCAGATAGCGGTACTGGTTCCACGAGCCGTCGGGCATGTCGTGGAAACCGGCCTGGTGGGACGCCCACTCCACCAGCTCCGACGAGTCCCAGGCCGTCGGGTTGGCGTCGTCCTCGCTGGCCTCGGCACCGAAGCGGTACTTGTCGCCGATCTGGTCGCTGGCCGCCTTGATGAAGCGGTCGAGCTTGACGCTCGGGGCGTCGTAGTCCCTGATGTCGTAAGGCCTGTCCTTGGGCATGGTGTGTCCTCTCTGCGTCTCTGCGTCCCGGGCCGCTACAGCGGCGTGTGGGGGTCGGTGTCGAGGTCGGACGGCGCGTCGTCGTTGTCCGGGCCGTCGTGGTCGGGAAGCGCGGTGTCGGTGGTGCCGAAGTCGCTCGACACGTCGGCGGGGACGGGGTCGGCGATGGCCACCACCGGTGCCGGCTCCGGCGCCGCGACCGGCTCGGGGGCCGGCACGGGCACCGCTTCGGGTTCCGGTTCGGGCGCGGGTGCCGGTGCCGGGATCTCGGCCGCCAGCTGCAGGTCGGGGGCCGCGGCGCTGGCATCGGCGAAGGCGTCGACGCCCAGCAGGTCGTCGGACGGTGCGGCGGCGCCCGGATCGACCGGCTCGACCGGCTCGGGCGGCGCGGTGGCGGTGCCCGGGTCGACCGACGCGTCGGGTGCCGGCACCGGCGCCGGCTCGGACGGCACGTCCTCGGCGGCGGGCGGAGGCGGCGGAGCGGCCTCGTCGGCCGGCGACGAGGAGGCATCGCCACCGGCCATCATCGGCTGCATCTGCGGCCCACCCGGGGGCAGCACCTGGTCGAACACATCCTCGAGCTGCTGGGGCAGCATGTGGCCTGCGGCCGCCTCGGGGCCAGGTTGCTGGTCGGCCACCGCGGCCCGGGCCCGGTGGTCGCGCACGACCACGCCTCCCCCGGCGTCGCCCTCTCCCCGGTGATCCCGGACGACCGGCCGCGTGCCGGTCGGGTCCTCGCCCCGATGATCGCGGACGATGGGGTCGGGGTACGGCTGGGGCGGTGGCGCCGCCGGAGGCGGCGTGGAGCCCACCGGGGGCGCGGTCGGAGGCTGCGAGCCGGGCGCCGGGGTGCCCCACCGCCAGTCGCTTTGCTGCCCGGTCGGGGGCGGCACAGTGGTCGGCGGGTGGTAGGGGCTCTCCCAGCCATCGTCGATGACGACGACCCGGTCGTCGGCGTCGCCCACATCGCCCGCGGGGTCAGCGCTGCCGGGGCTGCTGGGCGCCTCGTCCCAGTGTCCTCGCACGTAGTGGCCGTCGTCGTAGTGGCCTTCGACCCACGTCCTGCTCGGAGCGGCAGGCGGCTCGTAGTCGTGGGTGCCGCCCGGGTCGGTGATCGTCCAGTGGCCCCTGATGTACTGGCCGTGCTCGTCGAAGTGGCCGTCCACCCACTGGGTGGTCTGCTCCGACATCGGGACGTCCGGCGGCGGGGGCGGATCGGGGATCGGCTCCCAGTGTCCGGGGATCTCTCGGCCGTCCTCGGTGTGGGTCTCGACCCAGTGGGAGCTCGGCGGCGGGAGGGTGACCGCCGGATCGGGATCGTCGCCGTCGTCCCAGTGACCCCTGATGTAGTGGCCGTCGTCGTCGTAGCGGCCCTCGACCCACTGGTAGTCCGGGTCGGGGGTGGGGTCTGGCGTGGGCTCCGGCCTCTCGGCCTCCCAGTGGGCGGGGACCGTCCGGCCGTACTCGTCGACGTGCTCGTCGACCCAGTCGAGGCCGGGGCGATCGTGGACCGGGGTCACCCGTTCCCGCTCCCAGTGGCCGGGGATGTTCTGGCCCTGCTCGTCGACGTGGTTCGGGATCCACTCGAAGCCCGTCTGGGTCGGGGGCAGCGGATCGGGCGGCGGGGCGTTGTCGCGGACGAAGTCCTGGACCTGGTGGTCGTAGGCCTGCCGCAGCTCGGCCAGCGCGTCATTGGCGCTCTGCCCGGGCCGGGGCTGGTAGTCGTTGATCAGCGCCTGCATCTCGGTGCGGAACGCCGCCACCTCGTCGGGCGTCGCCCCAGCGGGCGGGGGCCAGCCGTCGAGGTGGGCCAGCATCTCCGTCCGGGCGTCGTGGATGTCCGGCGCCGTGCTGTCGTCGCCGTTGTCCCGGGTCTGCTCGTCGATGACCGCCGCGAGCTTCATGTCCTGGACGAAGTCCTCGACCTGGTCGTCGAACTCCTGGCGCAGCTCGGCCAGGGCGTCGTTGGCGCTCTGCCCGGGCCGGGGCTGGAAGCGGTCGATCAGCGCCTGCATGTCGGTGCGGAACGCCGCCACCTCGTCGGCGTCGGCACCCTCGGGCGGCTCCCAGGCGGCGAACCGATCGAGCAGCTCGGCCCGGGCGTCGCTGATGTCGGCCAGGGGCGGCAGGTCCCCGTCCCCGTCGGGCTGGGACCCGGCGTGGCGCGCCGGGGGTCGGTCGGCGACCGCGACCCGCTCGGCGCCGCGCATGCGCGCGCCGCCGAAGCCGCCACCACCGCCGCCACCGAAGCCCCGGCCGCCGCCACCTCCGCCGCCGCCCCCACCGGGGCCACCGCCGAGGTCGTCGAAGGCGTCCATGCTGTCGTCGGGCGGGGGCGCGAGCTTGTCCTCGGACGCCTCGGTGTCGGCCTTGTCGTCCGCGCTGTCCTCGTCGTCGTCGCCGCCGAGGAACTGAGTGGCGGCGTAACCGGCGGCCGCCACCCCGCCAGCTGCGGCAGCGACGCCGGCGGCCACACCGGGGCCGCCGATGAACCCGCCGTCCTTGCCCCTGGACGACTTGCTGTTGGCGGCCGCTCGCAACGCTGCCGCCCGGGCACCGGCCTGAGCCGAAGCGCTCAGCGGCGCGCCCGGCTTGCCGGGGGCGCCTGGGGCGCCGGGTGCACCGGGCGGCGGGGGCGGGGGTGTCGCCGAGCCGGAGGAGCCCTCCGCCGGATCGGCCGGATCGGCTTTCTTGGTGGGACTCATGACGGTGCTTCCTCCTGCGGCTCCGAGAGCCACGACGAGCTTGGGATCGGCGTCGAGCAGGGTCGGACGCCCGATGCGCCGGCCCACCTCCTCAGCCACGATGGGGATGCGGGACGAGCCGCCGACCAGCAGGACGCCGGCGAGGGCCGACGGTTCCACGGCGGCGGCCGCGATGGTGCGGTCGAGGGCACCGAGGGTGTCGGCGATGCGGGCCCGGGCAGTGGCCTCGAACTCGTCGCGGGTGATGCGCACCTCGGTGTGCAGGCCTGGCAGGGCAACCGGGATGCTCGCCTCGGTGTCGCTCGACAGCGCCTCTTTGGCCTCGGTGCACTCGGCCCGCAGCCGGGCCAGGGCCCGCCGGGCCTCGGGGTCGGTGCTGTCGAGCTCGCGCAGCCGGCCGTCGAGCGCCTGGTCGACATGGAGGATCACGATCTGATCGAGGTCGACGCCGCCGACCCGCTCGAGGCCCTCGGGCTGGCCGAGGATCTCGGCGCCCTGCTCGGTGCAGCGCACGACAGTGGCGTCGAAGGTTCCGCCACCGAAGTCGTAGACCGCCACCACATCGCCGGGGGAGATCCGCCCCAGGCTGACGTAGTGCAACGCGGCGGCCACGGGCTCGGCCAGCAGCGTGGCCTCGCCGACGCCGGCCAGCCGGGCCGCCTCACGGATGAGGTCGAGCTTGTAGTCGCCCCAGTTGGCGGGGTGGGTGAGCACGATCTCCTCGGGCTGGCCCTCGGCCGCCTCGCTGGCGACCTGGACCACGTGCCGCAGCAGGTGAGCCATCAGCGCCTCGGCGCCGTAGGGCTTGCCCCCCATGACCATGGGCGTGGTGTCGCCCAGGCGGCGCTTGCACTCGCGCAGCCCACTGGCCGGATCGGCCAGCAGCTGCCGCTCGGCCCGCTCGCCGGCGATGACCTCGCCGGCCTCGACGGCCAGCACCGAGGGCATGGCCGGCGCATCGGTGCCGAGGTCCAGCGCCTTGACGATGCCGCCACGCCGCAGCGCGGCCGCGGTCCACGTCGTGCCGAGGTCGACACCGAGCCGGATTCCGGCGCTGCTCACCCTTCCTCCTGTTCCGTCCATCGACGTCGACGGTACGAACGGCCCGGCTCGGGGTCGCCGGGAGGGTTCCCGGTTCCGTTCCCTGGTCTCAGGACCCGGAGCCGGGGGACCGAGGGCTGATCGAGGCGATCAGGCCCCTTCGGCTGGTCGGCCGGGGCCGACGAGCCGTCTCCGCCGTCACCGTCCGAGCCATCGGGCCGGTCGGACCCGCCGCCGCCGTCGGACCCGCGGTCGTCGGAGCCCGCCGCCGACTCGGGCAGCTCAGCGAGCAGGCCGTCGAGACGCGGCCCGGCGGGCTGGTCGTCGAGGCCGGCGAGCACGGCCCGCTGGGCGGTGGTGAGCGCCGCCGCCAACAGTGGCTGGTCGGCCCACGGGTCACGCACCTCGCCGGGGTCCTCGGCCTCGGCTTCGACGCCCTGCCACCAGGGCTTGGCCCGCCGGGTCACGATGCCACCCGCTCGGGGACGGCGCCCTGGTGGACGACGACGGCCAGCTCGGTGCGGGAGTGCAGCCCGAGCTTCCGGTAGATGTTCTGCAGGTGGAAGTCGACGGTCTTGACGCTGAGGTACAAGGCCTCCGCGGCCTCCTGGTTGGTGCGGCCCTCCGCCACCGCCAGGGCCACCCGGTGCTCGGCCCGGCTGAGCCGGGACGAGATCGGCGGGGGGACGGGGTCGCTGCGCAGCAGGCGGGCCAGGCGGGGCTTCCAGCCGGTGACTCCGGAAGCCGCCCAACGGCTCAGCGCCTCCTTGGCCGCCACCTTGCCGACGTCGAGGTCGCCGACCCGCTTGGCCAGCTCGGCCCGGGCCATGACCACCGCGGCCGCTTCCAGCGGCAGCTGTTCGGCCTCGGCGCGCGCCAGGGCAGCGTCCAGCTCGGCGCGTGAGCCCAGCGCGCCCAGGGCGCGGCGGGCCCGCACGTCGAGGATGGGCGCGGGATCGCCGACGAACCTCCGCAGGGTCGCGGCCCGGGAGTCGGCCTCCGTGGGACGGTCGGCGGCCAGGGCCGCGGTGACCAGGTCGGCGGCGGCCAGATGGGGGACGACCCGGCAGGCCGCCCGCAGGTGATCGACCGCGGCCGCGTCGTCCCCGGCCGCCAGGGCGATCCTCCCGAGCGACCACTCCGCCCGGCTGCGCAACCAGCCCAGGCCGAGGTCGTCGGCTCGGGCCGCGACCGCGCCGGCTCGTCCGGCGGCGTCGGCTGGCCGGCCCACGAGCAGCTCGGTCTCGGCCAGGGCCAGATCGAGTCGAGCACGCCCGGCGCTCGGGCCGTCCGGCGCCACCGCGTCGAGCCGCAACAGCTGGTCGCGGGCCTCGGCCACCTCGCCGGCGTGCAAGGCGGCCAACGCCCGGCTCACCGCCATGTCGAGCCGCGTCCCACCGACCGCCACGACGGCCCTAGCGAGGGCCGACTCGGTGGCCGCCCGCAAGCCGGCGTCGACCGCGACCGCGGTGGCCAGGGTGTAGGCGCGTTCGGCGACCGTGCCCGTGGTGGTCGGCCGGCCCGCATCCCTCGCTGTCCCCGGGCCCTCCGGCTCGGGCAGCGTCGGCGGGGCGACGCCGGAGCCCGCCAGCACGGCCTGGGCCAGGAGCCCGGCAGCGGTGGCGATCCCACCGACCGGCGGGACCGGCGACGTCGTCAGCGCGGTCGCCAGGGAGATGGCCTCGGCGACCGCCCCAGCCACCAGCATCTCGTCGGCCAGCACCGCCTCGGTCTCCTCCCGATCGTCGGGCTCGACCGCATCGATGGCGCCGGTGACGAAGGCCAGCACCTGCGCGGCGGGCCGAGTCCCCCGGAAGGCGGCCGCCGTCACCGCCACGCTCTCGCTGGTGGCCGGCAGGCCCGAGAGGACGTCGGCCACCCGAGCGGCCGCGCTCCCCTCACCTGCATCCAACCACGCAGCGGTGGCGGCGACGAGGTTGTCGCGCCGCTGCTCGGGAGCGGGCTGGAGCGCGGCCGCGCACTCCAGCGTGCGGGCGGCCGAGGCGGGCCCACCCCGGCGGTCGATGTCAGCAGCTACCAGGGCCAGGGCGGCGGCCACCGAAGCGTCGGGCCGCTCGGCCGCCGCCACCTGCTGCCACGCCCGAGAGGCGCCCTGGTGGGGCCCGTCGAGCACGGCGGCCAGCGCGCCGTGGGCGACCCGCCGGCTGGCCGCGCCGATCTGGTGGTAGGCCACCGGGCGGATCAGCGGGTGGGTGAAGCGCACCGTGCCGGCCTCGGTCCCGAGGAGGCCGGCCGCCTCGGCCTCGGCCAGGCCGCCTTCCGGCTCGCCCAGCCGGGCCAGCGCGCCGACGATCACGGCCAGCTCACCGGTGTCGTCGGCCGCCACCATGGCCAGGGCGTTGCGGGCGGCGTCGCTCAGTCGGTCGAGCCGCCGGGCGAAGACACCGCCGATCACGCCGCTGAGCCGGGGGATCACCGGCATGGGTGCCTCGCCCGAGCGCTGGGCCACGTCGAGTGCCGCCGCGAGCTCGAGCGCGGCCAACGGGTTGCCGTCGGCCAGCTCGACGCACCGGTGCAGGGGCTCGGACGCCAGGCGCACCGCCGCCGCCAGGACCCGGGTGATCTCGCCGTCGTCGAGAGCGCCGAGCCCGATCGTGTCGGGGCCGAGCGCATCGAACGCGGTCGGCGCGTACTGCTCGGTGGCGACCACCGTCAGCACCGTGTCGGCGTAGAACCGGCCGGCGGCGAACGCCAGCACGTCCGCACTGGCTCGGTCCAGCAGGTGGGCATCGTCGACCAGCACGACCAGCGGATGCTCGGCGGCCAACGCGGTGAGCACCCGTAGCGTCGCCACCCGTACCGCCACGGCGTCGGCCCGGCGACGGCCGAGCGCCAGCGCGGCTCGCAGCTCGGGAGCCAGATCGCCCGCCAGGTCGTCGAGCCGGGCTTCGACCGGGCGCAGCAACGTAAGCAGCGAGGCGAAGCCAAGCTCGGCGTCGGCCGCCCGGCCCTGGGTGGCCAGCACCGTGGCGCCGCGGTCGACGCTGCTGGCCCGGACCGCGTGGAGCAACGCCGTCTTGCCCAGCCCATAGGCACCGACCACGGCGACGACCGTCGACCGCCCGGCCGCGGCCGTCGCCGCGGCCCGCTCCAGCCGGCCGAGCTCGGCATCCCGCCCGATCAGCCCCACCGGCCCCGCCTGGTCCATGTGTCCCGCCTGGTCCATGTGTCCCGCCTGGTCCGCGTGTCCCGCCTGGTCCACGTGTCCCGCCTCGAGAGTCATCGTCCGTCCGCCCGCCATGCCGTGGTTCAGGTCGGCAAGTCGACGCAGTTGCCCGTGCTCTGCTCGACGCCGTGGGTGGCGTCGGCCACGAGCACGCAGAGCTGGTGGGCGCCGGCTTCCTCGGCCTCCGCCAGCGTGGCCTCGTCGAACCGCAGCTCACCGCCGCCCTTGGGCAGGTCCCAGACGTGCCAGTCGCCGCGGACGCCGTCCGGGCTGTTCGTCCCCGCGTGCTCCGGTGAGGTCGTGTCGAGGAAGAAGTGGACGTGGTGGTCGTCGGGGGTCCCGCCGTTCTCGGGTGTGAGCGGTTCGAAGGGCTCGACCGTGTAGTGGGCGAGGTAGTGGTCCCCGTCGATGCTGATGTCGGTGATGCGGGCGCACCGTCCCGACGCCGACGCGCACGGCGCCCCCGCGGCCGTGGTGGGGCCGCCGATGGCCGCTGCCGTCGAGCTCGGTGCGCTCGTGCTGACCGAGGACCGGGATCCGGCCCCACCCTCCTGGGCGTCGCCCTTGCCCGAACCGAGCATGTACGCCCCGATCGTCGCTGCGCCGACCAGCACGATGCCGGCGGCGGCCACCGCGATGCGGCGCGTCCGCCCCTCCCGGCCACCGTGACCCGGCAGATCGGGCGAGGGCGGGGCTGGCGTAGCCGCGACGGGCGCGGCGGGAGCCGGAGCCGTCGCCGCCGACGCCCGGGGGCCGCCGTTGGTGCCGTTCGACGCCAGGGGAGCCATCGACGCCGACGCGGGGGCCGGTCCGGCGCTGGAGGCGGGCGGCGAGGCGGCAGCACCAGCGGCCGTGGCCGCCACCATCGCCGCGCCCAATGCGACCGAGTGCTTGGGATGGGCGTCGACCGCCACCGGCCGGCCGACAGCGCCCGACACCATCTGCGCCACCAGCGGGATCTGCGACGACCCGCCCACCAGCAGAACCGTGTCGAGGTCCTCGGGCCGGACGCCGGCCCGCTCGATGGCCCGGCGCAGCGCCTCGATCGTCTCGCCGATGGCCGGCTTGATCATGGGCTCGAACTCGGCCCGGGTCAGGCGGATGTCGGTGTGGACGTCGGGCAGCGCCACCGGGATCACCGTTTCGGAGTCGGAGGACAGGCCCTCCTTGGCGGCCACGCACTCCCGACGCAACCGGCCCATAGCCACCCGGATGGACGGATCGCTGCCGTCGAGCTCCTCGAGCTTGCCCTGCAGCTCGGTGCGGACGTAGGCCATGACCGCCTCGTCGAAGTCGATGCCGCCGAGCCGCTCGATGCCCTCGGGCTCGCCCAGGGTCACGAACGCCGTCTCGGTCTTCTTGAGCACGGCCGCGTCGAACGTGCCGCCGCCGAGGTCGTAGACCGCAACCACCGAAACGGGTCCCACGCGGTCCTTCGAGGCGTAGTGCACCGCGGCGGCGACGGGCTCGGTCAGCAGCGTCACCGAGCGGAGGCTGGCCAGGTCCAGCGCGTGGCGCAGCAGGTCGATCTTGAACGGGCCCCAGTTGGCCGGATGGCTCACTGCCACGTGGTCGGGCTCGCCGCCCTCACGAGCGGTGACCACGGCAACGACCTGGGCGAGCAGCGCGGCCATCAACCGCTCGGCCGAGTACGGCGCCTGACCGAGCATGATCGGCGCGCTGTCGCCGACCCGCCGCTTGAACTCCCGGGCCAGCCGGGTGGGCTCGACCAGCCCCCGCCGCTCCGCGGCCTCGCCGGTGAGGACCTCCTGATCGTCGCGCAGGAACACCAGCGAGGGGATCACGGCGCCCCGGCTGCCGAGCTGGCAGATGATCGGGCTCCCGCCCCGGTACACCGCCGCCGCGGTGTACGTCGTACCCAGGTCGATTCCGATGGAGTAGCTCGTCGCCGTCATCAGAGGATTCGGCGCGACATCGGCGCGACGTCTCGCGACGCCCGTGTGCCACGGTGTGACATCCAGCCGTCACATGCCGCCGATATGGTCACTTGGTGACGTCAGGCGGGAGGTCACGGAACCGAGGCGTGGGCCGGGCAGGCGAGCTGGCCACAGCAGCGTTCGCGCGCGACACCGCACGGACCGGCACGGGCAGCGTGCTGGTGGTCACCGGGGTGGCCGGCAGCGGCAAGACGTGGCTGTGCGAGTCGATCGCCGAGTCCGCCACCGACGAGGGGTTCCAGGTCGGGTGGGGCTCGGGCTGGTCCGGCGGCGGCATCCCCGACCTGTGGCCCTGGCAGCAGGCCGTCGGCTCGCTCGGCGACCGCTCGTCGACCCGGGAGCTGTTCGCGGCCTCTCCCGACCTCGACGACGCCGAGTGGTTCGCCCGCTGCGTCGCCGTGGTCGACCACCTGCGCCAACTCACCGCCGCCCAGCCAACGGTGCTGGTCATCGACGACGCCCACCAGGCCGACGAGGCCACCCGGAGCCTGGCCGCCTTCGTCGCCCGGCACGTGCGCGGTCTGCCGCTGGTGCTGGTCGTGGCCCACCAACCGGCCGAGGGTCTGGCCGGGCTCGGTCGCGCCGCCGCACCGATCGAGCTGCACGGGCTGGGGCCGGCCGACGCCGCCGCGCTGCTGGCCGCCCGGGGCGTCGATGCCCTGGCCCCGTCCGACCTGCGCTTCGTCGTCGCGGCCACGGGCGGGTTGCCGGGCCTGCTCCACGGGCTGGCCAACGCCGCCACCACTGCCGCCGAGGTGGTCGAGGCGCTGGTCCAGCGACAGCTGGCCGACGTTCCGGCCGAGATGGTGCGGGCCGCCGCGTGGGCAGCGGTGGCTGATGCATCGCCCCGCTTGACCGAGGTGGTGGCCCTGGCCGCCGACTCCGGGATCGACCCGCTGGCGGTGGCCGGCGAGCTCGAGCGCCGCGGCCTGGTCCGGCGGCAGCCGCCCGACGGCTGGACCTTCGGCCACGAGCAGGTCCGCACCGCGCTGATGGCCAAGCTCGGTGTGGGCGAGGAGCTCGACATCCACGCCCGGGTGGCCCGCGTGCTGGCCGACCAGCCGCCGTCGCTCGACCGGCTGCAGCGCCGGGCCGAGCACGCCCTGGCCGCCGCACCCCGCTCGGCGGACGACGCCCGCCTCGCCGTCGAGGTCGTCGAGGACGTGGCGGCGGCGCTCCTCGGGGAGAACCAGGCTGAGCGGGCGGCCGAGCTGCTGGCCGCGGCCGACAAGGCCCACGAGGAGGCAGGCCTGGGGCCGCCTCCCGCCGCCCTGCTGGCCGCCCGGGGCTGGGCCCTGCAACGGTGCGGCTACCTGGCATCGGCCCGCGACCAGTTCCGTCGGGCGGCCACCTCCGCGGAGAAGGAGGGCGATGCCACCAGCCTGGCCCGGGCCGCGCTGGGCCTGGGAGGTGTCTGGCTGGCCGAGGAGCGCTCGCCCCTCGACCGGCAGCGCTACCTCGGCCTCCTGGCCCGCGCCCGCGACAGCCTCCCGGATGATGAGGGCAGCCGGCGGCTGCGGCTGCGGCTCGGGGTCCGGCTGGCCGCTGAGCAGGCCTACGAGGGGGGACGGTACGACGACATCGAGGCGCAGGTGAGCGCAGCCCGCGAGCTCGACGATCCGTTGGTCCTGGCCGAGGCGCTGTCGCTCTACCACCACTCGATGCTCGGTCCCGCGCACCGCGAGCTGCGGGCCGCCATCGCCGAGGAGATGGTGGCGGTGACCGCTCGGGCCAACGATCACGCCGCGTCCCTCATGGCGCTGCTGTGGCTGACCACCGACCAGTTCCTGGCTGGCAGCTCGCAGGCCGAACGCTCCCTCCGGGAGCTGCACGAGCGGGCCGAGGCCCTGTCCGGTCGGCACGCCGCCTACATCGCCCGCGTGATGGACGTCATGGTCCTGCAGAGGGAGGGACGCCTGGCCGAGGCCGAGCAGGCCGCCGAGGTGGCCTTCGTCGTGGGGATGGAGGTGGGCGACGCTGACGCCCTGGGCTACTACGGCGGCCAGCTGGTCGCGCTGCGCTGGATCCAGGGGCGGTCGGCCGAGGTGCTCGACCTGGCCACCCAGACCGAGGCTTCGCCGACCATCACACCGCTGAACCAGGCCTTCACTGCCAGCTTCGCCGCCCTGGCCGCGACGTGTGGTGAGCTCGATCGCGCCCGCGCCGCCCTGGGCCGCCTGAAGGGTCGGCTGCATTCGATACACCAGAGCAGCGCCTGGCTGGTGACGCTGTTCTCGACCGTCGAGGCCGCCTACCTGCTGGGCGAGGTCGAGATCGCCACCGAGGCCGCGGCGCTCATGGCCCCGTACGCCGACCTGCCGGTGCTGGGGTCGCTGGCGGTCTCGTGCGTCGGCTCGGTGCGCCGGTCGCTGGGACTGGCCGCGGTCACCGCCGGGGAGCTCGACCGGGGCATCGCCCTGTTGGAGGAGGCCGTCGCCCACAACGAGCAGCTCGGCAACCGCCCCCTGGCCGCCATGACCACGGTCGAGCTGGCGATGGCCCGCTCGGCGCGGGGTGATCCCGGCCGGGGCGACAGCGCGGCCGCGGTCAGGCTGCTCGACCAGGCGATACGCCAGGCCGACGCCATGGACCTCACGATCCGGGCCGACGAGTGGCGGGAGCGCCGGTCGGCCGTCGCGGCGGGTGCCGTCGCAGCTGCGGGCGGCGGCCCTGCTGCGGGCGCTGGTGCGGGGCCTGCTGCCGCCCTGGGGTTGGGGGCGGCTGCGCTCGACCACGAGGTCGGCACCATCGGACGGCGGGGTCGCTCATGGGTCCTGGGGGTCGCCGGGATCGAGGTCGTCGTGCCCGACCTCCTCGGCATGACCTACCTGGTCCAGCTGCTCACCAATCCCGGGGTCGAGATCGCTGCCACCGAGCTCGTGGCCGAGGGGGGCGAGGGCGCAGTGATCGCCCTGGCCGCCCGCAACTCGGCCGAGCAGCCCGTCCTCGACAACACCGCGCTGGCCGCCTACCGGCGCCGGGTGGCCGAGCTGGAGGACGACCTGGCCGAGGCCGAGCGCTACGCCGATTCCGAGCGGGCCGCCCGGGTCAGGATCGAGCTCGACGCCGTCGTCGACGAGCTCACCCGGACCACCAACCGGTTCGGTCGGGCCCGGCAGTTCGGCTCGTCGAACGAGCGGGCCCGCACGGCGGCGCAGAAGGCGGTGCGCCGGACGCTCGACCAGATCGAGAAGGCCGACAGCACCCTCGGTACCGTCCTCCGCCGCTCGATCCGCACCGGTCGGGCCTGCTGCTACGAACCCGGCCCCGGCGCCCCCACCCGCTGGATCCGCTCCGGCTGAGGGCTTCCGCCCGACATCAGAAGGGCCGGGGCGGCTCGTGGATCGTGACCAGGATGTGGAAGACGAGCTCGTACGTACCCTCACTGCCCCCGTCAAGGTGCCTGCTGCCAAGATTCGAACAGCGTTTGATTCGAACGACGTTCAAATGTAGGTTGCGGCCGGAGTGGCGCCCGGAGGGGTCCGAGCATGGAGCTGTGGTCAGTACGGGTACCGGAGACCAGCACGGTCGTGGCCCAGGCCGAACGGGCCCAGCAGCAGGGCTGGGACGGCATCGCCTACACCGACTCGCAGAACCTGGTCGGTGATCCGTTCGTCGCCGCAGCGCTCGCTGCCACAGTCACCGACACGCTCCGCTTCGCGACCGGCGTCACCAACGCCTTCACCCGCCATCCAGCGGCGCTCGCCACCGTCGCTGCCACCGTGCAGGAGACGTCGGGCGGGCGGTTCGTACTCGGCATCGGCCGCGGCGACACAGCGCTGTTCCACCTGGGTCGCAAGCCCATGCCGGTCGCCCGGTTCACGCCGCTGGTCGAGGACCTGCAGACCTACCTCGCCAAGGGCACCGTCGATTGCGACGGCCATCCCAGCCGCCTGCACTGGCTCGACCGAACCACGCAACCCAAGGTGCCGCTCGACGTTGCCGCGTCCGGGCCACGGGTCATCGACGTCGCGGCCCGCACCGCCGAACGGGTCACCTTCGCGGTGGGCGCCGACCCCGACCGCCTCGCCTGGGCACTGGAGCTGGCCCGCACCGCAGCGGCCGATGCGGGCCGCGACCCCTCGACCATCTCCTTCGGCGCCTACGTCACCGTTGGGTGCCATCCCGACCTCGAGCAGGCAGCCGAGCTGATCGCCGGGTCGGTCGCCGCGTTCGCCCACTTCTCGTCCATGCCCGGCTCCACCGGCGCTGGCCTGCGAGACGCCGACCGGGCCGTCGTGGCCGAGGTGGGCCGGCGCTACGACAGCAACCAGCACCTGAGCAACCGATCTCCCCAGACCGAAGTGCTCGACCCTACGTTCGTCAGCCGCTTCGCCATCATCGGCCCGCCCGAGCGGTGCGCCCGGAGATTCGCCGAGCTGCACTGCCTCGGCCTCGATCGGTTCGTGATCACCGGCCCCGGTTTCGGTGCCGACCCGGACCACGCCCGGACCGCCCATCGGTTGCTCGTGCGGGAGCTGCTGCCCGCCCTGCGGGAGCAGCTCGGCCAGACCGACCGAGGCCCGACCAGTCCGGCGCAGCCACCAAACGCCGGGGTGGGGCGCGCTGCCATCAGCCCGAGGGCAGCGGGAGCGACTCCCGCGGATGTGATCGCGCTGTCCGACCACGCCTACGAGCGAACCCGGCGGCGCATCCAGGAGCTCACGGACCACGAGTACTTCTGGGAGCCGGTGGCTGGCTGCTGGTCGGTCCGGCCCGATACCGCCGGCATCCTCCGGGCCGAGGCTGGCACCGTGACCGGTGACCCTCCGTTGACCACCATCGCCTGGCGGCTCTGGCACCTGGTCAGCTGCTACGGCAGCGGC
>Ga0075428_100004469_pt1 | contig 15433 bp, 15 predicted proteins | sample RhiMetdeltSRZDD2_FD_75291 | JGI IMG/M metagenome (GOLD analysis project Ga0075428, IMG submission 75291) | Populus rhizosphere microbial communities from Tennessee, USA - Rhizosphere MetaG P. deltoides SRZDD2 | ecosystem: Host-associated > Plants > Roots > Rhizosphere > Soil | place: USA... | reverse complement strand
GGGCCGAAAGGCCCGCCCTTTTTGCTTAGACCACTACCAGCTCCACTCAAATGCTAAACACCGGCATAAGAGTGGAGGCCGGGAATAATAAAGCTCACCCCAAGCCAGGTGAATATCACCAGCGCGAATCCCAGCAGCGCAAAGTACGCGCTGCGGCGTCCACGCCAGCCGTGCGCGATACGCGTGTGCAGAAAGCCTGCGTAAGACATCCACGCAACCAATGCTCCGACTTCCTTTGAGTCCCATCCCCAGTAACGCCCCCACGACTCATTTGCCCACACCGCTCCAGTGATCAGCAGCAACGATAGCAACGGGAAAGCCACGCCCACTGTTCTATAAAGCAGAGAATCGATAGTCTTAAGCTCGGGCAGCGCCGTCAAAAGCTTCTCGCGCTTCCACGAGAACAGCGCAACCAGGAGGAGCGCAACGAACAATCCAATCAGCGCCCCAAACTCTACCGGATTCGATGTCATGCTGAGTTTCAGGCTCGACTGGTTCTGTTGCACCCAAGTCTGTGCTTGTTCGGGCGTGAGGCTTTGTTGAGACTGCTCGCCCATCCACACGGCAAAGGCGGGATACTCACGCGCCGGGATGTGTTGCGCCGGATTGTCCAGAGTCTTCATCTGGAAGAAAAGAACCACGACGACTAAAGTCTGTAACACAACAGCCCCGTGAAAGAGTCTCCAACCCCACACCCTCGCCTTCTCGTCCTTATTAAAGTGATCAAGGGCGAAAAGCGCTACGGACAACACAAGAACAAGAAGCGTCAGAAGCATCAGCGGACCAACCATCGGCAACTCAGCGCGCAGCGGAAGCGAACTCTTTTCCAATGCGAGGTTGACTGTGTACTGACCCCGGAAGACTTCGAAGGCGCTCGCTGTGCCAAACCCAAGCATTACCAGCGTAAGCAGGCCATAGAAACCGGTCCATATCGCCACGCCTTCAAATCGAATTCCGTCTTTGAGGAGATAGGCGAACGCGAGTCCGAAGCTCACCAGGCAAACACCGTAACCGATGGTTGCTATTGAAACGTGAATCGGTCTCCAATAGCTGTCCAGGATCGGCGGCAATGTGCTTATGCCGCTGCCAAGCATCATGCCAAGCGCGAGAACTACCACCAGGATTGGCATCGACATCGCCCCTAGCGCCATATATTTTGGCTTGCGAATAACCACTAACGTCGTCAACGCCGCTCCCGCCGCAAAGCCCAGCGTCAGAGCGTACAGATTATCAAGCGGGAAATAGCGCCAGAAACCGTTGATGCCGTCCTTCCATCCTTCCTTGTCGCCCGCTTCGATCCAACGAACCATCCAGCCCGTCAAGTTGAAGCAATAACCCAGCGCAACAGTTATTAACCCCAGTTTGGCCAGAATGTTTTCCTTCACAAAGATATTGGTCACTAGCAAGACCGAGGCGCAGATGTAGCTGATCAACGCGAGCATTATCAACGCGTCACAATAGATGAAGCCGACAGGTCGGCCTGCCTGATATCGCACCGCGATCAACAGGATCGTCCCAAGGATCGGAAGCACGACCGGCAGAAAGCCCTTGACCTTTTCTGGAAGCGTAAGCTCCAACTCGGGCACCATCGCTTCGTCACGATTAATGACTCTACTCATTTTTTGACCCTCCCGTAACAGACTGCACCAGCGAATTGAACCGGCCTTCGAAGGCAGGCCTGTTCCGGTTTGTGTTTCCACCAAAGTGAATCTGTGAACCTATCCCGTTCGGCTCTATTACAGCCCACACCCTTTGATGGGAGAAAAAGAATACTCCGCACAATGCCAGAATCAGCAGGGTGAACCCGATGTAAACCGGCGTGCGTCCCGGATCATACTGAATCGTCAGCGTGTGAGTAAGGGATACCTTTTCGAAATCTCTCAAGACAACTTTGTTCCCGTTAACCAATAGCGGATTTTCACCGCCGTCTTTGGCTACCTTGTCGTTGGCCTTAGACAAGTACTTATCGGAAAGCTGAGGATTGAAAGCAAAGGCCATCGTTCGCTTGCCGTCGGGTCCTGTGACTTCGAGTTGAGCCGTCGGATTGTTGTAGTCTCGGGACAATGTCGTCGGTCCTGAATCGTCGATGTCGAAATCCGGGTAGAAATCCACGTACCGAACAGTACCGATACCGGGAACATCCGCGGAGCCGTTGCGAGCTATCGTAACGGGCGGTAAAGGCATCCCGCCGGCCGCCGGTTCGAATGTAACCGTTATCTTACGAGCGTTGCCTACGGGCAGAAATGAGTTCTGAAAGAATCGATACCCGCGATAGTCGCCGACGTTGTTCAGATGAACCAGCATGTCCTGAGTTAGGTTGCGCTCCTTGTCAACTATTCTTATGTAACTCAGCCAATCGATTGTGTTCTGATTGTCGAGGCCGCCTTCCTCCCTGATCAGCTTCTGCTGAAGATCAGTGCACTCGATCTGGAATGGAAGCACCGCCTGGGATTGCCTTGCGCCATCAATCGTGATTTCACTTGTCGCAAACCTATCCCCGGTTCTGCCCGGTTTGATCTCCATCGACCCGCCGACGCCGTAACGGCTTGTCAGGAAGCCCCCAGTGAAAATCGTTAGCAGCGCCACGTGCACAACATAAGCGCCCAGTCGATTCCATGGACTGCGTTGAGCGAAGACCGTGATTCGATTGTTCTCTTCATTGATGCGACCGCGGAATCCGTGCTTTCGCCATGCCGTTCGTACCTTCTCAGCGACTCCCTTCGGATCAGCGTGATCGAAAACTTCCGCATTGAACATCTGCGCGGCGATAAATTTCGGCGAGGCGGTCAGCTTGGGTTTGCGTATGTATTGCCACGCCGCCGGAAACCGATCGATCGAGGCGAGGATGATGTTCAGGCCGGTGACAGCCAGCAGCAACGTGAAGTATCTCGAGCGATAGATGTCGAAGAACCCGAGCCAGCCATAGACCAGCTTTTGGGCGGGCTTCAGATTCGCGTAATACTTGTCGAAACCATCGACGTTGACCTGCATTACCAGCATTCCGATCATGCAGCAAAGGAGCAGGGTGCTTAACATCACCAGGCCGAATTTTACCGAACTGAGCAAACGGAGCACTTTGTCGAGCACGGAATCGCTCTTTTTGGTGCTCATCTTGACAGCCGGCGCGGCCGAAGGCGGACCTTCGTTTGTAGAAGCTAGTTCAGTTTCAGTTGTGGCCATACTTGAGTCTCGGTATGAATTGCTTTGGTATACAACCAGGCGAATTCTAGCAAGCGCTCTTTTCGCGTGTCAACGCACTCGCATTTCAAACTAAGAACAACTGCTCATATTAAAGTCTATGCTACTTCTTTGGCTCGGACGGCCGAATCTCTACCTGACTAATTAAGGCTCGCGGGTCCATCTCGAGTAAGTTGATCACCGTTGCCGCTACGTCTTCTGGCGACAGTTTCCACGTCTGCGTCGGATCCTGGCCGCCGCCGCGACTAAAGCTGGTATTCACCGACCCGGGCATAAGGTGGCTGACACGAATGTGATCAAACCGTACTTCCTGCATCAATGCTTCCGAAAAGCCCACCAGGGCAAACTTTGATGCGCAATAAGCCGCCGAGCCTGCGGATGCGTGCTTACCGGCCAAGCTCCCAATATTGATGATATCGCCGCCCCCATTTGCCTTAATCAACGGGATTGCCTCGCGGCAACAATAAAATACCCCCGAAATATTAGTTTCGATTGTTGCATTCCATTCCTGCACCGACATCTGCTCGACGTAGCTGCGCGAGCCAATCCCGGCATTGTTAACCAGGATGTCGAGCGATCCAAAGGCATGTCTCACACTCTCGAACAGCGAGTGAACCTCATCATGACTCCTGACGTCGCACGCTGCACCGTGGACACGATCCGGGTGCTCGCGATTTAGATCGGAAACTATCCGCTCGACATCTGCTTCATTCCGAGAACAGATAAACACACGAGCGCCGCGGGCGAGCAGGGCTCGGGAAACGGCAAGCCCAATCCCTCGAGTGGCGCCGGTTACAACCGCTGTTTTGTCCCGAATATCACCCATGAAACTGCAGATCCCCTTCAGTTACTCCTGGGGCACAAACGAGTATCCAAGCCGGCGGGCGAGACGGTAAACGAGGGGTATCGGTAGTCCAACCACGTTGTAATAGTTCCCCGCGACTTCGTCGACGAACAGCGCGCCAAGCCCTTGAATCCCATAAGCGCCGGCTTTATCCATGGGCTCGCCGGTCCTCACATACCATTCGATCTCAGCCTCGGTAACCGCCGCAAATTTGACAAGAGTCTTTTCGTAGTCGGCGACTTCGTGCCGCGTTTCGCAGTCGTACAACGCCACACCTGTCAACACGGCGTGCCACCGTCCCGACAACTGTCTGAGGAGCTTGCGCGCGTCGGCTTCGTTTTCAGGTTTCCCAATGAGCCGGCCGTCCAACACCACCACGGTGTCCGCACCTATGACAAGTCCTCTTTCGCGTCCGCGCGCGACGGCGATAACTTTAGCCCTTGCGATGCGTGTGATATAATCCGCCGGTGCCTCATCAGGATGGGGCCGCTCCTCGGCCTGGCTGGGTGCCAACTCGAAGTCGACGCCGATTTGCCTGAGCAGTTCGGCGCGCCGTGGAGATGCGGAAGCTAGTACAATTCTAGGCTCTCTTGCAGACATAATATCGGTTAGCAAATAGTGGGTGAAAGCTCTGCTATAGCGACTGAGCCCTGGCTTCACGAACACTCATTAATTGGAGGAAGCTTTGCGTCGAAAAATCTCTTTGCTGATCATGGTTGCTTTTGTGGCCGCGCTCGCGGTGATCAACAACGGCTGTTCTCGTTCCGGCGACTCCGAAAGTGAAGATGACAGTGTTAGTTTTGACCTGAACGATCCAAAGATAAGAGAACGGCTAGGCGAAGACGACGGCTATGCGCTCGCAATCATGTATGGCGCAGACATTCACGGCAGCCTGGAAACATGTGGCTGACCGAGCCACCCTATGGGTGGACTGGCACGGCGTGTCAGCTATATCAAAGCATTCAGGCTCAGATCGAATTCGGAAGTACCGGCGCTTTCCGTCGACGCGGGCAACCTGTTTACCGATGATCGTTTCAGTGCAAACCAACTACCCGCCGAGGTTATGACAAAAAACAAATGGGTAGTCAAGGGGTACGGAGATTTTCATCACGATGCGGCTAATATCAGCTACCTGGACCTTCCCTACCTCGGCGAGCTGCTGAAGAAGGAGGGTTTTGACAAGCGGCTTGAAGAGTATCCCTTTATACAACGACTGGTCTCCGCGAACATTCACCCGATGGGCGATCAACATCGCGAACTTTTGCCCTACGTGATTCGCGAAATTACCCTCAAACGAGGGGCGGCGGGCAAAAAAGTGAGAATCGGTGTGGTCGGGTTTTCCGAACCAAAACCAACCGCTCCAAATGGAGTAGAAACGGTCTACGCCGGCTTCCGCATAGACGATCCGTTTGAGGCCGCCAAGAAGGTACTGCCGGAGCTGAAAGGAAAAACCGACTTCATAGTCGCACTTGCATATATGGACATGGCCTCGGCTCAAAGACTCGCCACCGAGAACCCCGAAATCGACACCATCATTGGTGCAAGACAGACGAGCTCCATGGATGAGCCTCAACACTTCAATCAAGCGACAATCACTTATGCCTATAACCAGACAAAGTATCTGGGCGAGTTGCGAGTGTACGTGAGGGGTGACGGAAGCGCCGAAAATCAAATCAACCGCTATGTGGCCCTTGATTCCACGATACCGGATGACCCATCGGCGTTGGATGTCGTAACCGCCGCTCACACCGAATTCACAAAGGAGCAAAGCGATAACGCGACTGCAGCCGCCTCGTTAAGACCCAGCACCTTGATTGGTGGGGGAGAATCTCCGTATGTGGGCGTTGAAACCTGTGCAGGTTGTCACGAGAAAGAGAACGAAGTGTGGGTCAACAGCCGGCACGGGCACGCGATGGCGACGCTCGAGAAAAAGAATCAGCAATTCGACAACGAATGCGTTGGGTGTCATGTGGTGGGCTTTCAAAAAGGCGGGTTTCAATCACTTTACACCACGCCGCAGTTTGCCAACGTCCAATGCGAAGAATGTCACGGGCCAGGACGCGCACACGCAAGCAACCCCGGGAAAGGCTACGGCTTCGTGGCGACTCCGGTCGGCTGCATGCAATGTCACAAGGAACCGAATGATCCGCATTTTGACTTTGCGGTCTACTGGCCCAAGATTAAACATTGATTAGTCTGAACATAGGTCCTATACGTCCTATAGGTCCTATATTCGGACAACAGACCACTGACTACTCATTGACCTCCGATGCTGACCGATCTGTTGATGCTGGTTCCGCAGATGCTTCGCCACGCCGGGGACTCCGATGAGGTGCGAGAGCAAGCAGTGTTTGCAGCGTGGCTGGTGGCCGTCGGCGGTCCTATTCGCAAGGTTACCGCGCCCGTTCGCCTCGAAAGAAAGACATTGCTTGTAGCAGTCCCCGACGTAACGTGGCGAACCCAACTGATGAGCATGCGCGGGCAGGCTTTGTTCAAGTTGAATTCCCTGCTTGGCGCTCCGCTGGTTACTGCGATCGAGTACGTGGTAAACCCGGATCTGATCGTTCGCGAAACCACAGCCCCGCCCGAAGTGAAATTCACTGCCCCCGACAAACAGGCGTTGCCGCTGCGCGCGCAAGCTGACAGAATCGCGGATCCGGAAATCCGGGAAACATTCCTGCGCGCCGCTGGAAAGTGTCTCGAAAGAAGAAACAAGCAATGACTGCGACGGCAAAAGACAAGTCAGAAGTTGTCATCGAAATCATCGATCTCACGAAGGACTACGAAGTTGGATTTCTAAAGAAGCGAAGGGTGCGCGCTCTTGATCAGCTGAATCTTGAGGTGCATCGCGGAGAAATATTTGGATTCCTCGGCCCAAACGGAGCCGGCAAGACAACGACGCTAAAGCTGCTGATGCGTCTGATCTATCCGACTCAGGGTAGCGCCCGGATACTCGGTCATCCGGTTGACGATGTCTCTACCAGGTCGCGGCTGGGTTACCTCCCTGAGAACCCATACTTTTACGATTACCTGTCCGGGCGGGAGTTGCTGGAGTACACCGCTGCGCTGTTTGGGGTCCCCGCGGCGCAAGCGAGGCTTCGAGGAAAGGAGCTTCTTGGATTGGTTGGTCTTGATCAGGACCGCGCCAACCGCCAACTCCGAAAGTACTCAAAAGGCATGCTTCAACGCATCGGAATTGCACAGGCTTTGGTCAATGATCCGGAGATCGTCTTTATGGACGAACCGATGTCCGGTCTGGACCCGATTGGAAGACGAGAAGTAAGGGATTTATTGCTGTCTCTTCGATCGCAGGGTAAGACCGTCTTTTTCTCGTCGCACATCTTATCGGATGTCGAGGCATTGTGCGATCGAGCGGCGATCCTCAGCCGCGGCAAGCTTGTCCGCTGCGGTACCGTGCAGGAGCTTACGGGGATTGATGATCCTGCGGTGGAAATCGTCGCCGTGGGAATCGATCCGTCTTCCCTCGACAGGTTTGCACAGACGGTTTCGTCATTGCAGTCGGCCACGGCGACACCAAACGGCGTACATCTGGTGCTTGCAGATGAAAGCGAAATAGATGATACGCTGGCTCTGATTCGGAACTGCGGAGGCAAGCTGGTTTCGCTGAATCCGCGCCGGTCGTCCCTCGAAGATATTTTTGCCGACAGTGAGCGGCTCCCGTAGACTGTTTTTAGTGTACGTGCGTTTGCTACATGGGATCCCTTCGATTAACCATCGCGCCGTTCTCTGCGTCTTAGCGAGTCTTGGCGTCTTTGCGCGAAACCGGCTGATCGTTGTCTTGCTTTTGCTTCTGCTCCCAACCGCCATAAGCTCGCCATCGCACGCTCAGGCTCCGAACCTGAATATTCTGATAGATGGCCTACAGCAAAAATACTCCCGAATGCAGGGGCTCGCAGCGAGCTTCGTTCAAGTCTACGCCGGGGCCGACGGGCGTGTAATTCGGGAGACTGGTCATTTGTTGTTGAAGCGGCCAAGAAAGGCTCGCTGGGAGTACGAGTCACCCGAACGAAAGCTTTTTGTCTCGGATGGCAAGAAGGTGTTCTTTTTTGTGTACGGAGAAAAAAACGCCACGGCTTCATCGATAAAGGAAACGGTAGACCCGCAAATTCCCTTTCTTTTCCTGCTTGGCAGAGGAGACCTTCGTCGCGATTTCTCTCGAATCGAGATCGCCGCGGGGGAGCCGTCGATAAACGCCGGCAACCTTGTGCTGCGGCTTTTCCCAAAGCGCGCGCCCGAGGAGTTCAAGCAATTGCTGGTGGAAGTCTCGCCGGGTACTTTCGACGTTCGCCGAATGGTTATTTTTGAACGTAGCGGAGCGAGGATGGAGTTTCTACTCTCGAACGTACGCGAGAACTTTGTGGCCCCCGACACCCAATTCCAGTTTACGCCACCACCGGGTGTCACGCTAAAACGCGGGGATTAAACTGTCACTTCACCTTCAATGAGTGGAGCTCAATCGTCACGTCTCGAATCTCCCAGGGTTCCGGGACGCCCTCGAGCGAAACTTCCACTCTCATTGTCTCACCTGGATTGAGCTCATCCCTGGTATTCGGCACGGGGGTGATGATCTTCTCCCTGATCAACTGACCACCCGTTCCGATCACCGTTGCTTTGAGCTGAAGGGCGATAACCGCTCTGTCGCCGGTATTCTCGACCTTGCCCTGAATTCGCACGTACCTGCCGGTTATTCTCTCACCATGAAACTTTTCGACGTTATTGATTGCCAGGTTGCCGGCATAACTATCAAACTCAAGCGCGCCGGAGTAGGCAAATTCGGTTTGTGCGGGCTTGCGGGCAAGCGAGGTGACCGCGATGATCAAAACGAGCACGGCCAGGATCGCCAGACCGCTCAAAATCATGATCGTCCGAGATCTGTCTTTCTCGGACTGTGTTGTGGGTTGCTCAAACATAGATTCCTCGACAGAGTATTGATGCCCGGCGGTGCGTCACGCACCAATAGTCATCTTTCCGATCAGCAGCGTGGGTGCCACCACGCTGCCCCTGAAATCAAGATCGTTACCAACCATCTCGATTGCGTTGAGCATCTCTTTAAGGTTTCCGGCGATCGTCACGCCCTGCACCGGAAATGTCAGCTCTCCGTTTTCTATCCAGATTCCCCCTGCTGATCTCGAATAATCGCCGGTTACAGTGTTAACGCCGAAACCAAGCAGTTCGGTAATCAACAGGCCTTTTGAAACCGATCGTATTATTTCTTCAGGCGAATAAGCTCCCGGTTCGATATACAAGTTTCCAGCCTCGACGCCTGGTGCTCCCGACAGCCCGCGGCCGGCGTTGGCGGTTGATCTCAGACCGAGCTTGCGCGCGGTGTAGCTGTTGAGCAGATAGCTTTCCAGCACCCCGCCGTTGATCACAACCGTGCGCCGCGTCGGAAGTCCCTCGCCGTCAAACGGCCTGGAACCGAGTCCGCGCGGCAGAACACCATCATCTATTACCGTGAGGCGCTTGCTCGCGATCTGTTCACCGAGTTGCCCGACGAGAAAACTGGCTTTTCTGAAGATCGATTCACCGGAAGCGGCGTTGAAAACATCACCGAGGAGATCTCGCGCCATGTTTGGTTCCAGCACAACCGGCACGGCTTGAGTTGGGACAGATCGGCTGCCAAGCTTACGCAATGTCCTTCTGGCAGCCATCCCGCCGATTTCCTCGGGGCTGTCCATCTCCGACAGCTTGCGGCGCACGTCGTACCAGTAGTCACGTTGCATCTTGCCGTCTTCAGCCGCGACGGGCACCGATGCCAGCGAGCACGATGTCGACCGAAACTCCCCCGCAAAACCTAACGAGTTAGCAAGAATCACCGAGCCATATGCTGATTCAAAGCCGCCCCCATCGAAGTTTGATATTTGGCTGCTGTACTCCTGAGCGGCTCGCTCGGCTCTAAGCGCCATCTCGATCTGATCTTCGGTTGATAGCCCAACTATAGCTTCGTCCCATAAGTCCAGATCCGGAATCGAAGTTGCCAATTCCTGGGGATCGGGAAGGCCCGCAGTATCATCGGGCGACGTGAGGCGAGCCAACTCGACCGCCTCCTCCATCAACGACGCCACCGCTTCGCGGCTAAAGTCCGAACCGGAGACAGAGGCTTGCCGTCCATCTATCAAGACTCTCAATCCGAGCCCCTGATCGGTTGATTCCTGTAACGTCTCGACTTCTCCAAGCCTGACCCCGACAGACAACTCCGTCCTCTGCCTGATAATTACTTCGGCAGCGCTCGCTCCTCGTTTCACCGCACCTTCTGCAATACTGGCGGCGAATTCTTTAGTTAGGTGAGAGTTCATTCAGAGTGGGTAGCTTGTCTGACGCCTCCTATACAAGCGCCTCTTTCTTATTTGCGAGACTTGGTTACTGCAAATGACGCGCCCCGGAGCGGTTCATATCTGTAAGTTAATTCTGTGTGCCTCCAACAGTCATCTCACTTATCTTTATTGTCGGAATTCCAACGCCGACTGGCACGTTCTGACCGGCTTTGCCGCAAACACCAACACCCGGATCGAGCTCCAGATCGTTGCCCACCGCTGTCACGTGTTTTAGCGCCTGCGGCCCGTTGCCGCGCAGCGTTGCGCCTTTGACCGGCGCGGTTACTTGTCCATCTTCGATCAGGTAAGCCTCGGACGCGCTAAACGCGAACTCGCCGCTGGTGATATCAACCTGGCCGCCCCCAAACTGAACCGCATAAAGTCCCCGCTTCACCGATCGAATAATATCCTCTTTGCTATCCTGCCCCGCCAGCATAAAGGTATTAGTCATCCGAGGCATCGGCATGTGTTTGTAGCTTTGTCTTCTTCCGTTTCCCGTTCGTGTGGACTTGGTCAATCCCGCGTTCAAATAATCGCTCAGGTAGGCTCGCAGAATTCCATTCTCTATCAGGACGGTTCGGCTCGTGGGTTCGCCTTCGTCGTCAATGTTGAGCGACCCGCGGCGGTCAGGAATCGTGCCGTCGTCGATCACGGTGCAAAGCTCCGAAGCAACAGGTTTGCCGATGAGCCCGCAAAAGGCAGAGGTCTGTTTTCGGTTGAAGTCGGATTCAAGACCATGACCCACCGCTTCATGAAGCAGGATGCCCGGCCATCCGGGACCCAGCACCACTTCCATCGTCCCGGCAGGCGTAGCGATCGCATCCAGTTGGATGATTGCCTGACGCGCCGCTTCGCGAGCGAACTGTTCAGGCGCGCGCTCGCCTTCAAAGAAGTCTATGCCGATTCGGCCTCCTCCTCCCGAGCGTCCCACCTGGAGATTGCCGTCGTCATCGGCAATACAGGAAATCCCGAATCGCGCGAGCGGCTGAACATCGCCAACAAGACGTCCATCGGACGACGCTATCATCACATACTTCAGCTCGTCATTAACCGATGATTGGACCTCGCGAATCCGCGGATCAAAGCCTCGAGCCGCCCTGTCGGCGTGCTCAATCAATTCAATCTTCCGCGCCAGCTCAATGGACGAGACCGGAACCTTAACCGGATACGAATTTAATCTAGTAGGTGTCGCGTTCACGCCAGTGATCTGTGTACTCCCGCCGCTTCTGGCAATATGACTGGCGGTCTCCGCTGCACGCCGGATTGCGTCAAAAGCAACGTCATCCGTGTATGCGTAGCCCGTCTTGTCGCCAGTGATCACCCGTACGCCGACCCCCTGGGCGATCGACTTTGTCGCCTGCTTGACGATCTGCTCTTCGATGTTGACGCTATTGGCGACCCGGTACTCAAAGTAAAGATCCGCATAGTCGCCGCCTCGCGCCAACGCCGCTGAAAGCAACTTGTCGATATCGCCCTTGGTAAGACCGTATCGATCGAGAAAAAACCTGATCGCGTCAGTACTCATGCAGTCCTCTGAGATATGCCCATGCTGTCCCAGTTGCTTTGAAACTATGATACGTCGGCTCGCGCTCCGAGGTCTTCCGTAAATCTTATTTATCACCGACGTGAAGCGAGGCAACACCGCCAAACAGATTGTAGTATCTGACCTCTGAAAAACCAACTGCCCGCATCATCGCGGCCAACTCTTTTTGATCGGGGAATGCCTGGACGGAGTCCGGTAGATACTGATAGGCGAAACTCGACCCTGATACAGCGCTTCCGATGCGAGGAAGCAACCGCGTGAAATAGAATTGAAACAAGCTGCGGAAGATCGGGAGTTGAGGGCGGGAGAACTCCAGAACGACGCCGCGACCACCCGGCTTCAGCAAGCGATAAATCTCGCGCAGTCCGTCCCTTGTACCATCGACGTTCCTCAGCCCGAACGCAACAGTCACTACGTCAAACATAGAGTCGGCAAACGGAACCCTCAGCGCATCCCCTTCGACAAGTTCAATGGGGAGACTGGCTCGGCGGATCTTTTTTTTCCCAAGCTCCAACATCGGATGGCAGAAATCGACCCCGTACGTCGGCGCCAGTGCCCCCAGCTCCAACGATAAGTCAGCAGTTCCGCAACAGAGATCGAGCGCCACCGCGCCTGAACGCCGCAATCGATCTGCCACCTGCCTGATGACCAGCCGTCGCCAACGTCTGTCGATATTAAGGGACAACGTGTGGTTGAGAAGATCATATCGAGGCGCAATCTCCGCAAACATCAAGCGCACTCGCGCCGCCTTGGCGCTCGAGCCGAGATTACTAGTGTGACTTTCCATCGATTCTGGGACTCTTGTACGAGTGAGGACCTGGTTTACTTAAGGACAGTGACCGTGCCAACCTTCTTCATTGGCGCCTCGAATCGGCCGGCGGAACCGGCAATAACTATGGCAACCGATTTCGGCTTGAAGTAACTCTGGGCGGCGTTCTGCACGTCTAATGGAGTAATTGCGTTGACCCGATCGGCAAAGGTAACAACGTAATCCTTTCCCAAACCGAAAGTTTCGATATCCAGTATCACTTCCGCTGCGCCGGCCGTCGTTTTGAGTCGATCGGCCATTGAGGCGATCAGTTTTGCCTTTGCCGCTTCGACGCGGTCGATGGTCGGCGGGCTTGTTTGCATACCAGCCATCGTCTCGAGAAGGACGTCAATGTCGCCCAAGAGATCATTTGGGGCCGCCTTTATTCTTACCATCAATGGCCCAGCCAGAAGTCTCGCTTCGAGACGGGTCTCAACCGTCGTTTCCGGATGAAGTGCTGTGATTTTCGAAACGTGGGCGCCGAGCACGTCAGCGGCGATCACCGCCGCAAAGTAGTTCTCGGCACGACGCGAGACTCCCACCTGTGTGGTAGCCGATCGTGCCGTTTGCTCATCAGCGCGATCCAGAATGAGTATTCGCCGGCTGGCTGGCATCTCCGGCAATTTGAATGTGGGCGGGATCCTCTCGCCTTTTTTCCAGGCTCCTAGCTTTGACCGTGCAAGGCGCGTGACCTGCTCGGCGGTAACATCGCCGCTCATCACAAGCTCGGCGTTATTGGCGATGTAAAATCGATTATGAAAATAAACCAGATCCGGGCGGGCTATCTGCGCGACCGATTCTGGAGTTCCGAAGAACGGTCTTCCAAAGGGGTGCGAGCCGAAAACCGCCTCTTGCGCTTTGCGCCACACTGCGACGTCAGGGTCCTTTGCTTCCTGGTTGAGTTCCGCGATCCGAGCCGTCTTGAGCGTGTCGAGCTCCTTTTGATCGAATGACGGGCTGATCAACATCCTCCCGAGAAGATCGAAAGTCGCCTCGAGCGAGTCCACAGGACCGGCGATCGAGATGTCTGTCGAGTCCCAGCTGGCGCGTATGTTCACCGTCAGGCCCAACTGTTCGATAGTCTCAGCTATGTTCTTTGCGTTAAAACCCCCTCCGCCTTTCAAGAGCATTCCGGCGGTGACGTCAGCGAGACCGCCCTTACCGGCCAGATCGAACAACCCACCGCTGTTAATCCGCAAATGAGCCGCTATTTTCCCTGTATTCTGCTGCTCAAGTGTTATCAGGTGAAGACCGTTTAGCAGCGAATCTCGCTTAACTATAGGAAGGACGAAAGGGGAGGATTGAGCGAGATGGTTGCTACGTTCGAGCGCCGGACAGGTAAAGGAAAAAATAAACGATATTGAGAACAGTAATGCGCTCGCAGACGCTGCCCACTTCTTCACTCCCAAGAGTTCCTCCACTGTTCTCTAATTTGAATCGAGTGTAGCTATTAAGTCTAGAGGCCGTCAACTGTTTGAGTTATACTGCGCGCGTTGCCCCTTCCTCTTGACCGTTTTCGGGGATCGCTCATCTGAACGAGCAGCCATTTCCGCGCTGCGGTCGGCCTAAAGCCCCGCCTCATAACTCGGGAGCGCAGCTTTAATGTATTGCCCTACTTGCTCGACACTTTCAAGCGATGGGATGAAATTCTGCAAGTCGTGCGGCATGAACCTAAGTGTCGTCACTCAGGCGCTGAACGGCGGAGTAGTCGTCTCGGATCCGCTTCGCGATCGTGAATTCAAACGCACTCGCAAGCAAATAAGCGACGGAATACATGGATCAGCCGTTGGGGCCGCACTCTTGGTCGCTGCCGCCCTTCCCTACTTTCTAATTCCCAAGACTCCATGGGTGTACACCGCTTCCCTGCTGCTTGCGCTTGGCGGCATCGTAAAGCTTTTCCGCGGGGTTGGCAGCATCCTCGACGCTAAGGTTGGCCCGAAGCTGGTCGATCCAGCGCTCCAGCCTCGAGGCACAGGCGGGCTCACCAACGGGCTGGCTTTGCCAGCCGGAGTTCGACCAAGCCAACGCCTGAGCGCACCACCTGCTAATACGCGAGCATTCGCGTTGGACAGTGAGCCTCGCGCCTCGTCGTTGCCTTCCGATAGCCCGGGTGAGAGCCTTGGGCGTCCAATGCCGATGACCGGAAGAATAAACCGCGAGCACTCCAGTCCGCTGAGGGCTTTTGACAAAGATGATGATCTGATGTCGAAGCTGAGGAATTGAGATGGAAGTCCGTAGTCCGTGGTCCGTAGTCCGTAGCTCAAACCAAGTCGCGTTCGGATTGCCGGCAACTGACGACTGCGGACCGCTAACTACGGACCACGGACTACGGACCACGGACTACCTCGACTTTATCTCTGTCCAAAACCTGTCATAGATATTAACCGCCGCACCAATTTCTCTGATGAACTCGCAGCGTTCAAGCGCCTCGGGAGGAGGGTAGGCAGCCTCGTTTGTCAGCAAGTCGGCTCGGATCAGGGCTCTCGCCGCCCGGTTTACGGAGGAGTAACCAGTGCCGTTCGCGATATCCGCGGCGATCCGCGCTTCGAGTACAAAGTTCATGAATTCGTGAGCCAACTCTTTGTTGGGCGGGTTACGCGTGATGCACAGGTTATCCACAAAGATCGTGCATCCCTCCTTTGGAATGACATAAGCGATCGCGGGATTCTCAGCGATCGCCTTTGCGATCTGTCCGCTGTAAGCCT
>Ga0075428_100004467_pt1 | contig 15439 bp, 15 predicted proteins | sample RhiMetdeltSRZDD2_FD_75291 | JGI IMG/M metagenome (GOLD analysis project Ga0075428, IMG submission 75291) | Populus rhizosphere microbial communities from Tennessee, USA - Rhizosphere MetaG P. deltoides SRZDD2 | ecosystem: Host-associated > Plants > Roots > Rhizosphere > Soil | place: USA... | reverse complement strand
AGCAATGAAGATGAAGGAACTGGTATCGCTATTGTAAAAAGAGCATTGGAAGAGCCACTTCGTCAAATTGTAGAAAACACAGGAATTGAGGGTTCAATCGTTGTTCAAAAAGTAAAAGAAGGAAAAGGTGATTTTGGTTTCAATGCAAGAACTGAGCAGTATGAGAAATTAATTGCTGCCGGTGTAATTGATCCAACTAAGGTTACCCGTGTTGCTTTGGAAAACGCAGCTTCAATTGCCGGTATGTTACTCACTACTGAGTGTGTAATTGCTGACAAGCCGAAGAAAGAAGAAGCTCCTCATGCTCATGGTGCTCCAGGTATGGGTGGAATGGATTATTAACCCCCCAAACCCCTAAAGGGGAGAATATGATTGTGACCCTGCTTCGTAAGAAGCGGGGTTTTTATAAAATATTTTTTTTAACCATCAAATGAATAAACTATGAAAAAAACCTTTTTAGTCATTCGTTTGAAAGAATCAGTTGAAAAATTAAAGCAATGGATGAATTGGCGGCGGAGAAATGATGATGATGGATTCAATCATCCGTTTGCGATCCTATAATGCTTGTCCCGCTTCGAAAGAAGCGGGATTTTTATTTATTGATCAAAAAAGTATAGCGGGTCAGCTCACCAAGATAATTTGTAGTTGTTTGCTGGAGTTCGATTGTATTGGCAGTAATCTTTCCAAACTTAAAATTCTGGGCATTAAAACCTTTCGCAATTGTCAATAGCGTGTCGCCTGAAAGTACCCACATGCCACCATTGAGATTATAAAATACACCGGCATTCAAAGCACACACATTGGTGTTTTCTATGCAGCTGAAATTTCCACCTGCTTTAAATTCAAATAAGTCGTCAAGTTCACAAGGATCAAAAGTGACGCTGGTTATATTGGCTGCGCCGGAGCCTGGAGGAGATTCTACAGTAAGCATTTTTAATTGCCACAGCCCGGGAGTTAAGACCTGGGAAGCAGAGTATTTTGTTTCAACAGAATCCTTCTTGCAGGCAATCAGGGTAACCAAGAAAGACGAAAGTAAAAACAAAACAATTTTCATAAAACAAGTAGTGATCAAATAAAGTTAAGCCAACTCTCTAAAACTACTTTAAACTTTTGGTTCCTTAAGGCCTGATCTTTGTATATCGGCATTAAATACTTTCCTATGCTACCTATTGGCGATGATAATTCCGACAGACGTTTTGCCCCTCTTGTGAATTATGTTTTGATTGCAATTAATGTTCTCGTATTTGTGTTCTTACAAGGAATGGGAGGCAATGAAAAATTCACCTATGCATTCTCTACAGTGCCAGCAGAAATCCTGACTGGGAAAGATATTGCAACGGGTCCATTGGAGCCTACGCCGGTACCAGTTTATTTTACGCTTATTACGTCAATGTTCATGCATGGTGGCTGGGCGCATCTCTTGGGTAATATGTTATTCTTGTGGGTATTTGGAGACAATATTGAGAATCGTATTGGCCGTTTACGTTATCTTATTTTTTACCTGGTTTGTGGAATCATTGCCTCATTAAGCCATGTTTTTGTTTCCGGCGCCTCATCTGAAATACCCAGCCTTGGTGCATCCGGAGCAATTTCAGGCGTCTTAGGCGGTTATATGTTACTCTTTCCTAAACGCAGAGTCCGAGTAATGATGGGACGGGGGATTGGTGAAGTGCCAGCATTTGTTGCCCTCGGTATCTGGATAGTTTTTCAAATAATAAATGGAATGGGAATGTTAGGTGGTGATCAAACCGGCGGAGGAGTAGCCTATGCTGCACATATTGGTGGTTTTATTGCAGGTTTAGCACTTATTAAATTGTTTGATATCGGTGTGAGAAAAGATAGTGTGTTAAATAGGTGAGTTGTTCTGTAATTTATCTACTATCATCTCTTCAAAGACACTTGATTGCATTACCTTTGCGGCTTCAAAAAATCTGTGTGTATCCGCGAAATCTGTGAGAAAAACTCTTCACAGATCACTCAGATATTCACGGAAGAAAATAATGCTAAATGATAAGTGTAAAAGATTTAAAGTTAGCCTACGGTAAACGAGTTTTGTTTGAAGAAGTGAATCTCAATTTCACGAAAGGGAATTGTTATGGAGTAATTGGTGCAAACGGCGCTGGTAAGAGTACTTTTTTAAAAATACTAAGCGGAGAAATAGAACCGAATAAAGGAACAGTTGAAATAACTCCCGGCGAAAGATTGGCGGTGTTAAAACAAAACCAGTTTGAGTTCGATGAACAAACAGTTTTGAACACAGTAATGATCGGCCATACCAAACTGTGGTCTGTGATGAAAGAAAGAGAAAACATTTATGCTTTAGCCGATTTTACAGAAGAAGATGGTATGCGGGCTGCAGAATTGGAAGGTGAGTTTGGAGAAATGGGTGGTTATACCGCGGACAGTGATGCGGCAACTTTATTAAGCGAATTGGGTGTGAATGAAGAATATCATAGTTCCCTGATGAAAGATATTCCTTCTAACTTAAAAGTAAGAGTGCTGCTTGCTCAATCACTTTTTGGCAATCCTGACATTTTATTATTGGATGAACCCACGAATGGTTTAGATATTGAAACGATCAGCTGGTTGGAGAACTTTTTAGCTGATTATGAGAATATCGTTCTTATTGTGAGCCACGACCGTCACTTTCTGGATGCAGTATGTACCCATGTCGCTGATGTTGATCGTCAGAAAATAAAAATTTTTACAGGTAACTATACCTTCTGGTATGAATCATCGCAATTGATGGCCCGCCAGATCAATGACAAGAATAAAAAAACTGAAGAGAAGAGACAGGCATTATTGGATTTCATTGCACGGTTTTCTGCCAATGCATCAAAAAGTAAACAGGCAACTTCAAGAAAAAAGGCGTTGGAGAAATTGACTATTGAGGAAATAGAACCGAGTTATCGAAAATACCCGGGCATTATTTTTCAACAATTGCGTGAGGTGGGAAATCAAATTCTTTATGTTGAAAAGCTTTCAAAATCTGTTGATGATCGGTTGCTTTTTAAAAATGTAACATTTACCGTAAACAAAGGAGATAAGATCGCATTGCTTAGCCGCGACCCATTGGCGATTACAAACTTCTTCGATATCATTACCGGCCAAACGATGGCTGATAGCGGCTCATATTCCTGGGGCTCAACGGTGACTCATGCTTACCTGCCACAGGAGAATAGCCAATATTTTGAAAAGCAAATGAACCTGATGGACTGGCTGCGCCAGTATGTACCCGATCATGTAAAAGATGTTGATGAGCCATTCCTTCGCGGCTTCCTGGGTAAAATGCTTTTTAGTGGTGATGATGTACTGAAGAAAACAAATGTATTAAGTGGAGGAGAAAAGGTTCGTTGTATGATCAGCCGCATGATGCTGCAAAATCCAAATGTGATCTTATTGGATCAGCCTACAAACCATCTCGATCTTGAAAGTATTCAAAGTTTCAATGAGCAATGCACGGCATTCAAAGGCATTGTTTTATTGACCAGCCATGATCATACATTTATGCAGACCGTTGCCAATCGTGTGATTGAAATAACACCGAATGGCATTATTGACCGGTTAATGGAGTTTGATGAGTATTTGGCTGATGAAAGAGTGAAGGCGCTGAAAGAAGATATGTATCATTAGATTCATTAGTCTTTTTTCAAATCAAGCCTGCGCTTCAGATCGCTAAGAACATACTCATGTTCTGATTCAATGGCCTGCTTCTCCCAGAATTCCCAATAAAATCTGGGTTTTAATTGCGAGTGGTAAGTTGTAATCCTTAATTGAACTCTTTCATCTTAAATTTTCTCCATCTCACTTTTATCCCGCCACCATCATGAATCTGCAAAGCAATAAATCCATTGCCGGCACCGATCTTTTGATCTATCAAATAGATCATTTGGTGTCCATTGAGCCATGTGGTGACTTCATCACCGACAACTCTTAGTTTGAGTTTATTCCATTTACCCGTCTTCAAATATTTTTCTTTTGTTGAATCAGGTTGTATCAGCCAACCTCTGCCATAAGATTCATAAATACCACCGGTGTGATGATTCAATGGCGCTACTTCGCATTGCCAGCCACTGATCTTGACGCCTTCAATTGAAGAGCGAAAGAATACTCCGCTATTTCCATTCGCCTCTTGTTTAAATTCAAGAGTTAGCTCAAAATTTTTATAACTCTTTTTTGTAGAAAGATAACCATACTGTTTGTCTGGTCCGCTTTCACAAATCAGCTCTCCATTTTCTACATACCATTTTTCAGTTCCATGAATTGTCCAGCCGGTAAGATCTTTTCCATTAAATAAAGAAACTTGCTTTTGCGCAAAAGAATATTGTGTAAGAAGGACAAAAGTAAATGGCAAAATAATTTTCATATCAGCAATTTGATGAAAGATAGAAAAATGTTCAGTAACCCGAAGATATTTTGCGACATCTTTTCTTTATTTTCGACCATGTCAAAATTTTCGATAAAAAAGAATATTGCAAAAGCAAAAACAATTTCTACAGATATATACACATCTGCTGAAGCCTATGAAATGTTCAAAGAACTAATATTTGCTTCATCGTGGCAGTTTATCGGCGATACAGATCTTGTAAACCAGAAAGGCAGTTGTCATCCTTTCACTTTGCTTGCTGGTTATTTGAATGAACCCTTATTATTGACAAAGGATGAACAGGAAAAAATTCACTGTCTTTCCAATGTTTGTACCCACCGGGGAAACTTATTGATATACGAACCATGTACAACAAAGAACCTTCGTTGTAAATACCATGGCCGCTTATTCAATCTTGATGGCAAATTCAAATCAATGCCGGAATTTAAAGAGGTAGAAGATTTTCCGACAGAAAATGATAATCTTCATCAACTGCCGTTATTTCAATGGGGTAAACTTTTATTCACTGCCTTAAATAAAAAATATAAACCTGAAGTGTTCTTTAAAGACATGATGAAAAGAGTGTCGTTCCTTCCGCTGGAGGAGTTTACTTTTCGTCCCGATCTTTCAAAAGAATATTTTATCAATGCCAACTGGGCCTTGTATTGTGAAAACTATCTTGAAGGTTTCCATATTCCATTTGTTCATTCAGGATTGAATGCGGCAATTGATTTTAGCGACTATACAACTGAATTATTCTTTCCTTTTTCCAGTGTGCAAATTGGTATCAGCAAAACAGGCGAAAGTTATTTTGACCTTCCTGCATCGTCTCCTGAATACGGAAAGGAAGTAGCCGCCTATTACTTTTGGGTATTCCCCAATATGATGTTCAATTTTTATCCATGGGGATTATCAGTAAATCTTGTTCAACCTTTGGCAGTGACCAAAACAAAAGTTTCTTTCCTGACTTATATCTGGAAGGAAGACCTTAGAGATGCAGGTGCAGGCGGCGATCTTGACAAAGTGGAAAAAGAAGATGAAGAGATAGTTCAGCAAGTACAGAAAGGAATTCACTCGAGATTTTATAAACAAGGCCGGTATTCAGTAACAAGAGAGAAGGGAACTCACCATTTCCACCAACTACTGGCTGAGTTTATTGGTAAAAAATAATTATGCCACAACACCACGAATTTAAACGAACCATCGGATTGTCTACTGCTGTTTCTCTTGTGATTGCCACTATTATTGGGTCGGGCATTTTTATGCGTCCGGCTGAAATGGCGGCATTGCTGGGTTCTCCTACACTAATTTTTGCGGCCTGGATCATAGCAGGCGTCTTTACTATGGTGTCAGCAATGGTGTTGGCTGAGGTAGCAGCAATGCTTCCCGAAACGGGCGGTACATATGCATTTATGCGACACATGTATGGTGATTTCTGGTCCTATCTCTACGGTTGGGCAGCATTTGCTGTTATTAATTGTGCAGGCTCGGCCGGGATTGCTTTTATCACAGCGCAATACCTTGAATATTTCTTTAAGCTGCCAAGATTTTCGCCGGCAATTGAACAATCTGTCGTATTCCATATTCCAATGGTAGGTGATATTTTTCCCTTGGATGATTTCGGCATAAAAATCTTGACTGTTGTTATCCTTTGCATACTTACGTGGATCAGTTACCGGAGTACGAAAACAAGCGGTGTTTTAATGAATATTTTTTCTTACGCAAAAGTTGTCGCTATTGTTTTATTGGTTGGGGGCCTCTTTGTTTCAGGCAAAGGTTCTTTTTCAAACTTTTTTCAATCGTCAGAACTCATAAAGCCTGCCGGGTTTGCATTGATGACAGCTATGGTGGCGGCATGCAATGGTGCCTTACAGGCATTCGATGGATGTAATAACATGCTTTACTTAACTGGTGAAATAAAAAATCCTGGCAGAAATATTCCGAAAAGTTTATTTATAGGTTTGTCTGTTTGCTTGGTCATTTATCTTGTCATTAATGCTGCTATGATCTATGTATTGCCTGTTGATAAAATGGCTGGCTCCTCCCTGGTGGCGTCCGATGCTGCCCGCATTGCTTTTGGTGTTATCGGCGGTGGCCTCATCGCATTTCTTATTAGCTTTTCAGTGATGGGCACAACTTTTTCAAATATATTTACCCCACCAAGAATGACTTTTGCGATGGCGCAGGAGAACCGGTTTTTTAAAATGGCTGGCAAAATTCATCCAAGGTTTCATACACCAGGCAATGCGTTGCTGGTTCATCTTGGGCTGATGATCGTAATGGTGTTAAGTGGTTCGTTCTTTATACTGGCCGATATGTACATTTTTATTGTCTGGGCTTTTAACCTGTTGCTGATGATCGGCATTTTTATCCTTCGCAAAAAAATGCCTGACAAAGAACGACCGTACCGTGTCTGGGGATATCCCTGGCTACCCGTCATTGTAATTCTGTTCAATGCTTTTTATCTCATCATAACATTGGTTGATGACATTCAAAACTATATTGAGGGCAAAACAAGGTTAATGAATTCGGTCTTCGGCATTGCGGTCACCGCCGCTGGCATTCCGCTTTATTATTATTTTCGCTGGAGGTACAAGAACAAACCGGATACTGGTGTTTCGTAAGAGATCGTGTTTCTCCGATTCTTGAAAAATAGTACATAAGTTATAGTGGCGTTAATACATCTTTTATCTAAATTAGTCTCGCGAACCTCTGATCCGATCCTATCAAACCCGTTAATCTTGCCGGGAAATCCCGTATCCGCGACGGCAGGTATAATTCGCCACCAGCGAACATTCGGGCTGAACCAGAATCATCTACCGAACAGATTAAAAACCCTGGCCTGGCGCTGGGGTTTCACTTTTTATAAAGACTATTTTCACGCCAAGGCGCAAAGATTTCGCAAAGAAAGAAAAAAGTATTTGCGTCTTATGAATTTGAACCTGGCGTCTTGGCGTGAAATATTCTTGACGAGATTTCTAATAATATCTTCCAATTAGCGGATTTTCAACAATAAGTTTTTTTATCTGGGCAGGATCGATGAGATATTGTTTTCCATAAACGATCTTCCCGCCCGGTTCAACTATCAAAGTATAAGGAAGGGCTCCCTGCCATTTCGGATCTACTGCTTCAATCAATGCCCATTTATTTTTCATGTTAAATAAATAATTCTTGTTGGATGCCTGTTTTGATTGCAGGAACTTTAATGCCTTTGCATGTCTTGCCGTGTCATCAAGACAAATGCTGATAAATTCAAAATCACGGCCACGATACATCCTGTTGACGGTAACGAACTCCGGAAACTCGATCAGGCAAGGTCCGCACCAGGTGGCCCATACATTTATCAATCTCAGTTTGTCCGTATTATTTTTTAATAGCTCTTTTATTCCCGCTTCATCAATTGTTTCAAGATGCACCGGTTCAGCGGCCCAATCTTTTTTTGCTTTTTCTATCCAATCACCTTTTTCGGCCCATTTAACAGAACAGCCAAATACTTTTGTTGTCTTGGTTGTTACTTCTTTATTCTGCAATAATTCTTCAATTGCATTCCGGGTATCATGGGTAGTAGGTGTTTCAGTTGGCTTTTCAACATCATCAATACGTCCCTGGAAGCGAAGTATCCTTTCTTTATCAAAAATAAAAACATGTGGAGTAGTGGCAGGGCCATAAGCTTTTGCCATTGCCTGTTTATCGCCATCATATAAATAAGGGAAATTAAATTTCTTTTGTTTTGCCCTCAATTTCATTTCTGCATATGTATCACTCATATCTGTGTATCCTAATTCATCAAGACGAATTGATTTCGGATCATTAGGCGAAACAGCAACAATAGCTACACTTTTTGGAGTATAATTTTTTGCAAGTTGTATAATCCTTTCTTCATATGCCTGCGCGGTGGGGCAGTGGTTGCAGGTAAAAATAATGACAAGTATCTTGTATTTATTGAATGAAGCAAGCGAATACGTTTTTCCATCAATTCCTTTTAATGAAAACACAGGAGCTTTAGCACCGATGGGAAGAGTGGGATGTTCTTCCGCAACAATAGCATTGCTAAATATCAGTATAAGTAAAACAAAGGCTGAAAGTCTCATGGGATCTATTTTATGAAAAGATAAAAAAATATCAAACATCAATTGATTGTATTTTCGCCAACAATTCCCCACTATGCGTTACATGAAATGGATTGGCTTACTTGCTATCATTTTGTTAGTCGTTTCCTGTTTTTTACCCTGGGTTATTATTACTTCACAAAATATTACCGTTACTGGTGTTGATTCTACCGGTACAAATTTCGGTAAACCCGGTTATGCTCATTTTGTTCTGGGCTTCTTCTTTTTCATTCTTCATTTTATCCCGAAACTCTGGGCAAAGAGACTCAACCTTATAATCGTTGCATTAAATATTGCATGGGCTGTAAGAAATTATTTTATTATTTCCATGTGCAGGGAGGGCGAGTGTCCTGAAAAACAAATTGGACTGTGGCTTGTAATCGCTGCCTCGGTTCTTATGTTACTCGCGGCTCTTTTTCCTGACGTTGAGTTGAAAGAAGAAAAGAAAGGCTGACCTACACTTCAATCAATTTAGCCACACCAAACGCTGCGCCGGCTGCAGCTGCACCAATTAGCATTACCTTTAACGCTCCCCACCATGGATTCATACCTGTCATCTTACTTTTGAACCAGCCAAAAACAAAAAGACAAAGCAAAGTAACTACTAATGAAATGCTCAACGCTTGCAAGGGTGTATCAATAAAAAAATAAGGACTTAAGGGAACTAACCCGCCGACAACGTAAGAGAGACCAATATTCAATGCTGATTTTGTAGCTCTTCTTGGATCTGGTTTTTCAAGCCCTAATTCATACTTCATCATAAAATCAACCCATTGCTTTTTATCCTTTGCTATTTCTTGAGTTGCTTTTTCCTGGAGCTCCTCACTCAGCCCGATATTTTTAAAAAATTCTTTTGTCTCTTCTATCTCCCTGTGGCGAAGATTTTCAACTTCATAGAATTCTCTTTTCAATTCACTTGCATAATGATCCTGCTCGGTTTTACCAGCAAGATAACCGCCTAACCCCATGGCAATTGACCCGGCAGCTATTTCCGCTATGCCGGCAATAACAATAATGTTTGTGGAATCTACTGCACCGCTTAATCCTGCGGCTAATGCAAAAGGAACAGTCAGCCCATCACTCATTCCAATTACCACATCCCTTAAGAGATCGCTGCTTTTTAAATGTTCTTCTTTATGATCATGATGAAGATGTGTATCCATCGTTAGTTTGTGGTTTGTAGTTTAGGGTTTGAAGTTATAGCCTTATTTACAAAAATTTTAGCTATTTGTCAAGCCACCAAGTTAACAGAAACTCTAATCAAGAACAGAAAGGCTCTTCCTGATGATAGCAACGCATTCCATTATTTGTGGTTTGTTAATTATAAGTGGTGGTGCAAACCTTATTTTATCTCCATGTGTTGGTTTTGCCAGCAAACCATTTTCTTTTAAGGCAAGACATAATTCCCAGGCTGCATCCTTATTTCTATGATCAATAACGATTGCATTTAGCAAGCCTTTTCCTCTAACATCTGCAACATGAAGCGATTTGATCTTCTTCAATTCAGTTCTTAAAATATTTCCTATCATTTCGGCGTTCTCAGCCATCTTTTCATCTTTCAATACCTGCAATGAAGTAATAGCTACTTTAGATGCAAGAGGATTACCACCGTAAGTGCTACCATGCTCACCGGATTTTATCGTCATCATTATTTCATTGTCAGCAAGTACTGCACTTACTGGCATCATGCCTCCGCTTAATGCTTTGCCAAGAAGTAAAATATCAGCTCTCACATTTTCATGATCACAGGCAAGCATTTTACCTGTTCTTGACAAACCGGTTTGAATTTCATCCGCAATAAAAAGAACATTTGCTTCGTCACATAATTGTTTTGCTTTTGATAAATATCCCTCGTCCGGAACAATGACACCAGCTTCACCCTGTATAGGCTCAACAAGAAACCCCGCAACATCATTATCTTTTAATGCTTCTGACAAAGCCTTAATATTATTAAATGGAATAGAAATAAAACCAGGCATGTAAGGTCCAAAATTTTTTCTTGCCAGCGGGTCATTACTAAAAGAGATCACGGTTGAAGTACGTCCATGAAAATTGTCTTCGCATACAATGATCTTTGCATTACCTTCTTTTATTCCTTTTACTTCATAGGCCCATTTACGACAAAGTTTGATCGCAGTTTCCACGGCTTCTACTCCAGTATTCATTGGAAGTACTTTATCATAGCCAAAAAATTCAGTGATGAATTTTTCATACTCCCCAAGCACATTGTTATAAAAAGCACGGCTTGTTAATGTAAGTTTCTGTGTTTGTTCGATAAATGACTGAACGATGGTAGGATGACAATGGCCCTGGTTCATGGCAGAATAACCGCTGAGAAAATCATAATATCGTTTTCCATCCACATCCCACACAAAAACACCTTCTCCACGTTCCAGGACCACCGGTATAGGATGGTAATTATGGGCACCATGTTTTTCTTCAAGGTCCATGTAATGTCGCGTCAATTCAGATAAGTTTATAACAGAATTCATAAAAAGTAAAAATTCAAGAGTAAATAAATAAAAAGGGAAACGCCTCATTTAGAGGCAAACAAGTTTCTTATCCTCGATGATTAAGAAGATCAAGGTTTTGCTGAAGAAAGAATGCTATGAATAATTTTTGTTGGATAGCTAACATTTCGAGTGCAAGATAACAAAAATTTGTGGCTAAAGGGGTCAATGATAAATTGACGAATGATAATTTTTAGGTGAATGGACTGCAATAACTTGCATCATTAATTTCTACGTCATGAATTATACAATACCAGCCGGAACAAGAATCGGCCATGTGCACCTCAAAGTGGCAGATATTGAAAGGTCTTTAGCGTTTTACCGTGATCTCCTTGGCTTTGAAGTTCAACAGTATTATGGCGACAGTGCTGTTTTTATTTCGGCCGGCGGTTACCACCATCATATTGGTCTTAATACATGGCACAGCAAGGGTGCAGGACCTGCACCCATTAATACAGCAGGCCTTTATCATACTGCTATTTTATATCCAACACGAAAAGATCTTGCAGTTGCATTAAAAAGATTGATCGAAGCAAAATATCCATTAACCGGTGCATCGGATCATGGCGTGTCAGAAGCTCTTTATATGAATGATCCGGATAGAAACGGTGTGGAATTATATTGGGACAAACCAAAAGAACAATGGCCAAAAGATGAAAAAGGAAATTTACAGATGGTAACAGAGCCCCTGGATCTGAATGATCTTTTAAAATTAGCGAGCCATCCTGATCCCGCCTAAGGCGCGACCATCAGCCCGCAAAGACCGACGTTTATGCATTCACTTCGAGTGTGAAAATTTTTTTTGGAAAGGATACAGCGATGTGATCTTCTTTTTTAAATATCCCATACACAGCAGAGCCGCTGCCGGTCATCGAGGAATAAACAGCCCCGGCATTGTACAATTCATCTTTTATTTTTTTTATTTCGGGAAAGTGAGCAAAGACGGGTTCTTCAAAATCATTTTTTAATTCATCTTTCCATATTGATAGGGGGCGTTGAATAATTTCTTTGATGGATTTAGAATTGTCAGGCTGCTGTAATCGTTCCGATAATTGTGAAAAGGCCCATGCAGTACTGATATGAATTCCCGGATGAATAATCATGAATTTATAAGAAGTAAGATCAAGAGAAATTTGTTCGAGCAAGTCACCACGGCCTTTTGCAAAACATGGCTTATTTAGAATAAAAAATGGGCAATCACTGCCAAGCTGTGATGCATAATCAATTAATTGCGTTTCTGAAAGTGACAGATCAAATTTCTCGTTTAGTAATTTTAATGTGAATGCTCCGTCAGCACTGCCACCTCCAAGACCTGCACCCATCGGAATGGCCTTATGCAAATGCATTTGAACTGTTGGCAGGTGTGGAAAATCTTTTTTGAGTAATTGATATGCTTTCAGGCAAAGATTATTCTGTTTATCTCCTTCGATCACCCATCCGCTATTTGAAAATTCGAAGTTTTCATTTTCTATTATTTCAACGGCCTCCCTGATCAATATCGGATAAAAAACTGATTCAAGGTCATGGTAGCCATCACTTCGCTTGCTAATTATATTCAAACCTAGATTGATCTTACAATTGGGAAAAAGAACCATAAACGGAACCAGGATTATGGGGATTATTATAGATTATGATGAATAAAAAATACACCAAACAAAGTAAGCAACAAAAGAGGAAATAAGCATCCTTATTTCCTCTCAATCATATTAAATCAGGAAAATCGCGGTTCTATTTCTTTTTCCTGTTGTTGATCTCATCCCTGATGGCGATAGCCCGGATATAATCTTCACTTTCAAGAACGTCGTTTAAGAGCGTGTTCAGTTCTTCAAGGGTCATCGTTTTCAGGTCTTCGTTACTACCACCACCTGTTTCCTCCATCGTTACTTCTTTTGGCTCTTTTGATTTTTTCTTTTTGCCGGTAGTTTCTTCCATCAGTATTCCGGCGCTGTCAAGAATATTTTCATAGGTATAAATTGGGCAGCCAAAACGAACAGCTAAGGCCAGTGCATCTGAAGTACGTGAATCTATCTCCACTGTATCATTTTCTGAAGAGCAAACTAATTTGGAATAAAAGATGCCTTCCTGCAGGTCGCAAATAATGATCTCGTGCAGGTCGATATTGAATGCCGTCATAAAATTCTTCATTAAATCATGCGTGAGCGGGCGGCTGGGTTGCATTTTCTCCAAAGCCACGGCGATAGCTTGCGCCTCAAAACCTCCTATTACAATGGGAAGACGGCGAAGGCCATTTACTTCACCTAATACGACAGCATAAGAATGGGTCTGCGTGATACTATGCGACAGAGCGACTATTTCCAATTCTATCTTCTTCATAATAATGCACGAAACTAAGGGATTTTACTTAATTGATTAAGTGGGCTATCGATTAAAAACCTGATAGAAGTCAATGAAAAAGGTTAGCCGTTTAGCAGCTAACCTCTCAAAAATGTGTATAGGATCTCTATCCTTTTATTTTCTTTACCGCTTCAGTCATCTTTGGTACAACTTCAAAAGCATCACCAACAATTCCATAATCAGCAGCCTTGAAGAATGGAGCTTCGGGGTCTTTATTGATAACAACTATAACCTTACTTCTATTTACACCGGCAAGATGTTGTATTGCTCCTGAAATGCCTATAGCAATGTATAATGTGGGGGCAATAGCTGTTCCTGTTTGTCCTACGTGTTCATTATGCGGACGCCAATGTGCATCTGCAACCGGACGGCTGCAGGCGGTAGCTGCATGTAAGGCATGAGCAAGGTCTTCAACTATTTTCCAGTTTTCCGGACCCTTTAATCCGCGACCAGCACTTACTACTATTTCAGCTTCTGTTAATGGCACTTCTCCGCTGACTTTGTTTACAGCAGTCACTTTCACTTTAGGCGCATCCACTGCAACATCCGCTGTAACAACTTCAGCAGTTCCTTCACCCATTATAGTTTGGTAGGCATTCGGATTAAGAGCAATGATCTTCACATCTGTATTCAAGGCAATATTTGCAAAAGCTTTTCCGGAGAAAACATTTTTCTTCACAATAAAACCTTTGCTTGTATCTGGTAAGCCAACTGCGCCTGATACAAGCCCTGCTTTCATTCGTGCAGAAAGGCGCGGAGCAATTGCTTTTCCATCTACATTATTTGAAAACACAATTACCTTAGCCCCGGTTTTTCCGGCAACTTCTGCAATCGCTCTGGTATAAGCTTGTGCATCCAAATGATCAAGTGATGGATTATTTACATGATGAATTTTTTTTACACCATATTTTCCAAGTGAGGCAAGATCATCTTTTGCTGTTCCAAGAATTACTCCTTCAGCACTTGTTCCAAGCTGTTCAGCTATTTTCGCACCATAAGTCATTGCTTCGAATGATGCCTTCTTAACATGACCTTCATTTGTATCGATAAAAATTAAGACTGACATATTAACCCCCTGTCCCCCTGAAGGGGGAACTTAGAAACAGTCACCCCAACAGAAAAGAAATTTTATTATAAATGATGTTGAATAGAATTCATAAAGATGAAGTGTGCGACGCAACACAAGTCTTATCAAGGAACCTATGCTGGTAACACAATCATTAAACTAACTTATAAAGAACTTTATCTAATTGCGCAGTATTTACCACCTAAGTCACCCCTTTAGGGGGACAGGAGGTTTAAATTACTTTTGCTTCTTCTTTTAGCAATCGCACCAACTCCTCAACATTATCCGGTGAAATAAGTTTTACACCTGCTTTAGCTGGTGGCAGTTCAAAACTTGCAATTGCTGTCAACGCATCAATAGCAGCTGGCTCTACTGCCTTCAAGGGTTTTGTTCTTGCCGCCATAATACCACGCATATTCGGGATACGTTGTTCTGCCACACCTTTCTGGCAACTAACAACCGCCGGAAGATTTACTTCACAAACTTCTTCACCACCCTCGATCTCCCTTGTCACCGTCGCCTTGTTTCCGCCTAATTCAAATTTTGTAGCAAGAGCAATATATGGAAGGTCTAATAATTCGGCTACCATTCCCCCAATGGATGAACCGTTATAGTCAATAGTTTCTTTTCCTGTAAAGATGAGATCGTAACCGCCTTGCTTTGCTACTTCGGCAAGTTGCGAAGCGATATAAAAACTGTCGTGGCTGTCTGCATTTACCCGAATGGCTTCATCACCGCCAAGCGCCAATGCTTTTCGGATGATAGGATCAGCATCAGCAGTACCAACAGTAACAAGATGTATAACGGTAGAAGCATCTGCTTCTTTCAATTCAATAGCACGAACCAGTGAATACCACTCATCGTAGGGATTAATGATCCACTGCACACCATTCGTATCGAATTTCGTGTTGTTATCAGTGAAGGCTATTTTTGCCGTGGTATCAGGGGTTTTGCTGATACAAACAAGGATTTTCATTGCAAAAGTTGTTGAAAGATAAAAAGGTTGTTTATGCAACCAAAGCAAAGATAGGGC
>Ga0075428_100004465_pt1 | contig 15442 bp, 13 predicted proteins | sample RhiMetdeltSRZDD2_FD_75291 | JGI IMG/M metagenome (GOLD analysis project Ga0075428, IMG submission 75291) | Populus rhizosphere microbial communities from Tennessee, USA - Rhizosphere MetaG P. deltoides SRZDD2 | ecosystem: Host-associated > Plants > Roots > Rhizosphere > Soil | place: USA... | reverse complement strand
CCTGCGGGGCCTCCGGGGCCAGGGCAAGGTCGGGCCCTTATAATGCGGCCGCGACCCGCTATCCTCCGCACGGAGCGCCCATGGCCTATTCCACCATCGATCTCGTGATCGCCGCCGGCGTGGCGACGATCGCGCTCAACCGTCCCGACAAGCTCAACAGCTTCAACGAGCAGATGCATGCGGAGCTGCGCGACGCACTCGCCGACGCACACGACGACGCGCAGGTGCGCTGCGTGCTGCTCACCGGACGCGGCCGCGGCTTCTGCGCAGGGCAGGACCTCGGCGATCGCGCGGTCGGCGCCGACGGCGCGCCGCCCGACCTCGGGGCGACGCTCGACCGCAACTGGAACCCGCTCATTCGCGCGCTGCGCACGCTGCCGAAGCCGGTCGTCTGCGCCGTCAACGGCGTCGCGGCCGGCGCGGGCGCGAGCATCGCGCTCGCCTGCGACATCGTGATCGCCGCTCGCGGCGCGAAGTTCGTGCAGGCTTTCTGCAAGATCGGCCTGCTGCCGGACTCCGGCGGCACCTGGATCCTGCCGCGGCTCGTCGGCCCGGCGCGCGCGGCGGGCCTCGCGCTCCTCGGCGATGCGGTCACGGCGGAGCAGGCAGCGGAATGGGGCCTCATCTGGAAATGCGTGGACGACGCACAGCTCGCGGCTGAAACGGATGTGCTCGCGCGCCACCTGGCGACGCAGCCGACGAAGGGTCTCGCGCACATCAAGCGCGCCCTGCTCGCCTCCCAAACGAACACGCTCGACGCGCAGCTCGCCCTCGAGCGCGATCTGCAGCGCGAGCTCGGCCGCAGCGACGACTACCGCGAGGGCGTCGCCGCGTTCCTCGCGAAGCGCACGCCGGCGTTCACGGGCCGCTGAGCATGGACGCGCTGCCGCGCACCACGGTCGTCGGCATCGTCGGGGCCGGGACGATGGGCGCCGGCATCGCACAGGTCGCCGCGCAGGCGGGACACACGGTGCTCCTGCACGACGCGCAGTCGGGCGCGGCGGAAGCCGCCGTCGCACGTGTCGCCGCGACGCTGTCGAAGCTCGTCGAGCGCGGCAAGCTGAGTGTGGACGAGTGCGCGGCGACGACAGCGCGCTTGCGCGCGGTCGCCGCCATCGAGGGACTCGCGCCCGCGGGTCTCGTCGTCGAGGCGATCGTCGAGCGCGTGGACGCGAAGCGCGCGCTGTTCGAGCGGCTCGAGCGCATCGTCGGCGAGCAGGCCATCCTCGCGAGCAACACGTCGTCGCTATCGATCACCGCGCTCGCGGCGACGCTCGCGCATCCGCGGCGCTTCGCGGGCCTGCACTTCTTCAATCCAGCGCCGATCATGCGTCTGGTCGAGGTCGTGAGCGGGCTCGCGACGCCGCCCGATCTCGCCGCCGTCCTCGCCGAGACGGTGCGCGCGTGGGGCAAAGAGCCCGTGCACGCGCGCTCGACGCCAGGATTTATCGTCAACCGCTGCGCGCGGCCCTTCTATGGCGAGGCGCTCAGGATCGTGCAGGAAGGCGGCGCCGACCCGGCGACGGTCGACGCCATCATGCGCGACGCGGGCGGATTCCGGATGGGCCCGTTCGAGCTCATGGATCTCATCGGCCACGACGTGAACTTCGAGGTGACGCGCTCGATGCACGCGTCGAGCTACGGCGATCCGCGCTATCTGCCGTCGGTGCTCCAGCAGGATCTCGTCGCCGCGGGACGCCTCGGCCGCAAGTCCGGGCGCGGGTTCTACGACTATGCGGACGGCGCGGAGCGCCCGGCACCTGCGACGGCGGCGCCGGCGCCGCGGCCGCGTCGCGTCACCGTCGTCGGCAGCCTCGGTCCCGCGGAGGCGCTCGTCGAGCTCGTCGAGCGCAGCGGCGTGACCGTCGATCGCGCGGCGGGCGAAGGGATGTTCGACGTCGACGGCGTGACGGTTGCTCTGAGCGACGGACGCACGGCGACGGAACGGAAGTGGGCGGAGTCCTCGAAGTCGTCGAGGCTCGGGCACTCATCATTCCGCGAGATCACCGTGTTCGATATCGCGCTCGACTTTGCACAGGCGAAGCGCATCGCGATCACCGCGTCGGATCAGGCGAGCCCGCGCGCGCTCGAGGCGGCAACGGGCTTCTTCCAGGCGCTCGGCAAGGAGGTGTCGATCGTCGGCGACCTCCCGGGTCTCGTCGTGCTGCGTACCGTGAGCCTGCTCGTCAACGAGGCAGCGGACGCCGTGCAGCAGGGCGTCTGCAGCGCGCGCGACCTAGACACGGCGATGCAGTCAGGCGTGAACTATCCGTGCGGCCCGCTGGCGTGGGCCGACGCGCTCGGACTGCCCTTCGTGCTCGCGGTGGCGGAGAATATCGCGCGCAGCTACGGCGAGGATCGCTACCGCCCCTCCTTTCTCCTGCGCCGGCGGGTACAAGCCCGCCTGCCGTTTCGCGAGGATCTCGATACATGAGAGACGCTTACATCGTCGACGCCGTGCGCACTCCCATCGGCCGCTACGGCGGCGTGCTCGCGGGCGTGCGGCCGGACGACCTCGGCGCGGTGCCGATGCGCGCGCTCGTCGAGCGGAACGCGGGCGTCGACTGGAAGACGCTCGACGACGTGATCTACGGCTGCGCGAACCAGGCCGGCGAGGACAACCGCAACGTCGCGCGCATGAGCGTGCTGCTGGCCGGGCTGCCGGTCGACGTGCCGGGAACGACGGTGAACCGGCTGTGCGGCTCGGGCATGGATGCCGTCGCGATCGCGGCGCGCGCGATCCGCACGGGCGAGGCGGACCTCGTGATCGCGGGCGGTGTCGAGTCGATGTCGCGGGCGCCCTTCGTTCTGCCGAAGCACGAGAGTGCGTTCGATCGCAAGGCGGAGATCCACGACACGACCATCGGCTGGCGCTTCGTCAATCCGCTGCTGAAGGCGCAGTACGGCACGGACTCTATGCCGGAGACGGGCGAGAACGTCGCCGCGCAGTTCGAGGTGTCGCGGGCGGATCAGGATCAGTTCGCGCTGCGCAGCCAGCATCGCGCCGTCGCGGCGCAGACGAAGAAGCTGTCGCAGGAGATCGTGGCCGTCAGCATCCCGCAGAAGCGCGGCGAGCCGCTCTCCGTCGAGCGCGACGAGCATCCCCGTCCGGACACGACGATCGAGGCGCTCGCGAAGCTGCCGACGCCGTTCCGCAAGGACGGCACCGTCACGGCGGGGAATTCGTCAGGCGTCAACGACGGCGCCTGCGCGGTGCTGCTCGCGTCTGAGGATGCGTGCAAGCGCTTCGGTTTGACGCCGCGGGTGCGCTTCGTCGCGGGCGCAGTCGCGGGCGTGGAGCCGCGGATCATGGGGATGGGTCCCGTGCCGGCCACGCGCAAGGTGCTCGCGCGCGCCGGGCTCACGCTGGAGCAGATGGACGTCGTCGAGCTCAACGAGGCCTTCGCATCGCAGGCGCTCGCCGTGCTGCGCGTGCTGGGGCTCCCCGACGACGCCGCGCACGTGAACCCGAACGGCGGCGCGATCGCGCTCGGGCATCCGCTCGGCATGAGCGGCGCGCGCCTCGTGACGACGGCGACCTACGAGCTCACCCGCCGCCAGGCGCGCTACGCGTTGTGCACGATGTGCATCGGCGTGGGCCAAGGCATCGCGGTCGTGATCGAATTGCAGTAGTACCGGGAGTTGCTGTTTTCCCGGGTTCTACCGCCGGCGCTGTAGCAGGCGCGTCAGGCTCGAGGGGCTTCTGTCCATTCGCGCTGCGATCTCCGCCAGGCTCGCGACGCCCCGCCCGATCGCCTCGGTAGCAATCTCCGTACGCAGGTCCGACAGTTCCCGAACCCGCGAAGGCGAGGCGATCTCAGCAGAGAGCACGCCGGCTGACGCGCACATCTCCGAGATCAGCTTTTCCAGCGCCGCGTTGCCGCCGTGGCGGAGCGTGGACATGCGCGCATGTCGCGGCGACGCGGCGTTGCCATCCGCGGCGTTGTCCTGCGTGCGTCGAGACGCTGGCGAGTGTCCTGCCGCGATGAACTGTGCATAGCGCGATCGAGCGCGGTCGGGATTCTCATCGAACATCGACAGCGCGAAGCGTGTCGTGAGCCACGACCTCGCGGGGCGGCCGAGATATCCCCGGTGACTCGACCACGCGTAGTCTTCCGCGCGGCGAGCCATGCCTGCGGCTACCGGATTGAGATGAATGTAGCGAATGACTTCGAGGAGATGACTGTCGGCATCGACGAGGCGCGCGCGGTAGCGGCGCTCGAAGAGATGTCCCGTCGTCGGCACCGCGCGCTGGAAGCGTCTCGCGTATCTCATCGCGACCGCGTGAATTGTACGTCCCAGCGGCAGCTCGCCGACCTGCACCAGCAGGTGAAGGTGATTCGTCATCCAGCAGTAGGCGTGCACCACGGCGCTGTAGCGCGCGGTCGCCTGCCCGACGATCTCGTCGAGATCCTGGCGATCGGCCGGCGTGCGGAAGATCGGCTCGCGGTGATTACCGCGGAGCGTGACGTGATAGAAGCCTCCGGGTACGTGGATGCGAGGGGGACGTGGCATTGGTCTGTTCCAGGCGTCCCACCAGCCTGCGTCCGCGCGGCGCCCGACGCTGTCGTACTTTACGGCCCGATTGTACGGAAATGAATACAAGATCCGCGCGAGTCGCGGGCCGACAGCCGGGCGGACGGCAAGGCAACCGCCTCGTCGCCGGCCAAGACAGCAACTCCCGGTACCTTAGCAACGACAAAACAGCAACTCCCGGTACCTTTAGCAACGGCAAGCCACCATCGTGAGCACGGTGTAGGTAGCGACGGACTCGCCCTTGTCGTTGATCACCTCCGTGTCCCACGCCACCTCGCCGTAGGCCTGGCCGTGGCGCAGCGTCTTGCGCTTGCACGTGAAGCGCACGTGCAGTGTGTCGCCGATATAGACCGGCGTGGTGAAGCGGAGGTTGTCGAGGCCCGTGTTCGCGAGCACGGGGCCCGGCGCCGGATCGACGAAGAGTCCGGCCGCCATCGACACGACGAAATAGCCGTGAGCGACGCGATCCTCGAAGAAGGGGTTCGCCTTCGCCGCATCGCTGTCCATGTGCGCGTAGAAGTGATCGCCCGACAGCTCCGCGAAGCGCGCGATGTCCTCCCCCGTGATCGTGCGCGAGCCCGTGATCAGTGTGTCGCCGACCTCGATCTCCTCGAAGTGCTTGCGGAATGGATGCACGCCGTCACGCCGCTCGCGCGCGCCGCTCATCCACTCGTCGCAGATGCGCGTGAGCGTCGTCGGCGATCCCTGCAGCGCAGTGCGCTGCATGTAGTGCAGGACGCCGCGGATGCCGCCCATCTCCTCGCCTCCGCCCGCACGCCCGGGGCCTCCGTGCACCAGGTGCGGGAGCGGCGAGCCGTGTCCGGTCGACTCGCCCGCGCAGTCGCGATTCACGAGCATGAGCCTGCCGTGGTACGCGGCCGTCCCGAGCGCGACGCTGCGCGCGATCTCGTCGTCGTTCGTGAAGAGCGACCCGACGAGGCTGCCGCGCCCGAGCTTCGCCAGCTCGATCGCCTCGTCGACATCCGCATAGGGCATGACCGTGCTCACCGGGCCGAAGGCCTCGACGTCGTGCACGGCGCGAGCGCGCAGCGGCTGCGCGCAGTGCAGGAGCAGCGGAGGCAGGAAGGCGCCGCGCTCGGCGTCCGCGCCGGCGACCGCGAAGTCCTCGGGATCGCCCGCGACGAGCTCGCCGACGCGCTCGAGCTCCGCGACGCGGTCGCGCACCTCCGCGCGCTGCGCGAGGCTCACGAGCGGGCCCATCTTGACGCCCTCGCGCGCCGGATCGCCGACGACCGTGCGCGCGAGCCGCGCGCGCAGCGCCTCGATCACGGGCTCGAGTGCGCGCTCCGGAACGATCGCGCGGCGGATCGCCGTGCACTTCTGTCCGGCCTTCACCGTCATCTCGCGCGCGACCTCCTTCACGAAGAGATCGAACTCCTCCGTGCCCGGTGCCGCGTCGTGGCCGAGCATGGAGAAGTTGATGGAGTCCGCCTCCATCGTGAAGCGCACGGAATTCTCCAGCACCTTCGGATGCTGCCTGAGCTTGAGCCCCGTGCTCGCCGAGCCCGTGAACGCGACCGCGTCCTGGCAGCCCAGGTGATCGAACAGATCGCCCGCGCTGCCGCAGACGAGCTGCAAGGCGCCCTCGGGGAATATCCCCGACTCGATCATGCGCCGGACCATGAGCTGCGTGAGGTAGCAGGTCTGCGTCGCCGGCTTGACGATCGCGGGGACACCTGCGAGCAGCGCGGGCGCGAGCTTCTCCAGCATGCCCCAGCACGGAAAGTTGAATGCATTGATGTGGACGGCGACGCCTTCGAGCGGCACGCAGATGTGCCGGGCGGCGAAGGTGCCGTTTCGCGAGATGCGCTCCGGCCCGCCTTCGGGGAGGAAGCGCTCGTCGGGGAGCTCGCGCCGTCCCTTGCTCGAGTAGATGAAGAAGGTCGAGATGCCGCCCTCGATGTCGATCCAGGAGTCCGTGCGCGTCGCGCCCGTTGCCGCCGACAGCGCGTAGAGCTCCTCCTTACGATCCATCAGGTGCTGCGCCATGGCCTTGAGCATCAGCGCGCGTTCGTGGAAGGTCATGCGCCGCAGCGCGGGCCCGCCGAGGCGCCGGCCGTAGTCGAGCATCGCGCCGAAGTCGAGGCCTTCGCTCGAGGCTTCCGCCACGATTTCGCCGTTGACGGCGTTCAGCAGCGCCGTCGTCCTGCCCGTGCCGGCGACCCATTCGCCCTGCGCATAGCTCGTCAATACCGCCATCGTCCAATCCCTCGCAGATTTCCAATCCAATCCACCAAGCGCCCATGATAGGCGCGAAGAGACAGCCGCATCCGATCGAACGAATGCCGCGTATAGGCACTCGAAGCGGTTGCCACTCGAGTGATCGCCGGCGGCTGATGCGACGCATCACACTCGTGTTGTCGCTCGGCTTCGACGGCGAATCTTTTCGAGTAAAATACCGCGCGCCTGCCTCGTCACAAGGAGACTTCCGATGCGATTTTCAAAGCAAGTCAATGGATTGGCCCTCGCCGTAGCGGCGGCGGCCGTGTTCGCGACCGTTCCGATGAGCGCTTCCGCCGACGAAGGCGCCGCCGGTAAGGGTCATTGCGTTGGCGCCAACGCGTGCAAGGGCCAGAGCGCCTGTGCGGGTGCCGACAATGCCTGCGCCGGAAAGAACGCGTGCAAGGGCAAGGGCTTCACCGAGACGAGCGCCGAAGAGTGCGCGAAGTCCGGTGGCAAGTTCGAAGAGCCGAAGCCGACCACGAAGTAAGGCCATCAACTTCGCTGCTGCCGCCACGCAGCGTACGAGCCGGCCGCTTCGGCGGCCGGCTTTTCTAGACACGACGCACCATGCCCGAATCATCCCTCCGCCGGAGCGCCGATCTCGGCTTCGGCCTCGGGCTGCGCACCGATCACTACGAAGACATACTCGCGCGCGAACCCGCGGTCGACTGGTTCGAGGTCCTGACGGAGAACTATCTCGTCGGTGGCGGCAAGCCGCTCGACTACCTCATGCGCATCCGCGCGCGCTATCCCGTCGTGATGCACGGCGTGTCGATGTCGATCGGCGGCACCGACCCGCTCGATCGCCGCTACCTTGCCGACGTCGCCGACCTCGCCCGCCGCGTCGAGCCCGCATGGATCTCCGATCATCTCTGCTGGACCGGCGTGCACGGGCAGAACCTGCACGACCTGAACCCGCTGCCCTACACGGAAGAGGCGGTGCGTCACGTGAGCGAGCGCGTGCGCCACGTCCAGGAGACGCTCGGCCGGCGCATCCTGCTCGAGAACGTGTCGAGCTACGTGAGCTTCCGCGGTTCTGTCATGAGCGAGTGGGAATTCCTGAGCGCCATCGCCGCGGAGGCGGACTGCCACATCCTGCTCGACGTGAATAACGTCTACGTGAGCAGCCAGAACCACGGCTTCGACGCCGTCAGCTATCTCGAGGGCATCCCGCGCGAGCGCGTGATGCAGTTCCACCTCGCCGGCCACCGGCATGGCGCACAGCTCCTCATCGACACGCACGACGAGCCCGTGCCCGATCCCGTGTGGCGCCTGTACGAGGAGGCCGTGCGCCGCTTCGGCCGCGTCGCCACGATGATCGAGCGGGACGACAACATCCCGCCGCTCGACGAGCTCGTGACGGAGCTGGAGCAGGCGCGCCGCGTCGCAGCGTCCGTGATCGAGCTGGAAGCGGCGACAGTCCAGTGAACCATACCTCGCTCGCCGAGCTGCAGCTGCGTTTCCAGGACTATGTGCGCGAGCGTGGGGGCGACGTCGAATCGCTCGTCGTTGCGGACGCAAAGGCCGGCGCGGGCGAGCGCATGGACGTCTACTTCCACGCCTACCGCCTGCGCCTCGTCGAGGTGCTCGCCGCTGACTATCCCGCGCTCGCCGCGATCGCGGGCAGCGACGAGTTCGACCGCATCGCGCGCGGCTACATCGACGCGCATCCGTCCGAGCATCCGTCCGTCCGCTGGTTCGGCCGCCGGCTCGCGGCATTCCTGCGCGTGCGCGAGCCGCAGCATCCGCTCCATGCCGAGCTCGCCGCCTTCGAGTGGGCGCAGGGCGAGGCCTTCGATGCGCGCGACGCGCCCGCGCTCGCACTCGAAGAGATCGGCCGCATTCCCGCCGATCATTGGCCCGGCATGCACTTCACACCGCAGCCTTCGCTGCATCGCCTCGATCTCGAGTGGAACGTACCCGCGATCGTGCAGGCGGTCGACGACGGACGCACACTGCCCGAGCCGGCTCGCGGGGCGGCGACCGCATGGCTCCTCTGGCGTCGTGACCTCATCGTGCGCTGGCGCTCACTGACACCCGACGAAGCCGTCGCGATAGACGCCGTGCGCGGCGGGGCGCCGTTCGGTGAGGTGTGCGAGCTGCTCTGCGAGCACGTGGATCCCGACGGTGCCGGCATGCACGCTGCGAGCCTGCTCAAGCGGTGGCTCGCGGATGGGCTGCTGACGGGTGTGCGCCCGGGCTGAGCTAGCCACGCGCGCGGGGTGCGGCACCCGCGCGTGCTCGGCTCACTCGAGACAATCAACGCGTCGCGTCGCTTCGCAACAAGCGCGGGGCGACGCGCCTCAACCGGTGTAGTAGGCGTTCAGCTTGTTCCCGTCGAGGTCGCGGAAGTACGCGGCATAGAACCCTTCGCCGCGCTGTCCGGGCGCACCTTCGTCCCTGCCGCCCAGCGCCATGGCTTTCTTGTGCAGGGCGTCGACCTTCGCTGCACTGTCGATGAGGAACGCCACCATCACGCCGTTGCCGACGGTCGCCGCCTTGCCGTCGTAGGGCTTGATCACCGAGAAGACGGGACTCGCGGCCGACGTCCCCCACATGATGTAGGTCTGCGTCTCCGTCAGGCGCTCGGCGCCGATCACGGCGAAGAGCTGGTCGTAGAACTCCGCCGCACGCTGCATGTCGTTCGTTCCAACTGTCACGTAGCCGATCATTGTGCTGCCTCCTCAGAAGGGGCCGGTATCGTACCGCAGCGCGCCGCACGCAGGCAGGCGCATGGCAGCGTCAGGCGGTCGGCTCGACCGGCGGCAGGCCGATGCGCAGGCTCGCTGTCGCGACGAATACCTCGCGCAGGAACGAGAGCAGGCCCACGAAGAAGCAGAGCATCGCCAAGACGAAGGTGATCCCGACGGGCACGTAGGGATTGAAGTTGAAGAAGGCGCCGAGGAAGAGCGTCGCGATGACGGCACAGACGAGGAGCGCCGTGACGGTGCAGAGCGTGATCGCGTGGCCGATGGAGAGCGCGCGACGGGAGAGCAGCCCCAGCTCCTTCTCGAGCCAGGTGCGCATCTCCGGCGATGCGCCGAGGGACTGACTCTCCAGCGTGCGTGCGCGATCGACGATGCGCGCGAGCCGGTTCATCATGACCGCGAGCATCGCGGCGATGCCCGACAGGAGGAACACGGGCGCGACGGCGAGCTGGATCACGTGCGCGATCCCCGTGATGGTCGAGTTCTCTGGCAGCATGCGGCACCCCCGGACGGCCTTCGAGTTTAGCGAAGATCGCCGGGCGCATGCTCACTCGAGCGTCGGGGACGACCCGTCAGGCCCGGGCTTTGGTCCGGGCGGCATGCCTGCGCGAGAGTGTTGAAACGCGCGTCGCTGGCGGCGATCCAGGCTAGAGCGCAATGCGGATCCCGAGCCACGCGGCACGCGGCGCGCCGACGCCGACGAATATCGGCCGGTCGTCCGCGAGCCCGGGCAACACTTCCGTCGGATCCTCGCCGAGCAGGCCGAAGTTCTCGTAATCCTCGTCGAGGATGTTGTCGATGCGCGCGTACAGCTCGACGTGGTCCCAGCGATAACCACCGCGCAGGTTCACGAGCCAGTAGCCGTCCAGCTCGTCGAGCTGGTTCGATTCGTCGCCGCGGAGGAACTGCGACGAGTCGTATATCGTCTCCGCGCCGACCGACCAGCCGCCGCCGAAGCCCCAGTCAACGCCAGCCTTGAACAGATGCTCGGGCAACCCCGGGATGCGGTCGCCGGGGCTCACGTGGATCCGGCCGTCCTCGTCCGCGAACGGATGATTCGGGCTCAGTGCATCGAAGGTGTCCTCGAAGGTCGCGCGCAGCCAGGTGTAGGCGACGAACCAGTCGAGCGCGCTCCAGCGCCCGCGCAGGTTCGCCTCGAGGCCGACACGGCGCGTCTCGTCTACGTTGGCGAAGAGTCCCGTCGATCGGCCGGTCGTCTGGAAGATGATGTCGTCCTCGTTCACGGTGCGGAACAGGCCGACGTGATAGTCCGTGTCGCCCGGCAGGCGTCCACGCACGCCGAATTCGAAACTCTTCGCGACGACCTGCTCGAGGGGAGGATCCGCGAGGAAGGCATTGGGCATGCGGCATTCGAAGTCGACGTCGTCGGGATCCTCTCCCTGCTGCTCCGCGTTCGCCGCCGCCAGCTCGAAGACTCCCTCGTTGCACGAGAGCTCGATCGCCGTCGGCGCGCGCGCGGACTCCGAGTAGCTGACGTAGAGATTCGCCTGGGGCGAGGCCTGCCACGTAAAGCCCGCGGCCGGATTGAAGCGGTCGAAGCCGTGATCGCCGTTCAGCTCCGGATGCTCGCCCGACTGGTCGCGCAGCTCGACCTGCGTATCGTTGTAGCGGCCGGCCAGCGTCAGGTGGAGGTGCGGTGCGACGGCGAACGTATCCGTGAAGTAGATGCTGCCGCTGCTCGTCTCGGTGTGCACGCGCGTCGCCTCGTCGTCGAGGAACGCGCCCGTGCCGAGGCCCTCGGTGCTGCGCGTCACGGGATCGAGCGCCGACAGCTCGACCGTCGAGTCGAAGTGCGTGCGGCCGTCGAAGTATCCGAGGCCGACGACGAGCAGGTTCTCGTGGCTCCCGAGCGCATGTGTGAAAGCCATCTGCACGTCGCCGCCCCAGCTGCGCTGATCGCGGGTGCTCCGGTTGTTGATGGCCTCGTCCGAGAGGATGCCCGTGCCCGACACGTCGTCCGTGACGTCGTCGACGTCGAACTCGTCTCCGCCGCCGAGGCCGTTCAGAAAGTCGTTGAGCGCGTCGACGTCGGCGAAGCTGCCGTCGCAGAGATCGTCCTCGTCGAGGTCGAGCTCTTCGAGCGCGTCGTCCTCGAGGCCCTCGAGCAGGCGCTCGCCGTTGCCGAGCTCGCAGGCGAGAAACTCCGATGCGTCGCCGTTGAAGGAGTGCGTATCGTTGCTCCGGTAGAAGGCGCTCGACGAGAAGCTCAGGTCCTTCGTGAAGTCGTGCGTTCCCTCGACCGTCACCATGCGCAGGTCGTTCTCGGTGATGTCCGGCGCCGTGAAGATTGCCTGACGGTCGACGGAGACGAGTCCGACCGGGAGCGGCCCGTTGCCCCGTAGCTCGCTCCTGCCGTACTGGGCGCCGAGCTCGAAGGACGAATCGTCGCCTTCCCAGCTCACGCTGCCGTAGGCGTTCGTCGCGTCTGAGGGCGACAGGTCGCGCCAGCCGTCCTCCTCGAAGTAGCTGAGATTCGCGTAGTAGCCGAAGCGTCCGTTGTTGCCGCCGCTCTGCACGTCGGCGGTGACGCGTCCCCACGATCCGGTCGACGCCTCGAGCTCGTGTCCCTGGTAGCTGAAGCCCGTCTTCATGTCGACGACGAGCGCGCCGCCCAGCGTGTTCAGCCCGTACACCGGATTCGCGCCGCCGGCGAGCGTGATGCCGGCGACAGCGGACTCCGGGAGCAGGTCCCAGTTGACGGAGTCTCCGAAGGGCTCGTTGATGCGCGCGCCGTCCTGGTAGACCGCGAGCCCCTGCGGCAGCCCGAGCAGCGGCGACGCAGTGAAGCCGCGGAACTGCACGTCGGGCTGGAGCGGATTGCTCTGCGCCGAGTTGATGCTGACGCTTCCCATCGTGCGCAGCATGTAGTCGCTGAGATCGAGGCTGTGCGTCCGCGCGAGATCCTCGGCCGTGCCCGTCTGCACGTTCGCGGGGACTTTCAGGGGATCGAGCTCGGCGCCTTCGGTCGGCGTGACGCCGATGACTGTGATCTCCTCGACCGGCTCGTCGTCGGCGGCCACGCAAGGCAGCGCCGTGACGAGCACGAGGCACGAGAGAGGCTCCACCATGCGCGACGCAGTCCGCCTCCCCGTGTACATCATCGCAAAGGACATGCCGTCGAAATCGGAGTGCGGATGCTACGCGAAGGCGGGCGCCCACGCGGCAGAAACAGGCCGGGAAAGGCTCCTGAGCTGCGCGTTCAGCGCAGCATCTGCGGCAGGTCGCCCGCCATGCCCATCGCGCGGCGCGCAAAGGCGTGCTTCACGGGCGTCAGTCGATCGACGGCGTTCAATCCGAAGGCGCGCAGACCCGTGAGCATGGGATCGGCATTGCTGAAGAGCCGGTTGAAGGCGTCGAGCGCCGCGACATAGGCGGCGTTCTCGCCCTTGCGCCAGCGCTCGTAGCGGCGCAGCGGTCGCGCGTCCGCGGGATCGTCGCCCGACGCTATTGCATCGAGCACGACTTCAGCGAGCGACGCCGCGTCCATGAAGCCGAGGTTCACGCCGAGCCCCGCGAGCGGATGCACGCTGTGCGCGGCGTCGCCCGCGAGCACGACGCGCGTCGCCGTGTACGCCGCGGCGTGCTGCCGCCGCAGCGGGAACTTCGCGCGTCCGCTCGCGAGCGTGAGCGCACCGAGGATGCCCTCGCTCGCGTCCGTCACCGCAGCGCCGAATCCCGCCGCGTCCAGGTCGAGCAGCGACTGCGCCCGCTCGGGCGTCGTCGACCACACGATCGAGGAGCGTCCGTCCGCGAGGGGCAGGAGCGCCAGCGGCCCCTCCGGCATGAAGCGCTGTCGTGCGGTCCGCTCGTGCGGGCGCTCGCTGCGCAGGTGCGCGACGATGGCCTCCTGTGCGTAGTCGCTCGACGTGCTCGCGATGCCCGCGAGCTCGCGCACGATCGAATTCGCGCCGTCCGCTCCTACGACGAGTCGCGCCGCGAGCGTGCGGCCGTCCTCGAGCACGAGGCGCGCGGCCGCGGCATCCAGCGCGAGGCTCGAGAGCGTCGCCGGCACGAACAGGCTCACGCCAGGCAGCTCGGCGACGCGCGCGAGCAGCGCCTGCTGGATGAGAGCGTTCTCTATGACGTAGCCGAGGTCGACCGCGTCCAGCTCGGCGCAGTCGAAAGCGATCTCGCCGCGCGGCGGACCGCTGTCCCAGACCTGCATGCGCTCGTAGGGCGACACGCGCGCCGGATCGATCGCGTCCCACGCCCCCGCGACCTCGAGCAGGCGTCGCGACGCGGGCGAAACGGACGACACGCGCAGGCCGACGTCTCCGGCGGGATCGAATGGCTGCGGGAGCGCGCGATCGAGCAGGGCGACGCGCATGCGCTCGTTGCCCAGAAGGCATGCGAGCGCCGCGCCGACCATGCCGGCGCCAACGATGATCAGGTCGTAGTCGTAGCGCACTCGAGCGGGAGTCCGCGCGCGAGTCGCGGCAGCCGTCCGGCGAGGCCCATGGACTGACGCGCCAGCGCTTCCTTCGCGAAGGGCAACAGATCGAGCGCGACGAGCCCGGCGCCGCGCGCCGCCTTCACCGGCGTGAAGGGATTCGTGAACAGGCGCACGACGCCGTCCGTGAAGCCGACGCTGCGCGCCTGATCGTCGTGGCGCCAGGACGCGTAGCGCGCGAGCAACGCGCCTTCGCCGGGATCGGTGCCCTTCGCCACCGCGTCGGCGATCAGCTCGGCCAGCACGGCGACGTCGCGCAACGCGAGATTGAAGCCCTGTCCGCCCACCGGATGGAGCGCATGTGCGGCGTTGCCGAGCACGACGAAGCGCTCGCCCGTCTGCTGCTCCGCAGTCACGAGCTCGAGCGGCCACGTGCTGCGCCGACCCGCGCGGAGCAGCGTGCCGAGGCGGTGGCCGAAAAGCGCCTGCAGCCGCGCGAGAAAAGCCGCGTCGTCGAGCGCGAGGATCTCGTCGGCCTCCTCCGCCCACACCGTCCACACGACCGCGCAGCGTCCGTTCGTCGTCGGCAGGAACGCGAGCGGACCGCTGTCCGTGAAGCGCTCGTAGGCGACGTGCTGATGGAAGCGCCGCGGCGTGACATTGACGACGATGGCGACCTGCCCGTATTCGCGCCGCTCCGCACGCACGCCGAGACGCTCGCGCAGGCTCGAATGCGCGCCGTCCGCGACGACGAGCAGGCGCGTCGCGAGCGTGCGCTGTGCGCCGTCCGACTCGATCGAAACGCTCGCAGCCTCTTCCCGAAGCTCGGCGTCGAGCACGCGCCCCGGCGCGATCACCTCGATCGAGGGCGAGGCCGTGAGGCGTTGCCAGAGCGCCGCGCCGAGCACACGGTTCTCGACGACGTAGCCGAGCGCCGTGACGCCGTGCTCCGCCGCCTCGAGTCGCGTCACGCCGAAACGGCCGCGGTCGGAGACGTGAATGCTGCGTATGGCCGTTGCGGCGGTGCCAATCCTCGGCCACACGCCGATCGCGGAGAGTACCCGCCGGCTGCCCTCGGAGATCGCGGTGGAGCGATCGTCGTAACTCGGCTGCGCGGCGCTCGCAGCGAGCTGGGCCTCGACGACGGCGATGCGCAGCGCGAGCGGCGCGAGCGCGACCGCGAGGCTGGCGCCGATGAGGCCGCCGCCGGCGATGAGGACGTCGCGGGTACCGGAGGTCACGCCGCGCGCGCGCTGCGGCTCTCGCGCATCAGCGCCTCGATCTGTGCCGGCGCGCTCGCACGGACTCCGTCAGGACCTCGGGATCGCGGCGCGTGACGAGCACGTCATCCTCGATACGGATGCCGATGCCCCACCAGCGCTTCGCCACGCCGCGCGTGCCCGGCGCGATGTAGATGCCGGGTTCGACCGTGAGCACCATGCCCGGCTCGAGCACGCGCCACTCGCCGCCGACCTTGTAGTCGCCGACGTCGTGCACGTCCATGCCGAGCCAGTGGCCGGTGCGATGCATGAAGAAGCGCCGA
>Ga0075428_100004462_pt1 | contig 15445 bp, 16 predicted proteins | sample RhiMetdeltSRZDD2_FD_75291 | JGI IMG/M metagenome (GOLD analysis project Ga0075428, IMG submission 75291) | Populus rhizosphere microbial communities from Tennessee, USA - Rhizosphere MetaG P. deltoides SRZDD2 | ecosystem: Host-associated > Plants > Roots > Rhizosphere > Soil | place: USA... | reverse complement strand
GGACTACCGTCGGCGGGTCGACCGGGTGCTGGTGGTCGACTGCCCCGAGGCGCTGCAGGTCGAGCGCGTGCTCGCGCGCAGTGCCCTGCCCGAGGCGCAGGTGCGGGCCATCGTCGCGGCGCAGGTTTCGCGGGAAAAACGGCTAGCCGCGGCCGACGATGTGATAGACAATTCGGGAACCCTCGATGCCTTGCGGGGCCAGGTCGGCCGGCTGCATGCCACCTACCTGCAGAGGACCGGGACACGCAAAGGCTAGTCGTGCAGCGAGCGCACATTGCCCATCAACCGCCGAGCTTCCTCACCGGGACGAGCGGCGCAGCGGCCGTGATCACGTACGAATACCCGTTGAACGAGCGCATCCGCACGCTGCTGCGGCTCGAGGATCTGTTCGAGCGTTCGCGCCACTTCATCGCGCGCAGCGACCCGCAGGACCACCACATGGCGCTGCTCACGCTGTTCGAGGTGCTCGAGGTGGCGAGCCGCGCCGATCTCAAGTCGGACCTGCTGCAGGAGCTGGAGCGGCAGAAGCAGGTGCTGCTCTCCTTCCGCAACAACCCCGAGATCGCCGAGGACGCGCTCGCCAGCGTGCTGCGCGATATCGAGCAGGCGTCGCAGGCGCTGTTCGCCATGACCGGCAAGATCGGCCAGTACCTGCGCGAGAACGACTGGCTGATGTCGATCAAGCAGCGCACCGGCATCCCCGGCGGCGCCTGCGAGTTCGACCTGCCCTCCTACCACTACTGGCTGCACCGCCCGCCGGAGGAGCGCACCGGCCACCTCGCCGCCTGGACCGGCCCGCTGCACCCGCTGCGCGACGGCTCGGCCATCATCCTGCGCATCCTGCGCGAGTCGGGCCGCCCGCAGGCGCTCACCGCGCCGCAGGGCGTGTTCCAGCAGATGCTCGGCGGCAAGACCGCGCAGATGCTGCGCCTGCGCCTGGACCCCTCGCTGCCCTGCGTGCCGGAGATCAGCGCCAACAAGTACGTGCTCAACATCCGCTTCATCGGGCAGGACAGCGCGCAGGATCCCGTCGACAGCCGGCCGCGCGCCGCCGACTTCGACGTCGGCTTCGAGCTCACCTTTTGCAACCTGTAAAGACGGTTCCCTGCCCGCGCTGCGGGCGGGCGGCGGCGTTTTCCAGGGAAGCAAACCCGTGGCGGCCGTTCTGCAGCGAGCGCTGCCGCGTGATCGACCTGGGGCAATGGGCGAGCGAGTCCTACCGCGTGCCCACCGAGGAGAAGGAAAAAGAACCTAAGGAGTAATGACGATCCGCCGCTCGGCGGATTCGATGCTCACCCGCACGTCTTCCGCGGTGCCGCCCTTGACCACGACCTGCTGGGGCGAGACGCGGGCGCTCTTCACTACTACCGCACGGATCGCGAGCTCGGCGGCCTGCGTGGCAGGCACAGCCAGAAGAAGCGCGGTCAACACCACACGGGCGAGCACGCCCGCAGTCTATCAGGGGGATACGGTGATTTGCACGCTGTCGGTGTAGGCCCCGGCGCCGACGCTCTGCTGCGCCGGGATGCGCCCGTAGATGACGAAGGTGCCGTTCTTCGAGCCGTTGTTCGGAATGCCGTTGATCCCCAGGGTGCCTGCATCGACCCCGGCGGTCTGGCCCCAGACGAGGCTGCGCCCCGCGTCGCGGTACAGGTTGTAGGCGAGGCTCTCCGCGCCGGCGCGCATGGCGCGGTTCGCGATCTGGCCGCTGCCGGCGCTGGGGCCGAGCTGCAGCGTGACGGTGACGTTGGCCGGGCCGCCGTTGCGCAGGCAGTTGACGACCACCGAGGTGCTGGTGTCGGTCGGCGTCGCCAGCGCATCGTCGTAGGGACCGAACGCCGCGCCCGGCGTGCTGGTGAAGGAGCACAAGGCGCTCTGCGCCAGGACCGGCGCGGGCGCGAGGAGGACGAGCAGCGCGCACAGCCGCCTAATCACAGGCCACCTCCGGCAGCAGCGTGACGGCCTCGACCGACTTCGGCACCTCGAGGAAGAAGCGGCAGGCGCCCAGGCGCCCCTCGTGGCGCCCGGGCGGCAGGTCCTCGAGGTAGTAGCGGCCGCCGCGCCCGGTGATGGACTCGCGCCCGCCGAGGCTGAACGGCGCGTTCTCGGCCGGCCGGCCCTTGAGCAGGATCACGCCTTCCACCGCGCGCATGCGGCGAACGTCGAAGGCGAGCAGCGCGCCGCTGCGGTAGGCGGGCGCGACGACGCGGCGCAGAGAGCCGATGGCATGGTCGAGCGGCACGTCGGTTTCATCGATGGTGATCTGCGTTTCCTGGTAGGAGCCGACGTTGGGCACGAGCAGCCGCCCCTCGCGGTCGGTGCGGCCGACCTCCTGGTTGTTGCTGTAGACGCGCACGCCCTCGAGCGGTGCGGCGAGCTGCACGGCGACGAAGCTGTCCTCGATGTGGCGCGTGAGGCCGAAACGCCCGCCGGTCCAGGTGGCGGCGCCGGCCAGCGCCACCTCGTAGCGCTCGGCGCCCTCGCCCGCGTTGCGCGCGGCGGCGCCGTCGAAGCTCAGGCTCGCGGCGCGCGCGTTGTATTGCGCGAAGCCGGTGAGCTCGCGTGCAGAGGCGCCGATGCCGTCGGCGCCGATGCGGTAGCCGAAACCCTCGCCGGCCGGCACCGCGCTCGAGAACTGCGCGGCGTAGCGCGTCTCGCCGCTGTTCTGGTCGTGCCGCGCGCTCAGGTGGGCCGTCTTCTGGCGGTCGAGGTTGACGAGCAGGCCGACGAAGATCTGGGTGTCGGGTCGCGCCTCGTGCAGCCGCGTCAGGGTGGCAAAGAACGATCCCTGCCGCCCCAGGCTGTAGTTGTAGGCGAGGCGCGTCGCCGTGCTGTCGTGGAGGATGGGCGCCGTGGGATAGCGCTGCGTCACCGTGCGGTCGAGGAACAGCGAGCCCGCGGCGCCCAGCATGAGCGAGCCGCCGGCGCCGTATTCGGCCTTGACGCCTGAAGGCACGACCAGATCCTGCGCCACGCGGTACTCCTCGCTATAGCGGCGCGAGTTCGCGCGCAGGCCGAAGCTGCGCGCGTGGTAGACGTACCCGAGCGAAGATGCGTTGCCGCTGCGCCCGCGGTAGCGGCTGGAGGAGAAACCGGCCCCCAGCACGCCGAGGCGGTCATGGCGGTAGAGCGCGGTCGGCCCGAAATTGGCGAGGTCCTCGCCCAGCTCGCCGCGCAAGCCGACGGTGAGCTGATCGGAAAGGCCGTAGCGGTGCACGCCCGAAGCGAGCGCGGGCCCGTACCTGCCGCTGCTCGTGCCGAGCTCCTCGCGCAGCCAGCCGGCGCTGTAGCTGTACTCGTGCAGCCCCTGGCGCAGCGCCTGCTCCGCGAAGTAATAGGGAAAGCCGATCAGCTGCTCGCGGCCGAGGGCGTCGCGCACCACGATCTCGACGTCGCGCGCGCCGGCGAACTGCTGCAGGTTGCGCAGCTCGAACGGCCCGGCCGGCACCTGCTCTCTGAACACCGGGATGCCGCCCATGCGCACTTCGACCTGCGACGGCGTGCTCACCGCGCCGGCATAGCCGGCGAGCGGCTGGCGCACGTAGTGCGGGGTGAGCTGGTAGAGCTTGGCGAGGCTCACACCCCCCACCGGCAGCGTCGAGCCGAGCTCGCCGCTCACCGCGGTGTGGTCGCCGAGGATCCAGCGCTGCTGCTCGGCCGGGATGTCGTAGACGAGCTGCGTGGCGTAGCGCAGCCCGCGCGTGCTGCCTTCGCTGTTGACGAGGGCGGACTCGTTGCGCACCAGCACGCCGTTGACGCGCGCAGCGAGCTCGGTCGCCAGCCCGACTTTGAAGGGCTCCGCGCCGCTGCCGTCGCTCGCGCTCAGGCGGTAGTTGACGAAGGCGCCTGGCTCGCGCGGCTCCTGCGCGGGGTTGGGACGACGCAGCGTCAGATCGTAGGTGCTCTTGCGCAGCGCCGGCGGCGGAAAGTCGATGTCGAGGACGAGGCGCGCCTCGTCGAGGGCGACGCGCTCGGGCGCGAGCGAGCGCACCGGCACCCAAAGCTCGCCTTCGATGGTGACGCTGCGCGACGCGCGCTCGGCCAGGCCGAGGGCGGCGAGGTCGGCCGCGCGCACCAAGTATTCGCCGCTCGCGTCCCGCTGCACGGTGAACTCGCCGCGCCGCTGCCGGTTGACGTCGATGTCGACGATCAGCGCCTGGTAGGCGGGCAGCTGCGGCAGCGCGAGCGTGGTGGCGAGCTTGAGCGCCAGCGGCTCCGCGGCGGGCGCGGTGAAGCTGGCGGCGGCGAGGACGAGCGCGAGGGCGCAGCCCTCAGCGCGTACACATGCCCGCGTCCACATCGAGGCCCCCCTCGAGCGAAAGCCCGTCGGCCTTTACCGTGACGTCGAGCCGGCGCAGGCCCCGGCAGGCCTCGGCCGGGACATCGAACTGGTGCACGCGGGTGGCGCCCGCGAGCAGGTACCAGCCGGCGCTCTCGGCGGCGAAAGCGCCGCCGCGCGCGCCGACCGTGGTGATGCGGAAGCTGCGGTTGCCCGGGTTGCTGACCGCGACGCGCAGCTTGCCCTCGCGCAGCGTGATCGAATCGATGCTGCCGCGCAGAGTCGCTTCCGCGGGAGCGACGAACACCGGCAGCGCGAAGCGGATGCTGAAGGTGAGGCCAGAGGCGGCGGCACGCTCGGCGGCGGGCGCGGGCAGCTCGTCGATGTAGAGGCGATAGGCGCGCTCGGCGGCGCCGGCGGGCGTTTTGATGCCGATGCGCACCAGGCGCTTCTCGCCGGGGGCGATGGTCATCATGCGCGGGTAGTAGACGAGGGCGTCGCTTTCCGTGTGTACGTCCTTGCCCTCGGCGTCCTGCGTCCACTCCATCAGGCGCAGCTGCATGCGCAGCGGCTGCGCGTCGTCGTTGGCCACCGACACTGCGGCCGAGCGCGCACCGCGCGGCACGTCGACGCGGATAGGCGAGACGCTGAACTCGGCCGCTGCCGCGGCGCTGACGGCGAGGCAAAGGAACGCGGCGAGGAGGCAGCGGCGCATGCGCTCAGCGGCCCTGCAGCACGACCGTGCGGGTCGAGGCCTTGTAGGTCGCGCTGCGTGGCTCGAGCGGCTCGCGGCGCAGGCGCTCGCCGCGCTCGCGGTACCAGAGCGAGGCTTCGATGTCGCGGCTGCCGTCGAGGCGCGAGGCGGTGTAGAGGCAGTCGCGCAGGCTCCAGTCGGCGCGCACGCGCGACGGGCGGTAGCCGACGAAAACGACGTTGACGACGTGGCTGCCGCTCGCCTTGAGCGTCATCGCGGCGTCGGGATAGTCCCCGGCGCCGCGCGCGCAGTAGAGCGAAACCGGCCCCTGCGCCGCGCAGGGCGCAGCGAGCAGGGCGAGCGAAACCAGGGCGGCGCGGAGCATGCAGCCATGTTGCGGGCCGCACGCCTTTGAATCCGCAGGCTAAGTTAGGGCTTTGTCAGGCAGTGTGAAGCGGAAGGTGGCGCCCTCGCCCGGGGCCGACTCGGCGGCGATCGTGCCGCCGTGCCGGCGCACGATGCGCTGCACGATGGCGAGGCCGATGCCGCTGCCCTCGAAGCCTTTCGAGCTCGGCAGGCGCTGGAAGGCGTCGAACAGGCGCTCGGCGTGTTTCATGTCGAAGCCCACGCCGTTGTCGCGCACCGTGTACTCGACCGCGCCGCTGCGCTTCGCCCCCGAGATGGAGACGCGCGGCGCGGCGCTCTTGCGCGAGTACTTGATGGCGTTGCCGATGAGATTGGCGAACACCTGGCGCAGCAGCACCGGGTCGCCCTGCCCTGGCGGCAGCGTGCCGACCTCGATCCTGGCGTCGATGGAGCCCGCAGCCGACAGGTCGTGCATCACCGAGTCGACCAGAGCGCGCGCGTCCACCGTCTCGCGGCGCAGCGCGCCGCGCCCGGCGCGCGACAGGCGCAACAGCGACTCGATCATCTGCTCCATGCGCAGGGCGTTCGACTCGATCTCGGCGACGCATTCGCGCGCCGCTTCGCCCATCTCGCCCGTCACCTGGTCGCGCAGCAGGTCGGCGAAACCGGTGATGGCATTGAGCGGCTGGCGCAGGTCGTGCGAGATGGAGAAGTTGTAGCTCTCCAGCTCCTGGTTGGCGTCCTCGAGCTGCGCGGTGCGCTCGTGCACCGTCGCCTCCAGCGACTCGTTGGTCTGCTGCACCAGTGCCTCGGCGCGCTTGCGGTCGGTGATGTCGACGTCCATGCAGACGAAGGTGCTGCCGCCGCCGAGGCCCGGGATCATGAACATGGTGTAGAGCACCGTGACCTCGGCCCTGCCTGGCATGCGGATGGTGAGCTCGTCGGGGCCGTGCGGCGCGCCTTTTCTCTCGATCTCGGCGATGAATTCGAGGAACTCGCGGGCCTGCTGCGGGGTATGCACGCCGATGTCGAGGAAGCTGCGCCCGACGGCCGCGGCGGCCGGCACGCCGTAGAGCAGCTCGGAAGCCTTGTTCCAGTACTGGATGCGGCCGTCGCGGTCGAACCACTGCACCGCCACGCCGGGCGTGTTGTCGAGCGTTTCCTGCAGGCGCTTCTCGCTCGTGCGCAGGTCTTCCTCCGCGCGGCGGCGCTCGGTGATGTCGCGCATGATGCCGAGGATGTTGCCGTCGGGCAGCGGGCCGATCGCGACCTCGACTGCGCGGCGGCCGCGGTCCTTGCGCTGCACGGTGCGCTCGAGCATCGACCAGCGGCGGGCGGCGTCCCCGCGCAGCGGCCGCTCGGCCAGCTCCTGCGGGTCGTAAATGCGCGACAAGTGCTGGCCGACCAGCTCCTCGCGCGAGTAGCCGGTGATGGCCGCGGACGCCGGGTTGGCGTCGAGCACGATGCCCTGCGGATTGCGGATCACCATGCCGTCGAAGGCGGAGGTGAACATCGCGCGGTAGCGGGCGTCGGCCTCGCGCCGCTCGCGCTCGGCGGCGCGCTGCGCCGACACGTCGCGCCAGTTCCACAGGATGCAGCGCTCGCCGTCGATCTCGAGGCAGACTCCCGAAATGAGCGCGTCGAACTCGCCGCCGTCCGCCCGCACCAGCTTCAGCTCGACGTTGGAGACATGCCCCTCGGCGGCGACACGGGCGATGAGCGCGGCGCGCTCCTCCGCGCTGCGGAACATGCTCATTGCGGTCGCCGGACGCCGTGACGCACCCTCGCGGCTGTGGCCGGTAACCCGCTCCCAGGCGTTGTTGGCGGCGAGGCGCACCTCGTCCGACAAGCGCATCAGGCTGATCGGCTCGGGGCTGTTCTCGAACAGCGCGGCGAACTTGTGCTCGGCCTGGCGCGCGGCGTGCTCGAGGCGCTTGGTGTCGGTGACGTCGAGGATCGAAATGACGAAATGTGGCTCGCCTTCGAGCTCGATCAGCGTGCCCGAGACCAGCACTTCCCTCTGCCCGCCGTCGCGGCGGATGAACTTCGCGTTGAAGCTGGGGACCGCTTCGCCGGCAAGCGCGCGCGTGCGGAACTCGGTGATCCTCGCCTCATCGTCCCAGGTGACGATGTCGGTGGTCAGCGCGCCGATCGCCTGCTCGCGCTCGACGCCGGCGATGCGCAGGGCCGCACTGTTGATCTCGAGGATGCGCCGCTCGCGCGGGAGGGTGACGACCAGCCCGACCGGGCTGGTCTCGAACAGCGCGGCATACTTGCGCTCGGACTGGCTGGCGCGGCGCTCGAGGCGCCGCTTCTCGGTGACGTCGTGCATCAGGCTGACGACCAGCCGCTCGCCCTCGTGCTCGATGAGCGAGGCCGACATGCGGCCGGTAACGATCTGGCCGTCGCGCCGGCGCAGCAGCACCTGCCGGTTCTCCAGCCTGCCGGCCTTGCGCAGATCGGCGAGGAAGCGGTCGCGCTCGCCCGGAATGGCCCAGATCTTGAGATCGCCCACCGTGCGCCCGGCGATCTCGGCGGGGCCATAGCCGGTCACACGCCGGAACGCTTCGTTCGCGGCGACGAAGGTGCCATCGTCGGCGCGCACGACGACGATGTAGTCGGGCGAGGCGTCGAACACGCGCCCCAGCAGCGCCTCCGCCTTGAGGCGCGCCGACTCCTGGCGCTTGCGCTCGGTGATCTCCTTGATCACGCCGACCATGCGCACGGCGCGGCCGCGCGCGTATTCGGCGCGGCCGTAGGTCTCCAGCCAGTGCACGCTGCCGTCGGGCCAGATGACGCGCTCGGCCGTGCGGTATTCGGCAGTGCGGCCCTTGAGGCAGTCGATGAAGGTCGAGCGCGCCGTCGCAGCGTCCTCCGGGTGCACCGCCTTGAGGTAGTCGTCGAAACGGCCGGAGAAAGTCTTCGCCGGCAGGCCGAGCAGGCGCGAGCAGTCGCCTTGCCACTGCACGCGGTCGGTGGCGACGTCCCAGATCCAGGTGACGATGCCGAGGGTGCCCTGGGCGAGGCGGAACTGCTCGATGCTCTCGTGCAGGCGCCGCCCGCTGCGCCGCGCCGCCGCGCCGCGGCGCTTCGGAATGGCTCTTCTGGCGAGACGCTTCACCCTGGTCGGCACCCTGCCCCTCCCTAGGCTGCCTGGGCTATGGTGCCACGGAAAAAGTCGAGAATACCGCCGCGCGTGGCGTCAAGAAGCGTCAGTGCACCCTCGACGCGCTCTTCCAGGCCGTCGCATTGCCCGGCGCGCGCGCGGCGCTCTATTTCAAGGCATTCCCCGGCCAGGCGCAGCGCGCCGAGCGTGCCGCTGGTGCCCTTCAGGCGGTGCGCCTCGCGCACCAGGGCGTCGGCGTCGCCGCTGCGCGCGCAGCCGCGCATGCGCTCGAGCGAGCCGCGCGCGTCGGCGGCGAACACCTCCACCAGCTCGAGCACGAAGGCGCTGCCCGAGTCGGCGCCGACCCCCGCCAGGTCGCGCAGCACGGCGTGATCGACGACCGGGGCCGGGATCACGCGCACGGCAGCTCCACATGGAAGGCGGCGCCGCGCGCGGCGCGGTTGGCCACTTGCAGGCTGCCGCCCTGGCGCTCGATCATCGCCTTGCAGGCGCTCAGGCCGACGTAGGTTCCCGACAGCACGTCCACGCCCTCGTCTTCGATCAGCAGCACCGCTTTATCGCAGCGCGTGCCGATGCGGATGCGCACCGTGGCACCGCGCGGCGAGCGTTCCACCGCGTTGGCGACGAGGTGCCCGACGGCCTGGCGCAGGCGCTCGGCGTCGCCGCTCACCTGCACGTCGTCGGCCACCGTGACCTCCACCTGCACGTTACGCTCGGCGGCGGGCGCCGACTTGTCGTTGACCACTGCGCCGACCAGGCCGGCGAGGCCGAGCGCGCCGCGGCGCACGCCGGCGATGCCGAGGTCGATGCGCTCGAGGTCGAGCCATTGCTCGACCACGCGCGCCAGCTGCTCGGCGTTCTTCAGCGCCAGGGCGAGGAAGGCCTCCTTGCTCTCGCCCGGGCGCGCGTCGGCGCCGTCGCGCAGCAGCTCGAGCGCGGCGATGATCGAGGCGAGCGGCGTGCGCATGTCGTGGTTGGCGGCGCTGAACAGCTCGCGCCGCACGCCGTCGAGCCGGCGCCGCTCCTCCAGCTCTTCGCTCACCGCGAGACAGCTGTCGAGCGTGGCGTCGACGAGCTGGCGTGCGTCGCGCAGCTCGAGCTCGGCCTGCTTGCGCGGCGCGATGTCGCGCGCCGTGCCGATGAAGCGCGTCGTCGCGCCGGAGTCGGCGTCGCGCAGGGCGCGGCCGACGCCGCGCAGCCAGCGGTAGCCGCCATCGGCGCAGCGCAGGCGGAACTCGCGGTCGAACGGCCGGCCTTCCTGCACCGACAGCGCGAGCGCGTCGAACGTCGACTCCTCGTCGTGCGGGTGCAGCGCGGCGAAGAAGATGAAATCGGCGGGGAAGCTGGCGTCGGTGTAGCCGAGCAGCGCCTTGAACTCGGGCGAGTAGTGGACGTCGCTGCCGGCGAGGTCCCATTCCCAGATGCCGGCCTGCGCGCCCGCCAGCGCGAAGCGCAGGCGCTCCTGCGCCGCGAGCTCGTGCGAGCGGTCGGCGGTGCAGGCGAAATAGCCGACGCTGCGCCCTTGCGCGTCGCGGTCGGGCACGGCGTGCACCTTGAGGAAGCGGCGCGTGCCCTCCTGGTTGCGCAGGATGTAGTCGCGCGGCTCGTGGTTGCCGCGCTCGAGCTCGGCGACATGGCCGAGCGCGTACTTCAGCGTGCGCGGATCGACCAGCTCGGCCAGCAGCCGCCCGAGGATCTCGCGCGGCGCACGCCCCAGCAGCTCGTAGCAGTGCTGGCTGGCGAAGCGCACGCGCAGCTCGGAATCGAGATACACCAGCATGGCCGGGGCATGCTCCGCCACCCGGCTGGCGAGGGCGTCGTTCATTTCAGGTCTCACGGCGGCCGAGGACGCGGCCGATCGCCGCCACCAGCAGGCGCGGACGGAACGGCTTCTGCAGCACTTCGCTGACGCCGAGCGCGGCGAGCTCCGCCGCGATGGCGGCATCGTTGACGGCGGTGAGGAACACTGCCGGCACGCCCGCCAGCCCCGGCAGCGCGCGCAGCGCACGCAGCGTGTCGATGCCGTTCATGCCGGGCAGATCGAGGTCGAGCAGCAGCAGTTCGGGCGCCGCCTCGCGCGCGAGCGCCAGCGCGCTCTCGCCGTCGGGCGCGGTGCGTACGGTGTAGCCGCCGAGCGACTCGAGCGCGATGCGCACCAGGTTCTGCAAACTTGCGTCATCCTCGACGTGCAGAATTGTTGTTTTCGGCGAGGCCATTAGAATGTCCGCAGGGAGAAAGAATGCAGCATAAAACAGGCAGGCCCGCCGGCAGCGCGCCGCGCATCGCGGTGCTCGAGGACGATCCCTCGCAGGCCAAGCTGCTGCAGACCTGGATCGTCTCGCAAGGCTACATCTGCCGCGTGTTCGAGCGCGGCAACGACATCCTCAACGCCGTGCTGCGCGACACCTACGACCTCGTGGTGCTCGACTGGCGCGTTCCCGACCTCTCCGGCGAGGAGGTGTGCCGCGCCATCCGCAAGTCGGTGCGCGAGCCCCTGCCGGTGCTCTTCACCACCGGGCGCGACCGCGAGGAGGACATCGTCTACGCCCTCAAGGCCGGCGCCGACGACTACCTGGTCAAGCCGCTGCGCCGCATGGAGTTCCTCGCCCGCGTCGAGGCGCTGCTGCGCCGCGCGCGCGGGCACGGCCGCGACTCCGACGCGCCGATCGAGGCCGGCGCCTTCCGCATCGACCCGCACGGCCGCACCCTGCAACGGGACGGCGCCATGGTCGAGCTGACGCAGAAGGAGTTCGAGATGGCGACGCTGCTGTTCCGCAACGTCGGCCGGCTGCTGTCGCGCTCCTACCTGCTCGATACCGTGTGGGGCATCAGCGCAGACGTGAGCACGCGGACGGTTGATACCCATGCCAGCCAGCTGCGCAGCAAGCTCGGGCTTTACCCCGAGAGCGGCTGGCGCCTGAGCGCGGTGTACCAGCATGGCTATCGCCTGGAGCGGGTGTCGGCGCAGCCGCCGGCTCCCGCAGCCGCCCCTACGGAGCAACGACGACGGCGACGTTCTTAGTGTAGGCGCCCGCCGAGACGTTGGCGTAGTCCGTGCCGAGGATGTCCCCTTGCACGGTCATGCTGATCGCCGTCGAGCCCGCGCCGAAGCCGGTGCCCACCGTCGCCGGCGCCGTCCAGGACAGCGAGACCGGGATGTTGTCGGTGCCGTTGGTGATGTTCACCGAGGCCGGCGAAGCCGCGTCCGCATCGAACGAGAACGAGGTCGCCGCCTGGCCCTTGGTGCACTTGTAGGTCAGCGCGGTGCTCTGCGTCTGGTTGGCGGCCGCGGCCGGGTCGAGCGCGCCGAAGTTCATGTTGAACGTGGCGGTCGTGAATTTGCAGGTGCCGGAGACGCTCGCCGACACGGCGAGGGTGGCGGTGTCGCCCGCAGCGGCCGGCGCGGCGACCGCGGCGGCGAGCAGAGCGATGAGCAGTTGCTTCTTCATGGTGGTCCCTTTCGTTTCTGGTTGGTGTTGCACGGTTTGCATGTTCGCCCGCGCACGTAGCGCAAGCGTTAGGTAATGTCAGCCCTTCGCAAGGGAGAGTTCGACCAGGCGCTGCGCGATGTCGCCGAGCGGCAGCACGTCGTGCACCGCGTCGAGCGCGATCGCCTGCTTGGGCATGCCGAAGACGACGCAGCTCGCCTCGTCCTGGGCGAGGTTGGTAGCCCCGCTCTCGCGCAGCGTCACCATCGCCTCGGCGCCGTCGGCGCCCATGCCCGACAGCATCACGCCGATGCAGCGCCCGGGTGCGGCCTGTGCGGCGGAGCGGAACAGGCGGTCGACCGACGGCCGGTGGCGGTTGACGGGCGGCTCGAGCGACAGGCGTACCTCGAGGCCCTTGCCGTTCTGCGCCAGCAGCAGGTGCTTGCCGCCCGGCGCAATGTAGGCGCAGCCCGCGCGCAGGGGCTCGCGGTCCTCGCCCTCCTTGACGTCGATCTGGCACAGCGAGTCGAGGCGCTGCGCGAAGCTGCGCGTGAATCCCGCCGGCATGTGCTGCGCGACGAGGATCGGCGGCATGCCCGCCGGCAGCGGCGTGAGCACCGTGCGCAGCGCTTCCACGCCGCCAGTCGAGGCGCCGATGACGATCACCTTGTCGGCGGCCGGTTTGCCCGACAGCGCGACCGGTTGAGAAAGGACTTTTGTCGAAAAACGAGAAGCTGCTGCGGCCCGCAGCTTGTCGGCGACTTCCTCGGCGTAGGCCTCGAGCTCGTCGGTCGTGGCGAGCGCCGGCTTGGCGATGAAATCGACGGCGCCGAGCTCGAGCGCGCGCAGCGTGGTGTCGGCGCCGCGCGCGGTGAGCGAGGACACCATCACCACCGGCAGCGGGCGCCACTGCATCAGGCGGCGCAGGAACTCGAGGCCGTCCATGCGCGGCATCTCGACATCCAGCGTGATGACGTCGGGCGGGCTTGCGCGCAGGCGCTCCATGGCGATGAGCGGGTCGCTCGCCACCGCGGCCACCGTCATGTCGGGCTGCGCATTGACGATGCGCGTCATCACGCCGCGCATCACCGCCGAGTCATCGACGACCAGGACGCGGATCATGACGCGCCGAAGATCTCGATCTCGCCGGCGCGCGGCTTGAGGCTCTTCAGGTAGTCGCGCTCGCGCTGCGCCAGGGTCTCGTCGCGCATGTCGCCCAGGCGCTTCACCTTGACCTTGCCGCTGCGGGCAAAGAAGTAGACCTTGCGCGGGCAGACGTCGTAGAGATCCTGCGCCGCCACCGGGATCTCCTCCTCGGCGAGGAACTGCAGGACGAAGGCGCCGTTCTGGTTGCCGATGTTGAGCGCGTCCATGCCTTGCAGGACGCTCGCGCCGCCGAACACCTTGGCCACCAGGTTGCGCTTCTCGGCGCCGAACTTGAGCATCTGGTTGAGCAGCGTCTCCATGGCGTAGACGCCCATGCGCCCGCCGTCCTTGGCCGCGCGGCCGCCGTCGCCGGGCAGCATGAAGTGGTTCATGCCGCCGACGCGGCGCACCGGGTCCCACAGGCAGGCGGAGACGCAGGAGCCCAGCACGGTGACAATCATCACGTCGCTCGCCGCGGCGTAGTACTGGCCGGGGAGGATCTTTGCCGCCTCGAGCTGGAACTGCTTGTCGAAGTAACGCGCGACCGGCTCGTCCACCGTCACCTCCGCTCGTACGCCGTCTTGCCGCAGGCGCGGAACGCGGCGTGGCCGGCGGCGCAGCTCTCGGAGTGGCCGAGGAACAGCAGCGCGCCGGGCTTGAGCACCTCGGCGAAGCGGCCGAGCAGGCGCACCTGGGTGGCGCGGTCGAAGTAGATCATGACGTTGCGGCAGAAGACGGCATCGAAGCGCTCCCCTGCCGGCCACTCGGACGCCAGCAGGTTGCGGAAGACGAACTTCACCGACTCGCGCAGCTCGGGGCGCGCGCGCGCCTGGCTGGCGTTGGCGCCGGTGCCGCGCAGGAACCAGCGGCGCTTGCGCTCGTCGGCGAGCGGCTCGAGGGCGGAGAGGCGGTAGATGCCGCTGCGCGCTACGGCGAGAGCTTCGGTGTCGATGTCGGAGGCGAGGATCTCCGCGGCGCCGCCGGCCTCCGCCAGGGCGATGGCCGCCGAGTAGGCCTCCTCGCCGGTCGAGCAGGCGCTGCTCCAGACGTGCAGGCGCGCGCTGCGCAGCGCCTTCGAGCGTGCGGCCAGCATGTCGAAGTGGTGCGGCTCGCGGAAGAACGCCGTGAGGTTGGTGGTGAGCGCGTTGACGAAGCGCTCACGCTCCTCCGAGTCGGGCTGCTCCACCCAGTCGAGGTAGTCGCGGAAGCTCGGCGTGCCCGTCGCCCGCAGGCGGCGCGACAGCCGGTTGTAGACCATGTTCTGCTTGCGCTCGTGCAGCGAGATGCCGGCGTACGACGCGATCAGCTCGCGCACACGCCCGAAGTCTTCTCCCGAGAAGGCGAATTCGTGCTGCACCGGCTCATCCGCAGAGCAGGTCGAGGCCGGCGCCCAGGTTGCGGCGCTGCTGGCTGCGCAGGTCCTCGACGCGGCGGGCGAGCCGGCCGTCGAGCGCCTCCATCTCATGCATGAACGTCTTGTACTGCCGGATGAGGGCAGCGTGCCAGTCGGCGCACTCGGCGGCCGGCAGGGCGCGCAGGTCGACGGCCTGGGCGAGGTAGCCCCAGTCGGCGCTGAGGTGCTGCCAGCCGTCGGCGGCGGGCCGCGTGCGGCTCTGGATGCGCTCGATGTCGTGCTTCAGCGCGGCGCGGCGCGGCTCGCCCTTGGCGTTGCCGGCCAGCACCTGCGCCGAAAGCGCAGCGTGCTCCTGCAGCATGGCGACGAGGTCGCTGAGGCGGCGCATCGGCGGGATCGCCGCGCGTTCCATCTGCACCTCGCGAATCTGGCGGCCGGTGGCGTCCACCTGCCGCAACAGGATGCTGTTCTGGGTCATGTCAGTGTCCTCCGAGGGCGATCTGCACCGCGTTGACGATCAGCTGCGGTCGGCAGGGCTTCACCAGGATGTCGTGCGCGCCCAGGCCGAACAGGCTGTCGTGGGTGCGCGGGTCGGTGGCGCCGGTGAGAAAGATGATCGGCACGCCGTGCAGGCCTGCCACCTTGCGCAGCGCGGTGTAAGTCGCGCTGCCGCTCATGCCCGGCAGGCCTTCGTCGAGCAGGACGAGGTGCGGCGCGTTCTCGAGCGCCATCTCGACCGCCTCGAATCCATCCGCGGCAGTCTGCACCACCAGCTTGGCGAGAGACTCGAGGACGACGCGCACCAGCTTCTGCTGGCTGGGATCGTCTTCGATGTGGAGGACGGTCTTGGGCATGGCTAGGACTTCTGCCCGAGACGGAAGGCGCCCACGGCGCTGGCAAGGGCCCTGGACTGCTCCTCCAGCGAGCCGGCGGCGGCCGAGGCTTCCTCGACCATGGCGGCGTTCTGCTGGGTCACCTTCTCCAGCTGCGTCATGGTCTCGCTCACCTGCTCGATGCCCTGCGCCTGCTCCTGGCTCGCCGCGGTGATCTC
>Ga0075428_100004461_pt1 | contig 15446 bp, 14 predicted proteins | sample RhiMetdeltSRZDD2_FD_75291 | JGI IMG/M metagenome (GOLD analysis project Ga0075428, IMG submission 75291) | Populus rhizosphere microbial communities from Tennessee, USA - Rhizosphere MetaG P. deltoides SRZDD2 | ecosystem: Host-associated > Plants > Roots > Rhizosphere > Soil | place: USA... | reverse complement strand
GGCCCGCCGGCGTCGTGAATGACGCCCCAGTCCGAGACCTCCACCGGAGCGGCGGGGTTGGTCACGTCGATGAGCCTGAAGTCCCCGCGCCCCTGCACGTCCCGGTAGCCACTCGGGGAGCCGAGATCCTCGTACTCGCTCGTCGGCACCGACGCGTACACGAAGGTCCGGCCCAGGTCGGCGCGGTGCTCGAACTCGAGCTCGTGGACGCCGCGCGTGCAGCAGCCGGTGTCGAGCAAGCCGAGCCTGACCGGGCTCTCCGGATTCGTGACGTCGAAGAGCATGAGCCCGCGGGCGAAGCTCGTGTCCTGACTCGAGCCGCCGCAGACCTGCAGGCCGATCGCCGCGATGTCGCGGCCCGCGAGCGGCCCGAACCTCGCCTGGAAGACGGTCACGTCCTCGGCCGAGGTACCGGTCGGGTTGACGAGGCGCGAGACCGTGACCGGGTCGGCCGGTTCGGAGACGTCGACGACAGCGACACCGTTCTTCGGCGGCGAGGGGCAGAAGCGGGTCTTGGAGCCGCTCGCCCAGTCGCTGAAGCCCCAGTGGCCGACGTAGGCGTAGCCCTCGTGGACCCAGACGTCGGCGTTGAAGCCGCGCCCAGCGAGGTCGGTCTGGCCCACGACCGCCATGTTCCGCGCCTGGGCGGCCTTCTGGCCGCCGGTGTAGGTCTTCTTGGACTGCTCGAGGAAGTGCCGCTCGTCCTTCAGCAGCTCACGGTCGTTCGACGGTGCTGTGGCCGCGGACGTCGCCAAGGCGAGGACGGCGGCTACGAGCACCGCTCCGATCCCGATCCTGCGCATGACTCCCCTTTCTTGTTTGGGGACCCAGCAGGTCGCTCGAGCTCTGCGCGAGCACGGTTACCGGGACGGCGGCACGAGCGCGGCGTCAGTCTCAAGCCCGCACCGCTCCCCTCTGTGCTCTCCCGGTGGCGGCCTGCCGGGTCACAAGTACAGACGCATGGGACCGGAGAATCGTGCGCCGGCCCCCCGGAGACCGGGTTGCCCGGACTACCGTCAGGGCGTGCACAGAGTCCTCGACCGGCTGCCGATGCTGCCCTTCACGCTGCGCGCCGCGCTGGCCCTGTTCGTGGTCGCCTGGATCTTCGGCGTGCACGACCTGCGCTCGACGATCCCGGTCTGGGTCGCCTTCGTGATCGCGCTCGGGCTCGAGATCAACTTCTTCCTCGGCGCGCTCACCCGCCCGCCCGCCCCGCGGCCCGATCGTGGGCCGCAGCCGATCGACCGGGAGCGCTACGGCTACCTCGCCTGGCCCGAGGACGAGGGCGACGAGGAGTACGAGGACGACGAGCTCTGGGAGGACGAGAGCCGCTGGCCCGCCGTGCGCCGGTTCCTCTGGGGCGTCGGCATCATCGCGGCGCTCGCCCTCACCTTCTGGCTCGTCGACAGGAACACGGGCTGGGACTCTCTCTCCACGGAGACGCGCGCGGAGGCCCAGGAGCGCTTCTCGGCCGAGGCGTCACGCATCGCCGAAAAGGACGTCCGCATCCGCTGCGACGAGTCGGGCGAGTACGTGGGCGCCGTTCAGCACGCCGACGGCGTGGCGCAGGTCGGCGGCGAGCTCGCCTACCTCACGCCCGAGCGCTGCCTCGACCTCTACCGCCTCGCGTTCGAGGACGAGGTCACCGGCAGCCAGACCGGGCGGGCGGTCTCCGTGCTAGCCCACGAGGCGTGGCATCTGCGCGGCGAGGGGAACGAGGGGACGACCGAGTGCTACGCGATCCAGTCGGGCGTCGAGCTCGGACGCCGGCTCGGCCTGAGCGAGGACGAGGCGCACCGCCTGATGGCGCAGCAGCTCGCCGAGAACAGCGGCCGCGGGATCGCCACCGCCGAGTACCGCGTGCCGCCCGAGTGCAGGGACGGCGGCAGCCTCGACCTGGATCCCGGAAGCTCGCGCTTTCCCTAGCGGCCGGTCGCCCGGGCCGCGCGGCGGCGCTGCCACAGATTCCAGGCGCGACGAGCGGCCCACATGAGGACGACGAGCCTGAAGCCGCGGAGCATGACCACTACATCGCCGCTGGGAAGCGCCCGCAAACCCCTTTAACCCGACCTGTAAGGAATGTGTGCAGAAAACCTCAAGGATGGCCGGCCCCAGGCCGATATCGGGGTTAGAAAGCGAGGAGTGCGGACATCCTCGGCGGTCGCCGCAGCCGGCCGGGGTGAGAGTTTCCGGGCTCCTCGTTTTCGTTTGGTCCGGGGCTACTGAGGGGCGAGCGGGAGCGGCCGCTTCAGCATGCGCGCCGCCACACCGCGGATCGTCCACGTGCCGTACGTGTGGTTCGGGTTCCACTCGGTGATGACCGAGAGCGCGATGCGCTTGGTCGCCGTCCTCAGCAGCGCCGACTGGTGCGTGACGCGACCCGTGCCCGTGCCCCAGCCGCCCTTGAAGTGGATGAACCAGCCGTCGGGCTTCACCGGCGGGATGCCCCACCGCTGCGACGGCACGATCCTGCGCAGCAGGTTCATCCCGTATGCGCGGTGCCGCGCCGGCATCAGGCGGTCGATCCGATAGAAGAAGCGCACCTGGTCGGCGGCCGTCGTGGTCGAGAGGCCCCACGGCACGCGCAGCTCGAACCAGCGCATGTTCGCGCGCCTGGCCACGAGGTTGAGGCCGGACTCGCCGACGATGTTCAGCACCGAGCCGGCCGTGACGTTGTCCGACCAGCGGATCATGGGCCCGAGCAGGCGGCGGTCGGAGTCCGTCAGGGCGCGGTTCCGGACGGAGCTGCGGTTGAGGTAGGCGACGAGCAGCATCGCCTTCAGCAGGCTGGCCGAGGGCGCACGCACCCACGCCCGGTAGCTGTAGAGGCGGCCGCGGTCGTCCATGAAGGCGAAGCTCTCCACCCCTGAGCGGGTCTGGAGGTAGCGAACCGCGGACGCCCGTCGCTCGCTCCAGCTCTGCGCGCTCGCGGTCGTTGCTGCCAGCAGGAGCACGACGGCGGCGAGCACGACCGCAACGGCGCTTCGACCCCTCACGAGGCGCGGATTGTACTTGGCGTGCCTTGGGTAGAGAGACGCGGTGACCGAGTACGTCCACACGAGCACCTGGATCGAGCGCGGCGCGCGCTTCGGCCTGGCGACCAAGGGTTTCTCGTACATCCTCGTCGCGGTCATCGCGCTCAGGGTTGCCGTCGAGGGCAGCGGCCAAACGGAGAGCCGCGAAGGCGCGCTCAAGACGCTCGCCGACGAGCCGTTCGGCTGGATGCTCCTCGCGCTCGTGGCCCTCGGGTTCGCGAGCTACGCGGTCTGGCAGCTCGTTCGGGCGATCTTCGACCGCGACGACGAGGGCGACGGCCCGAAGGGGATCGGCAAGCGACTCGGCCAGGCCGGCAAGGCCTTGCTCTACGGCACGCTCGCCGTGATCACGGCGTCGCTCCTCTTCGACTCGGGCGGAGGCGGAGGCGGCCAGTCCGAGGACAAGGCGACGGCCGTGGCGCTCGAGTGGCCCGGCGGGCGCTGGATCGTCGGCGGTGTCGGCCTGGCCATCATCGGCGCGGGCGCATTCAACGCCTACCGCGCGCTCTCGGGCTCGTTCCGGGAAAACCTCCGCGAGGAGCAGATGAGCGGTGCCGAGCAGCCCTGGTACATCGCGTTCGGCGTCATCGGGCACTTCGCGCGGGCGGTCGTCTTCGTGATGATCGGCGTCTTCGTGCTTCGCGCGGCGTACGAGTACGACCCCGACGAGGCGATCGGGCTCGACGGCGCCCTGCAGAAGCTCGCCGGCGAGGCTTACGGGGCCTGGCTCCTCGGCGCGGTCGCGCTCGGGCTCGGGATGTACGGGCTCTTCTGCCTCGTCGAGGCGAAGTACCGGGACGTCTAGGCTAGATCGCGCCCTGCAACGCGGCGATCTCCCGCCGCACCGCGAGGCGCTCGAGGGCGACGGCCTCGATCTGGCGCACGCGCTCGCGCGTGATCCCTAGCTGCCGCCCGATCTCCTCCAGGGACGCCGGGTCGCGCTCGCCGTTCAGCCCGTAGCGGAGCTTCAGCACCTCGCGCTCGCGGTCGGGCAACTCGTCGAGCGCATCGTGGAGCGCGTCCTTGCCGAGGTTGATCGTGACCGCCTCTTCGACCTCGTCCTCCTCGCCGGCGACGAGCTCCTGGAACGTCGTTCCGCTCTCCTCGGCGATCGGCCTGTCCAGGCTCGTCACCGCCCGGGCGGCGGCGCGCACCTCGATCACCTGCGGGACGGTGATCCGTGCAGCCTTGGCGACCTCCTCGTCGGTCGGCATGCGGCCGAGCCTGGGCGCCAGGTCGCGCTCGGCCCGCGAGATGCGCTGCTCGCGCTCGACGATGTGCACCGGCACGCGGATCTCGCGCGACTTGTTGGCGACGCCGCGCTGCACCGCCTGGCGGATCCACCAGGTGGCGTACGTCGAGAACTTGAAGCCCTTGCGCCAGTCGAACTTCTCGACGGCGCGGATGAGCCCGATGATGCCCTCCTGGATCAGGTCGAGGAGCGAGAGCCCGTGGCCCTGGTAGCGCTTCGCGATCGAGATGACCAGCCGCAGGTTCGAGTTGATCATCTGCTCCTTCGCGTCCATGTCACCGCGCTCGATGCGCTTGGCGAGCTCGACCTCCTGCTCCTTCGTCAGGAGCGGATAGCGGCCGACCTCGTTCATGAAGAGCTGGAGCGCGTCCGTGGTCGCGGTCGCCAAGTCGCCGTTGACATATGTCGGCTTCGCTTCGCGGCCGCAGTCGTCGCGGAGCTCGATCCCGCGGTGCTCGACCTCCTCGTAGAGGGCCTCGATCTCCTCCTCGCCGAGGCCGAGGGAATCGACCAACGCGTCGACCTCGGAGTACTCGAGGCACTCGTTCTCCTCGCCGCGGTCGAGCAGTGCTAGGAGCTGGGCATCCATCACTTCTACCTCTCTCACCATACGCAAGATCGCTAATCGAACATATGTTCTATACTGCGTCGGGACGTGGCGCGCGCGCAGTACCTCGAGGACAGCTGCAAGTCGGCTCTCAACCGGGTGCCCGACATGAGCCGCGTGCCGTTCCGCTGGACCGTGAACCCGTACCGCGGCTGCATGCACAGCTGCCACTACTGCTTCGCGCGGGCGTTCCACACCTACCTGGACATGGACATCGGGGACGACTTCTCCTCGAAGATCGTCGTGAAGACGAACGTCGCCGAGGTGCTGCGCCGCGAGCTGGCGTCGCCGCGCTGGGAGGGCGAGACGGTCGCCATGGGGACGGCCACCGACCCCTACCAGCAGTGCGAGGCGCGCTACCGGCTGACCCGGGGCGTGGTCGAGGCGCTCTCCGACTTCCGCAACCCGCTCTCGATCCTGACGAAGTCGACGCTGATCGCGCGCGACCTCGACGTCTTCGAGCGCCTGAACGACCGGGCCGCCCTCACGGTCTCCATGAGCGTCGGCACGCTGGACGAGGACGTGCGCCGCATCGTCGAGCCCGGCACGCCGCCGGGCCGCAAGCGGCTCGAGATCCTGAGGCGCTTCTCGGAAGCGGGGATCCGCACGGGCGTGCTCGTCGCCCCGGTCCTCCCCGGCCTCACGGACGACGAGGAGCACCTGGACGAGGTGCTCGCAGCCTGCGCCGAGGCCGGCGTCGCGTGGGCCTCCGTGATCGTTCTCCACGTCCGCAAGACGATCCGCGGCCACTTCATGCCGTGGCTGAAGGACGCCTATCCCTGGCTCTACCCGCGCTACGTCGAGCTCTACGGCAACCGCTCCTACGCACCCAGGGCCTACGTGGAGCAGGTCGGCGAGCGCTTCGGCCGGCTGCGCCTGCGGCACGGGCTCACGTCGTCGGGCGGCTCGCGCGCCGTGCCGGCGAGCCGCGAGCAGCAGCTCGCCCTGGCCGTCTAGCGGCCGCCAGTAGGATCGGGACATGGCCGCGCCCGTCCGCATCGGCACGTGCTCCTGGGCGGACGAGGCCCTGACCAAGCACTGGTACCCGAAGGGCGTCAGCTCGGCGGAGGAGCGGCTCCGGTACTACGCGGAGCACTTCTCCACCGTGGAGGTCGACTCGACCTACTACCGGCTGCCCGATGAGACGATGGTCTCCAACTGGGCCGAGCGCACGCCGGAGGGCTTCGTCATGCACGTGAAGGCCTTCGGCGTCATGACGCGACACCCCGTGAAGCTCGAGCAGCTCCCGCCCGACCTGCGGGAGGCCGCGGACGTCGACGAGCGCGGCCGGGTCAACCGGCCCCCGCGCGAGCTGCGGGCCGAGGTCTTCGCCCGCTTCCACCATGCCCTGGGCCCGCTCCGCTCGACGGGGAAGCTCGGCGGGATCCTCCTCCAGTTCCCCTCGTACATCGTGGCCAAGGACCTCTCGCGCGACTATCTGGCCTGGGCCGTCGAGCAGCTCCACGGCGACCGGCCGCTCGTCGAGTTCCGCCACCGCAGCTGGCTCGACGACGAGCACCGCGACTCGACGCTCTCCTTCCTCGAGGAGCTCGGCGCGACCCACGTGGTCACCGACGCGCCCAAGACCGAGGCGAAAAACCTGGTTCCAACCGTCATCGCGGCGACCTCGCCGCTAGCGTATGTCCGCATGCACGGACGCAACGCCGGGACGTGGAACGTCCGCGGTGGGAGCGCCAGTGACAGATTCGACTACCTCTACTCGGAAGAGGAGCTGAAGGAGTGGGTCGAGCCCCTGCGCGAGCTCTCCGACCGCTCCGAGGAGGTTTACGTCCTCTTCAACAACAACCGCTGGAGCAAGGCGCCCAACGGAGAGCTCTGGGCCCAGGCGCCGGAGAATTCGTCCGCTCTGCGGCAAATACTGTCGGAAAGCGGGGTTCCAACCAACTAGTTCGAGCGCTACCGTTCAAGTTGGAGGGGAGATCAACCGATGGGGATTAGGTGGGGAGCCGTCTAGGCACACATGCTCTTTGGACCGTCGCGCTCAGCGCGGTCATCACGCTGCTTGCGCTGGCGCCGGTGATCCTGCCCGGCGACCGGCCGCTGGACATGCTTCCCGCACCGCTCCAGGGCACCGGCGAGGTCGGCGAGATCGTCGCCAATCCGCTGGCGCCGCCTACGCCTCCGCAGCAAGAGCAGGCAGAGCCCGAGCAGTCCGCGACGCCGTCCCCACCGGCGTCGGAGACCACTGCCTCGGGCGTGCTCGGAGACACGGCCTCCTCCTCGGATCCCCCGACCGCCGAGCCGGCCCCCACCCGGCCCGGCGGCGGTGGATCCACCCCTTCGAGGCCGAACAGGCCCGACGAGCCGGAGCCGCCCGTGGTGCCCCCGAACGCTCCTCCGCCCCCTCAGGGGCCGGAGCCTCAGGAGCCGCCCACGCACAAGCCCCCCAAGCCCCCCTGGGGCGGCAAGCCTGGCAAGGACCGCGACGACCGCCGTGAAGAGCGGAGGGAGCGGCGCGAGGAGCGCCGTGCCGACCGCGACGAACGCCGGGCCGAGAAGGAGAAGCGCCGCGAGGAGCGGCGGGCGGAGCGCGACGAGCGGCGGGACGAGAAGCGCGCACACAAGAACAAGCGCCGCGAAGAGCGGTCCCATCGCGACGAGCGGCGGGACGACCGCCGCAGCGACCGCGGAGACCGCGGCGACCGGCACGATCGCGGGGATCGCCGTGACGAGCGGAGCGACCGCCATGAACGTGGCGACCGCCACGACCGGGGCGACCGCGGCGACCGGCACGGCAAGAACAAGCGCCACAACCGCAACTAGCCGCTTGCGCCGCTGGGGCGCGTCGAGCGATCTCTAAGCTGGACCGATGGCACCCGAGCGGAGCCCGATCGTCCATCGCATCCGGCCGGCGGCCGGAGAGCCGCAGGGCGCCCTCGTCCTCTCGCACGGCCGCGGAGCGGACGAGCTCGACCTCATGCCGCTGCTCGACCTGCTCGACCCGGAGCAGCGCCTCGTCGGCCTGCTCCCGCGCGGCCCGCTGTCGCTTCCGCCCGGCGGCGCCCACTGGTACATCGTCCGCGAGATCGGCTACCCGGACGAAGAGACGTTCACGGAGACCTTCCGCGAGACCTCGGCCTGGCTCGACGCGGCGCTCGAGGAAGCGGGCGTGCCGATGGAGCGGACCGTTCTCGGCGGCTTCTCGCAGGGAGCCGTCATGTCCTACTCACTCGGCCTGGCCGCCACGCGGCCGCGCCCGGCCGGGATCATCGCGATGAGCGGCTTCATCCCGCACGTCGAGGGGTTCGAGCTCGACCTGGAGAGCGCTGCCGGCCTCCCGGTCTCGATCTCGCACGGGACGTACGACCCGGTCATCGGCGTCGACTTCGGCCACGATGCCCGCGACCGCCTGCGCGAGGCCGAGGCCGACGTCCACTACCGCGAGGATCCCGTCGCGCACCAGATCGCGCCGGGAGCGCTCACCCAGGCGCGCACGCTGCTCCAGCAGGCGCTCGGCCTGTCCTCGTAGCCGAGGCGGCTGAGACCCTACCGTCGCTGCGCGAGGTGATGGCGTGTGAAGAGCACGGCGAGCCCGATGACGGCCGCGACGGTCGATCCGACCAGGATGGCCACCTTGGACTGGTCTTGCAGTTCCTGCTCCTCGAAGGCGAGGGTCGAAATGAAGATGGCGATCGTGAAGCCGATGCCCTTGAGCGGCGTGACTCCTCCGATTGCCGGCCAGTCGAGCCCGCTCGGAAGCCGAGCCGGGCCGGCCCGCACGATGAGCCATGCAAGCAGGAACCCGCCGACCGGCGCGCCGACGACGAGTCCCAGGGCGACGCCGGCGCCGACCGGGCTCCGGAGCGACTCCGCGATGTCGGCGAGCGAGAAGGCGACGCCGGCGTTGGCAAGCGCGAAGAGCGGGAGGATCAAATAGGCGCTCCACGGATGGACGGCCTCCTGCATCCGTTCCAGCGGGGAAACGGCTTCCCTCATCAGTCGTGACGTCTCGAGCAGTGCCTCCGCGTCGGGCTCGGACGTCGCGTGCGAGAGGTTGGCGAGCCGCTCTTCTGCGATCGCGCTCACCGAACGACCGGGAAGGAACGCGGCGGCCGGCGTCAGAAAGCCGAGCACGACCCCCGCGACTGTGGCGTGGACGCCCGACTCGAAGACGGTCAGCCAGAGTGCTGCGGCCAGCAGGGCGTAGGGGGCAAGGGCGCGGATGCCGATCCGCTGGGCGATCACGATGATCGCGACGACTCCGATCGCGGCGGCCAACCACGCCCAGGCGATGCCCTGGGAGAAGAAGACCGCAATAACGATGATCGTGCCCAGGTCGTCGACGACCGCGAGGGTGAGCATGAAGGCACGAAGCTCACGAGGCGCGCGTCGGCCGGCGAGGCCGAGCACGCCGACGGCGAAGGCGATGTCGGTCGCAACTGGAATCGCCCAACCGCGCAGGTCGCCATCGGCGACCAGGTTCACCGCGAGGTAGGCGAGAGCCCCGCCGATCATCGTGCCGAACGCAGCCGCCGCGGGGACGAGTGCGGAGCGGCGGTCGCGAAGTGAACCGAAGATCAGTTCGCGTTTCACCTCGAGAGCGACGACGTAGAAGAAGACGGCCATCAGGAGGTCGTTGATGACGTCGCGCACTTCCTCATGGAGTTCGAACGACCCGATCTCGAGCGAGACCGGCGTCGTCCAGAAGCTCTCGTACGACCCTTCCGCCAGATTCGCCCAGAGCAGTGCGACCAGGGCCGCGCCGAGTAGCAGCGCCGCGCTTCCGGCTTCGAGCTGGAGAAACCGCTCGACAGGCTGCATCACGAGCCGAGGAACGGGACGCCTCGACCGGAGCCACGGTTTCCGAAGCTTGGTGGCGCCGTCGCCTGTCCGACCGGAGCTCATGGTTCGACGTGAGGACGCACGCGCGGATCGGCGACCACGCATGCGACTTCTATGACGACGTTCTGCTTCAACGCGCCTCCTGGACGGGGCGCGTCCTACCGCCTCCTCAGTCTCCGAAAACGGAGTGCTCTCCAGCGCGGCTGGGTCGGCGGACGCAGGACACCGATTCTATCGAGGTCAGTCCCTCCAGTAGGCCCGCGTCAGCAGCACCGCCACGGGAATGATCTCGAGGCGCCCGATCCACATGAGCGCGATCATGATCCCCTTCGAGACGTCGCTGAACGGCGCGAACGACCCCATGGGGCCGGCGAAGCCGAACGCCGGCCCGACATTCCCGAGCGTCGTGGCCGAGGCCGCCACGGCGGCGAAGGGCGAGAGCTCGAGGTCGACCCGGTGCGCGTCGACGAGCAGCACGATCGCCCCGGCGACGAAGATGCCGACGTAGAGCAGGACGAACGCGATCACCGCACGGACCATCCGCTCGTCGACCCTCATCCTGTTGATCCGGACCGGGCCGACGAACTCCGGGTGCACCGTCTGGTCGAGCTCCCGCCGCAGTACCTTCGCGATCACGAGGTGGCGCACGACCTTGATCGAGCCGGCCGTCGACCCTGCGGAGCCGCCCGGGAACATGAGCGCGACGATGATCATCGCCGCGAACGGCGCCACGACGAGCCACTCGTTGAAGTCCGTGCTCGCAAAGCCGGTCGTGGTCATGATCGAGACCGTCTGGAAGACCGAGTGGCGCACGGCCGCCTCGCCCTCCTGGATGCCGGACTCACAGAGCACCGCGGCGAGCACGGCCGAGGCGACGAGCATGAGCGCCAGGTACAGGCGGAACTCCTCGTCGCGTGCCAGGGCGGCCGGCTTCCTCCGGACGAACGCGCGGTAGAGGAGCGCGAAGTTCGCGCCGGCGATGGCCATGAAGAGCGCGAGGACCCATTGGGACGCGGGGGCGAACGGCTCGACCGAGCGCGGATCGGTCCCGAACCCGCCGGTGGGCATGGCGCCGAATGCCTGCCCGACCGCGGCGAAGAGATCCATGCGCTCGTCGATCCCCGTCCAGCCGAAGAAGGCCAGGATGAGGATCAGAAGCGCCGTGAGAGCCACGTAGAGGAACCAGAGGCGCTGCGCCGTCGAGCGGATCGAGACGCTGAGCGGATCGAGCCCCGGCCCCGGAGCCTCCGACTCCATCAGGCGTCGCCCGCCGATGCGAAGCCGCGGCAGCACGGCAAGGGCGAGCACGATGATCCCCATCCCCCCGACCCACTGGCTGAACTGGCGCCACATGAGCACCGACGAGTCGAGGTCCGCGAAGTCCGTGACCACACTCGACCCGGTCGTCGTCATCCCGGACATGGCTTCGAAGTACGCGTCGATCGGACGGGAGAGCTGCTCCTCCGAGGACAGGATGTAGGGCAGGGCGACGACAGCGGCGATCAGCGCCCACGCCAGCGAGACCACGAGGAAGCCTTCCCTCACCCCGACGTGCTCCTTGCCGTGCGTGAGGCGCTCCAGCCCGAAGCCGACCCCGGCGGCAATCAGGCCCGCGAGCACGAACGGCCACACGGGCTCCGAGTACCCCAGCGCCAGCACCACCGGAAAGAGGAAAGTCGGCGAGAAGTACTTGACGAGTGCGCCGACGAGGTTCAGCGAGGCGCCGAAGTCGACGCCAACGCGCACTCTCCGCGAGGCCGTCAGGCCCGCCAATACGCCCTCGTGAGGAGCGCGGCGACCGGCACGATCTCGAGCCGGCCGATCCACATGAGCACGATCATGATCCCCTTCGAGACGTCGCTGAAGGGCGCAAAGGAGCCCATCGGGCCGGCGAAGCCGAAGGCGGGGCCGACGTTCCCCAGCGAGCTGGCCGAGGCCGCCAGCGCTTCGAAGGGCGACAGCTCGAGGCTCACCCGATGGGCGTCGAGCAGCAGCAGGACCGCCCCGACGACGAAGATCCCGATGTAGAGCAGCACGAAGGCGATCACCGCGCTGACCATCCGCTCGTCGATCGGATAGCGGTTGAGGCGGATGGGCGCCACGTACTCGGGGTGGACGGTCTGGTCGAGCTCGCGGCGCAGGATCCTGCCGATGACCAGGTGGCGGGCCACCTTCACCGACCCGCTCGTGGAGCCCGCGGACGCCCCGGCGAACATGAGAGCCACGAGCAGCATCGCCGCGGCCGGCGCCACCGCCTGCCAGACGGCGTAGTCGGTGGTCGCGAAGCCGGTCGTCGTCATGATCGAGACCGTCTGGAAGACCGCATGGCGGACGGCCGCCTCGCCCTCCTGGAGGCCCGCGTCCCAGATCAGCACCGTCACGACGGCGGAGGCGACCGCGAGCAGGGCCAGGTAGAGACGGAGCTCGTCGTCCCGGAAGATCGAGCCGGGGTGCCTGCGGACGATTGCGCGGAAGAGGAGCGCGAAGTTGATGCCGCCGATCACCATGAAGAGCGCGATCACCCACTGGGACGCCGCCGCGAACGGCTCGACCGAGCGGGGGTCGGGTGCGAACCCGCCGGTCGGCAGGGTCGAGAACGCGTAGGAGACGGCCTCGTACACGCCCATCCGCTCGTCGACGCCGGTCCAGCCGAAGGCGGCCAGAACGAGCGCGAGCACCACGGTCAGCGAGACGTAGAGGATCCAGAGCCGGCGCGCGGTGTCGCGGATGGAGGTCGTCAGCGGGTCAAGGTCAGGCCCCGGCGTCTCGTGCTCCATCAGCTGGCGGCCGCCGACCCGTAGGCGCGGCAGCACGGCCAGGGCGAGGACGACGATGCCCATTCCGCCGATCCACTGGCTGAACTGCCGCCAGATCATCATCGAGCGGTCGACCGCGGCGAAGTCGGTGAGGATGCTGCCTCCCGAGGTCGTCATCCCCGACATGGCCTCGAAGAGGGCGTCGACCGGGTGGTCGAGCTGGGACTCGCCCGAGAGCACGTAGGGGAGGGACACCGCGCCCGCGGCGAGCAGCCACGTCAGCGAGACGACGAGGAAGCCCTCGCGCACCCCGACGTGCTCCTTCCCGTGCGAGAACCGCTCGAGGCCCAGCCCGACGCCCGCCGTGATCGCTCCCCCCACCACGAACGGCCAGGGCGTCTCGGCATGCCCGAGCGCGATCGCGATCGGGAAGAGGAACGCGAGCGAGAAGTACTTGAGGAGCGCCCCGACGAGGTTGAGAGCCGCTCCGACGTCGACGCCCACGACGCGCCGCAGGCGACCGACCGGCGAGGTCACAGCGCCTTCTCGACCTCCGGCACGCGGCTCGACTCCGTGAAGATGATGGCGCGGTCGCCGGGCTCGAGCTGACTGTCTCCGTGCGGGAAGATCACCTCGCCGTCACGGACGATCGCTCCGATCAGCGAGCCGGTCATCGGCAGCTCCTTGAACGGCCTCCGCACGAGCTTGCTCGAGTCACGCACGGTGATGTCGAGGATCTCGAACCGGTCGCCCTCCAGCATGGCGAGCTGGCGGACGCGCGGGTCGTGGGCGAATCGGACGATCTCCTCCGCCGTGACCGAGCGCGGGTTGACGGCGACATCGATTCCGGCGCGCTCGAAGACCTCGATGGAGATGTCGTCGTGAACGATCCCGATCGTGAAGCCGATGCCGTGCACCTTGGCGAGCATCGCCGCGTAGAGGTTCTTCGAGTCCGCGCGCATTGCGAAGACCGCCGCGCTCGCATGGCCGATGCGCTCGCGCTCGAGGAAGTCGGGGTCGACGCCGGTTGCGGCGTAGACCCGGGCGCCCGGCAGCTCGTCGGCGACCTCGCGTGCGCGCTCCTCGTCGTACTCGATCAGGCGCACGCGGATGCCCTGCTCGAGGAGCACGCGGGCGATCGCGAGCCCGGTGCCCCCGGCGCCGAAGATGACGACGTCGTCGACGCGTTGGGTGCCGCGCGCCATGATCCGGCCCCATTCCTTCGCCGCGTCGGGAGAGCCGATGACGACGATTCGGTCGCCCGGCATGATCGACTCGTCGCCGCGGGGGACGAGCGTCCGCTCGCCCCGGATGATGCTCGCCACCTTCGAGTCCGCGGGGATCGTCGCGCGCTTGAGCGGAAGCCCCACGACCTGGTCGTAGCCGCCGCCCCGCACTCGCCCGGCAGCCTTCTCGGCCGCCTCGGTGAGCGGGATCCCGGTCAGGTCGTCGGCCGAGCCCTCCCTCGGGACGTCGAACTCGACGATCTGCACCTGCCCGTCCGCGAAGACGTCGGTCTGCTTCGCGGCCGGGACGCCGATGGTCTGCGAGACCGCGTAGGCCGTCTCGAGCTCGGAGGAGACCATGAAGTCGACCTCGATGTCCCGCTCCTGCCACGCCTCGATGTACTCAGGATTCGTGGTGCGGACGATCGTCTGCGCCTCGGAGATCTTCTTGACGAGAAACGCGGCCACGAGGTTGATCTCGTCGCGCGACGTGCAGGCGATCATCAGCGACGCCCGGTCGATTCCGGCCTCCAGCAGGATGCGCCGGGTGGCGCCGTTGCCGGCGACCGTGTGGACGTCGTGGCGGTACGAGAGCGCCTGGAGCCGCTTCGCATCGAGATCGACCACGGTGATCTCGTGGTCGCTCTGCAGCGCCTCGACGATGGTCGTTCCGACCTGCCCGGCCCCCAGGACGACGATCTTCACGCGCGGAGCCTAGCTCTGGAGCAGGTCAACGCTGGGACAGTGGCCACTCCGGCTCGTCCTCGATGCCGACGGCGTCCGCGATCCGGTTGATGTAGTTGAAGTACGAGACCACCTGGAACGCGTCGTGGATCGCCTCGTCGCTCCAGCCGTGGGCCCGGAGCGCGTCGACGTCCGTCTGACCCATCTCCGCCGGCTCGTGCGTGAGCTTGACAGCCATGTCGCAAAGCGCTCTGACGCGCGGCTCGAGGTCGGCCGCTCGGTAGTCGTGCTTCGCGTGTTCCGCCAGCTCGTCGGTTGCGCCCTCGGCACGGAGGTCGTTTGCGTGTGCCTCTATTCAGTAGTGGCAGTCGTTCGCGTTCGAGACGACCACGGCCAGGAGCTCGCGCTCGACCCGCGAAAGCTCCGACGGGCCGAACATGACGGCCTTGTAGAGCCCCATCGAGCGCTTGAGGACGCTCGGGTTGAGGCTCATCGACTTGACGATGTTGAAGACCTTGCCGGCGCGGCCCATCGCGGCCGAGTACTCCTGGGCGAGCTGTCCGGTGGCCTCGTCGACGTCGATGAGCCTGAGGTGCGGCATGGACGCGTAGTCTGCCCCACCCCTCGCCGCATTTGCATCTGATCCGGAGGGATGCAATAAGTTCCCTCCCCTGCCAAGGGTCAGTTCCCAGCGAAGGAGAGTGAAGTGCTAGGTCGGTCGGACGACGCCAATCGCGAGTTCGAACAGGAGGCACCCCCGCTCGAGCAGTCTGCGGCGCCGGCCCGAGGCTACACAGACGTCGGTGATGCCGTCGCCGGCGTTCTCCGCGCAGCCGAAGACGCGGCGGAGAGGATCAAGGCCGAAGCACAGACGCAGGCCGGCGAGATCGTCGAGCGGGCGAAGGGCGACGCCTCGTCCCGCGTGGACGAGCTCAGCCGCGAGGCAGAGCGCACGCGCCTGGAGGCCGAGGACTACGCCCGCGACATCCGCCAGGCCGTCGACAGCTACGGGACGCAGCAGCGGCGCGAGGCCGAGGAGGAGGCCCGCGGGATCCTGGCCGACGCCGAGGAGCAGGCCCGCGC
>Ga0075428_100004460_pt1 | contig 15448 bp, 15 predicted proteins | sample RhiMetdeltSRZDD2_FD_75291 | JGI IMG/M metagenome (GOLD analysis project Ga0075428, IMG submission 75291) | Populus rhizosphere microbial communities from Tennessee, USA - Rhizosphere MetaG P. deltoides SRZDD2 | ecosystem: Host-associated > Plants > Roots > Rhizosphere > Soil | place: USA... | reverse complement strand
CCGGCTCTCGGACGACCGGATGATAGTGTGAAGACCGGACGGGGCCACGGCCTGCGCCGTGACCCCGCCTAGGGCGCACGATCAGCTCGTACCTACGGCTTGGCCTTGGTCTTGTTGTCGCCGTTGGTGGCCGGCGAGGCGGCCGGAGCGCTCGAGTCGGTACGGCTGGTCATCAGCCGGCCTCGGGTCTCCGCATCCAGCTGGCCGGACGCGATGATGTTTTCCTTGGACTGGAACTCACGAACGGCGGCGGCGGTACGCGGGCCCATCCGGCCGTCGATGGGACCTGGGTCGAAGCCCTTGTCGCGAAGCGCCTGCTGCGCACCGCGGACGTCGACCGCCATCTCGGCCTTTTCCTTGTCGGGCGTCACCGCGTCCTTGACCGTCTTGCCGACTTCCTTGGTCGTGGACTTGGTCTTGTCCCAGGCGCTGTCCATCTTGCTGCCGGTGGTCGCGCCTGCGCGGACCTTGTCAGCCTTCTGATCGGCATTGGCCCGGGTCTTGTCGGCCTTCTGCTCGAGCGCGTCAGCCTTCTGCTCGCCTTTTTGCTCGATCTTCTGGGCCTTCTGCTCTTTGTCCTGTGTCGTCGTCTGCGCCACTGCGGGGGCGGCCGCCCAGGCAAAACCCAGGGCGAGCGCGCACGCGGCTATGGTCATCTTCATGGGCGTGAGCCCTCCTTGCTATTGAGCTTCGCTATTGAGAGCGTGCAAGAGGGACACCATCGGCCACGCCCAGCCGGTGGTCGAAACCGATCGGCGGGGTGGGAAAAGCGTTGCAAGCTGGGGAGAACTTTACAGAGTGCGGCGCCGCGCGAGTCCGTTCCTACGTCGCGGTCAGCAGCTCCTCGGCGAGGCGCTTGACGTCGGCGGCCTCGATCTGGCCCTTGTGCGTCTTCATGAGGTCGCCCATGAGCCGGCCGATCTGCTTGGGATCGGTGATGGCCAGCGCGGTGAGACGCTCGCGCACGAGGCTGCGGAGCGCGTCTTCGTCCAGGCCCTTGGGCAGCCACCGCGCGAGGACGTCGATCTCGAAGCGAAGCTGCTCGGCCTGGGCGCGGCCGCGCTCACCGACCTTGTCATAGTCCGGCAGGGCCTTCTGCAGCGACTTGCGGTACGCACTGATCACGTCCCGGACGGCCGCGTCGTCGATCTGGCCAGAGAAGCCCTTGGCGGTCCGCCGCTCGGTGATCCGGCTCTTGATCATGCGGACGATGTCGGCCATCCGCTGATCCTTGTCCCGGATCGCCTGGGTCAGTGTGTCGTTCAGCGTCTGCTCGAGGCTCATGGTGGCGACGCGTCAGTTGATGCGCTTGGCGTGACCCTTCCACTCGCGGTCACGCAGCACGAATTTCTGGACCTTGCCGGTCGACGTCTTCGGCAAGTCACCGAACTCGACCGACGCCGGGCACTTGAAGTGCGCGATGTGCTGGCGGCAGAACTCGATGATGTCTCCCTCGGTGGCCGTGCGTCCGGGCTTGAGCGTCACGAACGCCTTTGGCCGCTCGCCCCACTTGTCGTCGGGGACGGCGACCACTGCGCATTCCATCACCGCCGGGTGCTTGGCGACCGTCTGCTCCACCTCGATGGTCGAGATGTTCTCGCCGCCCGAGATGATGATGTCCTTCTTGCGGTCCCGCAGCTCGATGTACCCGTCGGGATGCCACACCGCGAGGTCCCCGGAGTGAAACCAGCCGCCCCGGAACGCCTCGGCGCTGGCCTCGGGCAGCTCGAAGTAGCCCTTCATGACGTTGTTGCCGCGCATGATGACCTCGCCCAGCGTCTCGCCGTCCATCGGGATGTCGTGCATGTGCTCGTCCACGACGCGCACCAGGTCGGCCATGACGTAGCCCTGCCCCTGGCGCGCGGCCTTGCGCGCCATCTCGTCGGCCGGCAGGCCGTCCCATCCCGAGTCCCAGGCGCAGACCGTGTGCGGGCCGTACGTCTCCGTGAGGCCGTACACGTGGACGGGCCGGAAGCCGAGCTCCTTCAGGCGGGCGAGCAGCGTCGGCGAGGGCGGTGCACCCGCGACCGCGCACGTGACCGGCCGTGTGAGCGCGTGAGCCTTGGGATCGTTGACGATGCCGATCTGCACGGTGGGCGCACCGCAGTAGTGCGTGACGCCCTCGCCGTCGATCAGGTCCCAGATCCGGCCCGGCTCCACGCGGCGCAGACACAGGTGCGTGCCGCCCATCGCCGTCACGCCCCACGTGAAGCACCAGCCGTTGCAGTGGAACATCGGCAGCGTCCAGAGATACGTCGACTCGAACGTCATGCCGGTCTCGAGCACCTCGCCGAGCGCGTTGAGATAGGCGCCGCGGTGATGGATCATCACGCCCTTGGGCCGGCCGGTCGTACCGGAGGTGTAGTTGATCGAGATCGTCTCGAACTCGTCCTCGATCCACGGCTCGCACGGCTCGGGCGAGTGCGCGGCCAGGAAGTCCTCGTAGGGATCGCCGGGGGCGCCGGTGTCGTCCACGCGGATCACCGTGACGCCGGGCAGGTCGAGCGGCTTGACGAGCGGTTCGAACTCCTGGTCCACGAAGAGCACGCGCGCGCCCGAGTGCTTCAGGATGTAGCCGATCTCGTCGCGACTGAGCCGGGTATTGACCGGCACCAGCACCAGACCGGCGGCGGGAACGCCGTAGTGCAAGTCGAGCATCGCCGGGATGTTCGGCAGGATCGCGGCCACCCGGTCGAGGTGGCGCAGGCCCAAGGCGCGCAGGCCGGAGGCCAGGCGATTCGCGCGTTCCTCGAACTGGCGGTAGGTGTAGCGCCGTGCCTCGTGCACGATGGCGATCCGCTCGGGAAATACGTACGCGCTGCGCCGCAGGAACGACACCGGCGTGAGCTCGGTGCGGTACGGTTGGGTTTCTTTCGCGACCCTGAGCACTCGCTTGCTGCCGCCCGACGCCATGTCAGTGTCCTCGCCGCGTGGTTATTTGGATTCGCCCGATATTCTACCGCGGGCCCGCGCCGGCTCAGCCCCCGTAGCGCTGCGCGACGGGGACCTTGACCGGCCAGCCCGCGTCGAGCCGGGCAGCCAGGGTCGTGCCGTTGGCGACCGCCGTCCGGGCGGCGGTCCACGTGCCGCCGCCCCGGGCCAGCACCTGCGCTACCGTTTCCCCGGCGTTGGCCAGCCGCAGGCGCAGCCGGCTCTCGACGATGCGCTCGCGGTCGGCCGCGGTGAGCGGCCGGAAGCTGGCCGCCGTCCGCTCGAACGCGGGACCGTAGTGCTCCCAGTCGCTTCGCCGCGTCATGCCGGTCACTCTCAAGATCCGCTTGCGGTGCGCGATCCACGTCAGCGTGACGCGATCGCTCTCGCGCGTGTCGGCGACCAGGCGGGCGGCCGGCAGCCCCGCGATCTGCAGGCGCTGCAGCCGCTTCATCTGAGCGTCCGGCACGCCGTCGGCCTTGGCGCCCGCCACCGGATCCTCACCGGGACCGACCTGGTTCAGCAGCACCGCGGCGTTGCCGTCCGGTGCCACCGCGGCGGCGACCTCGGGCGAGTTGATGGTCTTCCAGCCGGCGGGCATCGTGAGCGCAAGGTCGAGATCCGGCTGCACGAACAGCGAGCCGAGAAAGAGTCCCGTGGCCGGGTCGTCGCCGATCACCAGCCCTTCCAGCCGGCCCACGAAGGCCGTGCGGCTCCCGGCGATCGGCGTGCCCGGCGCGCGAGCCTGCAGGCGGGCGGCCGCCTCGACGCTGGCCACGCGCTCGGGAGTCGCGGGATGCGAGGAGAGGAAGCGCGCCCGGTCGGGGTTCTGGCCCGACAGCGCCTCCTCGCGCTCCAGCGTGCGCAGGAACGCGGCCAGCGCCGTCGGATCGTAACCGGCGCGCGCGATCAGCACGAGGCCGCGCTGATCGGCCTCGCGCTCCTGATCGCGGCTGTACGAGGCCAGGGCCACGGTCGAGGCCGCCCGGCCGGTCCCGCTCACCATGCCGCCCAGGGTCGGGCTCACGCTGCCCAGGATGGCCGCCGGCACGCCGAAGATCACGGCGAAGGGCGTGGCGGCGCTGACCCGGCGCGCGGCGTGACGTTCCAGCACGTGCGCCATCTCATGGCCGAGCACGCCGGCCAGCTCGTCCTCGCTGTTGAGCAGCGCCAGCAGCCCGCGTGTGGCGTAGACCCAGCCGCCGGGGAGCGCGAAGGCGTTCGTCTCGGGATCGTCGGCCACGTTGAACCGCCAGGTGATGTCCGGACGCTGCGCCGCCTGCGCCAGTCGGCCCCCCACCTGTCGGACGTAGCCCACCAGCTTCGGATCGCGCACGAGCCCGACCGTCTGCTCGACTTCCTCGGCGGCTTCCTGCCCGAGGCGGCGCTCCTCGCTGGGGGACATGGTGGCGCACCCGCCGGCCAGCGTCGCCATCGTGGCGACCAGCCCGTACGTGTACTGCCGACGCGTCACCAGCGTGGTCATCCGATCTCTTCGATCTCCCCTGCCGTCGAGCCGGACGGACGGCTCAGGCGGCCACGCGATCGGTCTTGGCGGGCTCGAACCGGCCGGTGCGGCCGAGCGCCAGCAGCACCCGCCACGCGCCGCGAGTGGCCAGCAGCCAGTACGTCTGACAGCGGAAGGTGCCCCAGAACTTCGCGAGCAGCGAGGTGCGGGCGATGTTCACCGGCCGTGGGAAGTACGGCGCGAGGCTCTCGATCAGGTCCTGCGTGACGATGCCGCCGACCCAGATCGTCAGCCCCAGCGAGATCGACGGGAACGCGATGCCCAGGACGAACATGACCGGGTAGTCGGAGAACCGGTAGGCCAGGTGCCAGCCCATGAAGCCCACCACCGGGTACACGATCGCGGCGATGGGCCACTCGACGACCTTGTTGCCGATGTGACGGGCGAGCTGCGCGAAGTTGAACGCCGTCGGCGCGGACCGCCACTGCCGCACCAGGAAGCGCACGTCGTCGAGCACGCCCTTGTACCAGCGCGCGTTCTGCCGGACCAGCTTGTCGGTGGTCTCCGGCAAGTCGACCAGCTCCACCATCGGCAGCGCCCCGATCAGGACACCGCGGGCGCCGAGGGCGTAGCCGAGCGTGGAATCCTCCGTGGCGCCGGAGGTGGGAAAGCCGTCCAGTGAGGCCAGCAGGTCGAGACGCAGGAAGGTGTTGTGACCGAGGCAGATCTGCGAGCGACGGAAGCCGAGCTCGAAGACCGGACGCACCAGGGCGGCCAGCCGCGGCCACCTGGCCCGGAACCGTCCGAACCACGTCACCCGGCGCACCTCGTTGATCAGCCGCGCGATCGACACCCGGATGAAGATGGACGACTGCTGGATCGCGCACACGCGGCCACGCTGGCCCAGCCGCTCGAAGTTGGCCAGTGACAGGGTGACGCCCTGATAGGCGGTCCGTCCGCGCCCGGCCAGCACGTCGGCGGCGATCCAGCGATAGACGTTGGGGTCGGGCAGCGAATCCGCATCGCTCACGCCCACGAACACGTTGGTGGCATCCCACGTCTCGCCCAGCACCGCGCACAATGTCTCGGGACGCAGCGCCCAGTTGAGCTGGTGCGCCTTGCGGCCTGGAGCAGTCGGCGCCACCACCAGCGTGAGCATCTTCTGCTGCCAGGGGGGCAGGGCCTCGCGGTAGCGCCGGACCAGCTCGGCGGTCGTGGCCGGCATGCTCGGGTGCGGCGCGCGCTCTTCTTCCTCGCGCGTCGCCACGATCACGTGCAGCCGGCCGTGCGGGTAGCGGGAGGCGAGCAGCGCCGTCAGTGTCTCGGCGATGCCCGGCTCGTAGAAGGCCGGCACCAGGTGGACGAACACCGGAGCGCCGGGCTGGTGCTCGAGCGCGACCTCGGTGGGCAAGCGATCCAGCGCGGCATACTCGTCCTCGATGAACCGGCAGGTGGTCAGCATGCCCTTCCAGTCCAGCAACAGCTTGAAGGCGGCGCGCGCGTTGAAGAACATGCTCACCAGAAACAGCGCAAACCAGAACGGTCCGGTCGACCAGAACCAGTCCATAGGAGCGCTCAGCGGGCGGTGGAGGGGAACTTCAGCACGGTCTCATCGGGCCGAACCATGCCGAACTCCTCGCGGGCCAGCTTCTCGACGTACGCGGGATCGTTGTGCAAGCGGTCGACGGCGCGGGTGAGCTCCTCGCTCCGGCCCCGCAGCGTCGTGACGTCGCGCTCCATCGTGGAGATCTCGCGTCGCATCTGCGTCACCCGGAGGATCTGGTTGCCGGCGTAGGCGGTGACGCCGGCCATCAGCAGCACGAGCGCGGTGCCGCCGAGCACGCGGGGGCTCATCGGCCGCCTCGGGTGTAGAGGCTACGCCCCGGCCAGGAGGCCGCGTGCCCCAGCTCTTCCTCGATGCGCAGGAGCTGGTTGTACTTGGCGGTGCGCTCGCTGCGCGCCAGCGAGCCGGTCTTGATCTGGCCCGCGTTGACCGCCACCGCCAGGTCGGCCACGAAGGTGTCCTCTGTCTCGCCCGAGCGGTGCGAGATGACGGTGCCGTAGGCCGCGCGCTTGCTGAGCTCGATGGCCTGCATCGTCTCGGTCAACGTGCCGACCTGGTTGACCTTCACCAGCACCGCGTTGGCGATCGACTTCTGGATGCCCTGCTGGATGATGGCCGGGTTGGTGACGAAGAGGTCGTCGCCCACCAGCTGCACGCGGCTGCCGAGGCGCTTGGTCAGCAGCGCCCAGCCCGCCCAGTCGTCCTCGCCGAGACCGTCCTCGATCGAGACGATGGGATAGCGTTCGACGAGCGCCTCGTAGCGGCCGACCATCTCGTCGGCGTTGAGGACCACGTTCTCCCGGCGCAGGCGATAACGGCCGTTGTCCTCGGCGAACTCGCTGGCCGCGATGTCGAGCGCCAGCGCGACGTCGTCGCCGGGCCGGTAGCCGGCCGTCTCGATCGCTTCCATCAGCAGATCCAGCGCCGCGGTGTTGGACGCCAGGGCCGGCGCGAAGCCGCCCTCGTCGCCGACTCCGGTGCTGAGCTTCTTGCTCTTGAGGATCTCCTTGAGCACGTGAAAGACCTCGACGCCCATGCGCAGCGCGTTGGAGAACGAGTCGGCGCCGGCCGGCACCAGCATGAACTCCTGGAAGTCGATGCCGTTGTCGGCGTGGGCGCCGCCGTTGATCACGTTCATCATGGGCACCGGCAGCAACCGCCCCCCCACCCCGCCCAGGTAGGCGTAGAGCGGCAGCCCGGCGTCGTCGGCCGCCGCCCGCGCCACCGCCAGCGAGACGGCGAGGATGGCGTTGGCGCCGAGCGCGGACTTGTTCGGCGTGCCGTCGAGCTCGAGCAGCGCCTGGTCGATGGCCGCTTGCTCGCTGGCCTCCATGCCGTCGATCTCCGGCGCGATCGTCTCCTCGACGTTGCGCACCGCGTGCTGCACGCCCTTGCCGCGGTAGCGCTGGCCGTCGCCGTCGCGCAGCTCGACCGCCTCACGCTTGCCGGTGGAGGCGCCGGAGGGCACCGCGGCTCGGCCCCACGCGCCGGACTCCAGCTGGATCTCGACCTCGACGGTGGGGAATCCGCGCGAGTCGAGGATCTCGCGACCGTAGACGCCGGTGATGGCGGACATCTCAGGACCTCCGCTCGAGCACGTAGTCGGCCAGGGCCCGGATGGGATCGGCGGGGGGGCCGAGCGGCTCGAGCATGCGCTTGGTCTCGTCGATGAGCTCCCGGGCCCGCCGCTTGGACGTCGGCAGGCCATGGAGCGCGGGATAGGTCGCCTTCTGCTTCCGTTCGTCGCTGCCGGCCGACTTGCCGAGCTCGGCCAGGTTGCCCTCGACGTCGAGGATATCGTCCACGATCTGGAAGGCGAGGCCGAGCGACTGGCCGGCGCGGCTGATCGCATCCACCTGGGCCGCCGAACCGCCGACCAGCAGCGCGCCGACGCGGAGCGAGGCGCGGATCAGCGCCGCGGTCTTCCGCAGATGGATGTAGTCGAGCATCTCGGCGGAAATCACCTTGCCTTCCGACTCGATGTCCACCACCTGCCCGCCGACCATCCCGTCGGTGCCGGCGGCGTCCGCGATCTCGCCGACGACGCGCGCCACCACCGTGGGCTCGGCCGCCGCCGCGGCGTTGGCCGCGACCAGACGGAAGGCCAGCGTGAGCAGCGCATCGCCGGCCAGGATGGCCATGGCCTCGCCGAACACCTTGTGGTTGGTGAGGCGACCGCGCCGGTAGTCGTCGTCGTCCATCGCCGGCAGGTCGTCGTGGATGAGCGAGTACGCGTGGATCAGCTCGAGCGCGCAGGCCGTATCGAGCACGGTCTCGGCCCGGCCGCCGACGGCCTCGGCGCCGGCGATCACGAGGATCGGGCGCAGGCGCTTGCCCGGGGCCAGCACGCTGTAGCGCATGGCCTGGTGGACCTTGGTGGGGTCCGCCGTCTCGGGGGGCAGCACCCGGTCGAGGGCCGCATCGACCAGCGTCCTTCGCGTCTCCACATACGCCTTGAGGTCCACGCTCACGCCTCGTCCTCGCCTTCCCAGGCCAGCGGCCTGGTGGTGGTGGCACCGGTGTCGTCCTTCACCAGCAGCTCGATGCGGCGCTCCGCTTCGTCGAGGTACCGCGAGCAGTGGCGGGCCAGCGTGACGCCTTCCTCGAACACCTTGAGCGAGTCTTCCAGCGGCAGGTTGCCTGTCTCCAGCGCGCTCACGATCTGCTCGAGCCGCGTGAGGCAGTCTTCAAACTTGAGGTCGGTCATCGTGCTCCCTGGTCGCGTCGACGCGACAGTCGAGGCTTCCGTCGTGCAGCAGCACGCGCACCGCGTCGCCGGCCGACACGTCGCGCCAACTCCGCACGATGCGCTGCGCCGGCGTGAGCGTCAAGCTGTATCCCCGTCCGAGCACCGCCAGCGGCGACAGCGAGTCCAGCCGTCCGGCCGCCGAGCCCAGCCGATGGCGCGAGCGATCCAGCGCGCGGTGCAGGGCACGAGTGAAACGCCCCTGCAGGTCGATCAGGGCGCGGCGATCGCGCAGCGTACGGGCGACCGGATTCGCCGCCCGCAGTCCGCGCTCGGCCAGCGCGAACCGGTGCGCGGCGCGACCCAGCGTGGCCAGCTCCACCTGGCGCAAGCGGACGCGCGCATCGTCCAGCCTGCGCGCGAGGTCCCGCAGCGGGCGGCCGGGATCGGTCAGCACCCGGCGGCCGAGCGTCCGCTCCAGGCGGTCGCGGTGGGCGCCGAGCGCACGGCGCATCGCCCGCTGTAGCCGCACGGTGAGATCGCCCACGCTCTCGGCCACCGCGCGCTTCTCCCGCACCACCAGCTCGGCGGCGTTGGAGGGTGTGGCGGCGCGCACGTCGGCGACGAAGTCGGCGATGGTGAAGTCCACCTCATGGCCCACGGCGGAGATCACCGGCACCTTGGAGGCCGCGATGGTGCGGGCCAGCATCCCGTCGTTGAAGGCCCACAGGTCCTCGAGCGAGCCGCCGCCGCGGCCCACGATGATCACGTCCACGCCGCCCAGTGCGTTCAGCTCGCGCACGCCCTGGGCCACTTCGCCCGCCGCACCGTCTCCTTGCACCCGGGCCGGGGCCAGGACGATGTGCACCTCACCGAAGCGGCGGCCGATGATGCGCAGCATGTCGCGCAGCGCGGCGCCGCTGGGCGAGGTCACGATGCCGATCTTGCGAGGAAACCGGGGCAGCGGCCGCTTGCGGCGCGCCTCGAAGAGTCCTTCGGCAGCGAGCCGCTCCTTGAGCTGCTCGAAGGCCAGCTGCAGGGCGCCGAGCCCGCGCGGCTCCAGCAGCTCGACCACCAGCTGGTACTCCCCGCGCTGCGCGTAGACCTCGACGGATCCAAAGGCCATGACGCTCAGGCCGTCCTTGGGCTCGAAGCGCACGCGGCGCGCGCGCGTGCGGAAGAGCACGCAACGCAGCTGTGCCCCCTCGTCCTTCAACGTGAAGTAGGCGTGACCCGAGCCGTAGACCTTGAAGTTTGACACCTCGCCCTCGACCCAGACGGCCGGGAAGCGCTCTTCCATGACCGCACTGAGCTGCGCGGAGAGCGCCGAGACGGTCAGTACGCTGCGGTCCGGCACCCGAGATCAGCGACCGCCGCCGACCTGGCGGGTCGCGGCGAGCAAGGTGTTGCGCATGAGCATGGCGACGGTCATGAGGCCGACGCCGCCCGGCACCGGCGTGATCGCGGCGGCCACGGCCGAGACGGAGTCGAAGTCGACGTCCCCGGCCAGCTTGCCGGTGTCGAGGCGGTTGACGCCGACGTCGATCACCCACGCGCCCGGCTTGACCATGTCGCCGGTCACCATGCGCGGCCGGCCGGCCGCCACGCACAGGATGTCGGCGCGCCGCGCGTGGCCGGCGAGATCGCGGGTCCGCGTGTGGCACATCGTGACCGTGGCGTGGCGCGCGAGGAGCAGCTGGGCGAGCGGCTTGCCAACCAGGCGCGAGCGCCCGATCACCACCGCCTCGGCGCCTTCCAGTTTTGCGCCGTAGTGAGCGAGGATCTCCAGGCAGCCCGCCGGGGTGCACGGCACGGTGGCCGGCGCGCCGGCCAGCAGCCGGCCGAGATTCTCGGGATGCAGGCCGTCGGCATCCTTCTCGGGCGCCAGCGTCGCGATGACCTCGTCTTCGTCCAGCCCCTTGGGCAGCGGCAGCTGGATCAGGACGCCGTGAATGCCGCGGTCGGCGTTGAGACGGCGGATCAGGTCGAGCAACTCACCCCGGCTGAGCCCGGCCGGATGGATGAAGTCCTGCGTGGCGATCCCGACGCTGTCAGCCGCCCGCTTCTTGTTGCGGACGTAGACCTGCGAGGCGGGGTCGTCACCGATCAGCACGACGGCCAGCGTGGGCGTGACGCCGCTGGCCGCCTTGAGGCGCTCGACGCCGGCGCGCACGTCGCCGAGCACCTTCTCGGCCACCGGCTTGCCGTGGAGGGTCAACGCGAAGGGCGGCTCACGCGGGCACGCGCAGCCGACGGATGTCGGAGGCGCGACCGGTCTCGGGGTCCACGACGATGATCACACCGTGCAGCGCGGCCGGGCCCTTGGCCGGCTCGAAGCGCATCGGCATCTGGCTGAGGAACCGCTGCAAGATGAGATCGCGGTCCACGCCGATGACGCCTTCCGTCGGACCGGTCATGCCGAGGTCCGTGATGTACGCGGTCCCGCTCGGCAGCACCCGCTCGTCGGCCGTCTGCACGTGACGGTGGGTGCCGACGACGGCGCTCACCCGCCCGTCCAGATACCAGCCCATGGCCTGCGACTCGCTGGTGGCTTCGCAGTGCATGTCCACCAGGATGATGGGCGTGTCCTTGCGCAGCTCGGGGATGATCTCGTCGGCCTTGCGGAACGGACAGTCGATCGGCGTCATGAACACGCGGCCCATCAAGTTCAGCACGGCCACGCGGTGCGGTCCGGCCTTGATCGTCACGTGCCCCACGCCGGGCGCACCGACCGGGAAGTTGGCCGGGCGCAGAAGCAGGTTTTCCTTGGTGATGTACTCGACGATCTCCCGTTTGTCCCAGATGTGGTTGCCGGACGTCATCACGTCGGCCCCGGCCTCCAGGAACTGACGGCACATCGGCGGCGTGACGCCGAAGCCGCCGGCGGCGTTTTCGACGTTGAGGACGCACATATCGATGGCGTGCTCCTGGCGCAGCCGGGGGATCAGCTTGACGGCGGCCGCCCGCCCCGACTCTCCGAACACGTCACCGACCATCAGCACGTTCATGGACGACAATCCTTCCTAGCGCGCCACTTCGACGGCGCGGGTCTCGCGGATGACGACCACCTTGATATGGCCGGGGTACTGCATTTCGGCCTCGATGCGCTTGGAGATGTCCTTGGCCAGCTGATAGGCATCGAGGTCGCTGACGATGTCGGCCTTGGTGATTACGCGCAGCTCGCGGCCGGCCTGGATGGCGTAGCACATCTCGACACCCTTGTAGCTGAGCGCGATCTCTTCCAGCTTGGCCAGCCGCTTGATGTACGACTCCAGCACGTCGCGGCGGGCGCCCGGGCGCGCGGCCGAGATGCCGTCGGCGGCCTCGACCAGCGTGGCCTCGATCGTCTCGGCCTTCACGTCCTCGTGGCCACACAGGGCGGCGTTGATGACCTGCTTGCTCTCGTTGTACTTGGTCAAGATCTGCAGCGACAGCTCGGGATGGCTGCCGTCCTGCTCGTGGGTCAGCGCCTTGCCGATGTCGTGCAGCAGGCCCATGCGCTTGGCCAGCTTGACGTCGCCCTTGATCTCGGCCGCCATCATGCCGGCCAGCCACGCCACTTCCTTGGAGTGCTGCAGACAGTTCTGACCGTAGGACGTCCGATACTTCATGCGGCCGACCAGCTTGACCAGCTCGGAGTGCAGCCCGTGCACGCCCACCTCGAAGCAGGCCTTGTCGCCCTCTTCCTTGAGGTGGACCTCCATCTCCTGCTTGACCTTGTTGACGACCTCTTCGATGCGCGCCGGATGGATACGCCCGTCGGCGATCAGGCGCTGCAGGGCCAGGCGGGCGATCTCCCGGCGATAGGGATCGTAGGCGGAGATCAGGACCGCCTCCGGCGTGTCGTCGACGATCAGGTCGACGCCGGTGTGCAGCTCCAGCGCGCGGATATTCCGGCCCTCACGGCCGATGATCCGGCCCTTCATGTCGTCGCTGGGCAGGTCGACCACCGACACCGCGGTCTCGACCGTGTAGTCGGGGGCCAGCCGCTGGATGGTGGTGGCCAGCACTTCCTTGGCCTTCTCGCGCGCGGTCTCCCGCGCCTCCTCCTCGAGCCGCATGCCGGTCAGCTGCGCCTCGCGGCGGGCCTCGTCTTCCATCTGCGAGAGCAGCTGGCGCTTGGCCTCCTCGGCCGTGAGACCGGCGATCGACTCGAGCTTGCGCCGCTGCTCCTCGAGCGCGACGCCGAGCCGCCGCTCGGTCTCCGTGTTACGGCGCTCGCGCTCGACCAGGCCCTTGTCCTTGTCCGTGTACTCGGCCAGGCGGCGCTCGAGCTGGTCGAGCTTGCGGGAGATCTCTTCTTCCTTGGTGAGCACCCGCTGCTCGATCGTCTGGATGTCCCGCTCGCGTCGGCGGGTCTCGTCCTCGAACGCGGCGCGCGCCTTCAGCATGGCCTCGCGCGCTTCCAGCTCGGTGGTGCGCTGGCGCGCCTCGGATTCACGCTGGGCGTTGTCGACGAGCCGGCGGGCTTCGTGCTCGGCGGTCTCGGTGATGCGGTGAGCCTCGCGCTCGGCGCCGCCGATGCGGCGATCGCTCGATGCCTTGTGGAAGAGATATCCAACGGCAAGCGCGAGGGCGGCGACAACCGGTAACAGGATCCAGGTCGCGTCCATCATCGCTCTCTATCCCAGGTGGGTTGTGAGCGTCAAATAGTTGCCACGATTGACAGTTTCTTGACTAACAACTTCGGGCCAGTATAGAGGCCGGTACCGGAGGGAGTCAATCTGTGGAGAAACGGAGGGGGAAAGTCCCCACCTCTGCCGTGTGCCGACGGTGTTTCGAACCTGGCAAGCCAGGTGGGTGCCGTTTTGGAGAGCTTCAGGCTTCCCCTTCAACGAGGGGCTTGCTCACCGCTCTCACGTACAGCTCCCGTTGGGTTAATGAGGTTGAAACTTCCCTCCGGCATCACTAACAGCGCAGGGACAGGACCGGTGTACCCGGTGGATCGGGGGTCCGTCAAGGAGTTTGTCGCCCGGGCTATGATGCCCCGATGCCACCCGTCATCCTGATCAGCATCGACGGCCTCGCCCACTTCTACTGGGCCGATCCCGTGGCCCGGATGCCGGTGCTGCGCGGCCTCGCCGAGCGGGGCGCCGTCGCCGCCGGCATGGCCACCGTGTTCGTGAGCACCACGTGGCCGTCGCACGTGAGCCTGGTCACGGGCGTCGGCCCCCGGGCGCACGGCGTGGTCTCCAACCACATCCTCAATCGCGCGACCGCCCGGGCCGAGGACCTGACCGGCGACCCCGTGTACGACGCCGCCGACCTCGTGCGGGCACCGACCATCTACGATCGCGCCCACGCCGCCGGCCTGCGTACGGCGGCGATCGACTGGCCGGCGACCCGCCGGGCCGCGTCCCTCGACTTCAACCTGCCGTTCTTCAAGAACCAGCGGATCTTCGAGGCTCACACCGCGCCGGCCGTGTGGGCGGAGCTCTCCGAGCTCGGCTACCCGATCGAGCGCCAGGGCGAGTGGGCCGAGCTGCCCCGGCGGTTTCTGAAGGACGCGATGGTCGCCGACCTGGCGATCGATGTCCTGCGCCGCCACGCGCCGGACCTGCTGCTCGTCCACTTCCTGTGCGCGGACAGCCACCAGCACCTCTACGGGCCGCGCTCCCCGGAGGCGTACTGGGCGATCGCCTACATCGACGGGCTGATCGGCCGCCTGCTGACGGCGCTCGGCGCCGACGGCCTCGACCGCACCAGCGTGGTCGTCGTCTCGGATCACGGCTTCCTGCCGGTGTCGCGCGAGGTGCGCCCCAACGTCCGCCTGCGCCGACGCGGGCTCCTGAGGCTCGACCCCGCCGGCGATGTCGGCGACGCCGAGGCGCGTTTCGTCATGAATCACGGCGCCGGCTGGGTCTACACGGCCGGCGCGGGCGACCGCGAGCGCCTGGCCCGGGACCTTCGCGGCGAGCTGGCCGGACTGGAAGGCGTCGCCGGGGTGTGGACGCCCGAGGCGTACGCCGAGCTCGGTCTGCCCACGCCGGCCGAGAACTCTCGGGCGGGCGACCTCCTGCTGGAGGCGGCGCCCGGCTTCATGCTGTCCGACGAGATGGCAAGTGTGGACGAGACCGGCCCGCCCCGCTACCGCGGCACCCACGGCCAGCGACCGACGTACGACGACAACCGCGCGCTCTTCCTCGCGGCCGGTCGCGGCATCAAGCGCGGTGGCACGCTGGGCCCCATCACGAGCCGCGACGTCGCGCCCACCCTGACCGCGCTGCTCGACCTTCCGCCGGCGCCGGCCGAGGGCCGGGCGCTTACCGAGATCCTGGCCTAACCCGGAGTACCGGCTGGGCAATCCGGCGATAGGTTGTGGTCTGCCCTATCGGCCGTTGCGATTTGCAATACGTGGCTTTGTCTATACCTTCAAGACCCCGGATGCCGATTCGCAGCCCGCTCTCGAGAGGACATCGAATGAACATCGTCCGCACTATCGTGCTGCTCGCCGTGGTGATGCTGCTGATGACGACGATCTGGGGAGGCCGTGCCGCTGGCCAGAGCGGAACCCTGCGCTTCGGTGTCGGGCCGCTGCAGCCGACACCGCCGGAGACGAAGAAGGCCTAGAGCCGTTCTTCGCGGACATCGCCAAGCAGCCCGATCTCCGTTCGACCTGGTGGCCACGACCGACTGGGCCGGCATCTCCGTGGCGCTGGCCAACAAGCAGATCGATCTAACGTGGATGGGGCCGTGGGGCTACATCCTGGCCAACGACGACTCGGGCGTGCGCGCCATCGCCACCGCGAAGTACGACGGCAAGCCGATCTACCACGCGATCGTCGTGTGCAAGCCGGGC
>Ga0075428_100004459_pt1 | contig 15449 bp, 13 predicted proteins | sample RhiMetdeltSRZDD2_FD_75291 | JGI IMG/M metagenome (GOLD analysis project Ga0075428, IMG submission 75291) | Populus rhizosphere microbial communities from Tennessee, USA - Rhizosphere MetaG P. deltoides SRZDD2 | ecosystem: Host-associated > Plants > Roots > Rhizosphere > Soil | place: USA... | reverse complement strand
CTGGCGAGGCTGGTGCGGGTCGATCAGGACGAACGCGAGAACCGCGTGGCCGTACTCACCGACGGCCGACGGCTGCCAGTCAGCCGCGCCGGCTACACACGGCTCAACTCGCTGCTCTAAGCCGCCCTCGTTTTCTGCACTGCGGCCGTCCTTCGTCCGTGGGGCTTGGTGCTTGGTCCGTGCTTGGTCCTACAGCGAAATCGCGATCAGCGCGCGTCGTGGAAGATGATCCCGACCGTGTGCCGCATGCCGGAGCGGACGCGGCTCACACCGTGACGGAGATTCACGCGGTAGTTGCCTTTGGTTCCCTGCACGGGCCGGTTGTGCACGGCGAAGGCCACCGCATCACCCTGCCGAAGCGGTACGACCTCGGCGCGGGTTTGCATGCGCGGGCGCTGTTCGGTCAGCACAAACTCGCCACCTGTGAAATCGGTGCCAGGCTCGGAGAGCAGGATCGCGACTTGAATCGGGAACGCGAGATCGCCATAGAGATCCTGGTGGAGGCAGTTGAAGTCGCCAGGGACGTACTGCAGCAGGAGCGGCGTTGGACGCGTCTGACCAGCGGCGTGACATCGTTCAAGAAACGACGCGTGGTCATCGGGATAACGCTCGTCAATGCCCATCCGGCCGTTCCACGCGTTGGCCACGGCTGACAGATGGGGATAGAGCGCCGTGCGAAGGTCGCCTGGAAGTTCGGGCAGCGGGTATTTGAAGTAACGATACTCGCCTTTACCGAACCCGTGCCGCGCCATGACGACGTGGCTTCGGAAGTGGCTCTCGTCGGCATACAAGGCCGCGATGGTGCGGCACTCCTCGGACGACAGGAGCTTCGGCAAGACCGCGCAGCCGTAGGCGTCGAGCTCGCGTGCGAGCGCCTGCCAGTCATAGGCGGCGACTCGTGCCTGCCCTGAGCGAAGTCGAAGGGCCTCTGCGGTCGTCTCCAACGAGGTCATCTGCATGGCGACGCCTCCCGCTCGAGGAGGACACGCTTGCGCTCGACACCCCACGCGTATCCCGAGAGCGAACCGTCCGTGCGGACCACGCGATGGCAGGGAATGGCGACAGCGAGATTGTTCGCCGCGCACGCGCCAGCAACCGCGCGCACCGCCTTCGGCCGCCCGATACGTCGAGCGACTTCGGCGTAGGTCACCTTCTTGCCGACGGGAATCGCCTGGAGCGCCTGCCACACACGACGCTGGAAGGTGGTGCCGCGAACGTCGAGCGGAAGATTGAGGCCGCTCTGCGGTGTGTCAACGAAGCCGATCACCCGCGCGACCAGCTTTTCATAGTCGCGGTCAGCGCCAATGAGGCGCGCGTTCGGAAAGCGATCCTGCAGATTGCGGACGAGCGCGTCCGGATCGTCTCCGAGCAGGATCGAGGCGACGCCTTTCGTGCTCGAAGCGACGAGGATGGCGCCCAGCGACGTCTGTCCGACAGCGAATCTTATCTCTTCGTTGACGCCACGAGAGTCATCTGTAGTCATCATCTGACGTTCCTCCTCTGTGGAACTGCATCGATGTTGCCGCGACTTCTGATCGAGCGCACTCCGATCCTTGCGTTCGACTCCCGTGGCATGGTCGACAGGGCGATCGCGTTTCGACAAGAATCGTGAGTAAGGAGCGACGGAGTGACCCACGACCTGACCTATACGCTGCGTCTCCTTCGGCGCGCACCTGGCTTTGCAGTCGCGGCCATTGCCACGCTGGCCCTCGGCATCGGCGCCAGCACCGCGATGTTCACCATCATCGATTCGGTCCTGCTCCGCCCACTGCGCTTCCCGGAGCCGGAGCGAATCGTCATGCTGCGCCTGACGTCCGGTGCACGTATCTCCGCGGGCTATCTCGACCAGTGGCGTCGACAGAGCCGCACGTTCGCCGACATGGCCGGATGGTATGACGGTCGCGCCACCCTGACCGGCCGCGGCGAACCGGTGCAGATTCTCGCCGACCACGCGACCACGAATTTTTTTGCCGTGCTCGGCACGCCACCGCTCGTCGGGCGCACGTTCACGACCGACGACGATCTGAACCGGGTCGAGCCTGAAGTGGTGCTCAGTTACGGTCTATGGCAACGCCGGTTCGGAGGCGATCCGACTATCGTCGGTCAATCGATTGTGCTCGACGGTGCACCGCAGACCATCGTCGGTGTCATGCCGCAGAACTTTGCGATCCGTACCCTTGAACTCGCCGAATCGCGAGCGGAGTTGTGGCAACCCCTTCGCCTGACCTCGGAGAATCTCATCGGAATGGGCGGCAACCTCCACGTCGTCGGCCGCCTGACCCCTCGGGCCACGCTCGAGCAAGCAGAGGCCGACGTGTTGGCCATCGCCAGGCGCATCGAGGAGCAGTTCCCGTCCTACAGCCGCGATTGGCGCGTCCAGACGCTTCCGCTGCTGGAAGCCACAGTCCGCGATGTGCGTCCGTTGCTGCTCGTGCTCTTCGGAGCCGTTGCGCTCCTGCTCTTCGTCGCGTGCGGAAACGTCGCCAATCTGGCGATCAGCCGCAGTGTTGCCAGACAGACGGAGTTCACCGTTCGCAGGGCGCTTGGCGCGACCAACGTTCGCCTGGTTGGTCAGCTGTTCATCGAGAGCGCCGTGCTTGCCAGTCTTGGCGGCATCGCGGGGATGCTGCTGGCCTGGTGGGGCACGGGCGCAGTTCAGGCCGCGATTTCTCCCGGCATGAATCTGCCGCGGGCAGCGGAGATCGCCGTCGACGGACGGGCACTTGGCTTCGCGTGTGTCGTCACGGTTCTCACCGCGGCATCGATGTGGCTCGTCTCGTTGTCTCGTTCGGTGTTAGGCAGCATGTCTCCGGCACGCGTGATGCGCGGTGCAGTGGGCCAGCATCATCAGCGCGTCACCAGCGCGGTCATCGTTGCCGAGGTGGCGTTCGCCCTCATGCTGCTCGCTGGCACAGGTCTGCTCATTCGCACCGTCCAGGCCTTGACGAAGGTCACGCCCGGCTTCGACGTCGACCGTGTCCTCACCATGAAAACCACACTCTCCGAGGGCGCGTACGCGAGCGACGATCGAATCCGCGAGTTTGGTAGGGGTCTCCTTCGCGTGCTCGAAAACGAACCACAAGTCGCGCAGGCCGGCTTCGCCAACTATCTGCCGATGAGTCGCGGCGGTGCAGCGAATCGCTTCGAAATAGAGGGACGCGCCGACACGCGTGTCGAGGATCAGAAGTTTTCGTGGGTCAGCATCGTCGGCGGACGCTACTTCGAGGCGATGGGGATACCGCTGCTCGGCGGCCGGCTGCCCGGGCGTGAGGATACCGACACAACTGAACCCGTGTTCGTCATTGATGAAGCGCTGGCCCGACGCTTCTGGCCGAATGCGGATCCCGTGGGCGCGCATCTCACGTGGCATCGCGACAACAACGAGAGATGGACAGGTGTCGTGATCGGCGTCGTCGGCAGCGTCAAATTTCGCGGGTTGGCCGCGGACGCTCCGGCAAGCGCGTACTGGTGGTTTCCGCAAACGCCGACGCGTGACTTCTCGCTGGTGGTTCGTTCGACCACCGATGCCGCCTCTGTCGCGTCAGCCGTGACTGGCGCGATCAGACGTATCGATCCCAATCAAGCCGTCGCGGACGTCCGTGCACTTGCGGCATTCGTATCGGACGATCTGGCACGTCCACGATTCGCGATGCAGCTGCTTGGCGGCTTCGCCGTGGTCGCGCTGCTCCTGGCGGGGATGGGTTTGTACGGAGTGGTCGCTTTCTGGGTGGCCCGGCGCACGAGCGAGATCGGTCTGCGGGTTGCCATCGGTGCTCAACCTGGCGATGTGCTGTGGCTCGTGATGCGGCGTACGGTTTTACTCGTCGGCGGAGGCGTGGCGATCGGCCTCATCGCGTCGATGGCCTCAGCCAAGGCGCTCGCCGGACTTCTGTATGGCGTTACACCGGCCGACCCCACTGCCCTGGTGCTCGCCACACTGTTCCTGGTGCTGGTCGCGATGCTTGCCGCGTATCTGCCCGCACGCCGTGCGCTTCACGTGGATCCCGTCGTCGCGCTCAGGGCAGATTAGGGAGCCCTCCTGGCCAGTCCCTGCTTCTGCATCTCCTTGACCATCTCCTTCGACAGCTCTTCGAAGAACCCGCGCAAGTCGCGCGGATTGTTCGTTTCGCTGACCGCCGCCCACAGCAGCTGATTGCGCGGCACGCTGTAGATCGTGGTTTCGACAACGACGACCCTCTGCGTGCGCGCCGAAGCCGGCACGTACACCGAACTCCAGCCGTAACCGTAGTAACCCCAGAGCGTGCTGTAGTTCGCCGTCACCCACGTGCCTGTCGTGTATGTCTCTGTATCGACACTGACCGGCCGCACGGCAACGACGCCTTCTACGTTGGCCTTCTCGAACCAGGGCTTGGCGGTATCCGCGCGAGCCAGTTCTTCCTTCGGGGCGATCCGGTACGTGGCGACCGCCTGCATGCCTCGTGCGTTCAATTCGCGCACGAGCGACTCCTCGCCGGCGACGCGCAACGAGTCGTCGTTGGTGATCACGAGTGCAGCCACGTTCTTCCCCGCAAAGCTGACCGCCCCGGCGTCCAGCGACTTGAAGGTCGAGGTGAACTTGACCGCGGCTGAAAGCGCCGCGACCGCGGCCACCATCGCGAGTGTCGTCAATGCGGCGCCTATCGAGCGTTTCATCGTCATCGGTTCCCTTCTGGGAGGCCGAAGACCGGTGAGCAAGAAAGGGACCGCCGATGATTTGAGCGGTCGCTCACCGCATGCCGTCATCACCACGACCGCTCGCTGTCCGACCCGCGACCGCGCGTGGGGCAGCGCTTATGCGAGCATCTGGCTCTTCATTTCTTGAAGAGCCGCTGGTAGTCCACCGTGCTCTCGCAGACGAACTCCGCAACGAACTCCAACTCGGGACGGAGCGGAAATGTCCGCGGCGGGATTGCCCACGGCTGTTCCCACACGTTGGGATCTTCGACGGTCACTTCGTACTGCAGGCTGCCGTTCTCGAGTTTGCGGAAGCGTTCCACCACGTGCAGCGCTTCTGTGTGCATGAAGCCATGGACTTCAGTCTTGTCGTTGAAACCGATGGCGTCGATCACGATGGTGTCGCCGTCCCAGCGCCCAACCGAGCTGCCCATCCACGATGGATCGGGATCGACAGGCTGTGCACGACCGTCGAGTGGCACGAACCGAACCGCCATCGGGTACTCATAGACGATGACCATCATGCTCGGGGTCTGCACGATCTGGAACGGGTACGGCGTGATGTAGGTTTGTGGGATGCCGAGCGGCTTGCAGTCGTTGCCGGTCGTCAGCGTCGTGCGGCCCCTCACGTCGTTCGGCCCGCCGCGGACGATGCGGAACTTCTCGGCACCGGGTTTCAGTGCCGGCGGCGTCGTTCCCTGAGGGAGCCCCGCGTTGCCATAGACGCCCGACAGATCAGGCTTGCCGTCCGGCATGCGTCGAAACCCGACGCGTCCCACGCCGGCGGTTGCGGCGCCAGAGGGTGCTGGCGCCGTACCTTCAACGACGACCGTCACCGTTCGGGTCGGTCCGCCTTTCATGGTCAGCGTGTAACGGGTGGTCGCCGTCGGTGTGACCTGTTTACTGCCGCGTGCTGTCACCGCACCGACCTCTGGCTCGATCGAGACGCCGGACGGATTCTCGGTTTGCCAGACGAGCAGCACCGGCTGTCCTGGACGGGCGGTAGCCGGCCTGGCCTCAAACAGAACGATCCGCGCCTCCAGACCGGGTTGAGCACCCCGCCCACCGCGCCCGCCCGCTGGCACCGTACTTTGACCGCTCTGCAACGTCTGCGCACCCAGCGTTGCCGATACCAACAGACCGACGCCAACGATCGCCCGTCTCATTCAACGCCTCCCGCAGCAGTGGACCTAATATAGTCCGGCAGATCCCTCCTATTCCTGTCGTTCCTCGAGCGCAACGGCGAGCCGGCCGAGGATGCGCTCCATCGCGCGGTCGTCTGCCTGCAAAGCGCGTTTGAACCCCCGGCTTTCAGTCCGGTTGATTTCCTTATCCAGTTCCTTGACCTGGTGCTGCAGCCTGTCCCGCAGCAGCTCGGCTTCCTCTCGACTGAGTTCGATCTGCATGGCCTCAACCTTCTATTCCATGATGCCTCAATGCGCGAGTTTGAGAGCCCAGCCACGTGCGCGGCTGCCACGGCCAGGCGGCTGCGCCGCGCATCTAAAGCATTGGCTCATCGTGAAAACCGCATTGATGCTGACGTGCGTCATGGGCGTCGGATCCGTCGCGGTCGCCCAACCTGTTGAGCTGCGGTCGATTCGCGAGGTGAGTTTCACCGGAGACGGTCCGGACACGGCGGAACTGATCGACGCGCTCCGCAAGAACGATGGCGCCACCGGCGCGCCTGCGGACGCGATGTGTGCGTGCCTGCTCGAATTACAAAGGATTGCCGACTCACAAGGCCGCATTGATTTCGGTGTCGTGGTCGAGACCAGCAGTGACAGCGACCCGATCGACGTGACGGCCCATGTACGGATGGGATCGCAGTACAGTGTGGGCCGCATTCACTTTAGCGGCCATGGCGCCATCAACGATTCGACCCTGCGGCGCGCCTTCACTCTGCGCGAGCGCGATCTGTTCGACGTCGCCAAGCTGCGTCGCAGCCTGGCGCGGCTCAACGACATCGGGCTGGCCAAGATGGTCACCGTCGCCGACATCATCCTGACGAGGCACACTGATGGCGCGACGGCCGACATCACGATTCCACTCCGCACGCGAGGCCGGCGATGGTGGTCGCTGTCCGGCCCGATCATTCCGGGACTCGGGTCGTACCAGGCGTCGATCTCCGCGCGCCTGCCAACGTGGGGCCGCGGCGCCCTCGACGCGTCAACCTATCTCTTCACGTTCAACGTGCTCGCATTGGCTCACTCGTCGCTTGGCGTCGTGACTCTCATGTCGAAGGCGCCGCCCGCCGTGTTACTGCTCGAGCGCCCGCTTTTGCCGGCTCAGGAATGGCTATCGGGGTTCGCATTGTCGCCAGCGTTGTCTATGCGGACAACGGTCGCCTACTACGGACGCGCGCAGCTGGGGCGTGGCGTCCGCGCGGTGCTCGAGGATGAGACGAGAGATACGCTCGCGGTGCCCGTTGTCGGCAGCGGCCGTCCGGCAGGAGAGTTCCTGGTGTGCCAGCCAGCACAGTCGCGATGGCGCTGGCTCCGCCGCGGCGCCGTTCACGCCATCGACCTCGCCCTCGCGGCAGCTTCAGAGTTCTGACAACTCCGTGAACTGTCCCGTGCTGTCGCCGAGCGTTTCAGCCGGAACGCCGAGCCGGTTGAGAAGCGTCAGCTGCAGATTGGTCAGCGGAGTGTCCTGTGGATACACGAGATGACGGCCGCCCTTGATCGCGCCCGCACCTCCACCCACCAATAGCGTCGGCAGCGGTCCGTGCGTGTGACGATCGCTGTTACTGATCCCGCCGCCATACAGCAGCATCACGTGATCGAGCAGCGACCCATCGCCGTCTGGTGTCGCGCGCAGTTTCTCCAGATAGGACGCAAACAGGGCCACGTGATACAGCTGGATCTGGGTGCACTTCTCCATCTTCGCCGCATCGTTCTGATGATGCGTGAGCGGATGATGCGGCTCCGGAATCCCGATCTGTGGATACGGCCGGCCGGTCTGCTCGCGCCCGTACATGAACGTGATCACGCGGGTCAGATCGGACTGGTAGGCCAGCAGTTGCAGGTCGTAGAGCAGCTTGACGTGCGGCTCGAAACCGTCGGGCACGCCTGACGGCTGTTCGACCTCGGGACCCTGCCTCGTGCGCTGCTCCTCGGCTTTCTGAATCCGGCGTTCCGTGTCCCGAAGCGACTCGAGGTAATCGCTCAACTTTGTGGTGTCCGTGGGCCCGAGTGTCTGCTGCAGCTGCTTCACGCGCGCAGTGACCGAGTCGAGAATGCTGCGATCCTGACGCAGGCGTCGCTCGCGTACCTGCGCATCCGTGCTATCGCTCGATCCGAATAGCCGCTCGAAGACCACGCGCGGATTGTTTTCCGCCATCAACGGCAACGTCGGCGTCCGCCACGACAGCGTGCTGCTGTAGGCGCAGCTGTAGCCGACATCGCACGCGCCCACCAGGCTGTTGTCGTCGGCGGTCAGTTCCAGCGACGAGAGCTGCGTCTGCTTCTCGAGCGCCCTGGCCGCAATCTGGTCCATCGAGATGCCGTTCTCGACGATGCTGTCCGACTTCTTGACGTGGACTCCGGTCAGATAGGACCCGGACGCGCGCGAGTGATCGCCACCGCCGTCGCCGAGGGCCTCCGCCTGATGACTGGAGAGATTGGTCACGACGATCAACCGATCGCGGAACGGCTCGAGCGGCGCCAGCGTGCGCGAGAGCACGAAGTCGCGGCCCACGCCTTTCGGCAGCCAGTTCTCGTAGATGACGCCGTTGGGATGGTAGACAACGCCGAAACGGCGGACCGCCTTTGCGGGCGTCTTCACCTGCGCCGTGAGCGCCGGGACCATCGCATCCAGAAGCGGCAGGGCCACGGCCGTCCCCATCCCGCGCAGCACCGTTCGCCGCGAGAGGGCCTTTTTCATAGCGATCATGACCGCGACCTCCTCATCTGAAACGGCGGGCTCTTGACGATCGCGAGGATCGTGGACGACCAGCGGTAGTTGTCGGCGGCCGCGGCTCGCACGATCGCCCGGATTGCCGGAGCATCGGCGTACTGCATCTCCCGGCCGATCGCGTAGGTGAGCAGCTTGCCGGTCACCGTCCGCACGAACTGCTCCTGCTGCGCCACGAGCGCGCGGCGGAGCGCAGCGGGACCGTCGACCTTCGTGCCATCGAGCAGCACGCCGGTTGCATTGATCGCGGCATCACCATCCCTCGTCCGCCACTGGCCGACCGCGTCGAAATTCTCGAGGCTGAAGCCGAGCGGGTCCATGCGCGCGTGGCACGACGCGCACACCGGGTTGGCCCGATGCTGTTCGAGCATCTCGCGCACCGTCGTGGACTTGCCAAGCTTGCTCTCGTCGAGGTTGGTGTTCGCGTTCGGTGGTGGCGGCGGCACCGGCGCTGCGAGGATGTTCTCGAGCAGCCACTTGCCGCGAATGGTCGGCGACGTGCGAGTCGGATACGACGTGACAGCGAGCACACTCGCCTTTCCGAGCAGCCCCCAGCGGTTCTCGTCGGCCAGCGTCACGCGGCGGAAGTGGCTTCCGTACACACCCGGAATGCCGTAGTGACGCGCCAGCTGCTCGTTCACAAACGTCGAGTCCGACGTGAGCAACTCGGCGACGCCGCGATCCGCTTTCAGCTGATCGTCCAGAAACAGCTCGCTCTCACGCACGATGGCCGATCGCAGGTTGTCGTCGAACCACGGAAACCTGGTGTTCGCATCGGGCGTCAGTAGCCAGACGTTGCGGGTCTGCAGCCACTGGCCGAAGAAGTTGTCGACCAGCGCAGCGCGCGCGCGAGGCTCGGCCAGCATTCGTCGTACTTGTCGATCCAGCACGCCGGGCTCGCGCAGCGTGCCGCGAATGGCGAGGTCGAGCAGCTCTTCGTCGGGAATGCTGCTCCACAGAAAGAACGACAGTCGCGAGGCGAGCTCGACGTCGGAGAGACGATACGCGGTTCCTGGAGGCGACTTCTCCGGATCGGCTTCGATGCGGAACAGGAAATCAGGGCTGGTCAACAGACGCTCGAGCGCCGCGCGGATGCCGTTGTCGAAATCGCGTTCCGCACGCGCACGCTGATAAAAGCCCATCAGCGTCTGGACGTCGTCTGTCGTCACCTGGCGCCGATACGCCGTGCGCGCCAACGACGACAGGATCTTCGTCGCACATGCGGTGTCTTCGCTGGCGTTCGCAGGGCGGCATACAAAGATGCGCTGGCGGCTCGGCGAGTCTTTCGGCACGCGACCGTTGTACGGCCCGCCGATCAGCAGAGACGAGATCGCGAGTTCGGCGCCGTTCACGTCGCCTTCGCGATTCCAGATCGGGATTCGCGCAGGTCCAAGTCCCTCGGCCTTGATGCCCTCAGTCTTGACGATGGTCGCGAGCACCTGGTGAAGTCCGGCCGTCAGCTGCGCGCGAACTTGCAGCACGTCATCGGCCTCGTCTCGAGGCTCGTTGGAGCCACCGCCGATCGTGAACTGTCCGACGCGCGCGCCATCGACTCGGATCTCGATGCTGGCTGGCGCGTTCAAACCTCGAATCACACCGGCGTACGTCCTCAACAGCCGGACTCTGAGGACGTACTCGCCGTCGACCGGAAAGTAGTGACGGGCAGCAATACCACCGCGCGAGCCCAGCGAGAACGATTCACCCAGGCGCTCGGTCTGCCAGAGCCAGGTTTGTTCGTTGGTGTTGCCCTTCACCGCGGTGTAACGCTCGAACGCGGGGCGGATGGTCGGGTCGCCGACGGCGATGCGCGCGATCTTCGCCGCTGCCGTCAGGTAGCGATCGAGCAGCGCCGGCTCGACGCCAAGCGCATCGGCGTTGGTATCGAACCCGTGAGCCTGCACATCGGGCGGCAGCATCGACGTGGGTTCGATCTCGACACCGAGCAGGTCACGTACGGCGTTGGCGTACTCGATGCGATTGAGGCGATGGAGGCCCGCCGGTCGTCCGGGATTCGGGCGTGCCGCGGCGGCGCGGTCCAATTCGCGTTCCAACCAGGTGGCAACGGTGTCATACGTCGCGTTGTCTGGGCGCGGCATGTTTGACGGCGGCATCGATCGGCCGCGCAACTGCACGACGACTTTTTCCCAGGTGTCCGATGCGTTTGCGATCTGATCGTCGGCCTTGTCGAGCAGCAGGTTCGCGGTCTTCAATCGCTCGTTGTGACAGGTGACGCAATACTTCGCGACGAGCTCGCGCGCGGGACTCGGCAGTGTAGGCCGGGTCTTGCTTTGTAGACCCGGCGTTTCAGCGGCGCGAGACTGCGGTGCCCCTTCGATGCACACCGCTCCCACCCACGCGACGCACGCGCACATCGTCAACGTTCGCCGCAGGGCGGTACGCGATCGCATCACCGGCATCTGACTTGCGCCTGACACGGCTTGCCAAGCTTTGGATCGGCGCCGTGTTTCAGCAGAATGTCCGCACCTGCCGTGTTGTAGAGCACGCCGCCGAGACGATCGCCGTATCCCGACGCGGCCAGCCACGGTGTGATGCCGGCTTTGCTGACGGCGTTGACGTCCGCGCCTTTGTCGATCAGCAGTTGCAGGAGCGTGTTCCACCCGCGATAGGCGGCTCCGAACAACGCGTTCTCGCCGGTGGTCATCGCTCCTCTGGCATCGGCACCGAGCTCGAAGAGGAACTTCACGGCGTCGAGCGCCTGCGCTTCAGTGGTCGGACTCTCGCCGATGCTGCGGTTGAGGCCAGAGGCCGCCATCACCGCGGTCGCCTTGGAATCGGTGACCAGCTTGGGATCGGCGCCAGCGGCGTGCAGCAATCGCATTATTTCGAGATCGTCCGCAGCGCTCGCGAGGAGGAACGGTGTCGCACCCGGCGCGTCCTCGTACCCGCCACCCAACCCTTGGAATCCCGGCGGCCGGCGCGTCATCCGCGCGTTCGGATTCGCGCCGTGCGAGAGCAGCGACTTCACGAGTGCGATCTTCTGCTGGCGATTCGGGATGCCGCCCATCGGATCGGTGAATCCGTACACCTGGTTCGAGATGCCGCCTTCCCACGTGCCCGACGCCCAATGCAGCGGAGTGAAGCCGGCATCGAGCACATTGGGATCGGCACCCTGCTCGAGCAGGAACAGCGCGAGCGGCACATGACCTCTCACGGTCGCGACGAGCAACGGCGTGCTGCCCTCAGAGATGGTCGCCTGATACGCGGGACCTCGCGGAGCGACGGCCGCCGCAGCGGTGCCTGATGCGCTGCGTCCACCACTTGAACTCGCATTCGCGTCCTGGCCCGCCGCTGGTGCGGCTTCGGGTAGCGACCTGACGTTGACGTTCACACCAGACGCGAGCAGCTGGCGCACGCTGTCGATGTCGCCCTCACGCGCGGCAAAGTGCAGCGCGCTAAATCCCTTCTTCGTGTGCGCACGCGCGTTGGCACCCGCTTCTACGAGCAGTCGCACGACATTCGGATGACGCTCCGAGGCGGCCCACATCAGCGCGTCCTGATTCTGCGACGGCTCCTTGGCGTTGACGTCGGCACCGCGCGCGATAAGAACGCGCACCGCGTCGGCGTTGCCCGTACTCGCGCAGGTCATGAGCGGCGTCTCGCCGGTGGCAATTCGTGTATTCGGGTTCGCGCCGGCGTTGAGCAGGAGCTCGACGAGTGCGGCGTTTCCATTCGTGCAGGCGCGCGACAGCGGCGTCATACCGAAATCGTTCGCGAGGTTGGCGTCGGCACGCGCGCGGATGAGCAGATCAGCAGTGGCGACCTCGTTCCAGTGCGCGGCCCACAAGAGCGCCGTGGATCCGTCCTCGCCTCGGACGTTCACGTCGGTCTGACGAGTCAGAATGGCGCGAACACGCGTCTGGTCCTGGTTCCTGGCCGCATCGACGAGGCCGGCATCATCGGGCGCGGCCGTCGGTCCGGCCACGGTCAGCAGCGTCATCAGGCACGCCGCGGCGACGAGAACCCGTTCCTGTCTGGCGCGCATCGCCGTTCCTTTCTCGACCGGCCTGCCGGTCGCGACCGGCCGGTCCGGTCCGGGACAGACAACGCTACTTTATTACGGCAGCGCGTCCTGCACTAGACTACGCAGCCATGAGTTCTCGAATGCTATCGCTGCTCGTGCTGCTGCTCGTCGTGTTCGCCGGAGGGCGTCTCGCGATGTCACAGCAGTCGTCCGCCACGCCGGCGCGGCCCACGTTCCCGCCCAACGACCCCGTCACGCGCGCGATGACCGCCGCCGACGGGAAGGGCGGCGGCAACGAGACGGGGCCGTACGATGTCGTGGCGAACTGGCCCCAGAACTACTGCGGCGATGGCTTCGTCATCGGCGCCACTGCCGGCATCCTTGCCGAATCGCCGGATCGCGTGTTCATCTTCAGTCGCGGCTGCCTGCCAGCGCAGCAGGACACGCGCACACCGGCGGAGAACTTTATCCCGCAGCGCAACGCCGCCAATTTCGATCTTTCGCAGGCGAACGCGTCGAACCATCCGCGGTGGGACCACATCGTCAACGTCGTTGACCGTAACGGCCGGCTCATCGAGTCGTGGGAGCAGCACAACAAGCTGTTCATCAGGCCGCACCGCGTGCAGATCAATCCATATGACCCCGAGCGCCACGTGTGGCTGGTGGACGATGGCGCGCACTCGATCTACAAGTTCACCAACGACGGCAAGAAGCTGGTGATGACGCTCGGCGAGTTCAAGGTGCCGGGCAACGACGAGCGTCATTTCGGCAGGCCAACTGAGATCGCGTGGCTGCCGGACGGGACGTTCTTCGTCAGCGACGGCTACACCAACACGCGCATCGTCAAATTTGATCGCAACGGCAAGTTCCTGATGACGTGGGGCATGAAGGGCAACGAGCCGATCGAGACGCGCCCCAGCTACATGAACACGGTGCATGCGATCGCGATCGACGCGAAGCGCCGCGTGTATGTGAGCGACCGGGCTAACTCACGCGTGCAGGTGTTCGACGAGAACGGAAAGTTCCTCGACGTGTGGCCGGGCATCCGCCGTCCCTATTCCTTCCTCATGTCGGCGGACCAGCATCTGTGGATTGCCGATGGCAACACGCAGAAGATGCTGAAATACGACCTGACCGGCCGGCTGCTCTTCTCGTGGGGCACCTTCGGCCAGTTCCCAGGCGGCTTCTGGGGTGTGCACCAGTTCAGCGTGGACAGCGACGGCAACCTCTACACCGCCGACGTGCACATCGGTCGCCCGCAGAAGTTCCGCCCGAAGGCTGGTGCCAGCCGCGATCAGCTCGTCGGCGCACCTGTGCCGCTCGCGGCGCGTAAATAGGTAGGGCCGGTCCTTTGGGACCGGCCTTGATGCTCCCAGGTATTCGATGCGTTGCACGCGACTGTTCTGTGCGATCGGCGTGAGCCTCTGGTCGGCCGTGGTGACCGGCAACCAGGCGGCGTCTACCGTTGCGTTGTCCGAGGCACTGCGAGCCCACGTGAAGGACGATCGGTTCCAGATTGTCACGTCGGTCCGAGGACTGCCCCTCGGTGTACGCGACGAGCTGCAGACATTGTTCGGCAACCAGACACTCGACATCGCCGATCCTGGAGCCGAGTTTCAGGTGACCGATGTGATCGGCACTTCGAAGCTGCCGATCCGTCGGCTGGTCGCGGCGGGGTGCTCGACGGATCATTGCCTCGTCTACTACGAGCGCGGCGGCATCGCCCACACGTGGCAGGTGGCGCTGTTTCACTGGACGCCGGGGGCTACTCGGTTCGAGTGGGGCGGCAGCGCCCCAGCCGGCCTCAGGACCATCGACGACGTTCGCAAGGCTGTCCTGTCCGGAGCGATCAAAATCCCGAACAGGATCTGGTAGCAACACGCGGTGTAGGCCTTCGCGAACGCGTCGCGAACTCGCACGGATTCGTACTCGGCTCAGAACCGCACAACCGGCCCGATGCTGAGCTGAAACTGCTGCACGAGTTCGCCATTGAGGACCACGAGACAGCCGCCGAACTGGATCGTGCCGCACGCGAACCCGCTGACTGACGGTTCGACCACGATAGGCAGCCACTGCGCTTCGGCACGAATGGCGAGCCAGGGTCCCAGGAACTGTTTCAGGCCGGCGCCGAAGCCGAACGAGAAGCGCGTGAACCCGTCCTGTGCCGCACCAAGGTGCGTGACGCCGAGGCTGCCGGTCAGAAACGATCGGAGCCCTTTCACTTCGGGAATGACGAACTCCCGTGTGAAGTCCGCATGAAACTGGTTCAGCGTGACGTCTCCGACCGAGGCCCCGAGGACAGCGAACGGAGCGCCGAACCGCAGCGTCGACGTCGCCTGCGTCCAGCGGAACTCGACGAGGGAGAGATCGTCGAAGCGAACGCCGGCGGCAAACCCGTAACTCGCCGCATCTTTCAACACGCCTTCAATCTGCGCAGCCCCGTCCGGCTGTATGTCGAAGGTGCCTCCCAGCCGTGCCCCGACGAACGGCGTCACCTCGAACGACTGGATCTCCACGTACTGCGCGCGAGCAGCCGCCGCAGCAGCGAGGATCGCCACCAGCGTCAGACAAACAACGGTTCCTCTCGCGCCAACTCGATGGCCGCGCTCGATCGGGATGCGCATGAGGCTACGTTACACGCCGAGACAGCACGAGTCACGGATTACGGCCGCGCGGAGACGAACAGGCTGGAACTCGCCAATGCCACCGCGTCGGGACCGGCTGGAAATCGCAGCTGACCTGACGCATCGTTTGCGGCACGATACACCGCCTCCGCCACGTCGAATTCGGTTGTCACCGTGGTCACCTTCGCAAAAGACGCGAGGATGGGTTTCGCAAAAGCCGCGTAGGCCTCGGGAAACAGCCCTTCCATACGAGATCC
>Ga0075428_100004457_pt1 | contig 15451 bp, 13 predicted proteins | sample RhiMetdeltSRZDD2_FD_75291 | JGI IMG/M metagenome (GOLD analysis project Ga0075428, IMG submission 75291) | Populus rhizosphere microbial communities from Tennessee, USA - Rhizosphere MetaG P. deltoides SRZDD2 | ecosystem: Host-associated > Plants > Roots > Rhizosphere > Soil | place: USA... | reverse complement strand
TGGAAACATTTGGCGCCTATGCCCGCCAGTTCATCGGTGATATGGAAAGACCTGATGTGGATAAGATCACCGGTTTATCGCCTGTTATTTCTATAGAACAAAAAACTACAAACAAAAACCCTCGCTCAACTGTTGGAACTGTCACTGAGATATATGATTTTCTGCGGTTATTGTTTGCAAGAATAGGCGAGGCTTATTCTTACAATACAGGCAAGCCAATGGTAAAATGGAGTGAAGAAGAGATCGTAGAAAATATTTTTAAAAAGTATAAGAATAAAAAAATTTCTTTGCTGGCCCCCCTTGTCCGGGGTAGAAAAGGTCACTATCGTGAATTGTTTGAAGACGTTCGCAAAAAAGGCTTTTTAAAAGTAAGAGTTGATGGAGAAGTGAAAGACCTGGTTCCGAAAATGCAGGTTGACCGTTATAAGATCCATGATATAGAATTGGTGGTAGATCGTTTGCAGGTGACAGATGATTTAAAATCAAGATTAAGCCAAAGCGTACAACAAACACTCAAGCTGGGGAAGGACCTGATGTTTTTATTAGTAGATGAAAAAAATCTTGTTCAATTCAGTAAACAATTGATGTGTGAAGATACCGGTATTAGCTATGAAGAGCCTTCACCCAATGCGTTTTCATTCAACTCGCCTTATGGTGCTTGCCCAGTTTGCCGCGGATTGGGAACAATGTATCATGTAAACATGGAATCAATTATTCCTGATCCTTCGTTGAACATTAGCGAGGGTGGAATTGCACCGCTTGGTGAAGAAAGAGATGCCTGGGTTTTCAGGCAAGTGCAGGATGTCGCTAAAAGAAACAAAATATCATTGACTACGCCGGTTAAAAGTTTACCTAAAAAATCTCTTAATATTCTTTTATATGGGAATGAAGAAGGGGTAGAATCTGAAATAGATTTTGAAAATATGAAGTTTGATCCGGCCGCTCCATTTGAAGGAGTGATAAATATGCTTAAACGCTGGTTCAATAATGGATATAGTGAAACTTTGCGTGACTGGACGGAAGGATATATGAAAATGAAACCTTGTGAAAGTTGCGGCGGTGCAAGATTGAAAAAAGAAAGCTTATGGTTTAAAATACTCGGACGAAATATTTCACAGCTCGGAGAAATGAATCTTGATAATCTTGCAGCATGGTTTGATGGAATTGAATTAAGAATTACTGATAAGCAAAAAAGTATTGCAAAAGATGTCCTCAAAGAAATAAGAGAGCGTCTCCAGTTTCTTTTGGATGTGGGATTAACTTATTTAACGCTTAACAGGCCGTCAAAAACATTAAGTGGAGGTGAATCTCAAAGGATCCGTTTGGCAACACAAATAGGATCACAATTACAGGGCATCACCTATATTCTTGATGAACCATCGATCGGTCTTCATCAGAGAGATAATCACCGGTTAATCGATGCGTTGAAAAATCTTCGTGATATCGGTAATAGTGTACTTGTTGTCGAGCATGATAAGGACATTATGTTGTCAGCCGATCATTTAATTGATATTGGTCCCAAAGCGGGTTTTCATGGTGGAAGGATCGTTGCCCAGGGTGTGCCCGATCAAATGTTGGGGCTTGATACACTCACTGCCAGTTATCTCAATGGGCATCATCGCATTTCTGTGCCGGGGGAAAGAAGAAAAGGAAATGGAAAATTTATTGAGCTAAAAGGCGCTAAGGGAAATAATCTTCAAAATCTCGATGTTAAATTTCCATTGGGAAAATTTATCGTTGTTACGGGTGTTAGCGGCAGCGGTAAATCAACGTTGATCAATGAAACGCTTTACCCGATTTTGTCGACACATGCTTATGGATCAAGAGTGACGCCGCTAGACTATAAAAATGTAAAAGGCCTTGAGCATATTGATAAAGTGATCGAGATAGATCAATCACCAATTGGTCGTACACCAAGGAGTAATCCAGCAACATATTGTGGATTTTTTACCGATATAAGAACTTTATTTGCGGCTATTCCTGAGGCAAAGATCCGCGGTTATAATGCCGGCCGGTTTTCATTTAATGTAAAGAGCGGAAGATGTGATGTATGTGAAGGCGGTGGCATGAGAGTAATCGAAATGAATTTTTTACCTGACGTGTATGTTCATTGTGAAAAATGTAATGGTAAACGATACAATCGTGAGACGCTGGAAATAAGATATAAAGGAAAATCGATCGCCGATGTGCTTGACATGACAGTGGAGGAAGCGGTAGAATTTTTCCAGCATATTCCTTATATCTACAGAAAAATAAAAGTGCTTGGTGAAGTTGGTCTTGGGTATATCACACTTGGACAAAGTGCAGTTACCCTAAGTGGAGGGGAGGCGCAACGGGTAAAACTTTCAACTGAGCTTGGAAAAAAAGATACGGGTAAAACATTTTACATACTTGATGAGCCTACAACAGGCCTGCATTTTGAAGACATCCAGCATTTACTTTCAGTCCTAAATAAACTGGTAGACCGGGGCAACAGTGTGCTTGTTATTGAACATAACATGGATGTTATAAAAGTTGCCGATCATATCATTGATCTTGGACCCGAAGGAGGTGATGGCGGAGGTAAGATCCTATTTGAAGGCACACCTGAAGACATGATAAGATGCAGAGGAAGCTATACCGCTGAATATCTTTCAAAGGAATTAAAATAAATGCCGGACTGATCCGGCATTTATAAATAAGGTAATTAGGTTTTATATCCTTATCCCAATTCTTGGATAAAATAGTAAGTTTTGTATAAAATAAAGTATGCCGTTCACGACGATCGCTATCACGAGAACTACAACAAAATAATTTACCGCTTTATCAGCTGGGGTCTTTTTTAGAATAGGAAGGCCAAGGTATAATAAGTACAATCCATACAAACCGGCAAGAATTGAAAGAATCGATAGCATAGGAATGATCAGAAATATACCGCCAACAAGGCCGGCAGTTGCAGCATAGGCCGCCACCTGAAATGATTTTTCAAAGTTCTTTTCTGAGTCAAAATTTGTAGCAATTGCATCGATAATAAATGCCATGATAAATACCCCGGCAATGCTTCTTAAAGCATAGCCAAGCGCCATTTTAATTCCCCAGCCTACGCCTGCTATTTTGAAGAACCCTACGCCGACACCAAAAAAGCCGAATCCGATAAAAGCAGCAAGAACACCAATTAATGTTAGTGGCAAAATGTATGTAGTGGTGATATTGGCCACATTTCCCGGCTCGCTATTTATAACATGCCATTCTTTTTGCGGGGTAAGCAAAATGTTTTTTGCTCTGTCAATTAAATTCATAACAGTTGGTTTTAGTTCTACTAAATGTAAAAAATACTTTGCAAACCGGGTCTTTAAGTAATTAACATTATCCTGAGGGTAAAAAATAGAAACAAAAAACCCGCAGCTTTTTTCAGGAGGGATAAGGGTTAATCATTTTCAAAATGAATTGTTGTTTTACCAACGGCCTTCATTCAGGGCTACAGATTAAACGATTCCTGGACTGCGGGAATTTTTTGGGTAAATAAAAGAGCAAGGTGAAAGACTGTCCAATAAGTGTGGCAGCAGGTGTTCAATAAAATCTACATACATGAGAGTAACAATAGAGAACGGATTAGGTTTTAGTCAACCAGGTATTGCATTTTAATGAGCCCGCTGCCCTTATTGGAACTGCCTTAAATATTGTAAAGAACTATTTGATAATGATCTTTCCCGACTCACTCATCTCATCATTTTTAAATACCTGGTAAGTATATGTTCCTTTTTCCAGGCCATTTATTTTTTTATGATCTTTTTCATTCATCTTATAATGCACGATGATCGTTCCCTGTGTATCGAATACAAAAAAATCAACCTGTGTATTCTCCACATTTTTTACATGCATTACACGTTTCAGCATGTCAGGATAGATCTTAATTTCTTTTTCCTTCTTTGATGTTTTGGTTTTTTTCGCTTCCGCGGTATTCACGTTTTCAGTTACTGAGCATGACTGGGCTGAACCCAGTAACAATGCCAGGCTTGAAAACAGAGATAATTTTTTAAAGTAGGTTAGAGTAGAGTTTGTTTTCATATAGGTTCGGATTGGTGACGGAATTAAAAGTAAAGCGGACATCGCAACTGTCGCAAGGCTTTCCGGTTTGGCGAATTACTTCCATTTAACCTCCACCCGAAACGGAGTATAGTTGAAAAGTAAGAATCCATTTCTTTGGGGTCTCCACGTTGTCTGCCAATTGTAGCTCTTGTAATGTTACGGAACGGCTCCCTGTTGTGTAGTTGATAGGCAATGGGTACGTCTGCCGGATCCAGGTATTGTGAGAAATAAATTGGATCGATGTATTTTGTACTTACATCATCAATATAATCTGTGAATGTTTTACGATGCAGTATTTCTAAACCGACATACATATTTTCTTTGATATAATATTTGAAACCACCACCCATTGGTATCTCAAGCTGTGTAAGCTTGTATTCCTTTCTGTCAGGATACTGAGACATTCCTTGTCCTTCCAAACGAAGTGGTTTTAATTCGACGAGTTGCTTTGAATTCAAATTATTTGGATCCGGGTAGTAATAACCTTTAGGATTAAAATGGAACATACCAATACCGGTAATACCATAAGGTCTTAATTTACCCTGCAGATCGTCATATTGCTCCAACCAAACCGTTGGATATAATTCAATACCAAAATACAATTCACTGACCTTTGACTGGAAATACTGATTACGACGCCATCTTGAGAATTCACGACCACCGGCGAGATCCACCTCGTCATCGCTTCCTTCGAGAAATGATTGATTATATGCCAGCCTGAAGCCAAGCCATTCAGACGGATATATATTTACATAGAGGCCTTTTGAAAATTTTGTAAGAGGAAAATCAAGGTCACGAACAAATGGTTTACCCACACCCCGGGCACCGCCAAGATCTCCTAAAAAGAATGATGGACCTAGCCCGAGACCCAGTTCAATTTTTCCATCGGCAAAAGAAATGGATTGTGAATTGGACCAAAGTGACAAAGACAGTAAAAGAACCGTAACTAATGTACGGCTAAAGTGTACAATTGCTCTCATAGATACCAGATTTGTGTTTTTCGCCGGAACTTTAAAATTCCGAAATCAGGATTTGGACTGGTGACTAAAGTAGAAAATAAATTCCTACCAATCAATGACGAATACAGGGTTTTTTTATTGCAACCCATAGAAGAAGTTTTTTTACGCTGTGTTTCTACGTGAAGCTTTTCTTGTCATCTCAATATGCGGTATTCCGTCATCTAAATACTCATCGCCAGTGGCAAAAAATCCAAGTGATTCGTAAAACTTTTTTAGGTATGTCTGTGCACTTAATGTAATAGAAGTATATCCAAAAAGATTTTCGCAATGCTCTATTGAGCGGGTCATTAATTGCCTTCCTAAACCAGAGTTTCTTTGTGATGGTGAGGTTACGACACGGCCAATTGCAGGCTCTTGATATACGATTCCCGGAGGCAGTATTCTTGTGTAAGCAATTAAATTACCATCTTCTGTTCCTGTAAGGTGCCATGCCAACTGATCCTTGCCATCAACATCATTATAAATACAGTTTTGCTCTACAATAAACACCTTGCTTCTGAGCTGGAGAATTGCATAGAGTTCGTCAAGAGTAAGCTCATGAAATTTTTTTAATGACCAGTTCATCCTTCACAAATATTTCTACTATGAAGTTATTAATCTTACCGGAATAGGTTCCAAAAACAGTAATTTTAAAAAAAACATTTTATGGCAGTGAAAGACCTAAGTCAGGCACACAATCTTGTAAGTAATCTGTTTCAATGGCCTACCAGCAAAAGTGATTGGGAAAAATACAAGCTTACAGATGAACAAATTTCATTTTTTAAGGAGAATGGTTTTCTTGCTGGGGTAAAAATGCTTGATGAAGAACAGATAGATTTTTTGCGAAATGAACTTGCCGAGATCGCTGATGTCAATCATCCGGCCCATAAGTTATATTATGAGTTTCATTCCAATGAATCCTCAGATCCTTCTACAATTTTATTTCATGCATTAGGAGCCTGGCGGATTGGTGTGGGTTTTCATGATGTTTTATGGAATCCAAGATTTCTTGTTGCAGCAAGTCAGTTGCTGGGGAATGTGCCTGTTCGTTTTTGGCATGATCAACTTTTTTGGAAACCTGCAAAAAAGGGCGGCGTTGTTGCATGGCACCAGGATTATTCTTACTGGACAAGAACAAAACCAGTTGCTCATCTTACTTGCTGGTGTGGTTTGGATAATTCAACAAAAGAAAACGGTTGTCTTCAATACATAGCAGGCAGCCATAAATGGGGCTTATTACCAAAGCCGGTACTTGCCGGTGATATACAGGGAATAAAGGATTTTTTAAACGATGAGCAGAAAAGACAATTTGAAAATCCAAAGTTTGCCGAGGTAAAAGCCGGCGAAGCTATCTTTCATCATTCACTTACATTACATGGTTCCGGAGAAAATAAAAGTGATAAACCAAGAAGAGCCTTTGTTATAAATGCTTTTGCTGATGGAGTAACTTCAGATTCAAATGAGCCATTGCTGGAAGGAGTTCCTGTTGTGCCAAAAGGAGAGAAGATGCAGGGGCAGTTTTTTCCATTGTTATATAATCCTCAATAAGCAATAATTATTGATTATTAAATTCTTCTAATAGTTGTATTTATCCTTCCAAAGGCTCTTGAGAAACTTCCTCAATTCTTCTTCTCTTGCATTTTTGCCAGGATCATAAAATTTTGTTCCGGATAATTCTTTAGGCAGATACTCCTGTGGTGAAAAATTGTTGTCATAGCTATGAGAATATTCATAGTCTTTTCCATAGCCAAGGTTCTTCATCAGTCTTGTTGGTGCATTGCGAATATGTAGCGGTACTGAAAGATCACCATGTTTTTTTACAGCACTTAATGCTTCGCCAATTGCCGTTGTCGCAGTATTGCTTTTTGCACTTGATGCAAGATAAATGGCGCATTGGGAAAGAATAAGAGTTGATTCAGGGTAACCGATCTTATTCACGGCTTCAAAAGTTGCATTGGCTAAAACCAGCGCGGTAGGATTTGCATTCCCGATGTCTTCACTTGCTAATATCACCAATCTTCTTGCAATGAATTTTACATCTTCACCGCTTTCTATCATTCTTGCCAGCCAATAAACTGCTGCGTTTGGATCGCTGCCACGGATTGATTTTATAAATGCCGAAATAATATCATAATGTTGCTCACCACTTTTATCATACAAAGCAATTCGTTGTTGTGCAATATTCATTACTTTTTTGTCAGTCAATTCTTCATTCTCCTGCATTACATCAGCGCAAAGTTCAATGAGATTCAAGAGTTTTCTTGCATCACCACCTGCAATAGTGAACAAAGCCTCAAACTCCTTGATTTGAATATTTTTCTTTTTTAGCCAATCATCTTTTTCAATTGCCTGGTCAATTAATTTCTTCAGATCATCTTCGTTGAGGGGTTTTAAAACATAAACCTGGCAGCGGCTGAGCAGCGCTGCGTTTACTTCGAACGATGGATTTTCTGTGGTAGCACCGATTAAAGTGATAATGCCTTTTTCAACTGCTCCGAGCAAAGCATCCTGTTGTCCTTTGTTGAAGCGATGGATCTCATCTATAAATAATACTGCGCCGGGTTTGGCTTTTGATTCTTCAATGACTTCTCGTACATCTTTTACACCAGAGCTTATTGCACTAAGCTGGAAGTAGGGAACCTTTAGTGTATTTGCAATAATATTTGCTATTGTTGTTTTACCCGTGCCGGGCGCCCCCCACAGGATCATTGAAGGTATTTTGCCATTTTCAATCGCAGTACGCAGAATACTTTTTTTGCCGGTCAAATGATCCTGACCGATTAATTCATCTAATGTTACAGGACGAATTCGTTCTGCTAGTGGAATTTGTTTCACTTTTCAAAGTAACGAAAACAAAGAGACAATCATTACGCTGGATTTGCAACATACCTCTTAAGCTTTACCCTGATATAAATGGTCACTTTCATACATAATTAATTCACATTGGCCGCAAGAAATGCCTGAATCTTATTAAATGAATCAATGAGATTAGCGCCAACCCATCCATGCCCTTCAGTTGGATACAATAAATACTGATGAGTGACACCTGCGAGTGTCAACTTATTATTTAATAAAACTGATTGTGATGGAGAAACGACATTATCCACACCGCCATGCAGGATTAAAGTTGGCGGACTTTGATTCGCTACATAATTTAATGGCGAAGATATTTGATAGATCATGGGTTGAGTGGTTGGCGTTCCACCGATGACGTTTGACAATAAAATTGGTACAAGCGGGTAGGTAGGATTATTATACATCTCCGTAAGATCTGTTGGTCCAAAAAAATCGATGATCGCTTTTACTTTGACCGGAAACGTCTGTTTATATCCTTGCAGTAAAGCAAGATGGGCGCCGGCGCTTGCGCCAATTAAAACAAACTTATCCGAAATGCGATATTCAGTTCTTTTGTCATAAATAAATTCAACAGCTGCTTTTACATCATTTTCCTGTGAGGGAAACAGATCCGGTGAAATGGCCAAACGATAGTTAATATTAAAAATGGCATATGTTGGTTCTCTTTTTTTCAGGCTATCAACATATTGATCAAAATCTGATTTATCACCAGTATTCCATCCGCCGCCATGGATCATTATTATAACTTTTGTTGAAGTGGTACTCCCGTTTGCCGGCAGGTATACATCCATTTTTTGCTGGGCATTGGTTCCATAGGAAACGTTCATCATATTTACTGAGTCATCTTGTGGTGTATCGTCTTCTTTTTGGCAAGATGAAATGAAAATTGCCAGCAATACTATTGACAAAAGAAAGCTCCGCATGGAGTAAGATTTTTGTAAAAATAAATACTTGAAGTTAAGATATATTCACTTTGAATTATTTTAACAGTATAACCATTTACTTTACTCTTCACTTCCGATGGAATCGATCATACTCCTCATCACAGTTAAATTGGTTCTATGCAAATATCTTTTTAATGTGAGCTGGCAAATAAATACAAAAAGCAAGGAAAGGATAAATGCGATCATAATAAGCAGCAGGATTATTAAGGCTTTTTCGTCAGGAAATTCTGCCATTTCAGATAATAAGCTGGAACAATCATACGTGATGCCTGCCAGTGAAATGAAATTTAATATAGTGGCAATTATATGCCATCTGTTTTTAGCCCCCGTCAGTATTTTATCAGGAAATGTCTTGACCATTACCATCAGATTGATAAGACTCTGCAAGACCATAGAAAAAAAAATAAGGCTGGTAAGCAGGGCAAAAACCTGATAAGAATATCCGATTGACAGCTGAAAGAATCTTAAAAAAAGTAACGCACCACTTATAAGCAGCAGGTAGTTGATTATCCTATAGATCTTCCATTTTATAGGGATCATGAAAAAAGAATATTTTTCAATTCTAAGCTAAACAATTTCATCCTGTCTTTCAAAATCAAACTGCTTGCGGCCGGCATTATAATTAATATGACTGCGCAGCCAGTAAAGTCCATACAATATGCAAAAATGAAAGACCAGCATGAAAATTGAAATAAGCAATCCGCCAAGAAAAAAAATGTCCAGTTTGTAGAGTGGCATTGCTAACGCTTTTGCCATTGTCTGTGCATACCTGAGATCTTTAAAAAAGAAGCCGAAGAGAAAAGCGATCAATAAAAAGTTGACGAGAAAGATGCGGTTAAAATTTCTTCTTTGTTTACCTGCAATAACCTTATCAGGAAAATTATTCCCGATGAGAACAAATGCGAATATTGGTAATAAAGCGATCAGGCCGAAAGCGATGGCTTCCAATAAAAAAACAATTTCGCCGCTTAAAAAACCAATCAAGGAAAAAAAACATTGAAATATTGCCAGTATTATTTGAAGGATGCAAATAACCCGCAATACTATCAGCCAGAATTTTATCATAGCTGCTTCCCGGTTAGCTTGATATGCAATTCTGTCAATTGCTTTTCATCAATCGTGGAAGGAGCATCAAGCATTACATCACGGCCTGCGTTATTTTTTGGAAAGGCTATGAAATCACGGATGCTTTCACTGCCACCAAGAATAGCACAAAGCCGATCAAAACCAAATGCAATGCCACCATGCGGCGGAGCGCCATATTCAAAAGCACCAAGTAAGAAACTAAACTTATGTAATGATTCTTCTTTGCTCATGCCTAATGCCGCAAACATTTTTTCCTGCAGTTCTCTTTGATAGATACGAATAGACCCCCCACCGATCTCATTTCCGTTCAATACCATATCATACGCATTTGCTTTGATATTCGCATAGGGGTGGTTTAAATATTCAGCAGCATTTTCAATAATGGGATTGTTATTGATCATTATTGAAATATCAGAAGGCTTTGGCGATGTAAATGGATGATGCCGTGCTACCCAGCGATTTTCATCAGCATCATACTCAAACAAAGGAAAATCTACTATCCATACAAGCTTGTACTCATCTTTTTTACGCAAGCCAAGTCGTTCGGCCATTTCAAGACGCAATTCACTAATGGCTTTTCTTGTTCTTTCTTCAGGGCCGGCGAGAATCAAAATAAGATCACCTGCAGATGCATTGCAGGCGGCAGCAATTGCCTTCAATTTTTCTTCATTGAAAAATTTATCCATACTGCTTTTAAATGTTCCGTCTTTATTGCATTTAATAAATCCAAGCCCGCCCATCCCGATCTGCGGTCGTTTTACCCATTCGGTCAATTCATCTGTTTGCTTGCGGCTGTACTCGCTGCAATCTGGCACTGCGATGGCAACAACTGTTTCGGCATTATCAAATACACCAAATCCGGAGCCGGTGATTAACGCTGATGACTCTTTTCGATTTGTATAAACGGAAGATGGCTTCTTAAGATTAAGCAATTTCATTTCAAAACGGATATCGGGTTTGTCATTGCCGTAATTCCACATGGCATCTTCCCATGTTATCCGTTCTAGTTTTTCCGCGTAATCAATATTCTTTACTTCTTTGAAAATTGATTTTACCATTCCTTCAAACATATTCAAAATATCTTCCTGCTCAACAAATGCCATCTCGCAGTCGATCTGCGTAAATTCAGGCTGGCGATCTGCACGAAGATCCTCATCACGAAAACATTTTACAATTTGGTAGTAACGATCGTAACCGCTTACCATCAATAATTGCTTAAATGTTTGGGGTGATTGTGGCAGGGCGTAAAACTGTCCTGCATTCATTCTTGATGGAACAACAAAATCTCTTGCGCCCTCAGGAGTTGATTTAATTAAAAATGGAGTTTCAATATCCATGAAGCCCTGCTGATGAAGATAGTTTCTTGTTGCGCGATTTACGGCATATCGCAATTCTATATTTTTCTTGACAGCATTTCTGCGGAGGTCAAGAAAACGATATTTCATTCGCAGGTCATCGCCGCCATCAGTATCATCCTGGATGGTGAAAGGCGGTACAGCAGACTTATTTAAGGTCTTAAATGTCTTAATAAGAACTTCAATATTGCCTGTTGGAATGTTTGGGTTTTTGTTGCTTCTTTCATTAACGATTCCTGTTACTTGTATAACAAACTCACGGCCTAAAGGATTTTCGTCTAACTCCTTGTTCAACTCCTCACCAAATAATAATTGAGTGATGCCATAACGATCGCGAAGGTCAACAAAAGTGATAGCGCCAAACTTTCTTACGGTTTGCACCCAACCAGCAAGGGTCACTTCGTCGTTTACATTATTAATTCTTAATTCGCCACAAGTATGCGTACGAAACATGTGATTTTTGATTTTAGTCCCGATGGTTATCGGGATCGGATTTAGCCGAACAGCATTCCAAAAGTTGAACGGAGCGTCGCAACGGAAGTTTCATAGTAGCACTCCCGTCTGGCCCCAAAAATTTCAACGGCGGCAAAGATAAGGACTATTCGATGCCTTAAAAGTTTGACAGTTGAGTATATTTGGGAACATCATGCCCAATTTCTTCCAAAGATTTTTTGACTGGATATTTGGTGATAAAGCTGGTTATGCTATTGCTGCTGAGCCGGAATCATTAATTCCACCGGAGACGGCTAATGACTATGGCGCTATTATCTCCCGTGTAATGCCCTATTTTGAAAAACTTAGCGATGCGAACAAAAAAAGATTTTTAAAAAGGGTTTATAATTTCAAAAAAGGAAAGTCATTTCATTTTCACGGACTGAACCCATCTGAAGAAGTGGAGATCTTGGTTAGTGCTGCTGCTGTGCAGGTTTCCTTTGGCTTAAAAAATTATCGGCTGTCATTTTTTAAACAGGTGTATATTTTATCTGATGCTTACCAGGCTATCAATGCAAAGGAAATGTTTATTGGTCATGTATCTCCAACAGGAATTTATATATCATGGAAACATTTTGTACAAGGCTTCTCGAATTATAGTGATGGAGTAAATGTTGCTTTACATGAGATGGCACATGCCTTGCACCATGAAAATTTTATACAGGAAACAGGTATTGACTGGGATTTCAGACAGGATTTTGACAAGTTGCCTGCGGTATTTGGACCATTGATGACCCAGGCGATTGTAGAAAGAAGAAGTTATCTGAGAGGTTATGCATTCACAAATTTTCACGAATTTTGGGCGGTAAGTGTTGAATATTTCTTTGAAAATCCGCAGGGATTAAAAGATAACCTGCCTCAATTATATGGGATTTTATGCGATACGCTAAACCAGGACCCGTTGCATTTGGATGAGCTTGTGTTAGTTGAATAAAAAATATTTTTCAAAGACGTAATTTTCCCAACCACCAATTCGTTTTTAGTTCATTAGTAATTCTACCTAAAGACATCGTAAAGCTTGCAATTTGGACGCCGATTATATATTTTTAAAGTTCCGAACCCTACAACATGCTGTCATTCTTTAGAAAATTAAATCATTTTTTTGCTCCGCAGAAATTGGAAGCACCCTCACAGCTTGCTACAGAAGTGTCTGTAAGCGATGAGATCTTCAATAAATATTCCTATATCATAAGCAGCCGCATTCAGTATTTCAATGATCTTTCAATTGACCTGAAGCAGAGGTTTGTAAACCGGGTTCATAATTATATTCAGCAAAAGGAATTTCATTATATCGGGCTTGAGCCAAAAGAGGAGATCCCTGTTCTAACAGCGGCTTCTGCCGTGCAGGTAACATTTGGATTGAAAAGCTATATGATGCAACATTTCAAGAACATTTATATACTGGCTGATGCGTACAGGATGGATAATGATGAAGAGTTATATATCGGCCATGTGGCACCGGAAGGCATTTATCTTTCCTGGAAGCATTTCTTATTTGGTTATTCAGATAATTTCGACAATATAAATGTGGCGGTACATGAAATGAGCCATGCACTTCTGTTCAATAACTATTTTGCCAAATATGGGGTTGATAAAAATTTCAGGGCTAACTATGAAAAATTCTCAACAACAACTGGACCTATACTAGCCGATGTAATTACAAGAAGAAAAAGCTATTTGCGCAATTATGCGTTGACCAATATTCATGAATTCTGGGCTGTAAGTGTAGAAGCGTTTTTTGAAAACCCAGTGGACCTTAAGACAAATATGCCTCAGTTATATGATGCGCTCTGTCGTGTACTGAACCAGGATCCCGAATTACCTAATAAAATTCTAAAACCCGAACTATGATAACTTTGACAATTATTTATTTGTGTAAAAAGTATTTTTTTGACAAGAAAAAGAAGGCAGTTGTATTAGTACCTTCTTAAATCATAAATAGAAACAATAGCGTAAGCTATCGAGGATCTGATAAGTTGCCCGGCAATTTTTCAGATCCTTTTTATTTGCCAAATTCTTGAAGCTTCCCGGATCATTACATGGTTACTACTTCTTCATCTTTTCTTTCTTTTCTTCTTTGCATAAGATAATACCAGGCAAGAATAAGTACACCAATAGTGAACGGTATCATGGCAAGATATTTTCCTTCATAAGGACCCAATATCCTGGTTTCGTCAAACCCATAAAATTCGCTGATCATCCAATAACTGTTGGCACTGATCCAAAATGCCACAGCAAGATTATGCGCCAGTTCTGATTTTATATTCCGTGTACGGTAAGAAATATAAATTGCGGCAGCAAGGGTAGGTATCACCATAGCGATGCCAAGTTCGCGCCAGAGCATACACCAGCTTATATCTTTAAAAAGCCAGAATACAATATGCAAATTTTCTAAACGGCGAAAACGAGCCGGTATACTATAGACGGGGTCTGTCATCTCATTTATTTTTTGAAGTAAAATCAAAAGTAATTAATGCGATCTTATTTATCGCATCAGAATTTTGGAAAACCTTTTAATGTCTGCATCAGGTAAGATCTCTTTTCCTGAAGTAATATGTTCGGTTAGCTGCTTTGCAAAAAATGGAGCTAATGAACAGCCCTTTGTTCCCATTCCATTTAATAAACCAATATTTTTATAAACAGGATGAAAACCAACAAAAGGACGGCGTTCAATATTAGCCGGACGTATTGATGCTTTATGATCAACAATTCTAAATGGTACTTTCAACCAGTTGTTTAAAAGCGATTCAGTTTGTTTTTTGAACTCTTCTGAAGGTTGGTCATCTGTGAATTCCCACAAATAGTTTGAGCCGACCCAGTAAATGCCGTCTTCGACAGAAGTAAGCATCATTCCTTTTTTGAAAATACGTGATGATGGAATATCCGCCGATTCAATAAGAATTGCCTCGCCTTTGTTCAATGCAAACGGAAGATTTTTGAAATATGGATTTTGAGAAGAAGTAATACCATCACAAAAAATGATCCTTTCTGCTTTTATGTTTTTGTAAGTGATCCCTGAATCCGTCTGTAGTAATTGATCTATTTCAAAATCTTCTTCTATTAATTGATCGTTGGCTAATAATTTTTTTCTCCATCCAGAAAGAACCTCCGTTAAATTGGCAACATAACAGGAGCTGACTTCTCCAAACCCGAAATCATAATTGAAAACTTCGTTGTAGAGTTGTTGATCTGCTGGTTTAAATAAAAACTCAGCATTTTCTTTTAATCTTTCATCAAAAGCAAGTTTCATTTGTGGAGTAGGGTGGAAGTCGACCAGGTTTTTTTGTTCAATGGCATTAATGCCGAGCTCACTTCCAAATTCGTCATAGGCAGGAATAAGGAATTCGACTAATTCATCGATCATCCATGTTTTTACAATTCGTCGACCTGTTACCGGATTGATGATGCCGGCGGCCACCCTTGAAGCTGAATTTTCCTGGTTATTATCAATTACAATAAATGACTTGTTTGTTTTTTGTAAATAATAACTTAACCATGTTCCGGAAATACCCTGGCCAATAAGCAAATATTCGACTTGCATAGATATCAAATATAAATGAGGTCGTCTTAAAAGTAATAAGTAACACGAAGGACACGGAGTACACACAACGGACACAACGAAGTTTCTATTTATTATCAGCACTTTGTGTTC
>Ga0075428_100004456_pt1 | contig 15452 bp, 10 predicted proteins | sample RhiMetdeltSRZDD2_FD_75291 | JGI IMG/M metagenome (GOLD analysis project Ga0075428, IMG submission 75291) | Populus rhizosphere microbial communities from Tennessee, USA - Rhizosphere MetaG P. deltoides SRZDD2 | ecosystem: Host-associated > Plants > Roots > Rhizosphere > Soil | place: USA... | reverse complement strand
CGTCGGCGCCTCCGACGGCTCCCAGCACCTGCGAGTCCTCGACAGCACAGTCCTCGAAGACCAGCTCGGGATGGTCATCTTCGGTCCGGGTCATGAAGTGCGGCGTGCGCTGGACGCGCATGCCGGGCGCGCCGCGCGGCACGAGGAACAGCGTGGCCTCGCCCGGCCCCGTCATCGCGTGGACGATCGTGGCCTCGGCGCGGTTGTGGCCCGTCACGAACCACTTCTCGCCGTTGATCACCCAGCGCTTGCCGCGCCGCTCCGCTCGCGTGCGTAGCTGCGAAGTGTCGGAGCCGCCTCCCGGCTCGCTGACCGCAAAGGCCGCGGCCGAGACCGTCTCGCCGCGCAGGTTCGGCTCGAGGTATCGGCGCCGTTGCTCGGCGCTGCCCGCCAGCAGGGCGTTGTACGGCCCCCCGACGTAGCCCCACAGATCGTTCGTGGCACGGCCGGCCTCCTCCTGGACGATCACCTGCTCGAGGACGCCCGCGCCACGGCCGCCCTTCTCCTTCGGCACGTTGAGGCCCCAGAGCCCGAGCTCGATGGACTGCGCCAGGAGGCGGCGCTGCACGTCCTCCGGGAGCGGACCATGCTCCTCGACCTCGAGCTCGCGAGGAAAGAGCTGCTCTTCCGTGAAGCGTCGTGTGCGGGCTCGCAGCTCTTGGAGTGGCTCCGACAGCTCGAAATCCATGTCGCCTCGGAACGCCGCGCATCGTATCACCGCGCTTCCGTGACCATTGGTCAACGCGCGCTGCGCCCGGATTGACCGCGCTGGAGCGCGGGGTTAGCGTAGGCCCGAGGTTGATCGTCATGCCGCAGGGATCCGATGGCCCGCCCGCTGACCCGTTGCAACGAGCATTTCCGGCGCGCGCTGCGACGCCTGCCGCTGGGCGTCAGCTCGAACTTCCGATACTGGGGTGACGACAAGACCCTGTATGTGAAGCGCGGCCGTGGGCCGCGGCTCTGGGATCTCGACGACAACGAGTACATCGACTACCGGCTGGGCTACGGCCCGGTGATCCTCGGTCATTGCCACCCCGATGTCGACGCCGCGGCGCGCGCGGGTCAGGAGGTGGGGACCGTCTTCGCCCTCAGCACCGAGCGCGAGCTCGCCGTGGCCGAGCTGATCCACGAGATGGTAGAGGCGGCGGAGCTCGTGCGCTTCTCGAACTCGGGCACCGAGGCGGTGATGGCAGCGCTCCGCCTGGCCCGCGGCGTGACGGGCCGCGACGGATACGTGATCCTCGAGGGCTCGTACCACGGGCTCTTCGACGCCGTCATGTGGCAGGCCGACGTCGAAGGCCTCGCGGACGTGAGCGACGAACCGATCTACCTGCCATTCGGCAAGGGCGTGCCTGGTCTGGTGCGCGAGCTCTGCTTTCCCGTGCCGTACAACGACGCGAACCGCCTGGAAGACGTGCTGCGCCGTCACCACGATCGCATCGCGGCCGTGCTCATCGAGCCGATCCTCGGCAGCTGCTGCGGCATCCCGTCGACGCCCGCTTTCTTCCGCGCCGTGCGCGAGCTGGCGAGCCGCTACGACGTGCTGATGATCGTCGACGAGGTGAAGACGGGGTTCCGCGTCTCTCGCGGCGGCGCCCAGCAGCTCTACGGCGTGCGCGCCGACATCTGCACGGTGGCGAAGGCGATGGCGAACGGCTATCCGATCGCGGCGATCGGGGGCCGCGAGGACCTGATGCGGCACTACGCTGGTGGACAGGTCACACACGGTGGCACGTATACCGCCGGCGGAATGGCGCTGGCCGCGGCCGAGCGCACCTTGACCATCCTGCGCGATACCGACGCCCTCGATCGCGTCGAGGGTTATGGGCGCCGGCTGCAGGAAAGGATGGGTCGGGTGCTGAGCGCGCGAGGCATCCCGCATTGCTTCGCCGGCCACCCGAGCATGGGCGGCCTCTTCTTCCGCGACACGGCGCCGACGAACTACCGCGACTGGAAGCTCTCCGACTACACCTTCTACGACACCCTGGCCCAGCACCTGATCGAGAACGGGGTGCTGTGCGAGCCGGACTCTCGTGAGCCGTGGTTCATCTCGGCCGCCCACGACCAGGCGTGCCTCGAGCGGACGCTGGCCGTCTTCGAGGAAGGCGTGGACGCGACCCTTCGCCAGCTCGGTCACAGCGCGGTCCAGGCCTGATGGCCGGCGCGCCGGCCAAGGCCACGCTGCTTCAGCTCGTCTTCATGATCTACACCGCGATCTGCGGCGGAGCCTATGGCCTCGAGCCGATGGTGTCGGGCTCGGGGCCGGGAGTCGCGCTGATGACGCTGATCCTCCTTCCCATCCTGTGGGCCACCCCGATGGCGCTCGCGTGCGCCGAGTTGTCCTCGACGCACCCCGTCGAAGGCGGCTACTACCGCTGGTCGCGCCAGGCGTTCGGAGACCTGGTCGGGTACCTGACCGGCTTCCTGACCTGGATCGCGCTCTTCGCGACCAACGCGCTGTATGTCGTCCTCTTCGTCGGCTATCTCGAGCGCTGGATCCCGCACATGTCGCCGGGGGCGCGTTTCGTCATCGGCACCGCGCTCATCTGGTCCTGCGTCCTGCTCAACTGGCTCGGCATCCGCCTGGTCGGCACGAGCTCCGTGGTCATGATGGGCTTCGTGCTGGTGCCGTTCGCGCTGCTCACCGCGCTCGGGTTGCTGCAGTGGCGCTTCAATCCCTTCGTGCCCTTCACGGCCCCGGGACAGACGACGTCCCTGGCTTTCGCCAGCGGCCTGCTCGTCGCCTTCTGGCTCTATTCGGGCTACGAGAAGCTCTCCGTGCTGGCCGAGGAGGTCGAGGAGCCGCGGCGGGCGTTTCCGCGCGCCCTTGCGATCGCCGTTCCGCTCTCCGCCGCTAGCTACGTCCTGCCTCCCCTCGTCGGCCTGGCCGCGAACGGCGACTGGTCGGAATGGGGCGACTTCCACTTCACGGCGTCCGCCCACAAGATCGGCGGGGCCTGGCTCTCGGCGCTGATGGCGTTCGGTGGCCTGGTCAGCAATGCGGGGCTGTTGCTCGTGACCATGACGGGGCAGTCGCGCCTGCCCATGGTGCTGGCGCACGACGGCCTCTTCCCCCGGGCCCTCGCTCGCGTCAGCCAGCGCTACGGAACGCCGAGCGTATCGCTCGCGCTCGGGGGCGTCGTGCTCACGCTGCTGGCGCTGTTCCCGTTCGCGAACCTGATCAGCCTGTACGGTACCGTGCAGGCGCTCGCGTATCTGTTGATCTATGCCGCCCTGCTCAAGCTGCGGCGCGCGTCGAGCGCGACGCCGGACGCCTTCCGCGTGCCCCTGGGCTCGTTCGCGTTCGGCGCGCTGATGATCCCGGGGGCCCTGCTGCTCGTCGCGGTCGTCTCACTGGGCCTGTACCGCGAGATCTGGAAGGCCGGGGAGCTCATGGCCGGCCCGGCGCTGCTGCAGGTCGGCGTCCTGCTGCTCGGGCCCGTGACCTACGCAATTTGGAAGAGGAGAAACACCCCATGGCCAATCGCTACGACGCGATCGTGATCGGAGGCGGCCACAACGGCCTCGTGGCGGGAGCCTACCTCGCCCGGGGAGGCGCGAAGACCGTCTTGCTCGAGGCACACACGAAGTGCGGCGGCGCGGCCGCGACCGAGGCTCCCTGGCCCGAGGCGCCGCAGTTCAAGGTCACGAAGTACTCGTATGTGATGAGCCTGATGCCCGACACGATCCTGCGGGACCTGCGGCTCAAGGAGCACGGCTACAAGGTCTACCCCATGGGCCCGTACTACCAGGCCTGGCCCGACGGCCGCTCCCTGAAGCTCTACGCGGACGACGCCAAGGCGAACTACGACAGCGTCGCGCAGTTCTCGAAGAAAGATGCCGACACCATGCCGAAGTGGGACGCATGGCTGCGCGGCATCGCCGACGTGATGGGTCCGCTGCTCATGCACGTGCCGCCCAAGCTGGGCTCGAAGAGCCCCGGGGCCCTGCTCGACTCCCTCCAGACGGCCTGGAAGATGCGCAAGCTCGACGTGCGGGGAGTGGCAGACGTCACGCGCCTGTTCACGATGAGCGCGACCGACCTGCTCGACGACTGGTTCGAGTCGCCGCAAGTCAAGGCGGCGCTCACGATCAACGGCATCATCGGCACCTGGGCGGGCCCGGATTCGCCCGGAACGGCATACGTGCTGCTCCACCACTCGATCGGCAACGTCGGGGACGGCCACCTGGGAAGCTGGGGCTTCCCGGAGGGAGGCATGGGCGCGGTGTCCGCGGCGCTCGAGCGCTCGGCGAAGGCGTTCGGATGCGACGTCCGCACGGGGGCGCCGGTGGACAAGGTGATCGTGAGGAACGGCGAGGCGGTCGGCGTGGCCCTCAAGAACGGCGAGGAGCTCCAGGCGCGCGTGCTGGTCACCACCGTTCATCCGAAGATCGCGTTCCTCAGCCATCTCGACCGCAAGGACCTGCCGGCCGACTTCGTGACCGACATCGAGCGCTGGAAAACGCGCAGCGGCGTCGTCAAGGTCAACCTGGCGCTCAGCGAGCTGCCCGATTTCAAGGCGAACCCGGGCAAGCAGCCCCAGGACCATCACAGCGGCAGCGTGGAGCTGTGTCTTTCCGCCCAGTACGCGGAGCAGGCGTTCCAGGACGCCAAGGCGGGACGCGCCTCAGTGAAACCGTTCGTGGACGGCACGATCCCGAGCTACTGGGACAAGACGCTCGCCCCCGAGGGCTATCACATCTTCTCGATGTTCACGCAGTGGGTGCCGTGCGAGTGGGTGAAGGAGCCGCACCGCGACGAGCTCGAGGCGTACGCGGACCGCATCATCGACGGCTACGACGAGCTGGCCCCGAACTTCCGGAAATCGGTCCTGCACCGCCAGGTGATCGGTCCGTACGACATGCAGCAGGAGATCGGCCTGATCGGCGGGAACATCTTCCACGGCGAGCTCTCGGCCGAGCAGCTGTTCCACATGCGCCCCGCTCCTGGCTACGCCGACTTCCGGACGCCGATCCGCGGCCTCTTCCAGGCCAGCTCGGCGACCCACGGCGGTGGAGGCGTCACCGGCATCCCCGCCTTCCAGGCCGTGCGGCAGTTGAAGAAAGACGGGTACCTGGGCTAGCGCGAGGCATCTCGTGAAGATCCGCGTCCTCGAGAATGCGAAGGAGGTCGCCCGGGGCGCGGCCGACTTCATCGCACAGGAGCTGGACGCTCGGCCCGAGCTGGTATTGGCCTTCCCCACCGGCAAGACGCCGATGCCGACGTTCGACGAGCTGGCCGCCCGCCATGCGCGCGAGGGGTTCAGCCTCGCCCGCGCCACGACCTTTCAGCTGGACGAGCTGCTGTTGCCGCCCGACGACCCGCGGAGCTTTCGCTCGTTCCTGAGAGAACACGCGTGGTCGCGCCTCGGCGCTGCCGAGGAGCGGTGTTTCCTGCCGGACTCGGAGGCGGCGGATGCCGTGGCGGAGTGCCAGCGCTACGAGGACGACCTCGCGCAGAGGGGCGGCCTGGATCTGTGCGTGCTCGGGCTCGGCGTCGACGGACACGTCGCCTACAACCTGCCGCGGCCACCTCGCCTCGACACCCACGTCATCGCGCTGCCGGACGAGGTCGCCGAAGCGAACGGCGTGCCGCCCTCCGAACGGCCGTTGCGCGCGATCACCATGGGCCTCGCCACGCTGGGCCGGGCCCGCAAGGTGCTGCTTCTCGCCACCGGCGCCCTCAAGGCCAAGCCGGTCAAGATGCTCGCGACGGTATTCGACGACCCGGAGTGGCCGTGCACTTTTCTCGCGCGCCACGCGGACCTGACGCTGCTTCTCGATCCTGGGGCAGCGTCCCGCCTCTAACGCCCCGACCTGAGCGGGTCTTCAGACGATGGAGCGGTTCCGGCCAGCCGCCTTGGCCGCGTACAGCCTCTCGTCGGCTGCTGCGAGCAGCTCCTCGGCCGTGGCTCCGTCCTTCGGAAAATGCGACCCGCCCAGCGAGACCGTCACGCTTCCGACCTCCGGAACCACCGACTCGGCCAACTCGAGACGCACTCGTTCGGCGGCGCGCAACGCGCCCTCGCGATCGGTGGCGGGCAGCAGCAGCGCGAACTCCTCGCCTCCGAGCCGTGCGACCAGGTCGGTCTCGCGCCGACCGCGCTGGAGCGCCTCGGCCACGTGTCGGATGGCCATGTCGCCGGCGGGATGGCCGTAGCTGTCGTTGATCCTCTTCAGGTGATCGACGTCGGCCAGGATCAGCGCGAGCGGCCCGCCGTTGCGCCGCGCGCGAGCCAGCTCCAGCCGCATCGCCTCGCCGAACTTGCGCCGATTGGCGAGCTGCGTCAGATCGTCGGTGCCCGCCAGTTGAGCCAACGTCGCGAACAGCCGCGCGTTTCCCACCCCCAGCGCCACCTGCTGGGCCACGTCGCGGAGGAACACGACCAGCCCGGGATCGAACCCGCGAGCCTGGGCGGATCGCCAGACCGCGAGCGCACCGAGCAGCTCGTCCCGGAACACGAGCGGCACCAGAGCCAGCCAGCGCGCGCTGGGGAACGGGAGGAGGCCCGCGGGCAGCGGCCGGCCTTCGCCTCCGAACACCAGCGGACGCCGCTCCTCGCCCAGCGCCAGGATCGGTTCCGCGTCCAGCCTCGGTGTCAGCTCCCAGAAGCTCAGCTCTTCGCCGGTCTCGGCGGAGACGAATGCTGCCGGCAACAGCCTCGGCTCGCGCGGGTGCTTGAGGTAGAAGCCAACGCCCTGCCCGACGTCCGCCGAGAGCACCTCCGGCGCTGCCGCACGCAGCAGCGACTCGGCATCCACTGGAGTCCCTCCCAAGCGAGTCAGGCGGGCGAGCAGCGCGGCGCGCTCGCGGGCTTCGCGTTCACGCCGCAGCACGGCGCCCGCCTCCAGGAACACCGCGGCATGGTCGGCGAACGCCGCTATCAGCTGCCGGTCGCGCGGAATCGGTGGATGATCGGCCTCGAAGGCGACCACCAGGGCGCCCAGCACCCCTTCGCGCGCCACGAGCGGTGCGGCGAGCACCTCCCCGCCGCGCGCAGGAAGCCCGAGCTCCAAGGGCAGCGCGGCCGCGCTGGGCAACGACTCGAGCGGGCCGCCGGCCAGCACGCGCGCCAGCGGGCCCGCCGCGGAGCCGGCCAGCTCGATGCGCGGAACGCCGTCGCGTGAGGCGGCAACCCGCAGCCGGTCCCCCTCACGCACCAGCGCGGAGGCCGCTTCATAGTGCACCACGCGTCCCATCTGCTCGAGCACGACCGCGAGGTCCGCGGTGTCCGTCTGGTGCCCGATCAGCGCGCGGGACATCTCCCAGAGGCTCTCGTTGAGAACCCGACGCTCGCGCTCCTGGGTGTAGAGCCGGACGTTCTGGAGCGTGACCGCGAATGCGCCGGCCAGCGCAGCCAGCGTCCTGGCGTCGTCGTGGGAGAAACCACCCGGCTTGTTGATCGCATAGACCAGGCCGAGAACGCTGCCGTCGCGTTGCACCGGGACGGTAAGCACCGAGTGGAGGCCCTTGTCCGCGACCGAGGGGTCGTAGAGCGGATCGTGCGCCGGGTCGTTGCTGAGGTAGGGTTCGCCCGAGCGCACCACTCGGCACGAGGCCGGCGACGAGGCGAGGCGGAAGCGGTAACGCGGCACCGAGCGCGAAGGCGCCGCGTAGCGCGGCCGCCGCGCGATCATCTCGTCGGACTCGGCATCGTACAACGCCAGATGGCACGTCTCCGCGCCCACGGCCTTGGCAGCGCTGCGAGCCACCGCGTCGTAGCTCTCCCCGACTTCCTCGTGGAGCAGCAGCAGAGTCGGGTCTTCCAGCGCGAGGGTGTTCAGGCGGTCAGCCTCTGTGTTCGGTGTGTCTATCAAACTCAACTGCGACCGGCGCTGTCAAGAGCCATCGGCGGTCGGCGTCTGCGCGCTCACGGGGTCGCGGGGTTCAGTTGGCTGTCTGGACCGCACCTTCATCTGCGTGGGGAACCGACGCGCTGGGCAGTGTCAGGGTGAACGTGGTGCCGGCTCCTGCCTCCGATTGCACATCGATGCGCCCGCCGTGCATCTCGACGAAGGCCTTGGCCACCGCGAGGCCGAGGCCTAGACCCTTGGCGCCGTACTCGAAGCGTCCCGAAGAGTGATGGCGGACGTCGAATCCGGAGAAGAAAGGCTCGAAGAGGAATGGCAGGCTCGCGGGCTCGACCCCGTCCCCGGTGTCGGCGACGCGGATCTCGATCCCGCCCCCGGCCGTTCCACGCGCCGACAACGTTATCCGCCCCCCATCGGGCGTGAACTTGATCGCGTTGAGCAGGAGGTTGTCGATCACGTCGCGCAGCTTGGCTGAGTCCGCGCGAATCGATGGAACGTCGTCGGGCAGCTCGACGACGAGTGACTGGCGCCGCGTCTCCAAGAACGTGTGCGTGTCGTCGGCCACTTCCCGGAACAGATCCGCGACCGCCACAGGCGCGACGGCGAGCGGGCGCGAGAACTTCTCGATCGCGAGCATCGTCGTGAGCTGGTCGACGACGCGCCGCATCCGCTCCGTCGCTCGCGCCAGCGCCTGGAGGGAGCGGCGCGGCACCGGCTCCTCGCCGCGGCCTCGCTCCAGCAGACCGACGTGGCAGAGGAGCAGGGTGAGCGGCGTGCGCAGCTCGTGGCTGGCCACGGCGATGAAGGCCTCGCGCAGCTCGTGGGCCGCGCGGCGTTCCGCCCGGATCGCCGCTTCGCGCAGCTCGCGCTCGATCGCCGGCAGCAGGCGGCTCAGCTTGTCCTTGAGCATGAAGTCGGCGGCGCCGGCCCGGAGGCTCTCGACGGCAACCTCCTCACCGATCGTCCCGGACACGATTATGAAGGGCACGTCGAGCCCCGTCTCTTTCATCAGCGCGAGTGCTTCCGGAGCGCTGAAGCTGGGCATCGCATAGTCGGCGAGCACGATGTCCCAGGACGCGCTCTCGAGCGCGGCCTGCATCGCTTCGCGGGTCTCCACGCGCCGCCAGGCGGGCGCGTAGCCGCCGCGGCTCAGCTCCCGCAAGACGAGCTCGGCATCCAGGACGGAGTCCTCGACGAGCAGCACGCGAAGCGGCCGACCCGTGCCTTCGCCTCTCACGCCGTGCTCCGGGGCAGGGGTCGGTTGAGAACGAGCCAGTAGAGGCCGAGGGCGCGGGCGGCCGTGACGAACTGGTCGTAGTTGACGGGCTTGCGCACGTAGCTGTTGACGAACTGGCGGTAGGCGGCCAGACGGTCCTCCTCCTCGTCGGACGACGTGAGAACGACGACCGGGAGATGCTTGGTGTGGGCGCCGGCTCGGATAGCGGCCAAGACGTCAAGGCCACCCAGGCGTGGCAGGTTGAGGTCCAGGAGCACGACCGCGGGCAGATCATTCTCGTCCCGGCCCGCGTAGCCGTCACGACCCCAGAGATAGTCCAAGGCCTCGACGCCATCGCGAACTCGCACGACGGAATTCGAGATGTGGGCCGCCCTGAAAGCCATCAGCGTGAGCTCCGCATCGTCGTCGTTGTCCTCGACGAGCAGTATGGCCTGTGCCGTGGTCATGACTCTCCCAGCGTGAAGAAGAACGTGGCGCCGCGACCCGGCGCCGCCTGTGCCCAGATGCGACCACCGTGGCGCGTGACGATCCGGTGAACGGTGGCGAGCCCGATCCCGGTGCCCTCGAACTGCGCTTCGGAATGAAGCCGCTGAAACGGCGTGAAGAGCCGCTTCGCGTATTCCATGTCGAAACCCGCTCCGTTGTCGCGAACGAAGAAGACCGTTCCGTCTTCGCGCTCCTCCTTGCCGATCTCGATCCGTGCCACCGACTGCTTCGAAGTGAACTTCCAAGCGTTGCCCAGGAGGTTCTCCAGCAGGATCGCCAGCAGGCGAGGGTCAGCCTGCGCGACGAGGTCGTCCGATACGGTGGACTCAGCGCGACGTTCGGGCTGTCGTCCCGACAGCTCGGCCAAGGTGCTCCGGGCCAGCTCGCTCACCTCTACACGATCTCGCCGCAACGAGCCGCGCGTGATGCGCGAAAGACTCAGCAAGTCGTCGATGAGTTGGCCCATGCGCTGCGTGCCGGAGCGCACGCGTTCGAGATAGTGACGGCCCTGCTCGTCGAGGCTGGCCACGCAGTCGGTCAGCAGCGCCTTGCTGAAGCCGTCGATCGCACGCAGCGGAGCGCGGAGGTCGTGGGACACCGAGTAGCTGAAGGTCTCGAGCTCTCGGTTGGCGCGTTCGAGATCGCTGGCCCACTCGCGGCGAAGCCGCGCGAGGCTCAGGTGCGTTTGCACGCGCGCGAGCAGCTCGCGGGCGGTGAAAGGCTTGATGAGGTAGTCGTCCGCGCCGGCGTCCAGACCTTCGAGCAGCGCCTCCTCGCCCGCGCGAGCGGAGAGCAACACGACGGGGACTTGGCTCGTCCGCGGATGAGCGCGGAGGGCGCGCAGCAGCGCGAAGCCGTCCAGCCCCGGCATCATGACGTCGCTCAGGACCAGATCGGGAGGTTCGCTGCACGCCTTCGCCAGGGCCGCTTGACCGTCCTCTGCGATCTCCACGCGCCACCGAGCCGCGAGGAGACGAGCGAGGTACTCCCGCATGTCGGGGTTGTCGTCGGCCACCAGGACACGAGCTCGCCCGCGGCTCGAGTCCTTCCTTGGGCCGGCCGAGGCGAGGACGTCTTCAATGGGCGCTGCAATGGAGTCCAGCGTCTCCTGGCCGGACCCGATCCACTGCGAAGCTTCCAGCAGATAGGGGGCCACGTTCGTCGGCGGCGCCGCCCCCGCATGCTCGACGACACGATCGGGCGGCAGGTGCGCACGGCCCGTCGGGATGGCCACCTCGAAAACGCTCCCGTGCCCCTCCTCGCTGGAGGCTCGGATCGATCCACCGTGGAGCTTGACGAGCTCCCGCACCAGCGACAGACCGATCCCGGTTCCCTCGAAGCTGCGCCCCTTCGCACCTTCGACTCGATGAAAGCGCTCGAAGATGTGCGGGAGCTCTCGGGTCGGGATCCCCTCGCCGCTGTCGCGCACGGTGAGTTGGACGTGGTCATCATGGGGCCGCAGGCTGACGCAGATCTCGCCGCTGAGCGTGAACTTGAAGGCGTTCGAGAGCAGGTTCAGCACCACCTTCTCCCACTGCGACGGGTCCACGTAGACGGGCTGAGAAAGCGCAGGACAGTCGACGACCAGCTTGAGTCCAGCGCGCTCGATGAGGGATCGAAAGGAGCTCGCCAGGTCCGCCGTGAGTGCGGAGAGGTCGGTGGGCACGAACGACGGCTCCAGGCGACCCGCCTCGATGCGTGCGAAGTCGAGCAGGCTGTTGACCAGTCGGAGCAGTCGAAGCGCGTTTCGATGGACGGATTCGAGGCTGTCCGCCTGAAGCGACTTCGCCGGTTGCGCGAGGGCGTCCTCGACCGGGCCGAGTATGAGCGTCAGCGGCGTGCGGAATTCGTGGGACACGTTGCTGAAGAACGTCGTCTTGGCACGGTCGATCTCGGCTAGCGCCTCGGCGCGCTTCGTCTCCGCCTCGTGCGCGCGGGCATTCGCGATCACGGTTGCAACTTGATCTGCGGTGGCCCGGAAGAAGCGTCGATAGCGATCGTCGAACGCGCGGTGGGGACTAACGCCGGAAACCAGGAAGGCGTCGGGCGTCGGCTGACCCGCGCGGGACAGGGGCAGGATGATCGCGCGCTCGGGGCGTGCGTTCCAGCTGCCCATCGGAAGGGGGCCGAAGCGCGCGGAGAGCTCTTCGACGACGACCTCTCGATGAGTGCGGATGACTTCGGCGAACGGCCAGGAGGGGCTGCGGTCGTGCCCTTCGATCGGCGCGCGGGCCGGCTTGGCTGGACCTTCGTAAGCCTGCAATCCGCTCACGGCGGCCAGAAGCGCGTGGTCGGCCTTCTCGTTCAAGAGGTAGAGAAGAGCGAACGGGAGATCCAGCTCGTTGCCCGACAGAACCTCGGCGACGATGCGGTGGGCCTCCTCCTCCGACCTTGCCTCGGCGGCTCGGGCTGCGAGATCGTGCCGCATCCGGATCTGTCGCTCGCTCTGCACCTTGGCCGTCGTCTCCTGCACGGTGTTGAGGAGGCCGCTGACCCGGCCGTCGTCCCCCGGGACGGGGCTGTACGAAAACGTGAAGTACGTCTCTTCGGCCATCGTCCCGCTGTTGATGAACAACTGAAGATCTTCGGTCCACGTCGCACGGCCCCCATCCTGAACGTTCTTGGCCAGGGGGCCGGCGACGTCCCACACTTCCGCCCAGACCTCGGCGGCGGGAGCGGCGAGCGACGCAGGATGCTTGTCCCTCAGGATGGGACGGTAGGCGTCGTTGTAGAGATGCAGCAGGTCGGGGCCCCACCAGAGCAGCATCGGGAAGCGGCTGCCCAGCACGACACCCAGCATCGTTCTGAGGCTTCTCGGCCAGCGTTCGATTGGACCGAGCCTCGTCTTGGACCAATCCGTCGCGCGCATCAACGAGGCCATCTCCCCGTCTCCGGCGAACAGATCCTTCCAGGCATCGCCGAGCGGGGCGATGGCGGCCGGGGTCGTCGACCCGCGCTTCCGCCGCTCGCCGGCCTGGTGCGTCATACGGTGCACCTCCGCGCGCTGCAACGCGCCGATTCTGCCGCCTGAGCGCGGATCCGGCAACGAGAGGCGCCTCTGGGCGGCGCTGGCGGGGTCAGGAGCGCGCGACCGCCATCGAGGTCTCCGGACGTAGCGCGCCGGTCAGGTAGCCACGGGCGATCCGGGTCACGAAGTGATGCACCGCGTCCTCGCGCGGCGTGAGCGTGCCCGGAACGTAGCCGCGCGACTCGATGCCGCGCTGGACGCTCTCCACGGCGCGCCAGTCCTGCCAGTTGGTCTCGTCCCAGAACTCCTCAGCGTACTTGGAGCTGAAGCCGGGCTTCTCGAACGCCTCCGGCGCGAACAGCCACTGGCACTCGACCTTGGTCCGGTTGGTGGAGAGCGGCTCCATGCGGTGGGCCATGACGTAGTCCGGGTGCAGCGAGATCAGGACGTTCGAGAACAGGTGGTAGTAATGGACCACCCGCAGCGCTTCGGCCGACAGCCCCCGCAACGGCACGCCGTCACTGTGCCCGTCGAAGGACATCGTCACCGCGTGCGGAACGAGGTCCATCGAGCCGCCAACGAAAGCGCCGTTCCGATCGTAGTTGTCGCCGCTGTCGGGAGGGCTGACGCGGCACAGCTGCGGGTGGATCTGCGGGCAGTGATAGCACTCGTGATAATTCTCGCAGATCAGCTTCCAGTTGGTCGCGATCTCGTACTCGTGGCTCGCCCCCAGCTTCAGCCGCTCGGGCTCGTAGGGCGCGACGATCGCCTCCAGCTCGCCCACCCACTCGGCGAAGGGCGGCGCATCGCCGGAAGCGTTCACGAAGATCCAGCCGTGCCACACCTCCACTCGCGCGGGAACCAGGCCTTCGGCAGCTGGATCGAACTCCGGAACGTGATGGCCCTTGACCTCGGCTCGCAATGAGCCGTCGAGCTTGTACGTCCAGCCATGGTAGGGACAGCGCAGCGCCTTGCCGTTCCGGCATTCGCCGGCCTGGAGCAGCTCGTGGGCCCGGTGCCGGCATACGTTGTAGAAGCCGCGGATGCGCTCGTCCTCGCCGCGAACCAGCAGGATCGTGTCGCGGCCCACGCGAACGGCCGTCTGATCGCCGGGCTTGGCCAGGTTGCCGGCCATGCCCGCGCACACCCACGAGCCCTCGAAGAGGTGGAGCCTCTCCCACTCGAGGAGCTCCGCCGACGTGTAGGCTTCCTGGGGCAGCAGCCGGCCCCCTTGCCCCGCGGGCAGGAAGACCTTTTCGAGGGCAGCTCTCGATATGGGAGCGGGGGTCGTCATGTCGTAGCGCATTTCTCAGCCTCCGGACGCAACGCGGATGGCATCCTCCAGGATGTCGAGGCCCTGCTCGAACAGCGAGGCCGGGATGTTCACGGGAGGCTGGATCCGTACGAACCACGAGATGCTGTCGTGGACGAGGTACAGGCCGTTCTCGAGGCAGAGGCGGTTGACCTCGGCCGCGAAAGCGTGGTCCTTCTCCTTCGTGGCACGGTCCTTCACGAACTCGACCGCGAGCCACAGGCCCTTGCCGCGCACGTCTCCGATCGCGGGGTACTTCGCCTTCATCTCGCCCAGGCGTGACAGGGCCTCGGCGCCAAGCCGCGTCGCGTGGTCGAAGAGCGCGTCGCGCTGCAGGATCTCGAGGGTCTTGAGCCCGGCCATGCACGCGGCCGGGTGGCCGGAATAGGTGCTGGCGACGTACGCGTCGGCGCGCTCGGTGATGTCGCCGCGGGCGGCGACGGCCGCGATCGGCATCAACCCGCCCGAGATGCCCTTGCCGATCACGATGAGGTCGGGCTCGACCGGCCAGTGCTCGTAGGCCCACATCTTCCCGCAGCGGCCGAAGCCCGACAGGACCTCGTCGATGCACAGGTACCAGCCGTGCCTGTCGCACAGCTCCCGCAGGCCAGGCAGGAAGTCGTCGGGCGGCACCAGGATCCCGCCCTCGCCGATCACGGGCTCGACCATCACGCCGGCCACCAGCTCCGGCGGCACCTCGTGGGCGAGCAGCACGTCCTCGATGTACTCGATCGTGGCGCGCCCCACGCCGCCGCCGCTGCGCGAGACGAGCGGCGAGCGGTAGAGGTTCGGATAGGGCGCGTACACGTAGCCGCTCACGAACGGCATGACGTCGCCGCGCATCTCGGAGTGCAGCGTGCCGACGGCCTGGCCGGTGTACGAAAGGCCGTGGTACTGGCCATAGAAGGTCAGCACGATCGGACGTCCGGAGGCGCGGCGCATGATGCGCAGCGCAGCTTCGTCGGCCTCCGTCCCCGTGGTCAGGAAGACCACACGTTCGATCCGCGGCGGGCAGACCTCGAGCAGCCGCTCCGCCAGCTCGATCCGCTGCCAGGAGTTCGCGGCGCTCGTCCAGCAGGCGACGCCCTGCTCCCGGAGCGACGCTTCGACGGCCGCGACGACCTCGGGATGGCAGTTGCCGACGTTGTTGGTGCCCCAGCCGGCGCCGAAATCGATGTAGCGGTTGCCGTCGACGTCCTCGATCAGCGAGCCCTGGGCGCGGGCGGCGATGAAGACGCGCTTGTCCCAGTCGCCGTAGGCGCCGTGGGCCAGGACGCGCCGCTCCCGCTCCATGAGCCTGCGGCTCTCGGGACCGGGCGGCTTCACGCGGACGAGCGGGACGCGCTCCGTCGAGATCATCAGTGAAATCTTACGGCGCGTCGGACTGACCTTCGGTCAGTGCGCTATGCTCGCGACCCCGCGATGCAGCGCCCTCCCGTAGAGGAATCCTGCTTCTGGCTCGCCAGCCACAAGGTCGCCGCCGAAGCGCCCCTCGAGGGCCGTACGCGCTGTGACGTGGTCCTCGTCGGCGCGGGGTTCACCGGCCTGTGGACCGCGTCGTTCCTGAAGGAGCTGGATCCATCGCTCGACGTGTGCGTGGTCGAGCAACGCACGGCGGCCTACGGCGCGAGCGGGCG
>Ga0075428_100004455_pt1 | contig 15454 bp, 10 predicted proteins | sample RhiMetdeltSRZDD2_FD_75291 | JGI IMG/M metagenome (GOLD analysis project Ga0075428, IMG submission 75291) | Populus rhizosphere microbial communities from Tennessee, USA - Rhizosphere MetaG P. deltoides SRZDD2 | ecosystem: Host-associated > Plants > Roots > Rhizosphere > Soil | place: USA... | reverse complement strand
AGAAGGCCGGCGACCTCGCCATCGACGGGATAAGTCTGGTCGAGCTTTTGGAAACCGACAGCGTCGGCGCCGCAGCCAAGGAGAACGGAGACATCGAAGCTTTCGCGATTGACAACGACGAAATCGCCGCATTGATCGTTGTTGAAATCGGCCAGAGCGATTTCGCGGGGGCTTCGCCCGACGGGCACTTCGGCAGAGAGGACGAGCCTCCCTCCCGCGTTGCGGTAGGCCTGTACTTTGTCGGCGTCGCGAATGATGGTGACGACATCGTTCCAACCGTCGTGATCAAAATCCGTGAGTTCGGCGTCGCGCGGTTCTCCGTTCACGTGGAAGCGCTCGATGAGAGCCATGTCGAAGGGCGGCTCAGCGGCGAGACCTCGCCGCGTTTCGAACAGTCAAGCCTGTTGCATCACGGCCACCAGGTCCATCTGGCCACTGGCCGCGGGAGCGAAGACTGTCCCGACCTTGAGCGAATCGACGGTGTAGGGCGAGGCGTTGGATACGCCGGCGCCATTGCCGAACCAGGAGAGAGTGTGCGCCACCTGCAAAACACCGTTGGTACCGACTCGCAGCAACCAGATCGCGGCACTTTCTTCATGCGTGACGGCCAGCGTATCCTTCACTTCGCCGGGTCTGCGGAATGATTCCAGGGAGAAGACCGGCTTCAGTTTGCTGTCTTTGAGGTGCGTCAAGCCGACTTCAGGGACGGTGCCCATCTTCACGAAGGCTCCGCCGCCGGTCCCGCGCAAGTGCATTAGCCCGGTGACGACCTGGTTGGTGGCATTGGGATCCTGCGGATTCACCCATTCGTCGGGGCCCGCCACAGCAAGGTCCAGAATACCGTCCCCATCAAAGTCGCCCGCCTCGAGGTTGCGCCCGCGTTTGAAACTCGGCACCAGCGAGGGAGCGGCAAAGCCGCGAGGCGCCGTGGACAGGAGAACGGTGACAACCCCGTCGTACGGCGCGGCCGCAGCGAGGTCTGGACGGCCGTCACCGTTGAAGTCCCCGGCGATGATGGACCGCAGATCGGACGTGCCGCTATTGATTTTTTCCGGGCCGTCAAACGCCCCATTACCCCGTCCCCACCCCACGAAAATCTCGCCATTGAGATGGCAGGTCGCCCAATCCGGTCTGCCATCGAGATCGAAGTCCGCGGCGCAGACCCAACGCGGGCCGTCCAGCCGCTTGCCTGTGGCCGGATCAATTGCTCCGCTGCCAACCGGAATCGATTCGGCGAGGCTTTGCAGGTTCTGGAAGAGCTGAGCACGCGCGAAATGGGCCGAAACCAGCGTGACCGAGATCACGATAAGAACCGCACTTAATCGCAAACAGTTCATCTTCGCGCTTATTGAACGCACCGGCCGTCGAGATCTTACAAGAAACTTCACGATCTGCTGTGGGGAAAACCCGGAAGGCGCGGACGGGCGTCGAGACCAAAGGGTAATCGTCGCAGGACCGATAGCCGTGCGGGTGCACCAAGCAAGATTCGGAGTTTGGCGAATGTTACAAGTAAAATTCTTCTTTTTGGTGAATGCTCGGCTCCAGGAAAGGCGGGGCTTGGCTGGCATCATCGGGTCCACATCCAGGCGGCTAGACAGGTTCTAGTGCGTGCAGGCGCCGCCCGCTTATATCTTCACCTTGAATTGCTCATCCTTTTTCAACGACTGCGTAAAGGCTGCGAGCAGTTGCGGAATGTGCTCCAGGTCCTTCAAGCTCACCAACTCCACGGGCGAATGCATATACCGATTCGGCAGGCTCACCAGCGCCGACGGAATCCCGCCGCGCGTCCAGAAAATCACGTCCGTGTCCGTGCCGCCCGTGGCAGACATCGCTTCGTGTTGCAAATTGATCCTTGCCGTCCTGGCCACCTGCTCCAGCCGCGCGACCACGTCCGGGTGATTAGACGCGCCATGCGTGAGCGTCGGCCCCTGCCCTATTTTGATTTCGCCATGCATTTGCTGGCTCACCGTCGGGTAATCCGTCGCGTGCGTGACGTCCACCACCACCGCGACGTCCGGCTTCAGCGCGTAAGCGATTTGTCGCGCGCCCAGCAAACCAATTTCCTCCATGATATTTGACACCGCGCACACCTCCGCATGGATCGGCTTGCCGCTCTCCTTCAGCAACCGCAACGCCTCCGCCACCGCGAAAGTGCCGATGCGATTGTCGAAGGCGCGCGAGATCGCCAATTCATTCCGCAGCAGCTCGAACTCATCCACCAGCGTGATCGGGTCGCCGATTCTCACCAGCTTCTCCGCCTCCTTCTTGCTCGACACGCCGATATCAATGAAGAGCTCGTGAATCTCCGGCGGCTTTCGGTCCTTCTCTCCCTTCACCAGGTGCCATGCGACGTTGCCGACGACGCCCTTCACCGGTCCGTTCTTGGCGTGAATCGCGACCCGTTGCGCCTTGGTGATCGCCGGGTCAACGCCGCCGAGCTTGCGCACGTAAATAAAACCTTCGGGGTTAATGAAATTCACTGTCATCGCGATTTCATCCGCATGCCCCGCAAGCATCACGCGCGGCGAGCCACCCTTGTTCAGCACCGCGACCGCGTTGCCATAGGCGTCGGTGAACGTCTCATCCGCAAACTCCTTCACATAATCCAGCCAAACCCGCTGCCCCCGCACCTCGTGCCCCGAAGGGCTGGGTGTATTGATCAATTTCTCCAAAAACTTTAACGACTCGTTACGCATCGCGGCGGAGAGTAAGTGACCATGGCCCGAGAATCCAGAATACAGAGGGCGGCCTCGCTTCCGCCCCGTCGCTTCGAATTCGGGTCAATCAATCACCACAACTCGGTAGAAGCGTTGTTGCGGAGGACTGTTGGTGATCGTCGTTGTCGAGGCCGTCGCTGTGACGATGCTGCCGAGCTGAAGCCACGCTGGCGAAGAAAGGTTCGCGGCGTATTCGACCCGATAGCGCGACCGCGGCGCGGAGGTCCAGGCAAGTCGCACAGAGTTCGGCGGCGCCAGCGCAGCGCCAATCTGTGGCGGCGGAATGACGCGCACGCGGAAAGAATTGGAGACGCTCAGCGAAGGCGAACCGTTGTCGGTGACGCGGACGGTAAAGAGGTTTGTCGTGCCGGCATTGGTCGCCGTCAGGGTCCAAAGCAAAACGCCGGTGGAGGGATGAATGCCGGCGCCGGCAGGGGCCGCAGGCAGCGAGAACGTCAATGTGTTCGGTGGAAAATCAGAGTCCGTCGCGCTGTTGGTAATGCGCAAAGCCATGCCCGCGTGGAGCGCCAGGTCAGCGACCTGCGTGAGCGTGGGTGCTGTGTTCGTCGGGATGAAACGGTCCAGATAATTTTCAACAGACCAACCTTCGAGACCGTTTTGCCAGCGCACTTTCCACCACGTGTAACCCTGCCCATCGGCGGTGATATGTTGGGGTCCGCCGGTAATGTAACCGAGCGAACCGAGCGGGCGCGTGCCGATTGACGCACAGTTCACGCCGTTGGTAATCGTGCCGCCGGGACAGGAACGAACGTTGAGCGCAGTGGAACCGCCAACGACGCGGACCGGGTCATCGACGGCCAGCGGCGTGGCTCGGACAAGCCGCAGGTTCGGATAGTAGTGATTCAGAATCCATTCCCAGTCCTGCCGTGGATAGCCGTTCGTTGTCGTGCTGTCCGAGGTGCTGCGATTCGGGAATTTGAGGCCGGTGGCCCAACGGGCCGACCCCCACTGACAGAGGCCGCGTCCGTGTCCGAATTCCGATTCACCGGAGCAAACCGGATCTGCAAGACAACCGCCTGTCGGCGCGGTGAAACCATCGCCGCACGGCATTCCAAGTTGATTGTTTTCGGCAGAATATTCGGTGAGCCCGCGCGGGATCGCGTTGTTCGCATTGATCATCACGCAACCGGAGGTGAAGTCGACCGCGCGATCGGTGCGGGCGTTGGAAAGTGTCGGATTGTAAACCTGGCAGGAAGTCGAAGCGCAGATGTCGTGATCCGTGCCGCGAGGCGAATTCACGTAGCCAACGGCGTAAGTGCGAACGGCCACTGCGCCAGCGTTCAAGGAGTTGCTACCGCCGGTGTAAGCGCCCCAGGATGCGATCCACTCGGCCGGCAGCGAGTGTTTGCAATAGTTATCGATCGTCTCGTAATAGATGCCGTTTGTATGCGAAATACGAATGTTCACGGGCACGCGCGGAATCGAGACGTTGGTAAGGGCGGTAGTGGCCGCCATCGCGTTTTCGCCCGCGACAGGTTCAGCAGAGACACCCGTGCGCGGCGGCTTGTCGTTGAATTGCGCGACGCCTTCGCCGGGGTGAAGTTGTATGCGATAAATCCAGTCGCCGTTTGGGAACAGCTCGATGTCGGTGCGTTCCTGAGATTGGAAGCCCTGCTTTTCGAACACGAGAGTGCCGTGCTCAAAATCGCTCCTGCACGGGAGATAGATTTGGAAATAACCCCGCTCGTCCGTTTCGACCGCCGCACCCTGCCCGGGCGTGACGCGTACCGCTGCAAGTGGCTTGCCTGTTTCGGCGTCGCCGACGTAGCCAAGCACGATGGTCGCGTCAGAGCGATGCAGTTGAGCGATTGTGTCGGGGTGGAGTTCGATGGGCGTTTGCTCTCGCTCGAGTACGATGAAACGCGCGACGCCATCATCGGGGAACTCGGGCAGCGATCGCGTGCGATAGCCGGGAGCGGTGATGGTGATTTGACCGCCGCCGACTTCGACGTGGGATGGTTCCACCACAAAGCGTGTCGCGGCGTCGATGAAGCGCACCGGAGCAGCGTGCCCTCCGAGCAGGGCGCAAAAAAGTACGACGAGGCAACTGCGCACGAGGGTCACGGAGAAAGTGGACGATTCGCTTCGACGCGGAAGAAGCGCGCCGGCGATGCGGCGTCGGTGAAAGACCGCGTCGTCATCGTGCCGGAGTCGGGTCGAATGGCGCCGAGGCCGGAGTCTATCCACGTCGATTCAGGCGTCAGCGTGGTTCGCTCCTGCACTTCATAGAGGCGCGTGGGCCGACTCGTAAAGGTGATCGCGTTGGCTGTGCCACCGGAGTTCGCGACGAAGTTTACGATGCGGAGGTTGCTGTTGGGGTTGGTCGGATCGGTGTCGGCGAGGTATTCCTGAGAGTTGGGAACGCCGTCGTTATCGAAATCGCCGCCGCCGTTCAACGTCGTAAGATTGCCGGCGTATTGGAGTTCCCAGTTGTCCGGAATGCCGTCGCCGTCAGAGTCCGGGCCGGCGGGGATGCTGTCGGTCTGAACGTGGGCAACGGCGTTGCTGAGGCTGATCCAGCCGACGTTCGCACCGTAAACGTAGCCGCTCAGGCGGCCAGTCAGCAGGTCAACCTTGGGGCCTTCGTAGGTCGCGCCAGTGGCATCGCGGTTGGTGAAGTTTAACCAGCCGATGTTCGCGCCGTAAGCGAAGCCGCGCAGATTGCCCGCGCCGTCGTGATTGACGCCAACGTCCGTCGCGAAATTGTTTGCGTAACGAACTCCGTTGGCGGGAGAGCCGTCGCCAAGGTGAATCCAGCCGACGTTCGCGGCATAGATATAGCCGGAGCAAACGAACTCGCCGATGACCGCGCCATTGGCCACGTCGCCGCGCCAATCGACCCAACCGATGTTCGCGCCGTAGGCGAATCGGTTGACGGGATTGATGGTGGTCGCCGCGAAGGCGTTAAAGGTCATCGCAATCGAAAAAGCCGCGCCGGCGGCTTTCGGTAAACGCAGCAAATTTCGCATTTGGCGAGTAACGTTAATAAATCATATTTTTAGATGAATACCAACCCCGAAAGCAGGCCCGCGTGTAAAAAATCGAACGACTTGATGAGGTGTTGTCGTAAGTCGTTGGTACAGCGGGGTCGAAATCGAACGAAATCTGAAATCGTTCGGTTGCGTTCGATTCTGTACAGTGTTTGTAAGTTTGTTGCCGGGCATGACGAGTGGATAGGACGTACCAGTTTGTCCCTCACCCTGCATCCCCTCTCCCCAAGGGAGAGGGGATGCAGGCCGGAAGTAACCGGCGCCACATGGTTGGCCCCCTGCGACACGCGGACGTCGGCGGAGCGACATCCCTACCGATCGTCGATCAGGAAAATGCAGACATTTTAACGTGTTAAATTCGTAAGTGACTCGTACATAGCCATTAAAAAAATAACATTTGCGATTTTGTATGCATTTTGTCTGCATTTTGTATGTACTTTTCGGAATGATTGGAAAGCGCCAAGAGGGGGTGGCCCTGAAGGACACAGCAGGGCGGCGGCTCCTGGTGGAGCCTGGAACCTGGCGGGCATGGTCCTTCATAGGGTTACCCTTTCCTCTGCTGGCCAAGGGCTGTCTGCCGGTGGTCAGTTTCGGCTGATTACCTGATACATGTATAGCATATATGGTGGGAATCGCAAAGCGAAAAGTTCGGATTTTTAACAGGAGAAAACGAGAGAAAATGGCGGCCTTTTTGGTCAGAGACTCGTTACCTCCTCAGCTACAAGTACGGGTTGAATCATCGGCGGCGGGAGGATAAGACTGGAGCATGATTCCACGCATCCTGGCATTCCTGGTTTTGTCGTGTTCGGCATTTGCGGGTGAACCGGAGACGATTGCTTCGCTGCTGGCGCGGAGCATTATCGACTCGAACCTCCCGCTCGCCGAGATCCAGGCTTACACCGAGAGCCGGGTGCCGGTGATGCCGCAAGTGAGCAGCGTCGCTGAATGGGAGAAGATCGCGCGCAAGATGCGGCAGGAGACGCTGGACAAGGTGGTGTTTCGCGGCGAAGCGGCGAACTGGCGCAAGCAAAAGACGCGCGTGGAGTGGTTGGAGACGATCCCGGGCGGCCCCGGGTATCGCATTCGCAAGCTGCGTTACGAGGCAGTGCCAGGGATGTGGATTCCAGCGGTTCTTTACGTGCCAGACGAACTCGTGGGCAAAGTGCCGGTGTCGCTCGCGGTGAATGGGCATGAGGGCGTGGGCAAGTCCGTGGCTTACAAACAACTGCGGTGCATCAACATGGTGAAGCGCGGGATGATCGTGCTGAACCCGGAGTGGATAGGCATGGGGCAGTTGCGCGGGAGCAACTACGGCCATTATCGGATGAACCAGCTCGACCTGTGCGGCACGAGCGGCCTTGCGCCGTTTTACCTGGCGATGTCGCGCGGGCTCGACATTTTGCTGGCGCACAAAAACGCCGATCCGACGCGCGTGACTGTGTCGGGCCTGTCGGGCGGCGGATGGCAGACGATTTTTATCAGTTCGCTCGATGAGCGTGTGACGCTGGCGAATCCGGTCGCGGGCTATTCCAGTTTTCGCACGCGCGCGCGGTATGTTTCGGACCTCGGCGATTCGGAACAAACGCCGAACGACCTCGGAACCGTCACGGATTATGCGCATCTCACCGCGATGCGGGCGCCACGTCCGACGCTGCTGACTTTCAACGCGACTGACAACTGCTGTTTCGCCTCGCCGCATGCAATGCAACCGCTGGTCGATGCAGCGGCGCCGATCTTCAAATTGTACGGACGCGAAAACGCCTTGCGGACGCATGTGAACTACGTGCCTGGGGATCATAATTATGGTCAGGACAATCGCGAGGCGTTCTATCGCATGTTGCGCGACTTTGTCGCGGACCCGGAGGAGGCGTTCTCGGCGCTGGAAATTCCGTCTGAGGCTGAAGTCAAGACTTTCGAAGAGCTCAGTGTTCCGCTGCCTGAGAACAACGGCGATTTCAACAGCCTCGCTCGTGAGCTTGCGCGTGATTTGCCGCGGGACGCGAAAGTGCCGAACGACGGCCGGGCGCTGGAGAAGTGGCGCGAACGGAAACGGGCGCAATTGCGCGAGATCGTTCGGGCAAAACATGCGCGTGCAACGGCGGAGCGCGCGGAACGCACGAAACACGGAGAGGTGGACGTGAGTTTCTGGCGAATCAAAGTGGACGATCAATGGACGGTGCCGGCGGTGGAGTTCGCGCCCGCGAAGCCAGGCGGCACAACCATTGTGGTTGTGGACGCAGGAAGGAAAAAGATCGCCTCCGAAGTCGAAGCATTGCTCAAGGCCAACCAGCGCGTCATTGCCGTCGATCCACTCTATTTCGGCGAATCGCAAATCAGCACTCGCGATTTTCTCTACGCGCTCTTGCTGGCAGCCGTAGGCGACCGTGCGCTGGGTTTGCAAGCGTCGCAGCTCACGGCGATCAGTCGGTGGGCACACGAGCGGCATTCCGCGCCCGTGACCGTGAAATCGGTCGGCCCGCGGTCGAGCCTCTTTGCGCTGGTGGCGGCAGCGCTGGAACCGAAAGCGATTATGGGTATCGAACAGACGGGCGGAATGACCAGCCTGAAAGAAGTAATTGAGAAAAATGGCGCGGTGGACAAAACACCCGAACTGTTTTGTTTCGGGTTGCTTGAATATTTTGATATTCCGCAACTGAAGGCGATGGCGAGCGACGGATCGGGAGCGAAGTGAGGACGCGCCCTCAGGCACAGGCCGGTTGCGCGAGTGCCTGGGCTTGGGCCGCTCGCACCCTGGCGTCCGTCTGGGCGGTGTCATTGACGGCTCCCCTGGAACGTGGTATGGCCGTCGCATATGACTCGCCGCAATTTCCTGAAAACAACTGGTGCTGGAGCCGTTGCTTTGGCAGTCCCGAAACGCAGCCTCTTTGCCGCCGAGGAAGATAAGGCTTTGCGCGTCGCGCTCATCGGCTGCGGTTGGTACGGAAAAACGGATCTGTTTCACCTGATGCAGGTTACGCCGGTGGAAGTCGTCGGCCTGTGCGACGTGGACAGTAAAGCGGCGACCGCCGCAGGTGAACTCGTCGCCACTCGCCAGCCGTCCAAAAAGAAACCGGAGGTGTTTGGCGATTACCGCAAATTGCTGGCCGAAACACGGCCGGAAATCGTGCTCATCGGCACGCCCGATCATTGGCATTGCCTGCCGATGATCGATGCCTGCAAGGCAGGCGCGGATGTTTACGTGCAAAAACCGATTAGCTATGACGTCGTCGAAGGCCAGGCGATGGTCGCCGCGGCGCGCAAATACAAGCGCACTGTCCAGGTCGGTCTGGAACGGCGCAGCACGGCGCATATTCTGGAAGCGCGCGATCGCTACATCAAGAGCGGCCAGCTTGGCAAAATCGCATACGTGGACATTCACAGCTATTACGGCAGCGGCAGGAGCTTCGCCGCGCCGACGCCGCCGCCCTCCACATTGGACTGGGAGATGTATGTCGGCCCAGCTGCCTGGCGCGACTACAATCCGGGCATCCACCCGCGGCGCTGGCGTGACGCGCGCGAATTCAGTAATGGGCAAACCGGCGACCTCTGCGTCCACCTCTTCGACGTCACGCGCACGTTCCTGGATCTGCGCTGGCCGAAGAGCATTTCGTCGACCGGCGGCATTTTGATGCGCGACCGCAGCTCGAACGTAAACGTTCACGACACCCAGACGGCCCTGTTTGACTATGGCGATGTCCAGGTTGTTTGGAACCAGCGCAATTGGGGCCAAAACCCTGAGCCGGATTACCCCTGGGGCGTCACCTATTACGGCGACAAAGGCACATTGAAGCTCAGTGTGTGGTCCTACGATTACATTCCCAAAGGCCAGGGTTCGCCCGTGAAGGTGAAGGCCGTCGAGGAGCGCGAAAAATATCCCGAGGACGTCCAGCACAAGGAGACGGAGCTCTTTGCCGCGCCCGCCAACCGCGCCCAACTCCTGAACTTCGTGCAATGCCGCAAGAACGGGCAGCGGCCCGTCGCCGATATCGAGGAGGGCCACATCTCCACCGCTTGTTGCATCATGGCAAACCTGTCCATGGAGCTTGGCCGAGGCCTGCGTTGGGACGCCGAGGCCGGCAAAGTCATTGGTGACGATGAAGCCAACCGCCGCCTCGCCCGCGGGTATCGCTCACCGTGGACACACCCGACGCCGGAGACAGTTTAGACGTGCGACTATTACGATGCTGGAGGTGTACTTGAACTCCCTGGTCGTTCCCTGAAAGTTCGCGGGTGACCCAACGTCAGACCTTCCCAGGTGTTTTTTGTATATTGGAATTGACGCGGCAAGATGAGACGCTCGCTCGCATGCGGCACCCAAGGGTGACTGGTTCAAACGCGCTACGCGTCACGTGGTGGTTGATACTCGGCGTGTTCACGGGCGCAGTGGTTAACGGTTGCGCGACATCAGGAGAGCGAATCACGAGGGCGCAAGTGGCCAGTATCGAAAAACTCCTGGAAGCCCACACGAATCGCGCGGGTCCGGGTTGTGTCATCGCGATCATAAAAGACGGCGAGATCATTTATGAACGGGGCTACGGGAGCGCAAACCTGCAGTATGGCACGCCGATCACACCCTTGACGGTGTTCAATGTCGCCTCGGTGGCGAAGCAATTCACGGCGATGTCGATCCTGCTGCTGGTGAAGGAAGGCAAACTCTCGCTGGACGATGATGTACGTAAATATATCCCCGAAGTGCCGGATTACGGGAAGGTAATTACGTTAAGGCACCTGATGCATCACACGAGCGGGTTGCGGAATTATGAGGATTTGATCGATATGGCCGCCTGGCGCCCGGAAGACGCGCTCACGCGCGAACACATGCTGCACATGATCGCGCGCCAGAAAGAATTGAACTTCGCGCCCGGCCAGAAATATCTCTACTGCAATACCGGCTACATTCTGTTGGCGGAAATTGTGGCGCGCGTATCCGGGCAATCTTTTCGAGAATTCACCGACCGAAATATTTTCAAACCGCTTGGGATGACGAACACGCATTTTCATGACAGTCATATGTTCATTGTGACAAATGGCGCGGCTTCGTACTACTCCTACGGTAACGGCTCTTACAAAAATGCGTTCAGCAATTCGTCGGTGGTGGGCGGCGGCGGGCTGTACTCGACCGTCCGCGACCTGCTCAAGTGGCTGAGGAACTTCGATCACGCCCGGGTCGGCGGTCAGCAGGTGCTCAAACAGATGCACGAACGAGGCGTGTTGAACAGCGGAAAGACAATCCCTTACGGGGGCGGGTTGTTTATCGATCGCTATAAAGGGGTTGAAATTGTGGGACACGGTGGAGGGACGGGGGGGTGGCGCAGCGACACAATTCGGTTCCCGAGCCAGGGCATCGGGCTCGTGCTTTTAGGCAATGTGGACACCGTGGACAATTACGAGGTGCCGCGACGGATCGCGGAGCTTTTCCTGGAGACGAAGGACGAGCCGAAAACCAATTCGCGAGCGCGTCGTTTGACCCGGCTGGAATCGGCGGCGCTCGAAGCATTCGCCGGGGATTATGAACTCCAGGGCTTAAGTGTCACCGTGAGGGTTAACAACCAAAAGCTGATGGCGCGTGCCGTTGGACAACCCGAGGTCGAACTTGTGGCTGAATCAGAGAATGAATTTTTGATCCAGGAGAATCAGTCGCGGGTTTGGTTTGAGCGTGATGATAACCGGAAGGTGACGCGGTTTATACTTGAACAAGATGGAGAGAGCCAGCCTGCCCCTCGCGTGACGCTCTTGAAGCCGGAGGAACTCACGAAGCAGATTGCGGACTATCCCGGGGAATATTACAGCAATGAATTGGAGACTTCCTACACGATCAAAGTGAGGAACGACCAAATGTTCGTGGCTCACCCGCGTCTCGGCGAGTCATCCGTAACCTCGACGGGAATTGCGGACAAGTTCGTGGGCGAAGGCTGGTTTTCCTTCCGTATTGTGTTCACGCGCGACAATGACCGGGCGGTGAAGGGGTTTCGGTTGAGCGCGGACCGTACGCAAAACGTGCTATTCCAGCGGCGACAGGAAACGACGGCGCGGAATTGAGGACGCAAGGATACCTGCTCTGCCCAAAAAGGAACACTGTCGGTAGATTTCTGCCAGAAGGCGGCACCACAACTCTCTTCGCCCATGCCCGAACCGGAGTCAGTTCCTAGCAACCCACTCGCTTTGGCGCCTGGTCGTTAGGCCGCTCGACACGCATGGAGCCAATCGCCGCCTCGCCCGCGCGTATCGCGCACCGTGGATACACCCGACGCCGGAGACCGTCTAGACGTGTTGCTCAATTTTGATTTTTGATTTGCGATTTGGGAAACGGGAACTGTTGAACAGGAGGCAGCGGAGAGAGCAGAGGGAATGCTGAACCTCGGGCTGGAAGACCGTCGGCGATTGAAAATTGAGAATTTGGAATTGGTTTATGAACCGCATATCTCGATCGCATGACCTTTTCAACAGTAAGAACGATGCGCTCCGAGCGGCCAGCCCTTCCTGGGTTGACCGGCGGGAGCCTGCCCAAGGTAGTTCCCTGCCAACGGAACCTTGCACAAACGCAACGCTGTCGGTCTATTATCCGATAGCATTGAATTGTCTGACTGCTAATTAATGGTTCGGTGGCATGAAAGACACGTTGACAGATTTCCAGCTGGAACTGGAAAAAGGAATCAACGATGTGCTTGAGCACCTGGGCAAGCATGTCGTTGATCGACGAGTTGCTGGAATTGAAGAAACCTACATCACGGGCAGCGTCAGTGATCAGGACATCCTCTTCTGGATTTACCCGGATGGTGCCGCGTTGCAAGTCGGCCGGTGGCACCGGGCGTTTGGGTTCCCGAAGCGCGAATCACTTCTTGATACCGCCAGTGAATTCCTCGACGCATTCCTAAAGTCAGTAGCTGGACCGGACGCGGCAGCGAGGAATTGAGCGTGAGGCGACCGAACAAATCGCTGCAGGGAACCCGGCCATCGCGCTGTGGTTGTACTCGTGGCGTCTCTTGGCCCGGTGTGGCTGAGCTCTGGTCGTTAGAACGCTCGACACGCATGGAGCCAATCGCCATCTCGCCCGCGCGTATCGCTCACCGTGGATACACCCGACGCCGGAGACAGTTTAGACGTGCACTCAATTTTCGATTTGCGATTTGCGATTTGCGATTTGGGAAACGGGAACTGTTGAACAGGAGGCAGCGGAGAGAACAGAGGGAATGCCGAACCTCGGGCTGGAAGACCGTCGGCGATTGAAAATTGAAAATTGAGAATTGGTCATTGCGAAGCGGATGGGGAGCCCTAACGGGTCTTGTCTCGCTGGCCAGTGCGACGGTTCTATGGGCTGGAACCACCGTCGAGTGGAAAGGCGGTGGGGGCGCCTGGGAAAACGCCGCCATGTGGGGCGGCACACTGCCGTCGCGAACGGCAGAAGCCCGGATCAACGGCACGCAGGAGAAGCCCAGCCAGGTGACGGTGGCGCGCGCGGACGTGCTGGTGAGCCATTTGAGCGTCGGAGACGGCGGCAACAGCCGGGCCTCGCTGGTCCTGGACGGGCCGTCGCTGACGGTGAGCGGAGGCATTGATGTGGGAAAGTACGACGGATCGGATGGGCGGTTCGTGGTCGAGTCGGGCCATCTGTTCGCCAACATGATCTTCCTTTCCGGCGGCGGCGGGCCGGGCATGCGGGGGCGCGGCACAATCGAGATTCAGAGCGGTAGCGTGGTCACCAAGGACATCGAGTTGGGCGTGTCCGCCGGGTGCAGTTCCACGCTGCGGATCGTCGGGTCGAAGGCTTCCGGCATCGTTGCGGAGGACGGCGTGCACATCGGCGTTTACAATTATCTGAACCTGGAAAAGGAACCGCCGCCGAGTGCGAGTGAATTGATTTTCGAGCTCGACGGCGAAGGAGTAACGCCGATCTTCACCTGGGGCAAGACCGAAGGGCGGGTCTATTTCCCCGTCCCCGATGACAAAGGCAATGGCGTGGGGACATGCCGGTTGCGGATCAATCTGCTGGCCGCGCCGCCGTCCGGCGACATTCTGTTGGTCGGCTCGGCAAACCGGTGCCGCGGCGCGTTCACCGGCCTGGCCGAAGGCGCGACGGTGCGAGCGGAGTTTGAGGGCAAAGTTTACGAGTGGAAGCTGACTTACCGCGGGGGTCCGAAGCGTTGCGACATCATGTTGACGGATGCGCGCGTTGCCGATGCCGACGGGAAGATGGTTCCGTATGTGACTGGAAAATCTGCGAAGCCGTTCCGGTTCGACCGCGCGATTGTGGAATCCACCTACCGAGAGTTCTATTGGCAGTGGGATGCGCAGGCCACTCCGGTTGGCAGCGGCGCTTTGGCGTTCCCCGGCGCGGAAGGCTATGGGGCTTATGCCAGGGGCGGACGCGGTGGGAAAATTTTTCTCGTAACCAATCTCAGCGACTCCGGACCCGGCAGCCTGAGGGAGGCTGTAGAGGCTAAAGGCCCGCGCACGGTGATCTTCTGCGTGGGCGGGGTGATCGAGACAAAGGGGTTGGTCATCCGCGAACCTTACATCACGGTCGCCGGCCAGACCGCCCCCGGTGACGGCATCTGTATCAAGAAGACCGAGAGCAGCGGCGACGCTCTCGCGCTCTCGGGTACGCATGACGTGATCCTCCGCTTCCTGCGTATCCGAGCGGGAAATAACTCTGGCGAGTTCCGATGCGACAGCTTCCGCGTTTACGACAGCGACAACTTCATCGTGGACCATTGCTCATGCAGTTGGGGCAACCCGGAAACGCTTTCCGCCTCCGGGTCGGTTGACCGATACACGGTGCAGTGGTGCATCGCTTCGGAAGGCAACAATCAACAGAAGCATGCCTTCGCGACCATTGTGGGCGGAGATCGCAGCACGTGGCACCACAACCTCTTCGCCCACATGTTCAGCCGCGTGCCGCGCTGGGGCGACATCACGGTGCAGTGCGACTTCCGAAACAACGTCATCTATGACTGGGGCCATACGTGCGGCTACGGCGACGTGCGCACGCTGAACTACGTCAACAACTATCTCCGCAAAGGCCCCTCCACCACGCAGAAGCCGCCCTATTTCATTATTGATCCGAAGGTAGCCCTGCCGGCCTCATTATATCTTAGCGGCAACATCATGGCTGGCGTGGCCGACGTCTGCCGGGACAATTGGAAAGGGGTGAAGGCCGAGCAATGGCTGCAAAGCTCGACGCCATTCCCCGCCCCGCCGGTGCAGACGCAATCCGCCGCGGAGGCCTTTGAACTGGTCCTCAGGAACGCCGGGGCGACTCGACCGAAACGCGACTCGGTGGACGCGCGAATCGTTTCGAATGTGCGCAACGGCACGGGCAAGATCATCAATGACGAAAAGGAAGTGGGTGGCTGGCCGGCCTATGCCTCCGGTGAACCGCCGGTGGACACCGCAAGGGACGGCATTCCGGACGAATGGAAGAAGGCCCGTGGCCTGTCGCTCACCGATCCGAATGTGGCCAATACGCTCAATGCCGATGGATATACGATGCTGGAGGTGTACTTGAACTCCCTGGTGGTTCCCTGAAGGTTCGCAGCCGGCCCCCGCGTCAGTGGTAAGCGGTCGGGCATTGCGCCAGCGGTACGAGTCAGCGGGCCAGATGCCTGGCGATCTGGAGGAGGTTGGAAGGAGCGACGCCGCGGAATGTAGTCGATTCCTCTCGAAGTCAGAGACTCGCGACCTGGTCTGCCACGAGGTCAAAAACTAGCGGTTGGCGTTTTCGGTGAC
>Ga0075428_100004453_pt1 | contig 15455 bp, 13 predicted proteins | sample RhiMetdeltSRZDD2_FD_75291 | JGI IMG/M metagenome (GOLD analysis project Ga0075428, IMG submission 75291) | Populus rhizosphere microbial communities from Tennessee, USA - Rhizosphere MetaG P. deltoides SRZDD2 | ecosystem: Host-associated > Plants > Roots > Rhizosphere > Soil | place: USA... | reverse complement strand
ACTTCCTTCACCAGGCGCGAGCTGATGTAGAACTCGGACTCCCCGGTCATCATGAAAAAGGTTTCCAATTTTGGTTTGAGGCGGTGATTCATCATGGCCATCTGAAATTCATACTCGAAATCCGACACCGCCCGCAGCCCGCGGATAATCACTCTGGCTTGTTTGCGCTCGGCGTAGTCAACGAGCAAGCCTTCGAACGAATCCGCTTGGACCCTTCGTTTGAACCCTCTGAAAACTTCGCGCACCATCTGGAGACGCTCTTCCAGACTGAAAAGAGAAGAGTCTTTGCCCGGATTGCTCGCGATGGCGATAATGACCCTCTCGAAGACACGAAGTGTACGCTTTACGAGATCTACGTGTCCGTTGGTTATCGGATCGAATGAGCCTGGATAAATCGCCACGTTGTTCTGCGCCATAGTTCGGCATCCTTGTCCTTGTGATTTGCTTTAGGCTTCCTGCTTAAAAAAAGAAAGCAGCGTATTGCCGTAACGCCGCTGGTCATGGAGCGCGAGCGAATCATAGCGTCGTGCGACCTTCTCCCGGATGCTGTGCTCGGCGATCAACACTCCTGATTCTTGCAACAATTTTCCTTGGGCGATGATCTTCAAGGTTCTGTCCATCCATTGCCTGTCATACGGCGGATCGAGAAAGATCAGATCAAATGTTTCGCCGTGCCGCGCTAAGAGCCGTAGCGCTCGAGCGACCGGCATGATCCATACCTTGGTCCGGTCGGTAAGATGAAGTCGACGAAGGTTTTCTCGGATCGCCTTGCCGGATTCTACCGATGAGTCCACCAAGATCGCTGCCGCTGCGCCACGACTCAAAGCCTCGATGGTCACATTTCCAGTTCCGGCAAAAAGATCCAAAACTCTAGTGCCGGAAAGATCATGGGGGAGAATGTTAAAGAGCGCCTCTTTGACTCTCGCGGCGGTGGGACGCAAAGTCTGCCCCTTGGGCACCTTGAGACGCCGGCCGCGTGCATTTCCGCCAATGACTCGCATTTATCCCTTAAATCAATGCTCTCCGAGTTCAATCTATCTCCCGGCAAGAAATAGTAGTTTCGTTAGCAAGATATGGCGGGAGTGTCAAAGGCTGACGCAAAAAAGGACTTGGCCGGAAAAAAAGCCAATCAATGAAAGTGCTAAGGGTTTTAGAATTACGCGGAAAACGAAGTGCCACAACCGCAAGTTCCGCTCGCGTTGGGATTGCTGAATTTAAAGCCTCCGCCGTAAAGGCTCGTTACATAGTCGATGGTGGTACCTTTGAGATGCGGTACGCTCTTGGCGTCTACGTAGACCTTGAGGTTGCCTAGTTCCAATACCAGGTCGCCGGGCTCTTCTTCCTTTGCAAAATCCAATTTATAGGAGAAGCCTGAACAACCCCCGTCCGCCACCGACACCCGTAGTCCAAGGTCTTGATGGCTGTTGCGGGCCAAGAGGGCTTTGACTTGTTGAATGGCCTTCTCGGTCAAAGTCAAGTTGAGAGATTCATTTTGGAGAGCTTCGTGGTTGAGTTCGCTAGCCATGCTTTTTTCCTCGTACTAAGAAGGGTAATGCTCGCTTTCAGCTAAGTCAAGGGAAGGTTCAAGCGACGGGAGCGTCACTTCTCAAACAGGGCTCGGATGAATTGAGAGGCGTCGAACGGTTGAAGGTCTTCGACGTCTTCTCCGACGCCGACGTATCTGACGGGGACCCCCAGTTCTTCTTGAATGCTGACGATCACGCCACCCTTGGCGGTGCCGTCGAGTTTGGTCAATACGATACCGCTAATATCCGTTGCTTCTCTGAAAACGCGCGCTTGCTGAAGACCGTTCTGTCCCGTCGTAGCATCGAGCACCAGAAGGGTCTCATGGGGGGCATCCGGTTGTTCTCGGGAAATAACCCGGCGGATCTTTTTCAGTTCTTCGATTAAATGGACTTTGGTATGAAGTCGTCCCGCGGTATCGATGAGCAGAACATCGATACCACGACTCTTGGCCGCTTGGATGCCATCATAAACTACTGCGGAAGGATCGGCGCCGGCCCGATGTTTGACCAGGTCGACGCCGACTCGTTTTGCCCACGCCTCGAGTTGCTCAATGGCGGCCGCACGAAAGGTATCCGCGGCCACCAGGAGGACTTTCTTCCCGGCTGCTCGGTATTGGGCAGCAAGCTTGGCGATCGTCGTCGTTTTCCCGACGCCGTTCACGCCCAGGAAAACGATCACCCAGGGGCGGACCGATAACGGAAGTGTTTTCGGAGGCGTTGTCGATGGCTGAAGCAACTCAACCATCGCTTGCTGTAAACGTGAAGACATTTCTTGCGCGAGATCTTCGGCACCACCGGGCGATTGTCGCCGCAGGAGATCCATCAATTTTTGGGTTGCCTTGGGGCCCAAATCTGCCGCGATCAGGTTCTCTTCCATGGCGTCCAGCGATTCCTCATCCCATTGCCGGTTTTGGAAAATGGCGCCAATTTTTTGCGCCCAATTCTCCCGGCTCTTGGTGAGACCGCTTTTCAGCCGTTGAAAAAACGAACTGCCTTCCATTTAACTATTGTCGCAAATTATTAGGTGGTGAGCGATGGGGGGACTGTGAGTTAGCGGAACGAGCTAAGTCATTCGGACGGACACAACTTTAGAGACTCCGGGCTCCGCCATGGTGATACCATAGAGGACTTCAGCGGCCTGCATGGTTTTTTTGTTGTGGGTGACTAGCACGAACTGAGAAATCTGGCTCATTTCCTTGATCATGTCATTGAACCGATCGATATTGGCATCGTCCAGCGGAGCGTCGACCTCGTCCAGGAAACAGAAGGGGCTCGGCTTGGTTAAAAAAATTGCAAACAGCAGGCTTACCGCCGTTAGTGCCTTCTCACCGCCTGAGAGGAGCGTGATAAATTGCAGTTTCTTGCCAGGGGGCTGGACGACGATGTCCACTCCCGTTTCCAAATAGTCATTTTCATCCGTAAGAACCAGCTTGGCCTTGCCGCCTCTGAAGAGCCGAGGGAATATCGACTGGAATTTTTCGTTGATCTCCTCGAAGCTTTCTTTGAACCGGAGCCGGCAGATGCGGTTCAATTTGATGATCGTGCGCTGCAGATCAGCGATGGATTTCTCAAGATCCTCTTTCTGCTGGTTCATAAATTGGAAGCGGGTGTTGAGCTCTTCGTACTCACCAATGGCGGCAAGGTTGACTTCGCCCATCCGCTCGAGCCGACCCCGCAGGTCGTCGAGTTCCGTCAACAGATCTTCCGTCGAGGCCATGGGTTCTGCGCCTTCGAACCTGAGATTCTCCAGGTCGGCATCGTATCGCTCGCGGATGTTGGCGGCGAGATGCTGGCAGCGAAGTTTCTTTTCTGCCAACAACACCTGGAGCCGATTCTTTTCTTCCTGGCAGGCTTCGCCCAGGGGCCGCAGCTCTTTTATGGACTCTTCGATTTCTAGCAGTTTCCTGGAAATCTCTTTATGGTTGTGGCGTTCTGCTTGCAATCGCTCTTCCAACTCTTGCAAATTACGTTTGCCCGATTCGACACCCTTTTCTGACTGCGTCAGAGCGAGGTCAATCTGGCTCCGTCGCCGCGTGATATCGGCGCTCTGATCCTGGCGAAAGCTGATCTGCTCGAAAGTTTCTTGCCGCAGATTGCAGCGGTTCTCGAGATTATGATGGGTGTTCTCCTTTTTTTCTCCCAGTGCCGCGTTGCGGATGCGCGACTGAGTGACGGCAGCCTCCACAGCTTCCACAGACTTCTGCAGCTCCAGAAACGCTGCTTGTTTTTGCGCCAGGATATTTTCTTTTTCGGTTTTGTCTTGGCTGCGTATTTCAATTGCAGTTCGAACCTGGTCGGCTTCTCGTGTGACCCGTTCCAGCGCGCTGACGAGATCATTCTGCTCCTGCAGTAGAGCTTGAACCGTTTGCGACAGCCGTTCAAAGTCTCTGTTGGCGGCGAGATGCTCGTGTTCGAGTCTTACCCGATCGAGCTCTAACCTATGAATTTCCGCCGTCAGCGAAGACCTTTTTGTTGCGGCCCGCTCCAACTCGCCCTTTAGTTTTTCGACTTCCCGGTCTTCGAGTTGAAGCTTTGCATCGAGCTCCGTGAGCAGGGTTTTCAGTTCTCTAATGTGCCGTCGCTGCGTGATAAAATTTCCCTCGAGCGCGTCGTCGCTGCCTCCGGTCACGGTCCCCATGGGATCGATGACTTCACCGTCGGGAGTCACCAGCGTGCTGTAGAAGCCATTGCGATTCCATAGTGACAATCCGGCCCTCAGGTCCTGGACGACGACAACGTCGGACAGGAGATATTCTGCAACTTCGCCATAGCCCTCTTTCACCGATATCACTTCGAGAAGAGGGGCGATGACCTCGGCTTCCCCTAGCGGCAATGGACGATGTTGTTTTCTGGATAACTGGATGGGAATGAAGCTACCTCGACCCGAAGCCTCGCGCTTCAGATACTCGATGGCTTCCACACCTTCTTCTTGGCCCTTGACGATCACGTATTGCAAGCGGTCACCCAAGACCGCCGTTAGCGCCTTTTCGTAGGGTTCCGGAGCTTCGATGACCTCCGCGACCAGACCATAGATGCCATTGGGGCCGGTGTCGCGCTGTCGCTTCAGCATGATGGCCCGGACGCCTTCCTGATAGCCCTCGTAATTCTTCTGCAAATCTTCCAGGGACACCAGTCTCGAGCGGTTTTCGTGAATTTGCTCTTTGAGTGACTCGGCCCTCTTTTCCTGGTCCTCTTTCGCCCCGAGAAGCGTTTGAATCAAGGCGTTGACCTCCGCCGCTTCGACGCCTCTCTCATGCGCCTGGGCGAGGCCATTCTCCTGCGCCGTCTTCGTGTCCGTGAGTTTTTGCTCGCACAGCGCCAGCGAGTTCGACGCGGCCGCGTGCTCTTCGCGGCTCCGCGCCAGTTCTTTGCTGATTTCCTGACAACGATTGGATTTGGCCAGCGCATCGTTTCGCAAATAGGCGATTTGATTGGCCGCTTCGATGAGCACTTCTTTTTCTCGATCGAGGTTGCGCTGGAGCGACTTGACCTCAGCCTGAAGATTATTGAGATTTTCTTCTTTCTCCTGCAGGAAGCTCTCTTCGAAGAGCGATAGTTGCACAAAGCTCTCTTTCGCCTTCTCGAGCTCATCGATCTCCCGCCCAAGCGCTTTGATCTTTTCCTCGAGTTGCAAGAGCGCCGCGCGGGTCTCCATCTCTGCCTGGGTGAGGTGCGCGAGGTCCTTCCTGTAGAAGTCGATCCTTTGCTCTTCGGCTTGGATCTGAATCTTAACTTGGTACACGGTTTCCTGTTGAACGCTGATCTCTTGCTCCGCTTCCATAAGCGACAGCCGCACCGTTTCGCTTTCGGCTTCTTTAGAACGGAGAGCGGTGACATGTTCGGTGAAGCGATTCTCCGCATCCGTCAGTTGATACTCATGGGCGGAAATCTCCTCGTTCAGGGCGCGCTGCTGGGTCGCCGCATAGAGCAGATCTTTTTCCTTCAACTGCGCCTTGAGCGCGCGATAGCGTTCGGCCTTCTTAGCCTGCAACTCCATGGTGCGGATCTGGCGCTCGATCTCACGGACGATATCCGTAACGCGCAGGAGGTTCTGCTGAGTCCGCTCCAGTTTCCGCTCGGCGACAAGCTTCCGGCTCTTGTACTTGCTCGTCCCGGCCGCTTCTTCGATTAGAGCCCGCCGGTCTTCGGGCTTGGAATTGACCAGTTCATCAACTCGTCCTTGCTCGACGATGGAATAGGCCTTACTCCCCACGCCGGTCCCCAAGAAAAGCTCGATTACGTCTTTCAACCGACAGGGGATCTTATTGATGGCGTATTCCGACTCGCCCGAACGGAAGAGCCTGCGAGTGACCATGATTTCACTGAAGCTATTGTATTCCACCGGACCGCGTCCGTCTTCATTTTCGAAGATCAAGGACACTTCGGCCATGCCGGTGGGAGGTAGGCTCTCACTGCCGTTGAATACTACGTCCTCCATCTGATGTCCCCGGAGATGGCGGGCGCTCTGTTCACCCATGGCCCAGCGGAGGGCGTCGACGATGTTGGATTTTCCACAGCCATTGGGACCGACAACCGCCGTAATTCCCGGATTAAGCTCAATGACGGTTTTCTCCACAAAGGACTTAAATCCAACCATTTCAAGGCTTTTTAAGCGCATAAAACGCAATTCTTTTTGCGGCAGTTCTGTGCGGGAAAATCTCAGGCGCAAGCTTTGCCCGCAATATTTCACAAGCGGGCGGGGGGTGTCAAGCAGAAATTTACAATATGAGGGGGAATTTCTGAATTCGTACCACAACATGTGGAACGATTTACAGAGTAAACTACTTTTCTAAAAGCTCTGTATTCCAGTACGAGACATCCACTGTGTTGAGGAAAGGCATCCATTCCTTGTATCTCGACAAACTAAAGGTCTCCTGCATAAATGGCGTCCATTTCGGCTTGAATGGTTTTCGGGCGAGTGTCATTCCTGCCTGTTGCGGGGTGCGCCCGCCCTTCCTACGGTTACATTCCTGGCAAGAGCAGACTACATTTTCCCAAACTGAACTCCCTCCCTGGGAACGGGGAATCACGTGGTCGAGGTTTAATTCCTGCCGGGGCAACCGCTGGCAGCAATATTGGCAGATACATTTGTCTCTGGCGTAGATGTTATAGCGACTAAAACGAACGTGTCGCTTCGGCACTCGGTCATAACCAACCAATAAGATGACCCGGGGGACGCGGATCACCCGATTCACCAGCCCGATGGACTCATCGCGGGCTGAGACCGAAAGATCACTCCAGCTATCAAAATCGAAGGTTTGATACTGCTCATTCACAGCCCTCGCAATGCCCTGATAAAGCAAAATAAAGGCGCGGCGGACCGACGTCACATGGATCGGAAGATAAGAACGGTTAAGGATTAGGACCTTGGTATTCAGGATCGAATACGCCGGCGCTGACGCAGGATAGCTCATTGAATGGTTGGGGGTGATTTTTGGAGAAGCTCTCACCGTTTCGTGGTCGTTAAACAAAAATATAGGGGCCAGGGTGGAATGTCAACCCAACGAGGAGATCACAACCCTGGTTGAAGTCAGGAATAATTTACTCTATAAGGTTAAGGAGCTGCCAATGGACGTCTGTGGATCTCCGATGTTGGCCGGTGATCCTTCTTGCGCTACCCCCTGCCTCGCTTACAAATATTCCGTATGAAACAAGAAATTTTTATCAATTCTAGTCCCCAGGAAAGCCGCATTGCCATCATTGAGGATGGTCTTCTCGCCGAATTCCTCATTGAGCGCAAGGAAGAAATGGGCATCGCGGGAAACATCTACAAGGGCAAAGTCTCCAGGGTGCTACCTGGTATGCAGGCCGCCTTTGTCGATATCGGTATGGAAAAAGCCGCGTTTTTGCATGCCTCAGACTTTTCCAGTGTCCCGGAAGATGTGCAGCTTATCGCTTCTCCAGGTGAGGACGTGGAAGTTGAAGCGCCCCCGAAGCGGGTTTCCCACCACCGTTTACCTTTGGAAAAGCAGCTATCCCGAGATGAAGCGATCCTAGTGCAGGTGGCCAAAGATCCGCTGGGTACGAAAGGGGCTCGGGTTACTTCCCATATCTCCTTGCCTGGCCGCTACATGGTTTTCATGCCCGGGACGAAACATATTGGCATCTCGCGGCGAATCGAAAGCGAAGAGGAACGCAAGCGCTTGAAGGAGATTGCCGAGTCGGTGCTAACCGAGCATGGCGGTTTCATCTTACGAACGGCTTCGGAGGGACGAAGCAAACGAGAGATTCAAAGAGATCTTCGCTTTCTCACCATACTTTGGCGACGGCTGCAGAAGAAAGCGGAGAAAGCACCCGCCCCGTCATTGATCCATCAGGATCTGGACCTCATCGCCAGAACGATTCGTGATTTTTTCACGGCGGACACCGAACAGGTGGTCATCGATTCGGCCAAAGATCACCGCCGTATCATGGATTTCGTCCGTCAGTTCATGCCGCGGCTGAAAACCAAAATTGTTTTGTACTCGGGGGCAGAGCCGCTGTTTGACCGTCACGGTATCGAGGAGAAAATCGCAAAGGCGTTGGATCGACGCGTCTGGCTCCGTTCGGGGGGTTATATCATCATCGAGCGCACGGAGGCTCTGACGGCCATTGACGTTAACACCGGACGGTTTGTCGGCAAACGGAACCAAGAGGAGACCATCGTCAGGACCAATTTGGAAGCGGCCCATGAGGTGGTGCGCCAGCTCCGTCTTAGAAACGTGGGCGGCATCATTATCATCGACTTTATCGATATGGAGAAAGAATCCAATCGTAAGAAAGTCTACGATGCCCTAAGGGACGCGCTCAAAAAGGACAAAGCCCGCACCAACATACTGAAGATATCCGAACTGGGCCTAGTCGAAATGACGCGCCAGCGGACGCGGGAGAGTCTGGAGAATCAGCTTCTAAGTCCGTGCCCGCATTGCGACGGTCGAGGCCGGATCAAATCTTCGGTGACAGTCGCTTATGACCTCTTACGCGCGATCAAGAAACAACAGACGAATCTGGAGAACGGCAAGAATATCCTCGTGCGCCTACACCCGGATGTCGCCAATTTTCTCTACGACGAGAAGAACAACAGCCTGGAAAATCTGGAACGGGAAATCAATCGTCGAATTATCATCAAAGTCAGCCAAGAGCTGCGCCATGATCAGTACGAAATCGCGGAATCTTAGGGAGCACCCGATAACCCGGGGACATTCTGGCGTGGCCTGGACAGAATATTTTCAGCAGACGAAATCTACGCTTCGCCGCTTGCCTATTTCGCTGCTCTCACCGTGATCTGCGTCGCAGTCAGCGCGCCGTCGTCGGCGCGGTTGGCCGTGATGGATAATTCGGCGCCGGATTTCAACCATGTCGAGTCGCCGATCACCCGCTTGACCACCAGCGCATCCGCCGGCACCAGGACTTTAATTTCGCCGCCTTTGTATTTCAGCAGCAACTCGCGCCCCTGCACGTTTTGAACCGTAACGTCCTCTACGGTCTCGACGTTGGCGTTGGTCATGGTGAGGCCGCTTCCCAGCGCCGAGCTGAGCGGCCCGTGCCCCTCGCCCGTACCCCGCTGGTCTTCACCAAAAACATGCAAGCGCGAAGCACGGAAAGTTCCGTCCGGCTGTTTTGCCGCGGTAGCGCCGACATACATGCCGGGCGTGATATCGGAAAACTTAATGGGAAGCTCGTCGCGGATTACCGTTTTGTCGTTGAGCTTCACTGCCGCGGGCCCACTGGTAGTTTCCACCACGAGCTCCTGCCCCTTCAGCGACGTCACTTTGCCGTTCAAGCTCACCCTACTCTGCGCCAGCAGCGCGCCGCTCGTCAGAAAAAGCACGATCCCCATCGTGGCCGCGGTCCAGCGATTCGAAAGTCTAATCTTAACGATAAAATGACTCCGCATAATCGCCTCCTTTGATTGCTTAACGTAAATTGCGGAAGCTCTGCGATAGTCTTATTGCACAGAGACTTGGCTCCGCCGGCCAAACCACCAAAACACGAGGATCAAGGGTGTTAGCACCAGGGTCATCAGCAGAGTGACTGCCGACGCCTTGTTGATGCCGCCGGCGTACCAGTAACTCCAGATGACGGCGGGCAAGGTGATGTTGTCTTGGACGGTGAGAAAAACGGAGACCGTTAACTCTCGATAGACCAGCAGCGCTGTCCAGATCCAGACCGACATTACGGCGGGCCTGACGAGTGGCAACAAGATTCGCCACGCGGTACGAAAATTCGATAGCCCGGCAACAAAGGCAGCCTCCTCAAGCTCTTTGTGGACTTGGAGCAGGGAGCCGTTCATGGCCCTCGTAGCGAAGGCTAAACGGGCCACCACGTAAACCAACGCAATCAGCCAGACCGAGCCGTAGAGGGGCACGACATCGCCCAACACGAAAAGGGCGAGCAGCAGGGCACCGATGGCTAGAATCACCTCGGGAAGCGCATGGGGCAGGAAGGCACCGAACTCGAGGATGTAACGGGCTCGTTGACGCGAACGCACCACCAACCACGAGATGCAGAAGGCGAAGACCACCACTAGGAGCGGCACGACCATTACCAGTGTTATCGTGTTTTTCATCCCCCGCAGCACTAGCTCCCAGTCCATCTGGAGGAAGTGAACCAGTGAGAGGCGCCCCATCATTTCCCATGAGGGAGGCGCAAAGTACGGAGTCAACGCCGCATAGGCGATCATGAGGAGCGGCAAAAGTTTGGACATAAAGGCGTAAAGAGCGATGAAGGCCCAACCGGCAACACTCCAGCCGCCGAGATCGAGCAGCGCGGGACGATACCCTTTGCCGGTAACCACCTCGAAGCGATGGCCTTGCCTTAGCACTTGCCCATACCAGAGGGTGAGCAGTCCAGCGATAACAATCATGAATACACCCACGGCACCGGTGATGCCGTATTCGGGTAAGCCGCTCCCCTGCGGATGTACTTTCAAATAGATGAAGGTGCTGAGCATGTAGACCCGGTTGCCCAGGCCGAGAATAGCCGGGATGTCGAAGGTGGCCAATCCGATAGTCACAATGTAAATCACCGCCGCGAGAATGCCAGGCATGGCGAGGGGAAGGGTGATGCGGCGAAAGATTCCGCCGAAGCCCATGCCATGAACCTTGGCTGCTTCTTCGAGGGAGGGGTTCATAGCGCGGAACATCTGGGCCGTCAGGATGAACGCCAGCGAGGCGAGGCTAAGGCCCTGAACGAAACCCATGCCGATGGGAGTCGCGATGTTGATGGGTCCGCTTTCAAGCGCGAAGAGATCGACGAGCCACCGGTTTAAGATACCGATTCTCGGATGGGCGATCAGCGTCCAGCCCATGGCAGTGTAAATTCCCGGTATCAGCAAACCTAAGGTCATGATGGTGTAAACCAACGTCTTTCCGGAAAGCGTCGTCCGCTCCACCAGCCACGCAATCGGCAGGCCGATAACAAGCGCAACCAGAGTGCTCGACACGGCAAAGACGAGGGTGTTCTTGATTACTTGGAGCACGAAGGGATCGGTTAAAAGCTCCCGGTAATTTCCCAAGGTGTAGATCGCCGATGCGGTGCCGAAGATCCCCTTTTGAAAGCTCACCCAGAACATGACCGTGACGAAAGCCACGATCAAAGTCATCGGCGCCAATGATATGGAGAGCACCAAAGGTGAGATTTGAATTCTCCCACCTAGGCGGACGGGCAGTCGGAGAACGGCTTGCATGACTATTCCTTTCTCGCCTGGACCTTCCGTTTACTTGGCGCCGCCTTCGCGGAGAATTTTCTCCAGCTCCTTTTGCGTCTGCTGATAGTCCTTAAGAGAGGCCAGCCACTGCGGTGTGTTCAAGGCGACCTTTCCCCCGGACTTCCTTACTTTCTCCACATCTTTCTTCATGTTCGATTCAGGATAGATGTGCAGGTCCAGCCCGTCGTGTTTCCACAGCACGGCCTGGCCCTCCGGCGTGTGCAAATAGGCCGTGAGTAGCGCGCCGGCATTGGGCGATTGTGAGTTTTTCGGTATGCCGCCGTACCTCATGTGCAGCACTGTACCCTCTTCCACTACTGTGTGGTCGATGGGCGCGCCGGTCTTTCGCAGCACGATGGCATCGCTCCCACCGCAAGTCAGCACCATCATCAAGAACTCTCCGCTGGTGAAGCGCTCTGACTCGCCGCAGCGCACCAACCCGCCGATCTGCTGGGAGAGCTTCTTGGTAAACCCCATAATATATTCGCGCCCGAGCATTCCTGGCATGGCCAACTCCCGCATGCCTGCCGCATAGGGCGTGGAGGCGATCTTACCCTTCCATTTAGGTTTCAAGACATCTTCCAGGCGCCGCGGGATGTCTTCGCCCTTGACGAGGTCCGTATTGTACAGAATGCCCACCACCGCCGTAGCGAACGCGATGGCGACCCCCCGGGGCGCTATGGGATCGAAGCCCGGCTCAGAGGGAAGCGGTCTTGGCAGGATGCTGGGCCAATCCATGGGCTTCAAAACGTCGGCTTGCATGGCATCAAGTATGGCTTGGGAATTGCCAAGGTAGACGTCGGTGCTGGCGGGCTGTCCGGCTGCTGCCTCCTGAGCGATCCTGAGCATTAGCCGTTGCATGTCCGGGCCGGGGGTAAACTGCCCCTTGAGGTTGAGTCCGTACTTCTTATTCATTCCCGCCATGATCTCCGCGAAGCCGACGCTGCCGCCGAACGCACCCGGTCCCCACTGTCCTTTGAGCGTGCCTTCTTTTTTGGCTCCCTCGATGAGCTGTGCCAAGGTTGGGGCAGCGGCGTTAAGGCGCTCCACGGCGACAGCGCTCAGCTGTGTCGAGACAATTGCGATCATGCAAAGACGGATTCTAAAACGGCGCATCATAGCGAGACCCTCCTATTATTAAAGGTTCCCTCATTAGACTGGACGCGAGGTTTGTTCCAGAACCGTGAGACCGGTCTTTTGTCCAGCCGGGAAAACCATGACGTCCTCCGGGTGGACATAGAGGTAAAGCTTCCCGTCTTTTTGTGCCGGAATGCTGCGCCCTTTTCCTATCAGCAATTGATCGCGGACTTCTACGCAATAGATGAACTGGTCTCCGAGAAAAGTGCTGGTCCGGAGAGCAGCTTGCAAGACATTGGCATCCGTTGCGCAGCGATCCTCAACGATGGTTAGAGCCTCCGGACGAAAACCGACGAGGACATCTTCCCCCGGCCGCGCAGATTCTCTGATGCCCAGCCGGCCAATTGGCGTATCTGCCAGAGACGATTCAACGATCTTTCCTTTGAGCCAATTGACCGATCCAAAGAACTCCGCTACTTCAGCTCGCGTCGGGCGATGGTACAGTTCCATAGGACGGCCGACCTGCAGCAGCTCGCCTGACTGCATGAGCGCAATCTTGTCCGACATGGCCATCGCTTCGATCTGATCATGGGTGACGTAGAGCACGGTCGCCCCGAGCTGCTTTGCCAGTTCGCGGATTTTGCCCCGGACCTCTTCTCGTAGACGAGCATCGAGATTGCTTAGGGGCTCGTCCATCAACAGGATGCGCGGGTTCACAGCGATGGCACGGGCGAGAGCGACGCGCTGCTGTTGCCCGCCGCTGAGCAAGGTTGCGGACCGGTCAGCCAGTTCCTCCAATTGGACGAGTCGCAAAGCTTCCCGGACGCGTTTCGCAACGTCTTTCCGCGCTATTCTCTGTGCGCCTTCGGCCAGGGGTAGAGCTACGTTATCGAAAACCGTCAAATGGGGCCATACAGCATACGATTGGAAGACCATGCCTAGTGTGCGCTGTTGAGGCGGCACCCAGGTGGGGGGATTGTCGGACGATACAACTCGGCCGGCGATTCGAATTTCTCCGCCGTCGGGAGTTTCCAGACCGGCGATGCAGCGAAGCAGAGTGGTTTTTCCGGAGCCACTGGCGCCGACGATGACGAATAGCTCGCCTTCGGCGATTTCCAGGTCGAGGGCTTTGACCGCGGCAACCGCGCCGTCGCTAACGATGAAACGTTTGTGCAAACGGCGGATCGAAATCATCGCGTTTATGGATCCATCGGGCGCGGCGCTATGCCTTCTCCTCTCCCTTAATTGGGAGAAGACTAAGGTGAGGTTGAGTAACCGTTCATTTTAATCTTCACTCGCAAGGGCAAGGAACCGAACCATCAATTTAGCGAAATCGCGATCAATGACCTATCTGCATTGGAAATGGTACTTGTAAGACCGATCTTAGTTGTATTCCGTGCCGGGCAGGGGATTCTCGACCGCCTCTTCGAGAGTGGTCGCCCGTTTCCATTCATTAGCGGGGCGGCTTTTGCCGTCTGTGCCGATCTGGTCCATGGCAGCGTAGATCTCGATTTTATAGCCATCCGGATCGTAGAATTCTACGCCCGGATTGCCCCCTGGCCCGCGCCTGCCTTCGTAAAAAATTTCAACTCCCTTGGAGCGGAGGAAGTCGCGAATTTTGAACAGCTCCGAAACAGTCGCCACCTCCAGGGCCATATGATCAAAGCCCACTTGACCACGTTTGGGCAATTCGTTTTTCTCTTTGGCTTGAAGCAGTGCAACGGTATGGTGATCGGTCGCGTTGCGGAAAAACATCATGCCGATTTCGTTGCGATCGGAGAATTTGAAGCCCATGATTTCGGTCCAGAACTTGGCGCTGCGCTCAATATCGCTGACGTTGAGCACCACATGCCCGATCTTCTTGATCTTGATGGGAGATTTTTCTTCAGCCATAAGGTCCTCCTTTTTGGATCGCTAATTGGTTCTCAAAACCGACAGTTAATAATGCCCGCACAGACAGCCGGTTGTCTATCACGGAAACGGGATCAAGGCAAAACGTGGAAGATTCCTGACATAGTTACTTTGCGACAACACCTGCTTTTTATCCTGTTAGAATTGTCGAAATCGGCGGGAAGAACCGAGGCAAACGATCTTCTCAAGGTGACCATCGTTCCGCTTTCAACGGTGCGAGGACGAGCGGCGTACCGTCTGGTGCAACCCTTACTATCCGCCAAGGAAACTCATCTACCTAAGAACTGACGAGCTCTTTTGCGACCAGGTCAGAACCATCGACAAAGGACGTATCCGAGAAACCGTCGGTGGCGGATTCCAAAAGAAGGGAGGAGCGTGAGAGGCCCAGTGTAACTCTATCTTTTGAAGGTAAAACGGAGTCCGAGATCTGAGACTCTTTGCTGGTCGTTGACCAACGCCGAACTGGTACGATCCGGAGTGCGGGCTGCCGAAAGCAATACGATCAAGGAGAAGAGGACGAAAGCGCTTGCCAAAAGAATCGTCGAAATATCCTTCATAAAGCCCTCCCCAAGCTTTCGTTTGGATACGCAGAACTGATAGACGTTTCTGCTACGAAAAGGTTAACGGACTCTGGAAGAGCGGCAGAGTTAAATACGAGGGGCTGTTTTTGAGAAGCGAGAGCCGGCATCGCCTGTTCCTCCGCTGCTCGATCATTATCTGCAGTTACTGTCCCGCATCCAGCAACGAAAAACAGGAGAACGGGCATGAAAGGTTGGTTCCTTGCCACGACGTCTCTCTGTGGGAGCAAATCCTGACAGAGCAAGTGACATGCCCGACTAGATCCAACGGACAAGAGACGAAAATGGGCGCCGTAAGTGTTCTTTGCTAGTCGTTTCTCCCCCAACCCGATGGACATAAGTGTTCATTGAATGGACCGAAACTGCCGAGCCTTTGGGGTAGGTCCGTAAATCTTTCCTGCACCGCAAGCGCGGTCCTCAGGGGACGGAGGTCGCTCAATCTCTTGTATGCCGGTGCTGTCAAACCGAATCACAGGGTACTGCTGCACTTCCAAGTAATATTCTTGAACGTCCTGATCCCTTAGTCCGATATTGCTGTTGTAACTCTTGGCATCGATCATCAGGCTGACAGAACCTACCTCTTGCAAGCGATCGATATCACCAAGCGCCTTACCCTGGCGGACCCGCATGCGCCGTTTACGATGCTGCCGAATGGATCTTTCTTTTCGTTACGAT
>Ga0075428_100004452_pt1 | contig 15455 bp, 13 predicted proteins | sample RhiMetdeltSRZDD2_FD_75291 | JGI IMG/M metagenome (GOLD analysis project Ga0075428, IMG submission 75291) | Populus rhizosphere microbial communities from Tennessee, USA - Rhizosphere MetaG P. deltoides SRZDD2 | ecosystem: Host-associated > Plants > Roots > Rhizosphere > Soil | place: USA... | reverse complement strand
AAGGGCCGCTTCATTCGCGAGGACAAGGCCACGTGGTCGCTCGAGGGGCTGCAGGGCACCGTCACCGACGGCAACTTCACGGTGGCCAACAAGCCGCTCGATCAGGCAGGCACCATCAAGGCGACGGTCGGAGCGCTGAGCGGCTCAGCCCGGGCACGGGTGGTGCGCTCGCTGCCGTGGACCGAGAACTTCGAGTCGTACATGGAGAAGGAGGCGCCGCCCGGGTGGGTCAACCTCACCGCGGGACGCTTGTCGGTGGTGACCCTCGACGGCAGCAAGGTCCTCTACAAGGAACCGACCGACACCCTGGTCAAGAGAATCCGGGCGTTCGTCGGCCCGACGAACTGGTCGAACTACACGTTCGAGGCCGACGTGCGCGCCGCCGAGCGCCGGCGTCAACTCGGCGATATCGGGATCACGGCCCAGCGCTACTCGCTGATCCTCTACGGCACCGCCCAGAAGCTGAAGATCGAACCGTGGGAACCGGAGACGGCTCGCACGGTCACGGCTGACTTCGCGTGGAAAGCCGACACGTGGTATCGGTTGAAGCTGAGGGTGGAGAACATGCCGAATGGCCAGGTGCGAGTACAAGGAAAGGCCTGGCCGAAGGGAGATCAGGAACCGGCGGCATGGACCATCGAAAAAACGGATCCAATCGGCAACCGCGAGGGCGCTCCGGGATTCTTCATCGATGCGCAGTTCGGCGCCCATATCGACAACGTGAGCCTGTCTCGGAATCAGTAGGCATCTCCATGACCATGCATTCCCCTCGTCTTCGACAGCTTCTCCGGTGCTCGTCACTGCTGGCGGCCGCGGCCCTTGCCGCGACGGCCGGCCTGCACCCGGCACCGGTGTCGGCCGGCGACCCTCCGACGAAGAGCGAATGGCCCATGTGGGGCGGCTCGCCCGACCGGAACATGGTCTCCACCGCCAAGGGGCTGGTGTCGGAGTGGGACGTCAAGACCAAGAAGAACATCAAGTGGGTGGCCGACCTCGGCTCGCAGAGCTACGGCAACCCGGTGGTCGCGGGCGGCATGGTGTTCGTCGGCACGAACAACGAGCTGGTCCGTGACAAGAACCAGCCCGGCGACCGCGGCGTGCTGATGGCGTTCAGCGAAGCGACCGGCGAGTTCCAGTGGCAGCAGACGCACCCGAAGCTCGAAGCGGGACGCGCCAACGACTGGCCGTTCCAGGGCGTCGCCTCGTCGCCGCTCGTCGAAGGCGAGCGCCTCTACTATGTGAGCAACCGCGCCGTGCTCCTCTGCCTCGACATCCGCGGTTTCCGCGATGGCGAGAACGACGGTCCGTACAAGGAAGAGAAGCTCACGGGCCAGTTCGACGCCGACATCATCTGGGCGTTCGACATGATGGAAGAGGTCGGCACTTACCCACACAACCTGGCGAACTCGTCGCCGGTCATCATGGGCGACCTGGTCTTCGTCAGCACCTCGAACGGCCACGACGAGAGCCATGTCCACGTGCCGTCTCCGCGGGCGCCGGCGATCATCGCCATCAACAAGAACACGGGGAAGCTGGCGTGGGAAGACAACTCCGTGCAGGACCGGATCCTGCACGGCCAGTGGTCAACGCCGGCCGTGGGGACCATCGGCGGCGTGATGACGGTGGTCTCGGCACAAGGCGACGGGTGGGTCCGCGGATATGAGGCGCAGACGGGCAAGAAGCTGTGGGAGTTCGACACCAACCCGAAGGACTCGGTGTGGCCGCGGACGCGCAACGAGGTGATCTCGACCCCGGTCATCTTGGGCGACACGGTCTACATCGCCAACGGCCAGGATCCCGAGCACGGTGAGGGAATCGGACACTTCTACGCCATCGACGGCACCAAGCGGGGCGACATCACCAAGTCCGGGCTCATGTGGCACTTCGACAAGATTCGACGGTCGATTTCCACAGCCGCGGTCTCGGACGGCCTCGTCTACATCTCGGACTTCAGCGGCTACCTGCACTGCCTCGACGCGAAGACCGGACAGCAGTACTGGGAGCACGACATGCTGGCCGCCGTCTGGGGATCGCCGTTCCTCGTGGACGGCAAAGTGTACCTGGGCGACGAGGACGGAGACGTCGTGGTGCTGGCGCATGGCAAGGAGAAGAAGATCATCGCCGAGATGAACATGGGGAGCGCCGTGTACGGCACCGTCGTGCCGGCCAACGGCGTCCTCTTTCTCAACAATCGAAGCCAGCTGTTTGCTCTCGCGAGCAAATAACGCGGATTTCAGAAGGGCTCCGGGCTCCAGGCTTCGGGCTTCAGCCGATGTTCCGACTTCTCGTCCTCGCCACGCTGCTCACCGCGTCTCTCACCGCGCAGCAGGCGCCGAAGCCCGCTTCACCCGCCGATGAGTGGCGGCAGTTCCGCGGCACGCCGACGCTGACCGGCATCTCGAGCAGCGCGCCACCCGCCACGCTCAAGGTCCTCTGGACGCACCAGCTCGGCGACATCATCGAGTCGTCCGCCGCCATCGCCAACGGCGTCGTCTATGTCGGCGGCGGCGATGGCGACCTGATGGCCTTCGACCTGGCCACGGGCCAGGTGCGCTGGAAGTACACGACCGGAAACCTGATCGGCGAGTCGTCGGCAGCCGTCGGGACCGCGGCGGTGTACATCGGCGATCTGGCGGGCGTCTTCCACGCTGTCAACATCGCCGACGGCAAGCCGCTCTGGACCTTCAAGACGAAGTCTGAGATCAAGTCCTCGCCGGTCGTGGTGGGCGACGTCGTGCTCATCGGCTCCTACGACGCCAACCTGTACGCGCTCGACGCCAGGACAGGGCAGGTGCGATGGAAGCTGCAGACGAACGGGATGGTGCATGCCACGCCCGCGGTGTCCGACGGCCTGGCCTTCATCGCCGGCTGCGACTCCATCCTGCGCGCGATCCGGATCCGTGACGGGAAGGAGGCCTACCAGATCGACGCAGGCGCGTACACCGGAGCGTCGCCGCTCATCGACGGTGGACGCGCCTATTTCGGCACCTTCAACAATGAGGTGCTCGCCTTCGATCTGAACCGCCGCCGCCGGTTGTGGCGCTATGCCATTCCCGATCGACAGTTTCCCTTCTACTCGTCGGCCGCGCTCGCCAACGGCCGTGTGATTCTCGGTGGCCGCGACAAGTTCGTGCACGCCCTCGACCTCGCCACGGGAAAGCCGGCGTGGACGTTTGCCACGCGTGCCCGAGTGGATTCGTCGCCGGTGGTGGCCGCAGGCCGCGTCTACATCGGGTCGGGCGACGGCCGTCTCTACGTCCTCGACGCCCAGACCGGGAAAAAGCTGTCTGAATTCGACGCCGGCGCCGGCATCTCCACGTCGCCGGCAGTCGCCGGCGGCCGCGTCGTCATCGGCGCGCAGGACGGACGGCTCTACGTGCTGGGATGATCGGGGCTGCGCGTCTCCAGCCTCCGGGCTCCAGCCTCCGGGCTTTCGCCTTCGTAATTATGCCGTTCACAAACCCAAGTACCGGCTGAAATGGTCCGTCGATAGTCGTAAGGCCTAATGGAGGCTCACCATGCGAATGCGGTTGGCTGTCGCTGGTCTTCTTATAGTTTCGCTGTCGCTCCCGCTGGCGGCCCAGGACGTCTATCGCGTCAGCAATCAGATCACTGCGCCCAAGGTGACGTCGTCACCCCAACCTGAGTACACGCCAGAAGGGCTTCTGCGGCGCATCCAGGGCACGGTCGCGCTAGAAGTCGATGTACTAGCGGACGGCACAGTCGGAACGGTCGCGTTGGTCAAACCGCTTGGTTTTGGGTTGGAGGAGTCAGCCGCAAAGACCGCTAAGACGTGGCGGTTCACCCCGGGCACGAAGGACGGCAAACCCGTCGCCGTCAGAATCCCGATCGACATCGAATTCCGGTTGCGCTAGCGCTTTCGCGCCCTTCTTCTTTGCCTTCGGCCGTCCGAGGTTCTTCGGTGTGCACAAGCTGGTGAGCGAAGCCGAAGGCAAGCGACTCACTACAAGCAGCCAGCAGTTGCTAGACGGACCGGCCTAAAGGCTGAAGACCTGCGCCCGGTGTGCGGCGCCGATGGGTAGCGCGGGAGGTAGTAACAGACTGACAGACTACCGAAACCACCCGACCAATTCGTGTAATTGCTCCTCGGTCAGGTGCCGTCCGCCGTTCATTATCAGGAACGCAACGGACAAGACGGCGTAAGCCGCTACGGCGATTCCGACCACTACCTTAGGACGTAGGCTCATGTGCGTCCTCCGAGTGGATTCTATCGTGAGTCGGCGTTGGGTTTGTGAACGACATAATGACGTTGGGCTTTGGGCTCTGGGCTTTGGGCTCTGGGCTCTGGGCTCTGGGCTGGTAATGATGTCTTTGCCCCACAGCTAGACAGGTAGCGCCCGCCTCTTGAGCGAACCTCATTGCGATACTGACACCCCCTGCATCGCAGCTAGCAACCCGGCAGCCAGTATGACCGTGGCGATGCCTCCGGTCCTTACCCCTGGTACAACGGCAGCCGCCACTGCGAATGCAATGACGTTCACCACGAAGCCGATTGCGAACGCGATCCACCCACCCGCCCCGAACACCGGGGCCAGCGACGGGGCAAGTACGAAGGCAATTGCCGACCCTCCAAACCCCATCACCACGGCGAGGCCAATGGCGGAAGTCCAGTTCTCAATCTCCAGATTCGGCAGCACTGCAGCAACCACCTTCAGGCAGACGGCAGCGATCAATATGCTGAAGATCGTTGTGAGCATTAGCGCTTCCTCGCCGCCTTTCTTTTCGTCGCCTTCTGCGGCAAAGCGATCAACGAGCGTTCGAACCGCGTAGCGCGAGCCTCCTCTGGCGCGATTCTGTCCCGGCAAGTTGGACGATAACCGTCTCGACTCTACTCAAGGTCGCCGCGAGTGCCGTCGCACGAGTCCCGAGTCCCGAGCCCCGAGCCCCGAGTCCCGAGCCCAGACGGCCTTCTCACGACCAGCACGATCACCAGAAACACGGCGGCCAGCGTGGTGCCGGCGATCAACACCCAGGTCAGGACCAGCTGCGCTGATACGCCCCTGGTGGCGGCAGCGGCCGGGCCGGGCAGCAGACCCGCACCGAGCGCGACGATGCAGACGCCGAGCGCGAGCGCAGCCAGCGTCAGGCCGACGCGCAGCGCGAGGTCGTGTCGCGGGAGGGCGGCCACGTCAGAACAGTCCTATCAATCGGGCCGACACGGCCACGCCGGTCCAGAGCGTGATCGACACGAGCCCTACGGCGGCGGCGGCGAACCGTCCAACCCGCGCGTCCTCGCGCTGCGTGACACTGCGGCGGATCGTGAACGTGAACACCAGCGCCGCCGCGAGCAGGTACATCTTCGACCAGAAGAACTCGCTGTGGTACTCCTTCTCCGCCAGCGACATCAGCTGCGGAATCCCGGTCGCGATCAAGCCGAGCAGCCCGGCCCGGACCCATGGCCGCGCGGCGCGGGCCACCTGCGCCACCGGCTGGTCGGTGAGGCCGCGCCCGAGCAGACGCAGGTCGACGATCAGAATGGCGCCGGCGAACAGAACGAGCGCCAGCAGGTGGAACGCCTGGATGGTCGCCACCACCCAGCCCGACTCGTTCATCGCCCGGCTGACATCGAGACGTGCGAGACGCTCGAAGAGCGGCTGCAGCATCGCGTCACTCCTGTGGAAACCAGGTGAGGCTGTAGGGAATCAGGCGTCCCTCGATCACGACGATCGCCCAGAACAGCATGCCGAGCACGCCGGCTGCCCGCGCGCCGAACGGCAACCGGCGCCTCTCGTCCCATTCGGCAACCGATGGATAGATGCGCGAATGGAACGCCATCGCATTCAGCGCCGCCAGCGCCATCGTGAGCATCTTCATCCAGAAGTACACGCTGCGGTAATAGCGGAGCGGCTGGGCATACAGGAGCAGCAGCCCGGTGACGATGCTCAGCACGACGCCCGCCATCTGCCAGGGGAACAGCCGGCGCTGCAACCGCGAGAACGGCGCCTGCAGGTGAGCGGCGCCAAGGAGCCGCAGGTCCATCACCAAGAGCAGTCCGACAGCCAGGCACACGCTGATCACGTGAGTCACGACGACGCCGCTCCAGACGTACTGCGATTCCCTGAGCGCGATGCTGCTCGGGAACGTGTCGACCCACTCGAACAGCTCACGGAGCGGCTGCAGCAACTCGGACATCTCTGACCTCACCAGGCTGACTGGCTCGAGCGCTCAGTGGCCTCAACGCAGGGCGTTCACGAAATCGACCCTCGCCGCGCGCCACGCCGGCACCACCGCGGCGAGCACGGTGACCACGCCGAAGACAAGCGGCGCCGTGATGAAGGTGACCGTATCGAGCGGGGTCACTCCCCAGAGCAGCGCGTCCAGATAGCGCGTCACCGCCGCGGCGCCGATGATCCCCAGGGCGATGCCGGCGCCGGTGGTGGCCAGGGCATGGCCGAGGACGAGCGTCAGGATCGCACCGCGCTCGGCGCCGAGTGCCAGACGGATCCCGAGCTCCGCCTGACGCTGCGACGCCGTGCACGCGGTGACGCCGTAGAGCCCGATCGCGGCGAGCGACAGCGCCAGCACCCCGAAGAAGCCGACGAGGGTCGCGACGACGCGCTCCCGCGTGAGGAGCGCATCGACCTCGCCCGCCGGCAGACGGAACGTCAGCGTCAGCTCCGGATCGACGTTTCTAATCGAGTCGGCGATGGCGGCGGCAAGGCGCCACGGCGACGCTCCCTCCGATCGTACGGCGAGGCTCAGCCCCTGCTCCTCGAGCGATGTGTGCAGCAGGTCGGCACCCACACCCTGGTCCACTTGCGCCATCGGCACATACAGCGCCGGAGGCGGCGGCTCTCGGAGCGACGAAGACGCGAGGTCCTCCACCACGCCGACGATCTCCACGCTCGGGCCCTGCGTGTCGTTCGCGATCGTCAGCGTTCGTCCCACGGCGCCGGCGCCGCCGAAGAAGGCGCGCACGAACGCCTGATTCACCACGGCCACGCGCGGGGTGCCGGTTCGATCGCCCGGCGCGAAGTCCCTGCCGGCCACGAGCGCTGTGCCGAATGTCTGAAACCAGCCGGGTGAGATCAACGCGCCCGCGATCCACTGCGGTCCGCCCGGCGCCTCCACGCCGAGCCCGATGCCGTTGAACGGCGGCACATTCGAGATCGATGCCTGCTGCACTCCGTCGAGCGCGCGGACCCGTTCGAGCACGCGCTCGAAGATCGGCAGGTCCGGCGCTGCCTTTCCCGCAGTGCCGTTCGACGCGATGTCGACTACGAGCACGTGCTCGGGCTGATAACCGAGGCGAACGGTCGACAGCTGCGAGAAGGTGCGACCGAGGAGGCCGGCCGCCACGACCAGCACCATCGCCAGCGCCACCTGCCAGACGAGGAGCGAACGAGTGAGGCCGGCGGCGGCTCGGGTTCGAGGCTGCGCCGTATGACGGGCTCGCCGTTCCTTCAACACGTCGATCGGCGGCAGCGCCGACCCGCAAATCGCCGGTACCAGTCCTGATACGAGCGTGGCCGCCGTGACGGAGGCAGTGACGAACCCGAACACTCGCCAATCCGGCGAGAGGTCAACAGACAGGTTGGCGCTGCCGAACATGATCCGGCCGGTCGTCAGCACCGCCTCACCCGAGAGCTGGCGGACGAGCAGATGGCCGCCCCACCAGGCGATCGCCACGCCCAGGACGGCTCCAAGGCTCGTGATGACCGCAGCTTCGATCAGCAGCTGCTGCACGAGCCGGGCGCGCGAGGCGCCGAGCGCGAGCCGCGCGCCGAGCTCCTGCTGGCGTGCCGACGCGCGGGCCAGGAGGAGCGTGGTCACGTTCGCGCAGGCAATCAGCAGCACGAGCCCGACGACGGCCATGACGGTAACGAGCGGCCGTGCGTACTCGCGGCGCACCTGCGAGTAGCCGGTCCGCGCCGGCCGCACCGTCAGCTGCGGCATCTCGGCGCCGGCACCGGTCGCTCGCGCGGCGTCCACCGCCGCCCCACGCGCCGCATCGAGCGCCGCAGCGGCCTGCTCCAGTGTCTGTCCCGTTTTCCGCCGCGCCATCAGCGACAGCCAGTTGTTGGCGATGACGTGCGGCGGCACGAGGAGCGGGTAGTCGGCGAGCGGCACGATCACCTCGAAGGTGCGCCCGACTGCCGGACCGAAGAACCCGCTGGGCGTGACGCCGACGATCGTGAACGCCACGCGGTTGATGTGCAGCGTTCTTCCAATGGCATCGGGCGCGCCGGCAAACCGGCGTTGCCACATGTCGAAGCCGATCACGGCGACCGGCCGCTCACGACCACCGCCCGGCCGATCGTCGGCCTCCGAGAAGACCCGGCCGTGCAGCGCCTGAACGCCGAGCGTGGAGAAGAACGATCCGCTGGCGACGATGCCGTCCACCCACTCGGCCTCGGTGCCGCCGAGATTGAACTGCGTGGACGACCAGGCCATCACACTATCGAAGAGCGCCGACTGCCCGCGCATCTGCAGCCACGCGGCCTCGCTCGCCCCGCTGCGGCCGCGGTCGTTCACGAGCACCACGAGACGGTCGGGCTCGCGGACCGGCAGCGGCCGAAGCAGCAGACCGTTGACGACGCTGAAGATCGCCGTGTTCGCCCCGATGCTGAGGCCCAGCGTGACGATGGCCACGGCAGCGAAGACCGGGGCAGCGCGAAGCGTCCGCAGCGCGTGACACACGTCGCGGCGCGCGCCCTCCAGCCGCGATTCCCATCCGACGTCGCGGACGGCGTCCTTCACCGATTCGAGGCTGCCGAACCTGGCCCGCGCTGCGCGGCCGGCATCCTGGGACGAACATCCCCGCCGCATGTGCTCCTCGGCTGCGGCTTCGTAGAACTGTCGCAGCTCCTCGTCGAGCTCCTGCTCGACCGAGGAGCGGCGCACCAGCGCGCGAAGTCCGCCGGCCGCGCGTCCGAGAAGCGACACTAGAGCTCTCCCGTGGAGGCGGCGAGGATGCGGGCGATAGCAGCCGCCTGCACCTCCCAGTCGCGCGTATCGCGCTTCAGCCGGGCACGGCCCTGCGCCGTGAGCGAGTAGTACTTCGCGCGGCGATTGTTCTCGGTGCCTCGCCATTCCCCCTTGATCACGCCGTCGCGCTCGAGACGGCGGAACGCCGGGAAGAGCGAGCCGGCGTTCACCTGGAACACGCCCCGGCTGATCTGCTCGAGGCGAACGCCGATGCCGTAGCCATGCATCGGTTCGAGGGCGAGCGTCTTGAGAATGAGCATGTCGAGCGTGCCCTGCACGAGCGCGCTCTGCTTGTCGGCCTTGTCCGCCGCGGGCTTCCCTGCCGGCGCCATGATGTGCGTCCTCGCTCGATGCGGATGCGCCGCCGCCGGCATCCGCCGTTCATCTAGACTGCCTAGAGAAGGATACGCCCTTGCTCTAGATTGTCAAGTGGAGTCCTTCGTGGTTTGCGCCTGCCGCACGCCGCCTCGGCCCGGCGACAAGGTGTAGTACTCTGCCTTCATGCTCGGCCCGAGCCCTCGAAGGCTGGCGCTCGCCACACTGGCGCTGCTCGTTTCCGCCAGCCTGACCTGGGCGCAGTTCGGTCAGTTCGGCCGGCTCGCCGAGGGCCCGGGTGTTCCGGCAAGGTTTCCGCCGCCCCACTTCGAGGACGGCGCCTTCACCGCCTGCAAACTGATGTACACGAGCGTGCGCCGCGAGGCAGGCGGCGTCGGCTGGGGCACCGACTACCCCTTTGCCGCCATCAACATGATGACGCGCGTGTCGGAGCTGACCAAGACGCGCGTGAGCCGCGACGCCGGCGGCGAGATCAACTACTGGGTGATCCGGCTCACCGACGATGCCCTGTTCGACTGTCCGTTCCTCATGGGCTCGGACGTCGGCACGCTGGAGTTCTCGGATACGGAGGTCAAGCGGCTGCGCGCGTACCTCTTGAAGGGCGGCTTCCTCTGGGTCGACGACTTCTGGGGGACCGAGGCGTGGGAGCAGTGGAGCGAGCAGATCCGCCGCGTGCTGCCCGAGTTTCCCATCACCGACGTGCTGCCGGAGGACCCGATCCGCAGCTCGTTCGTGGCGATGCCGGAGGTCGAGCAGGTCTCGAGCATCAACTTCTGGCGCCGGAACGGCGGCACGGACGAGCGGGGCCCCGACAGTCCCGCGGCTGACTTCCACAAGATCGCCGATTCGCACGGCCGCACCATGGTCGTCATGACGCACAACACCGACATCGGCGACTCCATGGAGCGCGAGGCCGAGGACCCGGATTTCTTCGCCGAGTTCTCGCCGAGGGGCTACGGCCTCGCCCTCAACATCGTCCTCTACGCGCTGACGCATTGAGCCGCCGACCTGAAGGTCGGCGCTGCGAAGGCGCCAGCGGGGCCGTTGCAGAACCGCGCTGCCTCCGGTAGGCTCACCTTCGGCAGCCCGCGCCACGTCCAGGAGCAACAGCCAATGGCCAAGAACGGCACCGGTTCGTCCGGCAGCACCGCCCTCGATCTCCCGGCGCGAGAGCTCGCGACCGAATCGCTGCCGCCACCGCCGCCTGAAACCGCGACACCCGACGAGAAGGACCTGTACTGGTACACGCATGTGTATCAGGGGGACCACACGCCGCAGTTGACGTTCCGCGCCGTCGCCATGGGCGCCCTCCTCGGCATGGCCATGAGCGTCTCCAACCTCTACACGACGCTCAAGGTGGGCTGGTCGTTCGGCGTCGCCATCACCTCGTGCGTCCTGTCGTACGTCATCTGGAACGGGCTCAGAACCGTCTCCGGCGGAAAACTCTCGCGCATGTCGATCCTGGAGAACAACTGCATGCAGTCGACCGCGTCAGCGGCCGGCTACTCCACCGGCGCGACCATCGCGACCGCCTTCGGCGCGCTGATGCTGATCGACCCGCAGCATCGCCATTACCCGTGGTACATCGTCGGCGCCTTCACCTTGCTGACCGGCGCCATGGGCGTGTTTCTCGCCATCCCGATGAAGCGGCAGATGATCAATCACGAGCAGCTGCCGTTCCCGTCAGGGATCGCCGCGGCCACCACGCTGCGCAGCCTGTACAGCGAAGGCGTGGAAGCGGTGCGCAAGGCGTACGCGCTCGTCATCGCGCTCGCCGCCGGCGCTGTGGTGGGCGTGCTGAACACCGGCGAGGGCATCCTGTCGGCGCTCGACCGGTTCTTCGCGTGGATGCGGACCAACCTCTTCAACGTGCAGCTGCCGGAGCAGGTTCCTGCCACCGGGTTGATGCAGGTTGCCGGCAAGCCCATTGTCGGCGCAGGCCTCGAGTCGAGCGTCCTGCTGATCGCCGCCGGGATGATCGTGGGGCTGCGCGTCTCGCTGTCGATGCTCGCCTCGTCGGCGCTCTTGTACTTCGTGGTCACGCCCTGGCTGGTCGGCATCGACGCGGCCCACGTCAACGATCCGGCGTGGGTGATCTCGATCCCGCTGGTCGGCGGGGGCATGTTCTACCACCCGCCGCGCTGGGGGCTGTGGGGCGGCACCGCGGTGATGGTGTTCGCCAGCCTGACATCGCTGGCGCTGCAGTGGAAGACCGTCGTCCGTTCGTTCACGATGTTTCGCCGCGGAGCCGCCCCGGCCGGAATGTCGGTCGATCTCGCCGCGAGGATGGCGTCGATCGAGGTGCCTACGGCGTGGCTGGTGGCAGGCATCGTGCCGATCGCGATCGCGATGGTCCTGCTGCAGGTGCTCGCCTTCTCCATCCACTGGTGGGCCGGCCTGATCGCGGTGGCGATGTCCTTCGTGCTGTCGATGGTCGCCTGCCGCGCGACCGGCGAAACGGACACGACACCCATCGGCGCCATGGGCAAGGTCATGCAGCTGTTCTTCGCGGTGTTCATGCCGCGCCAGGTGATCCCCAACCTCGCCTCCGCCGGCGTCGCCGCCAACAGCGCATCGTCCAGCGCCGATCTGCTGACCGATCTGAAGAGCGGCTACCTGCTCGGCGCGAACCCGCGCAAGCAGTTCCTGGCACAGTTCATCGGGATCTGGTTCGGCACGCTGGCCATCGTGCCCGCGTGGTACCTGATGATTCCGGATGTTGCCGCCCTCGAGAAGTACCCGCTGCCGGCCACGCGCACGTGGGAGGCGGTTGCGAGGGTGCTGTCGCAGGGGCTGGACGCGCTGCCGGTCTCGGCACGATGGGCGGCCCTGATCGGCGCGTTGATCGGCATTCTCCTGCCGGTCATCGAGCGGTCCTTCCCCGCTGCACGGCGCTGGCTGCCGAGCGCCATGGGCATCGGCCTCGGCTGGATCGTGTTCTTCAGCAACGCGCTGTCGTTCGCGATCGGCGCCGGCATCGCGTGGTTCTGGAGCCGGCTGCACGAACGGACGCACGACACGTACAACATTCCGATCGCCTCTGGGCTCGTCGCCGGCGAATCGATGCTGAAGGCCTTCATCGCCATGGCTGCCACGGCACTCGGATTATTCGGGCGGTCGGGATGATCACCTCGTCGCCGGGCGTAGTGTCCGGCTTTAGCCGGACCATGATCGCTTTTCGAAGGAGAAAGGTAATGCCACCGCTGCCTACGCGCGCGTTTCAGCGAACGCTCCTGATGCTGGTTGCCATCGCGAGCCTGAGCGCCATGGCTTCGGCTCAAGCGCTGCCCCCGGGGGTCCGGACCGGACCGTCCATGGCCGGCATTACCGAGTACACCTATCCCAACGGGCTGCGCGTGCTGCTGTTGCCCGACTCGGGCAGCAGCACCATCACCGTCAACGCCGTGTACCTCGTGGGCTCGCGCCACGAAGGCTACGGCGAATCGGGCATGGCGCACCTGCTCGAGCACCTGAACTTCATCAAGAGCACCCACGACAGGAACATCAAGAAGGAGCTCGAAGACCGCGGCGCACGATGGAACGGCACGACGTGGTACGACCGCACCAACTACTACGAGACGGTGAACGCCTCGGAGGAGAACCTGCGCTGGGCCCTCGGGCTCGAGGCCGAGCGCATGGTGAACATGCGGATCGAGAAGGCGCTGCTCGACACGGAGATGACCGTCGTCCGCAACGAGTTCGAGCGCGGCGAGAACAGCGTGACCGGCGTGCTGGAGGAACGGGTGCTGTCGGCGGCGTTCCTGTGGCACAACTACGGGAAGTCGACGATCGGTTCGCGCGCCGACATCGAGCGGGTGCCGATCGACCGTCTGGCCGCCTTCTATCGGAAGTACTACCAGCCCGACAACGTCGTGGTCGTGGTTGCCGGCCAGATCGATCCGTCGAAGACGCTCGCGATCGTGGCGAGCACGCTGGGCGCGATCCCCAGACCTGCTCGTGTGCTGGACAAGACCTACACTCTCGAGCCGCCGCAGGACGGTGAGCGGACGGTGGAGCTGCGGCGAGTCGGCAAGGGCAAGAACCTGCTCCTCGCCTACCACTCGCCGGCGATGGCACACCCCGATGCGGCGGCGCTTGAAGTCATGTCCGACATTCTGGCAGCCAGAGGGATCGGCCGGCTCGACAAGGCGCTCGTCGATTCCAGGAAGGCGCTGTCCGTCGGCGTCTCGGTCTACGAGCTGCACGACCCGGGCGTCGTGCTGTTGTCCGCGACGCTGAGCGATGAGCAGTCCCTCGACGAAGTCCGGCAGATCATCATCGATGCGCTCGCGACGCTCGGCCGCGAGGCTCCGACCGCGGAAGAGGTCGCGCGCGCGAAGACGCGAATCGTTCAGGGCATGGATCGAAGCTTTGCCAACTCGCAGCAGCTCGCCATGAACCTCACCGATGTCATCGCCGACGGCGACTGGCGGCTCCTGTTCACGAACTACGAGGAGCTCAAGCGCGTCACGCCGGAGGACGTGGTGCGGGTGGCGAAGACCTACTTCAGGGATTCCAATCGCACGGTGGGCAGGTTCATCCCGGAGCCGTCGGCGCCGCTGCGCACCGAGGTTCCCGCGGCGCCCACCATCGAGACGCTGCTCACCACCTACAAGCCGGAAATCAAAGTGGAGACCGGCGAACCGGTCGATCCCTCTCCGGCGAGCCTCGAGAAGCGGATCACGCGCTCGACGCTGCCGGGCGGGCTGCGGCTGGCGCTGCTGCCCAAAGGGACGCGCGGCAACCGCGTGCAGGCGACGCTGACGCTGCGCTTCGGCGACGAGACGTCGCTCGCCGGTCAGAGCTCCGTGGCGCAGCTCACCGATCAGCTCCTGATGCGCGGCACGCGCACGAAATCGCGGCAGCAGCTGCAGGACGAGATGCAGAAGCTGAACGCCACGATCACCGTCGGCGGCGGCGGCATCGCCAGCGTGGGCGCCAACGTCTCGACCACGGCCGAGAACCTCGTGCCGGCGCTGCGGCTGGCCGTGGAGATTCTCCGCGAGCCGGCATTTCCGGCTGCCGACTTCGACACGATTCGCAAGCAGCGCGTCGCCCAGATCGATCGCGGCCGCACCGAGCCTGGCACCCTCGTGCAGCAGGCGCTGCAGAGCCATCTGAGCCCCTACCCCCGAACCGACGTGCGGCACGTCCGGACCATCGACGAGGAGATCGAGGACCTGAACAAGGTGACGCTCGACGACGTGAAGCGCTTCCATGAGAAGTTCTACGGCGCGTCACAGGGCGAGCTCGTGGTGGTGGGCCGGTTCGACGTCGCGCAGCTGGAAGCGTCCGCGTCGGAGCTGCTCGGGTCGTGGAAGAGCGCCAGCCCCTACAAGCGGATCCTCAACAGCTACCAGGAGACCTCGCGCCTCAACACCAAGATCGAGACGCCGGACAAGGAGAACGCGCAGCTGTCGGCCGGCGTGCGCCTGCGGATGCGCGACTCGGACGCCGACTACGCGGCCATGGTGATGGCCAACTACATGTTCGGCGGCGGGATCACCGCACGGCTGCCCGACCGCGTGCGCAACCGCGAGGGCTACAGCTACAGCGTGTCGTCGAACTTCACCGCGCCGGTCGAGGGAGACGCGGCGGCCTTCTCGGCCTCCGCCATCTCGAATCCCGTGAACACACCGAAGGTGGAAGCCAGCTTGATCGACGAGCTGACAAAGACGCTGAAGGACGGCTTCACGGCAGCCGAGCTGACGGCGGCCAAGAAGGCGATCCGCGACGACCGCATCGGCCAGCGGTCGAGTGACGCGGGCCTGCTCAACCTGATCGCCTCGCGCGAACAGTGGGGCCGCACCCTGGCCTGGGACGAGCAGCTGGACGCCAAGCTCCAGGCGCTCACGCTGGAGCAGGTGAACACGGCGATGCGGCGCCACATCAACCCGGAGGCGGTCTCAATCGTCAAAGGCGGCGACTTCAAGCGGGTGTCCGCGTATCAGCAGTAGGCGTCGGGGCGGCACTCGCGTGTGGACCGGTGGGTGTTTCACCTGAATCGGTATCGGTGGAGCGGGTCCTGTCCGCGGACAGCCCCATCCGTCCTCGGCGCCAAGAGACGAGATCACGGAAGCGGCGCCCGCGCGGCGGATGGGGCGGCCCCGTCCGCGGCCACCCGCCGTAGCAACACTGATTCAGCGGTTACGCGCCACTACTTGCGTTTC
>Ga0075428_100004451_pt1 | contig 15467 bp, 7 predicted proteins | sample RhiMetdeltSRZDD2_FD_75291 | JGI IMG/M metagenome (GOLD analysis project Ga0075428, IMG submission 75291) | Populus rhizosphere microbial communities from Tennessee, USA - Rhizosphere MetaG P. deltoides SRZDD2 | ecosystem: Host-associated > Plants > Roots > Rhizosphere > Soil | place: USA... | reverse complement strand
CTTGCCAGGCAAAATGCAGCGTCTGCCGGCATGACCCCGGAACAGGTGGTGACCGCTCTCATCCAGCGGAGCGGGATTCTTTCCGGACCTATTTCAATTACGGGTGTGAGCTTGACTGGAGAAGGGAGCGCCCAAGCGCAGACGCTCACCGGGCCTGAGGAGTTGGCCTCAGTCGGTTACTCCGATCATCCCTTGTCCGGGCTTGCGATCGCCCTGGTAAGTGCCGACGACGCAGCTTTCGATGTCGACGTCCAAGCCAAGCTTCTCGCCACGGGGCGTTTCAGTTCCGTCACTCGGATCGATGCCCGGGTTGTGACCCCGACCTTGGCCGAGCTCGAGGCGTTCGATGCGGTGATGGTGTTCAGCAACTTCACCTATTCCGATCCCATTCTGCTTGGGAACAATCTCGCTGACTACGTCGACGGGGGAGGCGGCGTCGTGAGCGCCTTGTTCGAAGTTGCGAACTCGGCCGGTGATTCGAATTACAGCTTGAAAGGGCGATGGGCCTCGCAAAGCTATTTCGTACTCACGCGGACCGCGCGTCAAATAGGGCCCGCCGCCACGTTAGGCGTGGTGCTGGAACCCGGGCATCCGACGATGCAAGGGGTCTCGAGCTTCCATGGCGGTTCGAGCAGCTATCGTCCCATCAACCCGAGTTTGACTCCGGGAGCGACCTTGGTCGCACGGTGGTCGGATGGCGTTCCCCTGGTTGCGGTGAAGAACATCGGAATATCAAAACGTGTTGATCTGGGCTTCTTTCCCCCCTCGAACGGCGCGCGTTCCGATTTCTGGCAAGCGAACACCGACGGAGCGCTGCTCATGGCCAACGCGCTGGAATGGACGGCCGGACCCTCCTGGCTGTCCGTGGACCCCACCGAGGGAACCATCGCTCCGGGAGGAAATCTGACCATCCACGCCGGGTTCGATGCCGAGGGTCTCGATGGCGGCCCGTACGATGCCGCCATCGCGATCACGAGCAACGATCCGCTCTCGCGGCTCGTTCGTATTCCGGTTCATTTGGACGTGACCGGAGCCCCCGACGTGGCCGTTTCCCCCGGCGCTCTCGACTTTGGCGTTCAGTTGATCGGTGACACGAAGACCCTGGATTTGAGCGTCAAGAACGAGGGCTCAGAACAGCTTCACGTGACCGGCATCGACTTGAGTCATCCCGATTACACCGCGACACCGAACACGTTCATGTTGGCTCCGCACGCTTCGCTGGCGGTGCAAGTCCATTACGCTCCCACGTCCACGGGACCGCGTCCGGGGACGTTGACCCTCCATTCCGACGATCCGGATACCCCTGCCCTGACCGTTGTATTGAGCGGGGAAGGCATCCCGGCCCCGGATATCGTCGTGGCGCCGTCGTCATTGAACGAGTCGCTGTTCACCGGAGATACGTCGAGCCAACTGCTCAATATCGCCAACACCGGCGGAAGCAATCTGTACATCGAGCTGGACACAGACGACGCGGATGCACTGCTCGTTCCGGCCTATTCACCTCCTCGCGCGAGCGCGGAAGGGAACTCCAGTACGGGGGACTCGACCCCCATCCAACCCGGCACGGCGGCGGGGGATCCGAGGATCCTGGTCATCCAGGAGACTTCCGCCTGGGGCGTGTTCATGAATACGGTGCTGGACGCCAACTTTCATTTGCCATGCACCGTCATTCCGGCCTCAGCAATCGCCAGCACCAATTTTTCGACCTACGACCTGATCATCACCGTGGGAGACGAGTCCAGCACGTACTACAGCGCGCTGAGTGCCAATGTGGCCAAGTTCGAGGCCTTCGTTTCCGCGGGTGGCGTGGTTCAGTATCAACTGGCCACCCAGGGAAGCAACGTTCAGATCCCCGGCGGGGTCCTGGTTGAATTCGGCGACCTCGAGTCGCAAAACCGCGTTCTCCTGCCGAATCACCCGATCGTTCAAGGCCTGCCGCCTCTCCTCCTGGGGAATTCCGCCAACCACTGCACCATCCAGAACCTGCCCGCAGGGGCGCTGGTGGTGACGGACAGCAATATTCAACACCGGCCGACCACGGTCGAGTACCGAGTGGGGCACGGACACGTGATTGCCACCGGCATGACTTGGGAATACCTGTACTACAACAACTACAACTCCGGGCCCATGCTCCTCAAGGCTCTCACGTATTCCTTGAGCCTCATTGGTCCTTCGTGGTTGTCGCTCGACACGGACGATGCCACCGTTCCTCCCGGGCAGAACCGCAATGTGCAGGTCTCTTTCAACGCGGCGGGGCTGAACGGCGGAACCTACCGAGCCCAGATCGCAATCCAGAGCAACGACCCGGATGAGCGGCTTCTTTCGGTTCCGGTCGAGCTTCACGTGACCGGGGCAGGCCGCATTCAACTCACCCCCACGGCACTGGATTTCGGCTCGCTGTTCATCGGAAGGGTTCACGATCTCCCGCTAACCGTCAGCAACGTCGGTACGGATGTGTTGAACGTGTCCTCGATGATCCCCAGTCGGGATGACTACATGGTGTTCGAATCCAGCTTGAGCCTGAGTCCCGGAGATAGCCACTTGCTCCTGGTCCGGTTCCAACCACTTGCCGCAGGCGACCGAAGTGGGACATTGACCTTCGTCAGCAACGATCCGCATTCGCCCACCGCGCTTCCGCTGAGCGGAACCGGGGTGATTCCGCCGGTGGCGGTCGCGACTCCCGCCAGCATTGAAGGAACGGCGATGCCGGGGGGGACGAAGACCAAGACGCTGCGGTTGTGCAACACCGGAGGGAGCAATCTCGAGTACGCAATCAGCGCCTTGAGTCCGCCCGCTCCTCCGCCCGATGGTCCCCGACTGGCGCTCCATGTTCGCAGCCACACCAGCAAGAGCGTGCAGACGTGCCGGGCCGCCGAGGATGGGGGCTCCGCGCCGACCAACCTTCCGTGCTCGAGCTATGTCACGCAGGCTCCAACCGGGGTCGGACAGGATATCTATGTCGTGGTTGCCGGGGCGAATGCTGTTGGCGTCACCGGTCTCACCTGCGGCATCACCTACAACGGTCTGACCGGCCAGGGCGTTGATGTGTACAACTGGACATTCTGTGGAGATGGGTTGCAGTTTCCCTCGGACACGTGGCCGAGTTCGGGAGGCGGGAATCGCATGACCTGGCTTACCTGCCAGAACCGCGAGCTACCTCCGGATGGCGTTCACGCGATCGCGGGCTCGTTTTATGTTTACGCCTACAGCGCCGACTCTTTCCGCGCCACCGAGAACAGGACGGTGGGCGTTCCCGAGCTGAAGTACGCAACCTGCACGAACGTGGAAGTCGATATCCCCGTAACCGCCGCGGGGGCGGTTCGATTCTCCACAGGGGCAACGCTGCCTGGATTCAATCCTTGCATCGGAGGCGTGCTCGTCTACGACGGACTGGAAGTGGCAAAAGGAGCGGAGGATCGACGGATCGGTACCCCAGTCGTGGAACGAAGAGGCGGGCCCGATCACTACGGCCACCGCTGGATCGACAGCGACGAGCCGGGTGGCCCCGTGTTCAACTGGACCGACATTCGTTCGGTGGGGACTCTGATTTCAATCTCGGGAGACGAACAGAACTCGGGTCCGTTGCCGATCGGCTTCTCGTTCCCATTCTACGATAATACGTTCCCGAGCTTCACCGTCTGCACGAATGGCTGGATCAGTTTCACCTCTACGGTCACGTCTTTCTCGAACCAACCGCTCCCGTCATTGCTTAGTCCGGAAAACCTGATCGCCCCGTTCTGGGATGACCTCTACATGTCCACGCGCAAAGCGTATTACTACAACGATGGGAGCCGGTTGATCGTCCAGTTCCAGGATGTCAGCCGGGCACAAGGGGACGGGCCGTTTACCTTCCAGGTCATCCTGAGTCCGGATGGGACGATCGTGTATCAGTACCTATCCATGCTTGGCGTCGTGACCACGGCCACGGTTGGGATTCAAAACGCCACTCGAGACGACGGCTTGAACGTGGCCTTCAACACGCCCTTCCTGCATGACAACTTGGCGGTATCTATCACCACGGCACCCTCCTGGCTATCCGTCCAACCTCCGAACGGTGTCCTTTCTCCGGCTCAGTGTATCGACGTTCAGGTCATCATGAACGCGATGAACCTCGTTCCGAATCAATATCAGGCGATGCTCAACATCCTGAGCAATGACCCGATCAATCCGACGATCGCCCGAGATGTTCTGTTCCGCGTGGGAACGACGAATGCCGCCTTGGCGGACGTGGATCCCAACACGCTCAATGCCGGCGCCCCGGGGAGATGGGTGACCGCCTATGTCGAGCTGCCGGCGGGATTGAATCCGGCGGATATCGTTCTGGAAACGGTCCGGGCCCTGGGCACCGTGCCCGCCGACATCTCCGTTGACGTGGTCGGGGACTTCAACCTGAACGGTGTTCCCGACCGGACGTTGAAGTTCGATCGCGGAACGTTCCTCCAGGCCTTGCCCGACGACGATTCGGTCCATGTCGTTATCACGGGCGAGGTGCGGGACATGACGACTTTCGTGGCCCAGGACGATATCCGGATTCTCCGGCCCCATCTGCGTACCGTTAACGCGGGCGGAAGCTTCATGGCCGGAACTGCGGTCGAGATTCGGTGGGACATCCCACCCGCCTGGCATCCCGATCATTCGGATCTGTTCTACTCGCCCGACAATGGGGCCACCTGGACGCTAATTGCCAGCGGTGTGCACGGGCAAAGCTACGTCTGGAGATTCCCCAACACCCTCACCGACGCGGGTCGGGTGGCCGTTTACGCATATGATGCGACTGCCCTTATGGGCATCGATCGGAGTGACCAGGCCTTCAAAGTCGTCAATTCCGTCACCGGCGTGGCGGAAGAGGCGCCGCCGGCCTACGGCTTGCTCCAGAACGTGCCCAACCCGTTCTCCGGATCCACGACCATTCACTTCAGCTTGCTCACGGACGAACGCGTCGTGATCAGCGTGTTCGATCTGAACGGCCGGCGGGTTCGGGAGCTGGTGAACAGCACGCTGCCATCCGGTCAACATCAAGCGATCTGGGATGGCCGATCGAGTGCGGGGGTGAGGGTGGCCTCGGGACTCTATCTGTATCGCATGGAAACGAAGGGGTACACGCTAGGAAAGCGCATGTACCTTCTGCATTGATGCATTGATTCCGAAGCGGGGCAGCCGTGCCAGAAGCGCGCGGCTGTCCCGATCTGCTACAAAAGCAACAGATCCAACTCATTTAGCCCAAACGTTTTTATTTGCAATGTTGGGGCAACTTACCCACAAGAATTGCTTGAACGATCAACGGATCTTCTGCAATGGTGGGGTCCTCACTTCAGGATGCATCATGATCGCAGCATTGGGGGGGATCGCTGCAAACTGTTTGCTCTCGACATCTGCCGCGAGCTGCGATGTCCGGGGGGGTGAGGGCCGTCGTGGAATTCGATGCCTGTAAACTCAATCAAAGGGAGAATCAATGCATCGATACAAGTTCCTGCGGCCAGCATTCACGCTCGTTCTTGGATGCGTCGGCCTATGTGCAGTTGCGAACGCGAATCCTCCGGATGTCCCGGAGCGGTGGCACAAGGTCTACCAATTCAACCTGATTGGACACCCCAACAAGGACTACACGGGCGGATGCGGCGAGGGTAATCGGATCTTCGTCAACCGCGATGCCAACAATGCGACGCTTCTTGTCACGAATGGCACGTCCTGGAACATCACCGATTGCAATGCGACCGGAAACCATCGGGCGGTGATGACCACGAATGAGGCGGGCAAGTATGCGGTCTTTGTGAGGATTCTGGGGAAGCCCGGAGGTCACATGTTCGCCTGCGCGGATTCTCTAACCGATGAGGGAGAGGATCTGTGCTTGCTTGGCTTTATCGATCTCACCCGTGCCAAGGGCCAGTCCAAGTTCACCCTGGCTCCTTCCACCATGTTCGATGCCAGCTTGGTGGACATCGTCTGGACGATCGACACGAATAACGACTTCCGAATCGCCCAGTTCCGCGTATATCGGGTTCCGACTGAGTAGTCACCAGAGCGGGGCGGCGGCAAAACCGCCGTCCCGCTTCGTCTCAGTTCATCAGTTCCCGCTCATAACCCCGGTGAAGATCAAGGCGTAGCGCGGATCCTCATACACCAGCCTGGAGGTCGGGTCGGGTTTGAGCATCCGATACAGTTTCATTTGGTCTGGATCGCGCTTGTCCAGCATGGCTCCCTGAAGGCGGTACTTGGCCACGACCTTTGGCCACTCGGCCGGTGAGTCCATCAATGCAATGTATTCCCGATAGACTTCATCGCTCACCAGTCGTGTGTCGGTGAAGACCCTCTGTGAGGCCCCGTAGCGCCAATCTAGATAGCTCCCCGTCTCGTACCCGTTGAAGAAACGTCCCTCAACGTGATTTTGCTCCATCCAGTCGGTGAGCTTTTCCGGAAAGAGATACGGCATCACGCCAACGCCGAAACGGGCTCTGGCGCCGAAGTGTTTCCAGTACGCGTTGGTCACGATCGAGGTCGTGAGAAGAAGGATGGCGAGAGTCACGACCGAAGACCAAAGGATTGGCTCGTTTTTGGTCCGGATGGCTTGTTTTTTTCGCTTTGGGTCGGCCGGGCGAGGTTGGAGGGTTTCGGTCAGTAATTCCCAGAGAAGCGGGAACCCGCCCAAGGCCAGGGTCCCAACGAATCGCAGGCCGACTACGGAAAGCACCGCGAGCGCGAGCAGGATCAGAACCTCCGCTCTTGCCCAAGCTGGAACACCAGAAGGTTTGCGGGGCCGTTGGCTGAACATGGCGCGGAACACCAAAAGCAACGTGAGTCCCAGAAGAGCAACATAGGCGATGAAGAACGGACCCAGGATGCGGCGAGCCATCGGGGAGAAGGTGGGGAGCCACTCCACGACGATGTTGCGGGCAGCCGGACCGGCGGCGTCTCGAGCGACCTCCGGTACGGCGACTTCGGAACGCCCCAGGAGCGCCGGCGCCAACCGGACTACAAATCCCCACAAGCTGGCAAGGAGCTCGTTCCTCCACGGAGTTAGAAGCACCGCAGCGATGCCCACGCCAAGGACCAGGGCAGGAATGCGCCAATTCCGACGCGTGCCGATCGCCTCGACGAGAAACCCTCCCGCGATCAAGAGTCCAAGCACGAATCCGCCGTGAAGGTGCGTCCACAGGATCTGGATCACTGCGAGAGCTATGGGGGCTGCTATTCGGGAGCGTCCCTCGCGCCATCGGAGCCAGAGGAGGATCGTCGTTGGGGCGAGAAGATCCGAAATCAATGACGGCCGATGCAAGAAACGGATTTGCGCTACGGAAAGGACGAGGAGTCCCAAGAGTGCGAACGCAATCGGGTGCCGGCCGGCTCGCCGCGTCCAGGCGGTCGCCGCGACGACGCCCGTCACCATGGCGCTCGTGATGACACACACCAGGGCCAAGCCACCCGCAGCAAACACGATCTGGAAGAGGACCGCCCATAACCAGGTGCGGTTGATCCAGGGAATGCCCGGGGACGTAAAGGTGAACACGTCGTGGTCGAGGAACGCCTTGTGCTCGAGCATCCATCGGCCGGAGGCGAGATTCCACCAGAGATCCGGAGTTTGCACGGTCTTCAAGGACAGCGCGGCGGTAAGGAAGATAAGGCTATAGACGGGGAGCATTCGCCAGGAGCGCATAAGCGGGGGATTATCGCGCCTTCCGGTTCCGGTTGGTATCTCTGGAGTGAGAGATATTTCAGGTCTGGAATACCCGTTTTATCACATTTGAGTTCTTCATTGGGTCTGTTTCTCCAAGCGTGCTAGCCTCCATGCTGCGGGCTGGGTTTATCCGGAAAGGGCGGAGTCGTGGGCAAATTCGTACTCCTCTGCAATGGTTCGTCGCATTGAGCTCGCAACGGTTGCCCCTGGAGACCGCATTACTGTCCATCCGAGAATTCGTTCCGGAGGACGCGAGGGACATATTTCGCCTGAGCACTGAAGAGGGGTACCGGACCTGGCTTCCGAGTCAGGTGTATAGAGACGAGTCGCAGGCACGCTCAGTACTTGAGTTTCTGATCTCCAAGTATTCGGATCCCGGAAATCCAAGGCTTGGCCCCTATGTTTTAGCCATCGAACATCGAATGGACCGCACGTTGATCGGGCACGTGGGATTCAGTCCCTTTGACGATGACGTCGAGATCGGGTTCGCCATTGGAGAGCGCTATCAAGGTCGCGGTCTGGCCACCGAGGCGGTCGTGGCCGCGTCGCAGTGGGCGCTCGAGACATTTGCGTTGGAGAGAATCCTTGGCATCGCCTCGGCAGTGAACATCGCATCCAAAAGAACGTTGATCCGCGCGCGATTCGCGCACGAGAAGGATTGCCTCATGCCGTTTCAGGGCACAGAACAGGCCGTCACCATGTATGCCCTCGATCGGGATCGATCATCAAGTCAGGGGAGAGTGGGCTCGACCTCGTAATCCAGAGCGGCTACGTCTACGAACCTACGAAAACCGAATAACTCCAGCTCCGCCCCGTGTGTTTCGTGGGCATGAAGCAGCGCCTGCCGAACCATACTTTTCAATTCGTCCGGTGTGTCCGATCGAATCACGATCGGCTGGATCGGGAAGGGGCCCCACGTTTCGATGCGCCGGAGCGTGAGCGCGTCACCCTGCTGCCGCCGGTAGCGTAACGTGTTCGAATCGATCGCGGCGGCATCGACCTGCCGCTCCTGCAATAGGCGCAAGCTCTCCAGATGGGATCCGGCCTGGATCACTTCGGAAAAATACGCCTCCGGAGCCAAAGGAGAGATGCGTAGAAGCATGCTGAACCAGCCGCTCTGGGAATTGCGATCATTGTAGGCCCAGCGTTTTCCACGCAAGTGCTCGAACCCCCTCGCCGGATTGTCCGCGTGCGTCATCACATCGCTGAAGTACACGGGTCGCCCTTCCGCCCGCGGATCGGACGAAACCGGGACCGGTAAGAGCTCCAAAGTTCCGCGCAACCATCGGTAGGTCGGGGCGCATACGAATCCAATCTCGGCCCGGCCATCCAGGAAAGGGTTTTCGTCACCCGGCAATGGGCCGGAAATGCGATCTTCGAACTCGAGGCCCACGTCCATCCCGGATTCCTCCCGGATCGTGCGGGTGACGAGCTCGAAGAATTCCGCGGGAATACTGGGAGCCAGGTAGCTGATCAATCGCAACATGACGTAACAGCTTACCGGATCTCGGCGGATTTATGCCCTTATGCGGTCTTTGCGGGCGATGATCTGCAACACGGTTGGGGTCAGCATTACTGCACCCGAGTCCCGCGATCGTTCTTCCAGCACCCGAACCACTGCTTCAGCCTCGGGGCGGGTCATGGAACCAAGCTCCACTTGCCGCGAGGCATTCACGGCAATGAACCGCGCCGGCCACTGCCACATGAAGTCCCGGGGCCGAATTGCGAATTGAATGGCTTCGACATGCTCGATGGCAAAGCCGTTCATAGGCAAGAGCCGCGGAAGCTCGAGGCCAATGTCCGGCTCGCCCCCGGACGCTCGCCATGTCGCCACCACTGCATCCACGAAGCGGTCCATTTCCGGAGCGGGAGGCGCGAGCTGCCAGGTGCGGTAGTCGGAATATTCCTGAATCATGAGCGCACCCCCCGGCTTGAGCGCGCCAGCCATCTTCGCCACGATAGCGGCCGGGTCGCTGACGAACGCCAGCACCCAGCGACACCAAATGAAATCAGCAATCCCCTGGGGCCACACGTCCCCAAGCAGATCGCCTAGGACGGCTTGAATTTGAGAAAGACCGCGGCGGGCGGCTTCGTCATTTAGACGGTCAAGGAAACGCTCGGAGCGTTCGAGCGCTAAGACCCGGCCTTCCGTGCCGACGATCTCTCCAAGATCGAGGCTGGCGAAGCCCGGCCCGGCGCCCGCGTCGATGACGGTGCTTCCGCGCGAGACGCCGGCGCGCTCCCAAAGCGAAAGCGCGGGACGTCGCCACACTTGATGCTGCAAGCCAAGACGATCGATCTCGGCATCATGGGTGCCAAGGACGTAGTCCTTGTCGGGCGATTGGCTCATGACTGGATCACCTGATCGTGCCTCTTGTCATCGACGCGCGATCGCCGATTCCCAGTTCCGTGTGACCGTAATGCCGGGCAGGGGATTCTTGAACTTTTGGTTGACCAGGAACCGCTGTCCGTCCGCAGTCACCGCCCAGCGGCGGATGGTCCAGCCATATTCCGACACGTCGGCGTGGAACAGTTTGACCGGCTTTCCCGGCACGAAATCCGTGCCCGGCGTCACCGGAACGGCGATTAGATCGTTGACGGGATTCTGATAGATGATTTCGTGACCGTCCTTGCTCCAGGCGGAAGCGAATCCACCGTTGTTCGACACCCGCCACTTGCGCAGCCCGTCGGGAAACGAACGCACATAGATCTCCGACCGTCCCGTCTCGTCCGAGGAGTAGGCGAGCCACCGGCCATCCGGCGAGACCACCGGCGCGACTTCGAGGCCGGGCGAGGCGCAAAACCGCCGCGGTGGCTGCTTCCCCCGAATGTCGCGAATCAATACATCCCAATCCCAGGTCTGGCCCTTCGACATCATGGTCACGAGCCACTGTCCGTCAGGCGAGATACTCATCGGGCCCTCGTTCCCCGAATTCCCGAAGCTGAGCGTGTCTTCGGGACCGACACCGGACGCGGAAATGGAATAGACGAGGTAGTTCCCGCCCTGACGGTCCGACCCATAGAAGATACGCGATCCGTCCAGTGACCACACCGGACCGGTTTCCTGCGTTCGATCGAAGGTGAGGCGCGTGGAGATGCCGCGGTCGAGATCGCGCACCCACACGTCATCCGTCCCAGTTGCTGGATCCTCGATCGCGACCGCGGCACGGTGACCGTCGGGCGACAAGGCGATCTCGCGGTAGCGGTTCGGCTCACCGGCCCGGGTCAGCGGGTGGCCCGCTCGATCCATCCACCACAGCTCGCTCACGGTCCCTGAGACGTTGGTCACCGCGAGGGACCCTCCGCCGGCAGTGAAAATGAAGGGGCTCTGCGGCAGACCCTCGGCGAGCAAAACGGGATCGCCGGTCAAGGCGCCCCGAGCGACGTCGAGGGTCCGGGTGACCAAGGACGTACCGTTCATGTAGAGCACATGGTTCGGTGGAACCACGTCGATGTCCGCGGTGCAGGGCCCAAGTTCCTTGGCTTCGAGCGAGCCGAGCCGGCCGAGCATGATGGCTTGCGTGATCTGGTCATTAACCTGGCGCCAGGTCACGTAGAGAAAACGCTGACCGTCCGGAAGGAAGCGAGGCGAGGCGTGTATGAAGTCGCCGCGAGTTCGATCGAGACGGCTGGCCTGGCGCGCCGCTCCACCCCCCTCGGGGACGACGATCATCGAGTCGCCTCGACCACCGCCTTCCATGAGAATCAGGCCGGAAGAGCCCCAGGATCCGGCTTGCCGGATGTCGCCAACGGCAGCGAGTGTCACCGGGGCGCCACCCTGAGGGGGAACCCGTTGGAGTTTTCCGTTCGAGACGAACGCGAGACTCTTGTGATCGGGAGACCAGATGGCTGGACTGGCCTTTTCCGTTCCTGGAATCGGGTGGGCCGCGAGCGAGTCCATCGGTCTCAACCAGAGGCGCGACTCCCCGGAAGAGTCGGAAGCTACGAATGCCAGCACACGGCCATCCTGGGACAGGCTGGGTGCGCCGATGCCCACCTGCCCGGCCGGGATGCCTACGAGGAAACACACCGGATCGTGATCGCCGGTAGGCCGATGAAGCGCGAGCGCGCCGAGGACACCAATGGCGGCGAGACCCACTGCTATGCCGGCCCAAACGGCTTTTCCCCGCCAGCCCCGACGCACGCCGCTGGGCAAACTCTGGGCTTCGCCCTGAGCGATCCATGGGAGCTGAAGTTTCAAGTCGTGCGCGTTCTGGATGCGCTCGTCGGGATCTTTGGCCAGGCATGCACGAACTAGGCGATCGAGAGAGACGGGAGTCAGCGGTGCGAGTTGCGATATAGGCGGCGGTTCGCTCGACATGATGGCGGAGATGAGGCTTGCCTGGCCCTTGCCCAGGAAGGCCGGTTTTCCGGTCGCCATCTCGTAGAGCACACACCCGAGCGCCCATAGATCGGATCGAGCGTCGGCCTCCTGGCCTTCCAGTTGCTCGGGCGCCATGTATCGGAGCGTTCCAACGATCGTGCCCTTCGCGGTGACGGGATGGACCTCGGAAGGCGAAAGGGTTGGCGCTTGCGATTCGCCCGCGAAACCGGCGGCTCCAAAAGGCCGCGCGAGGCCGAAATCCATCAGCTTGGCGCCGTTTTTGGTGATCATGACGTTGCCCGGTTTCAAATCGCGATGCACAAGTCCGCTGCGATGCGCCCGCTCCAGCGCATCGGCGATCTGCATGCCCAGTTGCACGACCTGCTCTATCGGCAACGCGCCGCGGGCGAGTCGCGCCGCCAGTGTCTCGCCGTCTATCTTCTCGAGAACCAGGAAGTCGACGCCGTTCTCTTGGCCGACGTCATAGAGCGCGCAGATGTGCGGATGATTGAGGGAGGAGATGGCTCGCGCCTCGCGTTCGAAGCGAGCCCGCGCCTCAGGCGTGTCGGCGAGGTGGGGCGGAAGGACCTTGATGGCGACTTCACGCGAGAGGCGTGTGTCTCGGGAAAGATAAACGTCCCCCATGCCACCCGAGCCCAGCTTCGACAGGATCTCGTAGGGGCCAAGTCGGGTGCCGGCGGCCAAGCTCATGTGCCCGGCATCTTAGCATTGATGCGGTAATGCGCTCAGGCGTTTGAATTTAAGGAAGCTTTACCAACCGACGGGTGGCTCGATACCCCGGTGCAGCGAGTTCGTAGAGGTACAGGCCACCCGGAACCAGTCCACCACGGTCATTTCTCCCATCCCAGTACATCTCCTGCTTCCCAGCCTCCAGGCGTTGGTTCGCTAAGAGTCGCACCTGCCTTCCCGAGACATCCAAAATCCGGAGGCTCACATTACCGGCTTGTGACAGGACGAAGGGGATCGTGACCATGTTTCCGGAAAAGGGGTTGGGCTGACTCTGGCCGAGCAAGGGATGGGGCATGGGGTGAGGATTCGACGTGACGGAGATCGGCCCAAATGTCTGCCGGCTCCCCGAGCGATCCAAGGCTTCCAGTCTGTAGTAGTAGATCACTCCCGGGCTCACTTCGGTGTCGAGGAACCGATATGGAGAAGGAGGGGAAATGAGCTGAGTGGTGAGTTGCCGGTAGCCGCCATCCCACTGCAGGGAACGTTGCACATGGAAGCCAGAGACGTCGGATTCCAAGGACGTGGCCCACTCCAGGAGGATCGCTCCCGGCGGGGAGGAAGCCTGAAAGGATGAGAGAAGGACAGGGGTGGGAACTGAACACTGAGATGGAAGGATGGTGAGACCCGCCTCGCCATCGGCGACATAGGCGTACGCGCCAGCAACGGCAACGTCATCGGCAGTACCTGGAGTGCCCACGCTTCCCGTGATGGCGGGTGACATTGGGTTCGCGATGTCGATCACCTGAAGACCGCCATCGTAATCCGCGACGTAGGCATACGAGTCAGAAACCGTAACGCCAGAGGCGAAACCTGGAGTGTTGGCAGTCCCCACGATGGCCGGGGAGGCCGGGGTCGTGACGTCGATCACCTGCAGACCCGGTTCGTCATCCGCCACATAGACGTACGAACCGGAGACCGCAACGCCATAGGCGGTACCTGGAGTGTCCACGCTTCCTACGATGGCGGGGGACGCTGGGTTCGTGATGTTGATTACCTGAAGACCGGACAAGCCATCCGCGACATAGGCATACGAGCCCGAGACCGCAACGCCATAGGCGGTACCTGGAGTATTCACGCTTCCCATGATGGCAGGGGACGCGGGGTTCGTGATGTTGATCACTTGAAGACCGCCATCATAATCCGCAACATAAGCGCGCGATCCAGAGACCGTAACGCCAGAGGCAAAACCAGGAGTATTCACGCTTCCAACGATGGCGGGAGACGCTGGGTTTGTGATGTTGATCACCTGCAGGCCGGTATCGTCATCCGCGACATAGGCGTACGAACCGGACACCGCAACGCCATAGGCGGTACCGGGAGTGCTCACGTTCCCCACCATGGCGGGCGACGCTGGATTCGTGATGTTGATCACCCGAAGACCGGAGGAGCTGTCCGCGACACAGACGTACGAGCCAGAGACCGCAACGCTATAGGCAGTCCCTGGAGTGTCCACGTTCCCTACGACGGCGGGTGACATTGGGTTCGCGATGTCGATCACCTGAAGACCGCCATCGTAATCCGCGACGTAAGCGTACGATCCAGAGACGGTAACGCCAGAGGAGAAACCTGGAGTGTCCACGCTTCCCACGATGCTGGGAGACGCTGGGTTCGTGACGTTGATCGCCTGCAGATCGGCTTCGTCGTCCGCGACATAGACGTACGAGCCCGAGACCGTAACGCCATAGGCTGTACCTGGAGTGTCCACGCTTCCCACGATGGCGGGAGAGGCTGGGTTCGTGATGTTGATCACCTGAAGACCGGAGGAGCCATCCGCGACATAGGCGTACGAACCCGAGACCGCAACGGCATAAGCTAACCCTGGAGTGTCCACGCTTCCCATGATGGCGGCCGACAGTGGGTTCGTGATGTTGATCACCTGAAGTCCGCCGTCGTAATCCGCGACATAAGCGCGCGATCCAGAGACAGCAACACCAGAAGCGAACCCTGGAGTGTTGACGGTCTCTACAATGGCCGGCGACGCCGGGTTCGTGATGTCGATCACCTGCAGGCCGTCTTCGTCGTCCGCGACATAGGCGTACGAGCCCGAGACCGCAACCCCATAGGCGGTCCCTGGAGTGTTGACAGTCCCTACGATGGCCGGTGACGCCGGGTTAGTGATGTTGATCACCCGAAGACCGGAGAGACCGTCCGCGAGGTAGGCGTAGGATCCGGAGACAGCAACCGCATTGGCTTCATGAGTGCCCACGCTTCCCACGTCGGCGGGCGACGCTGGATTCGTGATGTCGATGACCCGAAAACCGGAGGAGCCATCCGCGACATAGACGTACGAGCCGGAGACGGCAACCCCGAGAGCTTCACCTGGAGTGTCCACGCTCCCAACGGCATGCAGATAATCTCGATAGTCAATACAGTCAGCGGAAGCTCGGCCTGGGAGAATAATTGCTGCTAGAAGCGCCAGGAGAACAGATTTCAGCGAGGGATGCACTTCTGCCTCCCGCCAAGGAGCGCCTGCGGTCTCATAGAGAGTATGCGGTGCCGGGATGGTGCGTATTCACAATAATCCTACGGGATTGATGGCGTGTCCATCAATGAGGTTCTTTCGCACCCGCTGGCCGCGAGCGCGCCGAGTCTCTAGCTTCCGAGTGGCCCAGTTCCCGTCTCCGCGGCCGTTCCCTATAATCGCCCCAACCCCCCCGGCGAAATCTCAGTGCGACCCCTCTTGTAGAGGAGATCTCTGATGCTCCAATCTTCCTACACTCT
>Ga0075428_100004450_pt1 | contig 15467 bp, 9 predicted proteins | sample RhiMetdeltSRZDD2_FD_75291 | JGI IMG/M metagenome (GOLD analysis project Ga0075428, IMG submission 75291) | Populus rhizosphere microbial communities from Tennessee, USA - Rhizosphere MetaG P. deltoides SRZDD2 | ecosystem: Host-associated > Plants > Roots > Rhizosphere > Soil | place: USA... | reverse complement strand
CCGACGCGTGATCACGCGCCGCACGTGAGCGCGAATCGCTGCCGCCATCTCCTCGGCTCGCGACGCCGGTCGCTCGACGTCGACGAGCAGCCCGCTCTTCACCGTTCCGAGCAGCGACGTCCCGTCCAGAGCCAGCGCGCGCTCGAAGTCGGGAACGCCGTCGTTCAGGTACCTTGCGGCGCGGCGGAACGTGACCGGAGCGACCATCGTCCGTCCCGCCCGCCATTCAGACAGACGCTCGTCCGAGATCGCACCGCCAACAGTCAGACGTACGCCGTCGCCCGCAACGTGGCGCCAGCCCTGGTCGATTCGCAGTGCGACGACCGACGCCGACAGCAGCGCAATGTCGCCGACCCGGCTAACGTCCTCGCGCAACACGAAGCGCGTGACTACCGGCGGGTGTTCGCCTTCAGGACCGAGGCCGTCTATCGCGAACTCTCCGTACTTGGTCTCCAGCAGGTGGCGAAGCGATGTGTGGAGCGCCGCCTCGCGCGCGTGAGCAGCCAGCACGGCCCCGAGGACGGCGTATCCGCAGGCGAGTGCGGCAACCCTGACCCGCGGCGCCGCCTTCCAGCAACCGAGCGCAAGCGCGCCGGCCACCGGCCAGAGCCACCAGATCAGAGAGGTGGCGTCCTCATTCGACGCGGCGCCGAACGCGGCGCCGATGACGAGAGCAATGGCTGGACACAGGCCGAGAGATCGCACGCCAGGCGACGTGCAAGAGCGATGACGTGAGGCCCGGGAAAGAACGACTCGTCATCCTGCGCGTGGATCGCAGAAGTTGCCTACGTCTCGGCCCAGCGGCGTAGCAGATTGTGATACACGGCCGTCATCTGGACGGCTGCGGGATGCTCTGGCAGGTCGACGGTGAGGCGCTGGATCGCCGTATCGAGATCGAAGAGCAGCGTCCGCTGGCCGTCGTCGCGAATCATGCTCTGAATCCAGAAGAACGAGGCGAGACGCGCGCCCCTCGTCACCGGCCTGACGCTGTGCAGGCTCGTCGCCGGATAGAGGACCATGTGCCCGGAGGCGAGCTTCACGCTGTGGACACCGTAGGTGTCCTCGACCACGAGCTCGCCGCCGTCGTACTCCTCGGGATCCGCGAGGAAGAGCGTCGCCGAGAGATCGGTGCGGAGTCGGAGCCCGCCGCCGGCGGCCTGACGAATCGCGTTGTCGACATGGTTGCCGAATCGCTGTCCTCCCGAATAGCGGTTGAACAACGGGGGGAAGACGCGAAGCGGCAGCGCCGCCGAGATGAACAACGGGTTCCGCTGCAATCCGGCCAGGACGATCTCGCCGAGCTCGCGCGCCACCGGATGCGTCTCTGGCAGCTGCACGTTGTCTTTCGCCCGTGCCGACTGGTGCCCGGCGGTCACTCGCCCGTCCACCCAGCCGGCTTCATCGAGGCGCCGCCGCGCGTGCACGACCTGGTCGGCATTCAGCACGTCAGGAATCTGCAGGAGCATGGGTGCGGCCCTCAGAACCTGACGTTCGTCGTCAGCATTGCCGATCGCGTGTACCCAGGGTTGTAGCGGCCGCCGTTGTTGTTGACGTTGCGGATGTAAACCTCGTCGGTCAGGTTGTAGAGGTTCAGCCGCAGCGTCAGGTGCGTGTTCACGTCGTACTCGATCAGCCCGTCGATCACGTGATAGCCGGGCGATTGAATCGTGTTGGCGGTGTTGATGAACACGTCGTCTGTGTAGCGGACTCCGCCGCCGACGCGCAGACCGATCGGCGCGCGGTACGTTGTCCAGACGCTGCCCGAGTGTCTCGGCGTCAGCGTCAGACGATTGCCGTTCACGGCGGTGTCCTGACTCTCCAGCTCGGTGTCGAGGAACCCCACGTTGGCCAGCACCTCCCACCGATCGCCGATCCGGCCCATGGCCCCCACGGTGAAGCCGTTCACGCGCTGCGCATCGTCCTGGTTGAAGATCGGTGGAACGGCGGTGGCATCGACGGTGTAGATGACGTTCTTGTTCTTGGTGTGGAAGACGGCTCCCGTGAGCGAGAGGCGGCCGCTTGCCACGTCCCACTTGGTGCCCACTTCGACGTTGCTGGACTCCTGCGGCTCCAGGCTCGGATTGTTGACGTTGTTGGCCTGCGCGCTCAGCGCGAAGTTGGCCGAGCCGGGTGGCGTCACCGTCGTGCCGTAGGAGACGTAGACGTTGCCGTTCTCGGTGGCGCGATACACCACGCCCGCCTTGCCGCTGACGAGCTGATCGGCTGCCCCCAGATCGACCGTCGTGAGTCCCGCGGCATCGACCGTGACGAAGTCGGTGTCGTAGTGCTCCCAGCGCAGGCCGCCGCTGACCTGCCACCTGGTGGAAAGGTCGATCGTGTCGAAGGCGTAGAGCGCTACCGTGCCGGTGCGGCCCTGGCTGTTGGCGCTCGTGCGCGCCGGGGCGTAACCGGTGACCGGGTCGGCGGTGTCGGGCGTGTAGATGTTCACCGGCGCCCGCGTCCCGACACCAGCGAGTGTCGGCGCGAACTGCTCCTCGGCGGTGAACTCGAGGCCCACACTCGCCGCGTGACGGAAGCGGCCGGTCGAAAACCGATCCACGAGGCTGGTCTGGTTCGACAGGATCTCGTTCTCGCGCTCGTTTCCCTGGCGCGCCAGGGAGACGAGATCCGTCACGGGGTTGAACGCCGCGATGTTCTGGATCGTCGTGAGGACGGCCTCGCGGTGGGTCCGGTTGTAGCGTGTCTGATTGCGAATCGTGAGGCTGCGATTGACGTCGTGTTCGACGCGGGCCGTGTAGGCGTCCTGCGACGCCTCGTCGTAGTCGAATCCGGCGCTGCCGTAATAGTTGCTCTGGTCCACCGGCGACGCGGCGCGAACGGTGGTCGGCGTCAGCGGCTCCTCCTCCCATGCGGCACCCGGAATGCCGTAGTCCGGGAGATTGTGCTGGCGGACGAACTGCGCACCCAGCATCACCCGCGTCGGCGTTCCGAGGCCCATGCCGAACGAAGGGGCTACGGCATACGTCTCGTTCTCGACGACATCGCGGCCGGGGACGCCGCTGTTCTGCCAGAGCGCATTCAGGCGGACGGCGCTCCGTGTCAGCCAGCCGCCGGTGGCCGTCGTCGGCGCCGACCAGTTGAAGTCGGCGCTCATTCGGGCCTGTTCGGCGGTGCCGAAGCCGGCGTTCACGGAGAGCCCGGTGCCGAGATGTGGGGTCTTGGTCTGCATGTTGACGTAGCCGGCGGCGGTGCCGCGACCCACGTCGGATCCGGTCGGGCCCATGAAGACCTCGATCTGCTCGAGATTGAAGACATCGCGCGAGATGAGGCCATCGTCCCGCACGCCGTCGACGAACAGACTGTTGGAGGCGTTGAACCCGCGCATGTTGAACATGTCGCCGGCGGTGTTCGACGCGCCGCCGCCTTCTCCCGCCTGGAGTGTGATGCCGGGGACGTTGCGCAACGCCTCGCTCAGCGTCGTCGCGCCCTGCTTCTCGATGACCTCCCGACTGATGAGGGCGATGGTCTGCGGCACTTCGCGCAGGGGCTGTGTGTATTTGGTCGAGTCCACGACAGCAGTGCGCCCGGTGACCGTGAGCTGTTCGGATGTCCGGATGTCCAGTGTCACTGCGTCGCGAGCAGTGAACACGAACCCAACACTCGTGCCGGCAAGCAGGCGATCGAGCGCCTGCTCGTCTGTCATCACACCGGACACACCCGGCGACGGGAGATCTCGAATCATCTCGTTGGCGAGCACGATGCGAATGCCGGTGAGCACACGGAACTGCTCGGTGACCGTTCCGATCGTCCCGCCGGGGATGTCGAAACGGCGCGCCTGCTGTGCAAGGGCACCTGCCTGGGCCAGCCCGGCCATCGACGCGGTCGGCCCTCCCGACGGCGGCTGCTGGGCATGAACCAGCTTTGCGCCCGCGGCAGTCGAGGCCATGAACGCAGCGCCGAGCACGAACAGGTGCGAGCGTCCGCGACGGCGGCGCATCCTCGTCCGGCGGAATGAGGCAAACGTACGATTCTTCATGACAGCGGCTCCGATGAAAGGTCGTTCAGGCGACCGCGGGAGTGCGGTCCGATGGAGATGCGGCGTCCGAACGGGCTGCCCGGCGCACGAGCCACGCGCGGCAACGCCGGAGCGCGAGCGCGAGACCCGTCCATACGAGGACGACTGCCCCGGCCGATGCCAGGCCCGCGACCGTCTGTCCGGGGATACCGAGCACTTCGCCGGTGTGGGCGAAGCGCATGACGTTGCGGATGCGGCGCCCGAGCGTGAGAGAGGAAAAGTCCTCGACGCTCACGACCGCGCCGCTGGTACCGTCGAGCGTCAGCGTGGACCGGAGATGCGGCTGACCGCCGGTGCCCTTGTCGATGTTGAACACCACCGGCGCGGCGGCCGATTCGGGAAGCCGCAGGGTGATGGTGCGCCAACCGGGCACCTGCTCCTCAGCGCGGGCGAGGAGCGCATCGAGCCCGTCCGTGCCGAGCGCGGCCCCGCTGCCGGCTTCGCGGCCGCCGCGGCCTTCGCGACCTCTGTCGGCGGCCTGCGCCTGTCCGTTCCGTCGTGACTCTCGCCCGCCCTCGCGCCGGCCGGCCTCGCGCCCCCCGCCGCCAGCGCCGCCTCGACCGGCGGGGGGTGTTTCACCAACCGCGCGGTAGACGGCAGCGTTCGCCCACTGAAACGAGATCGGCACGGCGCTCACGACGACGATGAATAGCGGCACCGCCGACCAGAAGCCGATGACGTTGTGCCAATTGAAGTCGCGGGCCTTGCCTGTCGCGCCTGGCCTGAAGAGCAGCACCGCACGCACCTGCGTCCACCGCCAGACGCGCGGAAGCCATAGATAGCAGCCCGACGCCACGATGAAAGCGAACAGCACATTCGCCCAACCGGTGATGGCGCGCGCCACGGGCCGTCCCTCGCCCTCGACCGCAAGCCAGCGGTGCCATCCCCGCACAGCGCTCACGAAGCGGCGCATGCGCTGCGACCCTTCCCCGAGCAGCGCGCCGCTGTAGGCGTCGGCGAACAGTGTCCGGTCCGCCGCGGTCAGGGTGACCGGCGCGTCGGAGTCGGAGGCGACGGCAACCGAGGTGATGACGACACCAGGCGATTCGGCCCGGACGCTCTCGACAATTCGGGCGATCGGCAAACGCCGTGCGCCGGGCGCCGGCACCACCGAGCGGTGCTGGCTGTCCGCCCACGCGACCAGCTGCCGTTCGTACGTCAACAGGACCCCGGTTACCGACATCAGGAGAATCACGAGACCGGCCACGGTGCCGGCCACGAGGTGCGGCCAGAAGACTAGGGAGCGCAGTTTCATGTGGTCAGGCGGCGTGGATGTGGGTCGTCGGATGTCTGGCTTGATACTGAGACTAAGTCTCAATATCAGAGACTGTATCGCCGACCGTTTTGGTCGTCAAGGACAAAACTCACCCGAGGACCGGGTGAAGGATCAGGAGGGGTGAAACGCTTCGAGGTCATCGACGTCCGGTGGGCTCGCACCGGACGTCGACGTCAATGGGACCGGGATGGAGTCGAGGGCACTGATGATGTGTCGAGATCAGCGCCTGCCCGAATCCGCGTTGATCTTGCCGCGGATCTCGCCGCCCGGGCTCCCCACCGTGTGCACGTTGGCGTAGGCCTGACCGTTGCGGATTGCTGCCAGCACATCGTCGATGTCACCGGCATTGATCCCCTGAGTCGTCACGGCCTGCACGTCCTGCGCGGTGGCCAGCCCGGTGATCGTTCCGCTCTGCGGGCAGGTCTGGGTGCCGGCAGGCGCCGTCGTAATCTGAGGCGTCGTGCAGAGCCAGACGACGATGCCGCCATTGACGTTTGGCTGGCCGAAATGAATATGAGCCTGACGAACGTCCGCCTGCAGGCCGTCGTACGACAGCACATAATCGATCGTCTTCTGCTGCGTGTTCACGCGCGCGATGAAGAACCCTCGAGCCGGAGACGCGACTGCCGGCACCTCCTGGTCCGGCACGAGTGAAGCGGAAAATACTCTCACGCCACGTTGTGCCTGGGCAGTCCCGCTCGCAAGCACAAGAATGGCGATAGCTAAGGCAAGGCCAGCTCGTCGCATCATGGAGTCCTCCGAAACAGCGGCCGCGGTGCAATCGCGATACCAGGAGCGATCGCTCTGGGCGTTCACGAAGCGCGCACCGAACTCGTTGATCCAGCGACCTGCCGCGTAAACGATTACGAGGTGCGAGAGAGAGCCAGACCGGTTCCAGGTTCCAGGTTCCGGGTTCAGGGTTCGGCCTTCGTGGTTCAGGTTCGTGGGCGGAGTTCTGGCAATCGAGCGACCAATTCCCCACCTGATGAGTACGGACGTGTCACCAGACCGGTGCCAGCGCTGACGGTACTGCGCGGTAGCGCGCAACCCATCCGAGGAACAGCCCTTGCTACTACCTGAGGAGACAGGTCTTCGTTGGTGTCTGCTGGCGGGGATTCGTCATGAAGGAATCCAAGACCATCGTCGAATACGGTGTGCCGATCGATCCGAGGACGATGATCGAGCCTCCCGATCCCGACACGCTCGAGATCGAACCCGGTCATCCCGGCATCGGCGACGACGCCTACCTGCGGCGCCGACACGAGCTCTTTTCGCTCTGCCGGCGTCACCGGCTGGCGAATCTCGGTCCACCCCCGATCGACTATCTGCCCGAGGAACAGCGCATCTGGCGCGAGGTGAGCGCCAAGCTCGACGGGCTGCATCGCGCCCATGCCTGCTCGATGTATCTCGCCGCGAAAGACACGCTCGGCATCAGCAGTCGCGATATTCCGCAGCTGCGCGCATTGAGCGAGCGTCGCGGCCGCGAGACGCGGATGCGCCTCGTGCCTGCGGAAGGCCCGCTGGCGTATCGCACCTTCTACAGCTACATCGCCGGGCGCAGCTTTCCAGTGACCCAGTTCATCCGTCATGGGTCGCATCCTGAGTTCACACCGGAACCGGACATGATCCACGACTGCCTCGGCCACGTGCCGCCGCTGATGAACGAGGACTATGCGGAGGTGCTGACGCTGGTGGGGAGGGCGGCCTACCACACGCCCGACCCGCTCCAGGTGCTCGCCCTGAAGCGTTTCAGCTGGTACTCGATCGAGTTCGGGCTCATCGAGGAGGCGGGGGCGCTGAAGGTATTTGGCGCCGGCATCATGTCGTCGACGCGCGAGATTCCGTATTCCCTGTTCTCTCCGGAGGTCACGCGGAAGGCGTTCGTCACGGACGAGGTGATCGAGACGGACTACGATCCCTCACGGATGCAGGATCACCTGTTCGTCATCCCGTCGTTCGCCTGGCTGCGGAGCGAGATCGAAGGGCTGGTGCGGCGGTTCCGGATTCCCGCCCTCTGAGCTGGCGTCGGACTGGTTCGCCACCCGGTCTCGCCCGCACCCTACTGAGTCGCCTCGACAGCGTAATAGTCCTGCAGGGAGCGAACCGTCAGCGCCTGCTGACGAATCGCGCGCATCGCGCTGACCGCTGCCGTCGCGCCCGTCAGCGTCGTGATGCACGGCACCTGCGACATCGTCGCCGCGCGCCGGACGGCCCGGTCGTCGAAGAACGACTCGCGTCCGAGCGGGGTGTTGATCACCAGATCGATGCTGTGATTGACGAGGTGATCGGCGACGTTCGGGCGCCCTTCGTTGACCTTGTACATCACCTCGACCTCGAGCCCGTGCGAGCGCAGGTAGGTGGCCGTCCCTCGCGTCGCGGCCAGCGTGAACCCAAGCCGCGCCAGATCGCGGGCAATCGGCAACACGCCAGGCTTGTCACTGTTGTTGACGCTGATGAACACGCAGCCCTCGTCGGGCAGGCGCTGCCCCGCCGCCAGCATCGCCTTGTGGAACGCGGTGCCGAAGTTGCTCGCCCCGCCCATGACCTCTCCGGTCGACTTCATCTCCGGACCGAGGATCGTATCCACACCGGGGAAACGCACGAACGGGAACACCGGGCTCTTCACGAAGACGCCGGCGGCACGCAGATCGTCGACCAGCCCGAGCTCGGCCAACGTCCTCCCCGCTGACACGCGGGCGGCGATCTTGGCCATCGGCACGCCGGTGGCCTTGGAGATATAGGGCACCGTCCGCGAAGAGCGCGGGTTCACCTCGAGCACGTACACCATGTCGTCCTTGATGGCGTACTGCACGTTCATCAGGCCGACGACCTTGAGCTCTCTGGCGATTCGCCGCGTGTACTCGCGGATCGTCCCGAGGTGCCGCTCCGCCACCATGAAGGGCGGCACCACGCAGGAGCTGTCACCGGAATGGATTCCGGCCTCCTCGATGTGCTCCATGATGCCGCCGATGACCACGGCGCCCGCGGCATCCGCCACCGCATCCACGTCGAACTCGAAGGCGTCTTCAAGGAAGCGGTCGATGAGCACCGGGCGGTCGTGCGACACGTCCACCGCTCCCGTCATGTAGCGGTCCAGGGCGCCGGAGTCGAACACGATCGCCATACCGCGGCCGCCGAGCACGTACGACGGACGCACCACGACGGGGTAGCCGATCCGCTCTGCGACGCCGCGCGCCTCCTCGCGCGACACCGCCGTGCCGCTTGCCGGCTGCGGGATGCCCAGGTCGCGCAGCAGCTGCGAAAAGCGCTGGCGGTCCTCCGCGAGGTCGATGGAGTCGGGACTCGTGCCGATCACGTTGACGCCGGCGTTCTGCAGCGCGAGAGCGAGCTTCAGCGGCGTCTGCCCTCCGAACTGCACGAGGCACGAGACCTCTCCGCCGGCGCTGCGCTCGCGATCGACGATCGCCATCACGTCCTCGAAGGTGAGCGGCTCGAAGTAGAGGCGATCCGACGTGTCGTAATCGGTCGACACGGTCTCGGGGTTGCAGTTGACCATGACGGTCTCGTACCCCTCCTCCCGGAACCCGAAGACGGCGTGGCAGCAGCAATAGTCGAACTCGATGCCCTGGCCGATCCGGTTGGGACCGCTCCCGAGAATGATCACCTTCTTTTTTGGCGTCGGCTCGGCTTCGCAGACCACCTCATAGGTGCCGTACATGTACGGCGTGAACGACTCGAATTCGGCCGCGCAGGTGTCGATGCGCTTGTACGCCGGTACCAGCCCCTCCTCGAGGCGGCGCTGACGCACCATCTCCTCGTCGATCCCGAAGGCGCCGGCAATGTCGGCATCGCTGAACCCCGTACGCTTCAGCGTACGCAGCAGATCGGCGGACATCTCGCGGAACTCGCCAAGCTCCGCCATCCGGCGCAGCTCGACGATCTCCCAGAACTGCTGCAGGAACCAGCGATCGATCTTCGTGAGCTCGTGAATCGTCTCCACGCTCCAGCCCCGACGGAGGGCCTCGAACACGGCCCACATCCGCTGGTCGGTGGGCACCACCAGCCGTTTGCGCAGCGCCGTCCCGTCCTCCCCGTCGTCTGGCGCGACCGCCAGCGGGAACAACGTTCCGAGCTTGCCGAGCTCGAGCGAGCGAACCGCCTTGAGGAACGCCTCCTTGAACGTGCGCCCGATCGCCATCGCCTCGCCCACCGACTTCATCTGCGTGGTCAGCGTGCGGTCAGCCTGGGGAAACTTCTCGAAGTTCCAGCGCGGGAACTTGACCACGATGTAGTCGATCGTCGGCTCGAATGAGGCCGGCGTGAGGCGGGTGATGTCGTTGCGAATCTCGTCCAGGTGGTAGCCGAGCGCCAGCTTCGCCGCGATCTTGGCAATGGGGAAACCGGTGGCCTTGGACGCGAGCGCCGACGACCGCGACACGCGCGGGTTCATCTCGATTGCCACGATCCGGCCGTCGACCGGGTTGACCGCGAACTGGATGTTCGAGCCGCCGGTCTCCACGCCGACGCGCCGGATGATGCGCCGCGCGCTGTCGCGCAGCCGCTGGTACTCCTTGTCGGTGAGGGTCAACGCGGGGGCCACCGTGATCGAGTCGCCGGTGTGGACGCCCATCGGATCGACGTTCTCGATCGAGCAGATCACGACGAAGTTGTCGGCCACGTCGCGCATGACCTCGAGCTCGAACTCCTTCCAGCCGATCACCGACTCCTCGACCAGAATCTCGTGCACCGGGCTGAGATCCAGCCCCCGTCCGGCGAGCTCGCGGAATTCCTCGATGTTGTAGGCGATGCCGCCGCCGACGCCGCCCATCGTGAACGACGGCCTGATAATCGCGGGAAAGCCGGTCTCCTCGACGAGGACGAGCGCTTCCTCGAGCGACTTGGCGACCCCGCTCTGCGGCACCTCGATGCCGATCTCCTTCATCGCATCGCGAAAGAGGAGGCGATCCTCGGCCACGCGGATGGCCTCGACCGAGGCGCCAATCAGCCTGACCCCGTATTTCTCCAGCACCCCGCGCTCGTGAAGCGCCACCGCCAGGTTCAACGCCGTCTGGCCGCCGACGGTCGGGAGCACGGCGTCGGGACGCTCTTTCTCGATGATCGCCTCGACGACCTCCGGCGTGAGCGGTTCCACATAGGTACGGTCCGCCATCTCCGGGTCGGTCATGATCGTCGCCGGGTTGCTGTTGACGAGCACGACTTCGAGCCCCTCGGAGCGCAGCGCCTTGCACGCCTGGGTGCCCGAGTAGTCGAACTCGCAGGCCTGTCCGATGACGATCGGCCCGGAGCCGATCACGAGCACGCGTTTCAGGTCGGTACGTTTTGGCATCTGTGGCGATTACGGAGCACGTGGGTCACGGCAATCGTCGTGGCTCAACGCTTTTCCATGGCTTCGAGGAACTGCCGGAACAGATAGTCGGCGTCGTGCGGCCCTGGAGAAGCCTCTGGATGGTACTGCACGGAGAAGATCGGCTTGTGACGATGGCGGAATCCCTCGACCGTGCCGTCGTAGAGATTCTCGTGGGTCACGACCACGTCGGCTGGCAGTGTCTGAGGATCGACGGCGAAGCCGTGGTTTTGCGACGTGATCTCCACTTTGCCCGATTCGAGCTCCTTGACCGGATGGTTGGCGCCGCGGTGTCCGAACTTCAGCTTGAACGTCTGGCCGCCGACGGCGTGGCCGAGCACCTGGTGGCCGAGGCAGATCCCGAACATCGGCACGTCCGTCTCGACGAGCTGGCGCACGTTCTGGATCGCGTAGTCGAGCGCAGCAGGATCGCCGGGGCCGTTGCTGAGAAAGATGCCGTCTGGCTCGATCGCCAGGAGGTCGCTCGAAGGAACGGTGGCCGGGAACACGTGCACCTCGCATCCATACGCATCGAGACGCCGCAGGATGTTCCACTTGACCCCGAAGTCGTAGGCAGCCACGCGCAGGCGACGCGACGCGCGGCGCTGCGGGGTGATACCGAACTCACGATGCGCGTCGGCTCCGGGCTCGCCCCCGTCCGGCCGCCACTCGAACGGCGCGTCACACGTCACGTCCCTGACCAGGTCAGCGCCTTCCATCTTCGGGATGGAGCGCGCCTTCTCGACGAGCGCCACGGGGTCGACCTGGCCGGTGGCGATCACGCCACGCATGACGCCAGCCGAACGCAGGACGCGCGTGAGTGCCCGCGTATCGACATCGCCGATGGCGACAATGTGGTGCCGAATCAGATAGTCGCGCAGCGTGCCATCAGCGCGCCAGTTGCTCGCCACCGGCGATGGCTCGCGCATCACGAACCCCGCCACCCGCGGCGACTGCGATTCCGCATCGCCCGACGCAACCCCGTAGTTGCCGATGTGCGGTGCCGTCATCGTGACAATCTGGCCCGCGTAGGAGGGATCGGTGAGCACCTCCTGATACCCGGTCATGCTGGTGTTGAACACCACCTCGCCGCGAGCTTCGCCAGCGGCGCCGGCGGCCACGCCGCGATACCAGGTACCGTCTTCGAGAGCGAGAACTGCGTTCATCTGATCCTTCGATAGACCGTGCCCACGAGTCCCGGCTCGATCGCCACGAACGCGGCATCCGACTCGAGCCCCTCCCTGTGCACGAACACTGTCATGGTTCGAGAGACGCCCCGATGCGCGAGCGGACGCCCCGCGTCAGGGTCACCGAGGCGATCCAGGGACGATAGCCTGGTAAATCGATCCGGACCGAGTGCGGCCCTGCGCTCACGTCCGGCAGCAAGAGCGGCGTGGTCCCAACGGGCGCGCCATCCACGAAGACCCTCGCGCCCGCTGGCCGTGAATCCACCTGCAGCGAGGCAGGACCCTCGGCCGCCGCCGATGACGCTCCCGGAGCCCCGACCTCGAACGACTCGGACGGGCGTTCAGGCGTGAGCGTCACGAGACGCTCCCATCGGGGCAGGCCCGCGCCGGTGACCGAGACGGTATGGCTCCCGAACTCGAGCCCCCGCACGACGAGTGGAGTCTGACCGCGTGGTTGCCCGTCGACCGTCACCAACGCGCCGGCCGGAGTGGATCGCACGAGCAGTCGTCCGGTATGAGTGTCGGCAGAGGCGTCGGGACGGTCTCCCTGGGAAGCATCCGGCACCACCGGTGCCACTGGCGCAGCGGCCGAACTGCCGGCGGGAGCACCTGTACTCGGAGCAGCCGCCGCCGGCACTGAGGGCTGGGCGGCGTTGCCCACGCTGGACGGGGGCGACGCCGGCGTGCCTGCGGGGGCTCCAGAAGCCGCCTGGCTCGGTGCACCTCCCCGCGCCGCTTCGGGCTCCGGCGCCGATGTTGGTTCGGCTGTGCCGCTGCCTCCTGATGAGGGAGCCGACTTATCGGCCGTCTCGTTGGTCGTGTGAAGCGCGAGAAACACGCCAGTGCCCACGGCGCCGAGCAGGACGATCGCCACGACCGCGACGATGCCGAACACGCGCGCGTTCGAGGTGTCCTGAAAGGTCGGCCTGACGTCGGGACGGAGCAGTCCGGGCGCCACAACGGGAGTCCGTGGCGTCACGCGTGGCGGCGGATCGTAGACCGGCGGTCGAAGTGGAACCGCCTCCAGCTCACCCAGCGCGGGTTCGCGCAGCGCCGGCTCGCGGAACGCCGGCTCGCGAAATGCCGCTTCATCGAGCGGCGGATCGCTGGGCGCCGGCGGAAGTGGCTCGGGGTCGGGGTGCCGGGCCTCGGGCTCGAACATCAACAGCGGCGTTTCCTCGAGCGCGGAGAGCTCCAGCGGGGCCCTGGGAGCGTCGGGGTCGCGTGGTGGGGTCGTTCGCATCGACGTCGGCGGAAGCGTGTCGTCGCCGAGCGCCAGTCGGCCCACGGGCGCGTCGCCAGACGGTCCAGCGCTGCCCGCAGGCATCGCGGCGCGGCGCAGCGATGCCGCGAACTCCTGCGCCGTGGGCGGCCACAAGCGGGGATCGGGCGCCAGCGCAGATTCGAGCGCCCGCCCCAACGCGTCCACGCGGACGCCACGCGAGTCGGCAAGACCGGCGACGGCTGCGCGAACGTCACCTCCCTCGTACCGGCGGCCGAGCAGCAGCTCGAAGGCCATGGCTGCGAGTGCGTAGATGTCGTCAGCCAGCGACGGCTCGTTGCTGTCGACGCCCGCCTCCCTGAGCGCCTGCGTCAAGCCGAAGCCCGACACTGAAGTCTCGTCGAAGTGAAACGCCACATCGCGGGGTCCGAGCGCCCCGTGGTGCACGCCTGCGGCAGCCGCCAGATCGAATGCCTCGGCCAGCTGGGTTACACGCCGGGCCACTTCCGCGAGAGGCCGTGGGCCCTGCGCTTCGAGATACTCATCAACCGGGGTGCCATCGAGCGCTTCGTGCGCGATGTAAGGAATGCCGTCCTCGACGCCGCCTTCCAGCGCACGCGCAATTGACGGGTGGTCGAGCGGCCGCTCGCAGAGCCTCGACAGCGACACGGCGAACGCCGCCTGCTCTTCCACGGTCATCGTCTCGGAGAACGTCCTGATGACGATCGCTCGGCCACTCTCGGAATCACGCCCGAGGTAGACGGGACCGAAGCGCCCGTCCTCCGGCCCAGCCGTCACCTGATACGGACCGAATGAGGCTTTCCGTGCCAGTGTTGGACTCCTTCAGCGGCGACTCGAGCGGCAAATGAGGGAGGTACTGACCGGACTCTTCCCTCAGCCGCTCTCGCGGTCGGGGTGCGGAACACGCGGGCCAGCGAATCCCGATCGTAGCATGCAACTTGTTGGCTCACCAGCGTGTTACCGGTTCTTGACACTGCAAGTGAGGCTCTGCGAGAGTAGCCTGACGTGCTGCCCCACTCAGGTGTGACCACTTCCCCGCCGACCACGAGCACGATTCCCGTTGATATCCGCCGGTTCCCGTGGCTGAGACGTCTGGTCTCGGACTATGCCTTCGAGTATCAGCGGCTCTCGGAGTTCTACGCGGGCGACCCCCGCGATCCCGCAGCGTGGCGCGACAGCCTCGCGCGCGTCCGCCGCAACCCGCGAGCTCGCGATCGTGTCGCCGATCTGCTGTTGGCTCAACAGAAGGCTCGAAACGCGGCGCCAGAGGCCGTGGCCGCGTCGGCTCTGCTGCGTGATCCGCAAACGGTGGCCGTCGTCACCGGACAGCAGGCAGGGCTCTTCGGGGGTCCGCTGTTCACGCTGTTGAAGGCGCTCACGGCGCTCCGCCTGGCCGAGCAGGCCAGCCAGCAGCACGGAACGCCGACGGCGGCCATCTTCTGGATCGACGCAGAGGACCACGACTGGGACGAGGTGAAGAGCTGCGGCGTGCTCGACGCCGATATGGCGTTCCGATCGATCGCCGTCGGCGACCCGCCCGGGGCACAGGAAGTGGCGGTGGCGCGCGTGCGCCTCGACAGCTCCGTTACCCGGGTGCTGTCAGAGCTCGAGGAACTGCTGCCGGGCACCGAGTTCACCGCAGATCTTCTGAGCGGCCTGCGTCGGGCCTATCAGCCCGGCGTCGGGATGGCCGACGCTTTCGCACGGTGGCTCGAATCGCTGCTCGGCCCACGCGGGCTGGTCGTTTTCAACTCCGCCGATCCCGCGTCGAAGCCGCTGTTGGCCGATCTCTTCGCCCGCGAGATCGAGCAGGCGGGCACCACCTCGCGGCTGGCTTCGGAGGCTGGCTCCGCGCTCCAGGCGCTCGGCTATCACGCGCAGGCCACGCCGACCGCCTCGAGCCTCGCGCTCTTTCACCTGAATGCGGGGCGAGACGCAATCCGCGTCGAGAGCGGCGACCGCTTCGTCATCGGCGCCGAGACGGTGACGAGGGCCGAGCTGTTGGCGCAGGTCCGGGAGCGGCCTGAGATGTTCAGTCCGAGCGTGCTGCTCCGACCCATTGCGCAGGACACGCTCTTCCCTACCATCTGCTACGTCTCCGGGCCGAGCGAGCTGGCGTACCTCGGCCAGCTGAAGGCAGCGTATGCGGCCTTCGCGGTTCCGATGCCGCTCATCGCCCAGCGTGCGACGGTGACGATCCTCGACAGCAACTCGATGCGGTTTCTGCTGCGCCACGAGGTGCCCCTCGAGCGGCTTCGGGCGCAGGACGAAGCGGCGCTGAACGACCTGCTGGGCGCCCGACTTCCGCCGGCCGTCGACAGCTCGCTCGACCGTGCCAGCCGCGCGATCGAGTCGGAGATGCAGACGCTCATCGGGGCCGTGGGCTCGCTCGATCCGAC
>Ga0075428_100004444_pt1 | contig 15476 bp, 15 predicted proteins | sample RhiMetdeltSRZDD2_FD_75291 | JGI IMG/M metagenome (GOLD analysis project Ga0075428, IMG submission 75291) | Populus rhizosphere microbial communities from Tennessee, USA - Rhizosphere MetaG P. deltoides SRZDD2 | ecosystem: Host-associated > Plants > Roots > Rhizosphere > Soil | place: USA... | reverse complement strand
AATTCAATTTCTAATATCAAGGCCCCAATTCAGCTTCTGACGTAACGTCTTGAAGTAGTGGTTGCTTTCGAGCTGAACAAGGTGCACTTTGAAGTCAGCCTTCTTAACTTTTAATCTTATCGAACTATCGACTGAGGATACTCTTGAATCGAGGGATACCAGGAATCGTCTGCTTCTTCCTTCCACCTGAAAAGTTATCTCTGAGCTATCAGCAACCACGATGGGGCGTACCGTAAGGTTATGCGGGCTAACGGGTGTTATTACGAAGTTTCCGGATCTGGGGAAGATCAATGGACCACCACAGCTCAATGAATAACCTGTTGACCCCGTTGGTGTCGAGACAATTATGCCATCAGCCCAGTAGGAATTCAGGAACTCGCCATCGATGTAAGTATGAATGGTGATCATCGCCGATGAATCCTTCTTCATGACAGTAAAGTCATTTAAAGCGAAATTGAGAGGCTCGAACAAATCCTTATTTGTCTCAAGCCTTAGGACGGCACGTTTATCAAGTGTGTACGCTCCTTCAAAAATGCCTTCAATTGCTTTCTCCGTCTCGGTCTTGCTGATAGTGGCGAGGAAACCAAGCCGGCCGGTGTTGATTCCGAGTATTGGGATTTCAGATTTACCAATATGGGTGACTGATTCCAGCAATGTGCCATCGCCGCCGATACTTATGAAGAGTTGAACGTCTTTTAGTTCAACGCCTGAGCTATAGGTCGTATACTCGCTGTTGATCAACGGTTTTTTTAAATACTGGACGAATTTTGACGAAACGAGCAGCTCTACTTTGTGTTCCGACAGAATTTCAAAAATGCGTGCAATAAAAGGCGCTGAGACGCGGTTGAATTCTTTTCCATGCACAGCAATTCTCATGAAGTCGGATTTAAGGTTTCCGTAACGCCGGTTTTTCCGAAGCTATATTAAAGATAGGGAAGACCCCAGGAATGCCCAAAGGCGAGATTCGAATTAAATGTCGAGATAACGAAGCAGCATGTCGATGCGCTCTTTTCCATCGCCGACAGGTTTGGTTTCTTGGTACCGGCCAATGACCTTATAGCCGAACCGCTCGAGTGTAGCAACGATCCGAAGCAAATCAACCTGGTTGATCTTTAAAGTCAATCTTAGTTTAGATGGATCAAGCGGATCCTCTTTTACGATGCTACTTAATACCTTGGCGTGGTTTTCCTCGATGAGTCTGCTGATTTCGGACAAGGAGTAGTCAACGTGATTCATTGAAAGAACGAGAATGCCTCCGGGGAGCTGAACTGCCGCAGTCTGAGCAAATGATGTAAGTGTATCCTGTACGGTGATCAGTCCACAGTAGCTCTGATCTTCGTTGAGCACTCCCACGACCTGGAGTTTGTTGTCAGCTGCAACTTTTAGAATATCATAGAAGTGCGTGTCGAGCTGTACGTAGCAACCTTTTCCTACAAGAGCAAAATCCCTAACAGGCTTATCTATCTCGTTAGTCTCTAAAATTATCTCTTCGGAAATAAATCCTAACAATTTGCCGTCATCAACGACTGGCATATAGTTACAACGGAATTCTTCCATCCAAACAATGGCCTTATGTGCATCATCGGTTCCCTTTAGGGGAGGGATCATGTGATTTATAAGGTCTTCAGCAATCATACTCTGGTTCGCTTTCCTTGATCGTTCTTTACTACTAACTTAAGAAATCCTCCACAAGTTCATTAAACTTTTCGGGGTGTTCCATCATTGGAGCATGACAACATTTGTCAATGAATCGCAATTCAGAATTCGGAATAAGTCTGTTGAATTCATGGGCTACCAATGGTGGAGTAATAGTATCATTCAAGCCCCACACTAACAACGTTGGAATATTGATTTGTGGAATATCTTCCGCCAAATTATTTCGCTGCGCTGATTTCGCAATTGCCACGATCCGCAGGCATTTTGGGATACTGTTCGTGATCTCAAACACCTCATCAATCAACTCCTTAGTGGCTACCTGTGGATCGTAAAACGTATAGGAAACCCGTTCTTTTATATACTGATAATTACCTCTTTTAGGATACGACCCGCCCATAGAATCCTCGAACAATCCGGAACTACCCGTTAGGATCAATTTCTTCACTTTTGAGGCATTTTTTAAGGTATAGATAAGTGCAACGTGTCCACCGAGGCTATTGCCGACCAGGATCATATCATCCAGGTTTTTATGAGCTACGAAATCCTCAAGAAATTTCCTTAAACCATCGAGGCCGGCCTCACGAATTGGCATTTCGTAAATGGGTAACATCGGTATAATCACCCGATAATTTCTGGAAAAACCATTAACCACACCCTCCCAATTACTGAGCGCGCCAAACAACCCATGCAAAAGGAGCAAAACTGGGCCGCCCTGCCCTTCCTCCACATAGCGAAACCCGTTCTCTTCCTTAACTTCTAAGCCCATATGTTGTAATGCCGAGATAAGTAAATAAAAAAATTAATGAGAATGAAAAGTTTTCAAGGGGCTAACAGGTCATCTCAAAAAACATCCTTAAAAAAAGGAAAGAACCCGCTAATCCAGTGAGTAAACTTCGGCGCAACGCCAGCGACCATTGGATAAAGCCAGGAATCTTCCGTCCATTCTGAAATAAATGAGAGATTAAGCGAATCGACAATCCATAATGCGATACTAAAAACAAAGGTGGTCCTGACAAGTCCGACAAGTGCACCCCCTACGTCGTCAAGCGGACCGAGAAGGGTTTTGTCAACAGATGCTTTTACCAGTTTGCCGAGTAGGTTTACCACGATGACCACAGCGATAAAAACCACAGCAAAGGCCACGTAAGGAAGCACATCTTTATTGATGTGAACCTTCTCGCCGAGAACGACCATCGCCCAACCCATAAACTTGAAGCCCGCAAGTACTCCCAGAACAATTGCAACGAGTGAAAACAGTTCTAAAAGGAATCCCGCCTTGTAGCCGTGATAAGCTCCAACTAAAATCAGGAGTGCTAAAACTATGTCTATCCCGCTCAACTTGCCAGAAGTCTTTTTACGATGTCAGAAATAATCTTGCCTTCTGCCTGCCCTGCAAGGGTCTTTGTTGCAGTACCCATGACTTTACCCATGTCTTGGGGTCCTTTGGCATTTAGCTGTTGAATTATTGACTTAATCACACTCTCGATTTCCTGTTCTGAAAGCTGCTTTGGTAAATACCTATTAATCACTTCAAGTTGAAACAGTTCCTTATCAGCGAGGTCTGAGCGATTTTGTTGCTTGAAAATATCCGCCGATTCCTTGCGTTGCTTGGCAGCTTTCATTAACAGTTTGTTTTCTGCGTCGGATGAAATCTCAGGAGCAGCACCTTTATCGGTTTCGGCAAGCAAGATCAATGACTTTATGCTTCGTAGCGCCTCGAGCTCTTCCTTATTCTTGGCGAGCATTGCCTTTTTAATATCATTGTCAATTTGTTGCTTAAGACTCATAGATAAAATTCCATTAGTGTAAATTTCGAAACGATTTCCGTTTCATCCAGTTAAACTTCTGATCGGCAATTACCTCGAAGTATGACCAGACTCAGCGTCAATATTAACAAAATCGCCACACTCCGTAATGCAAGGGGTGGAAATAATCCCGACGTCGTAAAAGCAGCAATGGACTGTGAGCGTTTTGGTGCCGAAGGCATTACGGTACACCCTCGTCCCGACGAGCGCCATATCCGTTATTCTGATGTGCTCAATCTGAAAAAAGTAGTGAAGACGGAATTTAACATCGAAGGATATCCGGACGAACGATACTTGAAACTTATTCAGGAAATTCGTCCGGCTCAAGCGACGCTTGTTCCTGATGCACCCGATGCTATCACCTCGAACGCCGGATGGGACACGCTAAAGCATGCAAGTTTCCTACGAGATATTGTTCAACAGATCAAAGCATCGGGCGTGCGTGTTTCAATCTTCACTGACCCCTCACCTCGAATGGTCGAAGGTGCGGCAAAAGTCTCCGCAGACCGCGTGGAGTTGTATACCGAACCATACGCCCATGAATATCATGTTAGCAGGGAGGTTGCAGTAAAACCTTATGTAGAAAGTGCATCGATCGCACGGAAGGCGGGCCTTGGAGTTAATGCAGGACACGACCTCGATCTTAACAATCTTAAATATTTAGTCCGAAGCATTCCAGAACTCGACGAAGTTTCGATTGGACATGCGTTAATATGTGACGCGCTTTATTTCGGACTCGAGAATACAATCCAGCTCTATCTAAAACAGTGCAAGGGTAATTAGTATTAGAAATACGGTGACTATCTTCACCCGCGAAATAATTCGACCAGCGCCTCGTCTTCCTCAAAACAACTACCTGCATGAACATCAAGAAAAAATTTACCGATTCGGATCTTCAGCGGATAAAAGCCGCTGTCAAGACGGCGGAGGAGAATATCTCCGGCGAAATCGTACCTGTAATTGTCGATCGAAGTGGCCGTTACATCATCGCGAAATACAAGGGAAGTCTTATCGGCGCTTCGCTTGCTTTTATGATGATGATCGTACTTGATCGATATATCATCAGCAATGCGAGCAACACGTTATTCTACGATCCGGTATTTATTTTCTTTGTTGTTATTCTTGGGGGTATAGTTGGCGCGGTGATTCCTTTTTTTTCTGAAGGGTTTGAGAGATTGTTATTAAGTCAGGTTTACATGGATCAGACTACACGTCGACGCGCTGAGAACGCATTTTTGGAAGAAGAAGTCTTTAATACCAGACAACGTACAGGAATAATGATCTTTATTTCCTTCTTCGAGCACGAGGTGATGGTAATGGCTGATAAGGGTATTAGCAATCTTGTGGACCAAAAACAGTGGGACATGATCGTCGCCGACCTTGTCGCGCAGATCCGTGCGGGAAAAATAATTGAAGGCCTCGAGGCGGGGATAAAACAGTGCGGTGATCTTCTTCTTGAAAAGGGATTCAAAAAAACCGCTGATGACACCAACGAATTGTCGGATGATCTCCGGGTCTGACTGATAGCCAAAATTCATCTCATGACATTAAGATTCGCCCTACTTCTTGCTCTTGCTCCATTAATCGCGACCGGTCAGGTTGGCATACCGGAGCAGGGAGGAAAGTGGGTTCACGATGAGGCTAATATTCTTTCGGAGTCAACAGAGGCGACGCTTGAGGCAATGATAAGAGCAAACAGGGATTCAACGAGCAACCAGATTGGTGTGCTGACAATCCCGTCTCTGCAGGGTGAGTCTTTGGAAGAGTATTCGTTGAAGGTGGTTGAAAAATGGGTTCCGGGTCAAAAGGAAAAAGACAATGGTGTTCTGCTGCTGATCGTTCCTGAGGATAGAATTATCAGGATCGAAGTGGGGTATGGACTTGAAGGAGTTCTTACGGATGCATTATCGAGCCAAATAAACAGGAATGAGATAGCGCCTTATTTCCGCCAGGGCGACTATGATACCGGAGTCAAGGAGGGCGTTCTCGCAATCATAGAGGCCACCAAAGGAGAATATAAGAATGATGATCCTCCACAGCGAAGGAAGTCATCACGGCGGTCTCCGCTCGCGACATTAGTTATTCTGATCATCATATTTATAATCATTTCGCGCAGGGGTCGCGGTGGGCGTGGAGGAGGAGGATATTGGTCTTCGGGTAGCGGATGGGTTGGGCCTGTAGGAGGAGGATTTTTTGGTGGACATTCAAGCGGAGGTGGAGGCGGCTCGTGGGGCGATTTTGGCGGAGGTGGTGGCTTTGGCGGGGGAGGATCAAGTGATTCGTGGTAATATGTTATATAATAAGATCAACGTGAGGTGCATGAATCCGGTATTTGAACAATCGCGGAAAACGAAAGACGTTACGTCAATCTTGAGGTTAGCGTTCTTTTTGGTGGTTGCTCTCATGACAGTAAGTAATAGCTTACTTGCTCAAAAGCCCGTACCTGAATTATGGGGACTCCAGGTTCACGACATCGCCGAACCCAAGGTTCTTTCCCAACAAACGTCTGACATGCTGGAAACCCGCCTTCGTGCATACAAAGATTCGACATCAAATGAGATTGCAATTCTTATCATTAGCTCTCTCGACGGTGAGTCGATAGAAGAATACTCTTTGCGCGTAGCCGAAGAATGGAAGCTTGGTGATAAGGAAAAGGACAATGGGGTGTTGCTCATGATTTCCGTTAATGATCGCAAAGCCCGCATTGAGGTTGGGTACGGATTGGAGGGTGTTTTGACGGATGCGCTTTGCAACAGGATAATCCGAAACGAGATTGCTCCAAACTTCCGCAAAGACGATTACGATGGTGGTGTAACGGCTGCGATAGACGCCATTGTAAAGGGAATAGGAGGCGAATACACGACCGAAGACAAAGAAGAAGATGCGTTAGCAGAACTGAGTTGGAAGGAAAAACTTCTCATCGGCGCATTCGTTTTTGGCATTCTTGGCGTTTTTACTTTCATCGGATTGATAGCACCCGGATGTGGCGGCTGGTTTCTTTATGCGTTTCTCATTCCTTTTTACGCCACCTTCCCCACTATCTTATTGGGAGTAAAAGGAGGACTCACATTGCTGGGGATTTATGCGATTGCATTTCCCATCCTCAAATTGATGATTAGAAAGACTTCATGGGGCGAAAGGATGTCGAAGAAGATGGGTACAGGTCGTGGCGGTGGTGGAAAGTGGTCTTCCGGATCGGGCTGGTCAGGCGGTTGGTCCTCTGGTGGTGGAAGTGGTGGCGGAGGTTTTTCAGGCGGTGGAGGTAGCTTTGGAGGTGGCGGCAGTAGTGGATCGTGGTAAAATGGCCTTCAATAATTAGCGCAAACGTTCCTGTTCCGACTGATATCACCTATTTCAGGAATAAGTAAAAACAAATTTGTGTTGTCCCCCTACACCGCTATTTTTGACCCTTCTTAAAACCACACGAACCAGAAATGAAACGCGACAAAGCCATTTTCGATCTTATTGAAAAAGAACAGCATCGCCAGCAGGCCGGCATCGAACTTATCGCTTCAGAGAACTTTACATCGCCACAGGTGATGAAAGCACAAGGATCTGTTTTGACTAATAAATATGCGGAAGGGCTGCCAGGGAAGCGTTACTATGGAGGGTGTGAAGTTGTAGATGAGGTAGAGCAACTCGCGATCGACCGTGCAAAGGAATTGTTTGGGGCCGAATGGGCAAATGTCCAGCCGCATTCCGGTGCGCAGGCGAATGCGTCGGTGATGCTGGCCTGTCTCAAACCGGGCGATAAGATTTTGGGATTCGACTTGTCCCATGGAGGTCATCTTACGCATGGATCTCCAGTGAATTTTTCCGGTAAGTTATACCAACCGACGTTTTACGGTGTTGAACAAGCCACTGGGTTAATCGATTTCGATAAGGTCATTGAAATTGCACAGCGTGAAAAACCAAAAATGATAATCTGCGGAGCATCAGCATATAGCCGTGATTGGGACTACAAAAAGCTCAGAGAAGCTGCTGACAGTGTTGGTGCTCTCTTACTGGCAGACATTTCACATCCGGCAGGACTGATCGCTCGCGGTTTACTCAAGGATCCTATGGAGCACTGCCATATTGTGACAACCACAACCCATAAGACGTTACGTGGTCCTCGCGGCGGAATGATACTCGTTGGCAAAAACTTCGACAATCCGTGGGGCCTGAAGACTCCTAAAGGTGAACTTAGAAAAATTACTTCGGTACTTGATTCAGGTGTATTTCCGGGTACGCAAGGTGGACCACTTGAGCATGTTATTGCTGCCAAGGCAGTATCATTTATGGAGGCGTTGTCGAACGATTACATGAATTACATCGTGCAGGTCTCCCGAAATGCCAAAGCTATGGCACAGTCATTTTTGGATAAAGGTTACAAGATCATTTCAGGAGGGACGGATAATCATTTGATGTTGATAGATCTTCGTTCAAAGAACCTGACGGGTAAAAAGGCGGAGGAAGCGTTAATTCAAGCCGATATTACTATCAATAAAAACATGGTTCCCTTTGATACGCAATCACCTATGGTAACATCTGGAATGCGTATTGGCACGCCAGCAATTACAACGAGGGGGCTGGTGGAAAGAGATGTGATCAAGGTTGTTGAGCTGATCGACGAAGCATTGCAAAAAACCGACGACATAAAACATCTTAAGTCGGTCAAAAGGAAAGTGAACAGAATGATGCAGAAATTTCCGCTATATAAATAAGAACTTAATTCTGGTTAGAGAATAAACAAAATTATAGATGCCGCTGGATCAAGAGCAGAATGACGAGAAAGAAATGAGTTTCCTGGACCATTTGGAGGAGTTGCGTTGGCATCTTATCCGGTCTTTGATAGCAGCGATAATTTTTACCATCATCGCTTTTCTAAGCGCGCATTGGATCTTCGAAAATATTGTCTTTGCACCCGCGCGACCTGACTTTCCAACGTTTAAAGTATTGTGCAAGCTTGGTAACGCGCTCAACTATGAAGGCCTTTGCATAACGGACATCCCATTCAAGGTCCAAAGCAGAAACATGACGGGCCAGTTTACTATGCACATTATGGCCTCATTCATTATAGGCATTATGATCGCTTTTCCATACATCTGTTGGGAAATCTGGAGGTTCGTTAAACCGGGGCTACAGATAAAAGAGCGAAAGTATTCTAGGGGTGCCGTTGCAGCCGTCTCTGTCTTGTTCTTTTTCGGCGTAATGTTTGGGTTCTATGTGATCGCGCCCTGGATGGTATATTTCCTCGCAAATTATTCTATCAGCGATATGGTAGTAAATGAGTTCGACATTACTTCATATGTTTCGACTGTTGTTATGCTGGTCTTTGGATCAGGATTGTTGTTCCAGTTACCTGTCGTAATTTATTTTCTGACTAAAGTCGGTATTGTTACTCCGGAATTTCTGAGAAAATACCGAAAGCATTCGATCATCATAATATTGATCGTGGCCGCGATCGTAACGCCTCCGGATCCACTAAGCCAGATGTTGATTACGATCCCGTTGTATCTGCTCTTTGAAGTAAGTATTCTTATTTCGGCAGGCGTGGCACGACGGAAAGCGAAAGAAGAAGCGGAAGAATTGCTTGCTGAACAATCCTCTGCATCAGAACAATCGTCGACCTCATGAAAATAGCAATTGGAAGCGATCACGCCGGATTTGAATACAAGGAAGAACTGAAAAAGTGGCTCGACAAACACGGATATGAAGTCGTTGACTTTGGGGCACACAATGGTGATTCTTCCGACTACGCTGATTTTGCTCATCCGGTAGCTTCCAATGTAGACGAAAAGAATGCATCAGTCGGAGTTTTGGTATGCGGAAGCGCCAATGGTGTCGCAATTACTGCAAACAAACACCAGGGGATTCGCGCTGCGATTTGTTGGAACGAAGAGCTGGCATCCCTTGCAAGACGACATAACGACGCGAACGTCCTTTGTATACCCGCGCGTTTCATAACGTTGGATCTTGCGGAAAAAGTGCTTGATACATTTTTGAAGGCAGCCTTCGAGGGAGGACGGCACGCCCGGCGCGTTGGCAAGATCAGTCGCTGACGGAGTTCCTCACATAATAAATTCCATCCCTCGAGTACATACCTCTTAGCTTAGGTATCCGTTCGAAGAAAGGCTTCAGCTGATCGTCTTTGTCTCTTATTATATCTGGTGGATCCATGTTAAGTCCGTTGTACACAACAATTATATTCTCATAGTATCCGGGCTGTCCGAAAATTTCCTTTGCAAGGTTCCAGCTCAAGAATGGTGATGCCAGCCGATTGTCCTTATAAAAACTATAGTCTTCATCCAGTGCGAGTACGCGTTTTCCCTCGAAAGAACTTTTGATATCCGCGACAAGCAGATCATCGTAAGCGATCCGACCCCAGAGATTGTATCGCGCTGAATAACTAATGGTAACTATGCCAATAATCAGCAACCAGATATACATCTCAGCGAATTTTCTCCTTCGGATAAGTAATAGAAAATGAGTGATAAAAAAACTGAAACTGGGAATTATAGTAATAAAGCTTTGCGGACGAAAGTCCTTCGAAATGAGGATTTGTATGATGGAAAAGATCATCCAAAAAAACATACTCTGAACGAGTTGTGTCTGGTATTTTGACAGGCGTGCATCCCGATTCATCATAACCAGCGAAATGAAAAGGAAGACCAACGGCAATGCTGCTAATGTCCATAGCGCCTGGTTTGAAATGAACCTGTCGGAATGAAATGTCAAATTGGCTAAGTAAAAATATTGCCACACCTCATGCAGGCCGTCAATTAGGTAATATCCGCTTAGCAGCAGGACGTGTGGAAGCATGAATCCAAAAATCAGAAGGAAAAATTGCCTTGGACTACTGCGAGTAAAGAAGATTAGGATCAGAAAGGAAGCAATAATGAAGGTTGCAAAACTCAAAACAAAAAGCGAGGCTATGCCAATGAAAAGCCCAAGACTGAAGATCGATTCATTGCCTTCCCCGCGAAACTCCAGTTGTTTGAAAAGGTTATTTAGCGCAAGCAGCAGAAATCCCGATCCCACGAGCTCAGGAGTCAACGCGAGGGTATCGAAAGAGAAGGTGAACAAAACTGCAAAGATCAGGGAGGGTATGTAGGTATTTTCGGCAAACGCTTTCTTGGAAGAAAATACGATCCCGAGGTACGAGGCTTGTACGAAAATGAGCACAAATGCCAGGATATGACGAGCCAGGACGGACCGTCCGAAACAGACATCAAGGAGCGCATTAAACCAAGCCGCCAACGGTGCTGTGGAATCAATGATTTCCGTATACAATGAATTGCCTTCCCGAACTTTTTCGCCAGAGATGAAATTCTTAAGCTCAGGATACGTCAGTCCGGGTTGGTCGATCCACAATGGGAGTACGATAATAAAAAGTATCGCCAGAAGACCAAGCAGCCGGTACGGATCGTTGATTCTGAAGTAGTGTAACAAGTGAAAGATTGTTATTGCGCACAAAATAGGCAGGTTTTTATAAATGCCAATGGTTGATTGCTAATTGTTCTTTGATGAAAGATATTTGTCATTATGAGTGGTTCAACACGACAACAGAAGTATGGGAAGCTAATTCAAAAAGAGCTTAGCGAAATTTTCCAGCGTGATAAGCGAGGCATTCTCGATAACGCGTTCGTAACAATTGCCGATGTCAAGATGAATCCTGACCTCAGTGTGGCAAAAGTTTACATCAGCATGTTGCTGGCAAAGGAAAAGGAAAAGGTGTTGGAAAATATCAACAAGCATAAGGGCGAGCTACGCAGGGCACTCGGTGAAAAAATTGGAAAGCAGGTACGTATTGTGCCCGAACTGATTTTTTACAAGGATGAATTGGAGGAGAACGCGAGCCGTATGGATGACCTCATCAAGAATTTGAATATTCCGCCGCTGAAACCTTGAGTTACCTTTGAACCTTTCTCTCTTTATTGCCAGACGTTACCTTCTTTCTAAACGGAAGAAGAATTTCATTAATGTTATCTCGATAATTTCTGTCATCGCAGTAGCTATAATTTCTGCATCTATAATTATTGTCTTATCCATATTCAATGGTTTGGGTGATTTGCTGCATTCGATAAACAACTCTTTTGATCCTGAGATCAAAATTGAAGCGGTGAAGGGCAAGACATTCCGCGTTAACGATAAGCTCATCAGTAAGATTGAAGCAATTCAAGGCGTCAAAGTTGTCACCGAGGTGATCGAGGATTTTGCAATTGCAAAGTACAACGGAGCGAACCAGGTGGTCACTATCAAAGGCGTGGGAGACAACTTTATTAACCAGGACAGGATACCCAAGGAAAGTATAGTCGAGGGTGAACTATTGTTAAAGAAGAACGGAGTTAACCGTGCACTGGTAGGATATGGCGTAAAGAGCACATTGTCGATCGCGTTGGATCAGGATTTTTATCCGCTGCAATTGTATTATGTGAAAAATATACGAGGCTCAGCTACGGATCCGTCGAAGATGTATAATCAGAAGAACATTTATCCAGGAGGAGTGTTTTCCATTATCCAAAATTTTGATGAGAGCTATGTAATTGTTCCGTTGTCTTTTGCGGCTGAGCTGCTTAATTATTCTGACAAGCGTACGTCATTGGAGATCAAAACAGAAGCCGGTAGCGACATGCGAGATGTCGAAGTTAAGATCCAGGGAGCGTTGGGTGAAGACTTTAATGTTCTCAATGCGGAAGAGCAGCATGAAGATTTGTACAGAGTACTTAAGCTTGAAAAGTTATTTGCTTCCATTGCTGCGGTATTGCTTTTAATCATAGGATCGATCAATATATATTTCAGCCTTATGATGTTGGCACTGGATAAAAAAAGAGACATCACTATATTGGCATCTATGGGTGCCGACTCACAACTCCTTCAACGAGTGTTCATAACCGAAGGACTCCTTATTGCCGCCGTTGGTACAATTTCGGGATTACTTTTCGGGGCCTTTATTGTCGTATTACAGCAGAATTTCAACATGGTATCTATGGGTATGGATACTGCAGTGGTTGATGGCTATCCGGTGAAGATGAATGTTACTGACTTCATATATGTATTTGTAGTGATGACAGTTGTTACAATACTGATCTCCTCCCGTCCGGCTGCGCTCGCATCCCGCTTTGCTTCCGTCCAGCACCTGTAATATCTATGTACCATATTTTCGGAAAAAACCGATTATTTCTAGCGGATAATGCGTAATTTTCAGATTCCGTTTTCATCAAAATGTCGATTTTGGGATGAAAGTCTCTGCCTCACAACCGTTTCAGATCATCTATTCGTTGTATCAACACGAGTATCTGGGATTCGTATTTGAGTCCTACATCGTGCATCTGGACGAAAAAGGCAAGCTTACCTACCAACACCAAAACATTTCCTCCAAAAACGCCCGCGAATTCTCAAAAGGACTCGACGACCGGGATTTTGAACTGATCGAGATCATGGATTCCATGTCGCAGGAATCGATCGTTAAAAAATTCTCCGCAAAGTTTATGAAGCCGGAGGAATTCTTCGTCAAAACGTACGATAAGGTAAAGGGTAGCGAGCTGATCCAGGAGCAGATTGAAGACTACATGGAGAAGCGGCGTGCAAAGATCCTGGAGAAATTAAAGGGGAAGATTCTCTTTGAAATGGGCAATGACGGAGAGCCCACATGGCGAAAAATTGAAGTGCTCGACAAACGATCAACAATTCAATTTCACTTCATGCGTACGTCGGAGAATACAAACTATTACCCGACGATCCTTTATCAGGGAAAAAAAATTGACCTTCCAAACCCATCGGCTTATTTGATCTGCAAGAGCCCGGCATGGATGGTATTGAATGGAAGGCTGTATGGCTTTGAGAAACATGTCGATGGTAAGAAGCTAATTCCGTTCTTCACAAAGAAATACGTCGTCATTCCGAAGAACGTAGAGGAAACCTATTATAACCGATTTGTTGCTCCATTAATTGCTTCTTTCGACGATGTGGAAGCAAGCGGTTTTGAAATTAATAAGAGTACTTATGATCCTCACCCGATACTCACGTTATCGGAACTGCACACCGCGCAATCATCTGCAACGCCTACACTATTTGAAGATAAAGCACAATCGGACGATGTTGCAGAGGAGTTAGGCAAGATCGTCTTCGACCTTTCTTTTCGTTATGGGAAACATAGATTCAGAGGTGATAATATTGGTCCGGTAAGTGTATCCCTCGAAAAACAGGGCGAAGGATATGTATTCCACCGCGTAGCTCGAAAGACAGACGAGGAAAAAAACTTTCTTCATACTCTGCAAAAGTTGGGTTTGCCGATGAAAGGTTTCCGTGTGGCGATACCAAAGTCGGAAGCATTTTCCTGGCTGAATGAAAACCGTGTCAACCTGCTTAACCTTGGATTTGAAGTAAGTCAGCCTGAAAGTCGCGACAAGAAATATTTTGTGGGAAAGGCTGTCATTGAGGTTGAGGTAAAAGAAAACATCGATTGGTTTGATATTCATGCAAAGATCAGATTTGGTGAGTTCGAAATTCCTTTCAAGGAACTCAGGAAACTTATATTGCGGAAGAAAGTAGAATTCAAATTGCCTAACGGCGAGATTGCAATTATACCTGAAGCATGGCTTACGAAGTATTCCGACCTCTTTGCGCTAAGTGAGACGGACGGTGAGAATGAAAAACCTGTACTTCGGAAACATCATCTTAATCTTGTAAAGGAACTCGAAGAAGGTAATCTAGCTAAGGTTCACTTGAGCGAAAAGCTGCGGTCACTCAGTTCATTTAGTGGAATAAAAAACTACCCGATGCCCGCAGGCTTTACGGGTCAGCTCCGGCCCTACCAAAAAGCGGGCTACAACTGGCTGAGATTCCTCAATGAATATCGACTTGGAGGATGCCTTGCAGACGATATGGGTCTTGGCAAGACCGTTCAAGCGCTTACATTACTTCAGGCGGAGAAGGAGGCCGGAGCAGGAACTACCCTTCTTATCATGCCAACCTCTTTGATCTATAACTGGGAGATGGAGGCCAACAAATTTGCGCCTGCGCTGAAGATCCTGAATTATACAGGCACACTAAGGAACAAGGATGTAAAACGATTTGAGAAATACGATCTCGTTCTCACATCATACGGAATCACGCGATTGGATGTGGAACTTTTGGGTCAGTTCTTTTTCAACTACGTTATCCTGGATGAATCCCAAGTGATCAAGAACCCGACTTCAAATATTGCCAAGGCTGTAAGAGAACTTAAATCCAGGCACAAGCTTGTCCTTACCGGTACTCCGATTGAAAACACTACCATGGATCTGTGGTCTCAAATGTCTTTCATCAATCCCGGAATATTGGGTACTCAAACTTACTTCAGAAATGAGTTTCAGAATCCCATTGAAAAGAAGAACGACGAGTCACGATCCAGGAAACTTCATGCCGTTATAAAACCCTTTATTTTACGTCGACACAAATCGCAGGTAGCTACTGAGTTGCCCGAAAAGGTAGAGAGCATCCAATACTGTTCAATGACATCGGAGCAGGAGCGACGTTATGAAGAAGTAAAAACACACTATCGCGAAAAGATATTCAAGCTTATTGAACAGGAAGGATTAGGCAATAGCCGGTTCATGATCCTTGAGGGCCTCACAAAATTGCGTCAGCTTGCAAATCATCCGCGGATGGTTGAACAAGGTTACAGTGGTGATTCGGGTAAAATGGAGGACATTACGCATATGCTTGAGAATGCGATCGCCGAGGGTCACAAGGTGCTTGTATTTAGTCAGTACGTAAAACACCTCGAACTCGTGAGACAGTACCTTAAGTCGCACAAGATCGATTATTCCTATCTGGATGGTTCAAGCACTGACCGCAAGGAACAAGTAGAGCGATTTAACAGGGAAACGAGTCTCAAAGTATTTCTCATTTCCATAAAAGCTGGAGGACTCGGCCTTAACCTGACAGAAGCGGACTATGTGTTTATTCTTGACCCATGGTGGAATCCTGCAGTTGAAGCACAAGCAGTTGACCGCGCTCACAGGATTGGACAAAAGAAGAAAGTATTCA
>Ga0075428_100004434_pt1 | contig 15500 bp, 12 predicted proteins | sample RhiMetdeltSRZDD2_FD_75291 | JGI IMG/M metagenome (GOLD analysis project Ga0075428, IMG submission 75291) | Populus rhizosphere microbial communities from Tennessee, USA - Rhizosphere MetaG P. deltoides SRZDD2 | ecosystem: Host-associated > Plants > Roots > Rhizosphere > Soil | place: USA... | reverse complement strand
CCGCCGATGAGCCGAAACAACGTCGCGCCCGATGTCGCCACGCCAAGGTCTCGGTAGTCCACGGCGTTCTGTGCGGCGATGACCAGCACCTGCATCACCATGCCGAGTCCCAGCCCCATGACGAGCATGATGCCCGACGCGGCGAGCGTGCTCGTCTCGGGGGTCATCCGGGACAGCAGGAACAGGCCTAACGTCATCACGCCCGTCCCCACGACCGGGAACATCTTGTACCGGCCCGTGCGGCTGATCAGCTGGCCCGACGAGATCGACGTGAGCAGCATGCCGCCCATCATCGGCAGCATCTCCATCCCCGATTTGGTCGGCGATGCTCCCTTCGCCACCTGCAGGAATACGGGCACGTACGTCACCGACCCGAAGAGGGCAAACCCGACGATGAAGCCGACGGTGGACGTGACCGTGAACGCGCGGTTGCGGAACAGCCGAAGGGGCAGCACCGGTTCCTGCGCGCGGCGCTCGATGACGACGAAGGCGATCGTCGATACGATCGCACTCACCATGAGACCAATCGTGAACGGCGAACCCCACGGATATGCCGTGCCTCCCAGGTCGGCGATCAGCACCACGGCGCTCAGCGCGATCCCGAGCAGCGTCGCTCCGGCGTAGTCGATCGCGTGCTGGAGGCGCTCCGCCCGCGCCGGAAGCGTGACCGCGAGAACCACGAGCGCAAGGGCGCCCAGGGGCAGGTTGATGTAGAAGATCCATCTCCACGAGAGGTGCGTCGTGAAGTAGCCACCCAGCAACGGCCCGGCGACGCTCGCCACACCGAACACCGCGCCGAAGATCCCCTGATATCTGCCCCGCTCGCGGGGAGCCACGATGTCGCCGACGATCGCCTGCGTGGTGACCATGAGACCGCCGCCGCCGAGCCCCTGCACCGCGCGATAGATGATGAGCTGCGTCATGTTCTGGCTCGAGCCGCACAGCGCCGAGCCGGCGAGGAACAGGACGATCGCGCCCTGCATGACTCCCTTTCGGCCGTACAGGTCGCCGAGCTTTCCGTAAAGCGGGGTCACGATGGTCTGCGCGAGGAGATACGCCGTTACGACCCACGACAGGTGAGCGAGCCCACCCAGCTCGCCCACGATGGTCGGGAGTGCTGTCGAGACGATCGTCGAGTCCAGCGCGGCGAGCAGCATCGCGAGCACGAGCCCGCTGAAAACCACGAGCACCTGTCGGTGATCAATGGGCGAACCGCGTTCGCTGATGACGGCGGTCATTCGGTCGGGGCCGGGGTCGATGATGCGTTACGCTGACATGCCCGGCAGCGCCGAGTATGGGCTCTCCGACCACGAGGCAAGATGAATGCTGCGCGGAGCACTCCCTGCCCGAGTGCTGCGGCCAGGTCGCCGGGTCCCGTCAGCTACGCACGCAGCGCCGTAGTAGGGTCGACACGCGACGCACGCCGCGCGGGTACGTAGCACGCGACGACGCCGACGACGACGAGCAGGACGCCGGCGCTGACGTACGTCGCGGGGTCCGTTGGCGCCACCTGATACAGGAGCGATGCGATGACGCGACTCGCCGCGATCGCGATCGCCAGCCCAAGCACGAGCCCGGCGGCGACGAGCATCATTCCCTGCCGCGTAACGAGCGCCAGCACGTCGCGCGGACGGGCGCCAAGCGCCACCCGCACGCCGATCTCGAAGCTTCGTTGCGCGACCGAGAACGCCAGCACGCCATAGAGACCAACGGCCGCGAGCACGAGCGCGAGCCCCGCGAGGGCCGAGAAGAGCACCGTGCTGAATCGGTTCGGCGCGGAGGCGACCCTCAGCAGCTCCTCGTAGGTGTTTGCTTCGTAGACCGGCAGCGTCCGATCGGTCTCCGCAATCGCGGCACGGATGTCCCGCGACCCACGACCCGCCTAACGTGGCCAGCATGGCCCCGCAGCGACTGACGATCCGACACTCGAGCTCAGTTGGCGATTGTGGCTATGCTGTCCCGATGTTAGCGTTGTGTGGCGCTCAATGCCCGCGACGCGGACCGCAATGCGCCACCGCACCCATGAAGTCTCCTGGATCGAACGCCTCGCGAGTTTCGCGACCGCGACCGGTGCGACGGCAGGAACGCTCGTCGTGCTCACGTCACTCGGACAGAGCGTTCTTCGACGGCCGGTGGCGGCGGCACCGGGCGAAGCCCGACAGGTGCCGGAGCACCTCGTGTATGTCGAGACGCCCGAGCCGGCCAAGGCGCGCGTTCCCGTGTCTGCGCATGCGCGCCGGGTCACGCACCCGCAACGAGCAACGACGTCGCAGCCGCGAGTCGCGGGCGTCGACAGCTCCGGCGTTCGCTCCGCCCTCTCACCTCACATACCAGATCCCGGTCCGGCGCCGGAGCCATCGGCCGCCTCGGCGAGCGCGGCGCGCGTAAGCGCCGATGCTCGAGGCGTCTCCGGCGGGTTCAGGCGCCCGAGCCACCCGGTACGCATCGACTCCGCTCTCGGGGCATTGAGCGAGAGTTTGGCGAGCGGCCTCGCGAGCGGCCGGCTCAGGGCGCCGTCGCCCACGCAGGAGGAGCTCGACACGAAGTGGCGCGATCAAGCATTCGAAGTCGCCGCCTCGAGGGCGTCGGGCGTGCCGGTTCGACAAACGGGCGGAGGCAGCATCCCCGTTCCGTTACCGTTCGGGGGACCATCACGCAAGCAGCGCGAGCGCGACCGCGCCATCGAGGCGCAGCTGAAGCCGGTCAGGGCGCTTCGGCAGCAGCGCGTGGACTCCGTCGTTGCTGCCCGGCGGGAGCGGCGCGCAGACTCCCTCGCTCGCGTCACCGACTCGCTGCGGCCGCCCGTCAGGCGTTAGGCAGCCAGACCCAATGGCCTCGGCAGCGGCGTGAGCAACGCATGGCCCCAATACGACGGGCCGTCGGCCTCGTTGTTCGTCGAGCACGCCGCTCTGCGCGTGCTTTCGCAGTGTCGGCCGGAATCCATCTCGGCGTAGCGATCCTCGTTCTCGCGACGGACATACGGCGGGAGATCCAGGCCCACGGCGTGTCGCAGCAAATGGAGGCCGAGCTGCGGAAGCGGCTCCACTCACGCCCGTAGTTGGTCACCGGGCCCTTCAACCGCCAGGGGTGCCAGCTTTGTGCTGGCTGTCTGCTTCACGGACTTGTCGCGCGTGGCTCCGGGCGCAGAACGCTCGTCCGTCTCCCTGGTCTCCAACGGCCGGTACCGCAGCGCCTCGGCGACGTGCGTCCAGGCGACGGCATCGGAATCGTCGAGGTCCGCGATCGTACGCGCGACCTTGAGCACGCGATGGTACGCGCGCGCGGAAAGGCCGGAGCGTTCGGCGGCGGAGGCGAGGAGGTCGCGCGCGTCGCCATCCACCGGGGTCCGGGTGTCCAGCCAGCGACCCGCCGCATGCGCGTTGCACCTAACGCGCGGCACACGGCAGTAGCGCTCCCGTTGGCGGGAGCGCGCCATCTCCACGCGTGCCCGAACCGCTTCCGAGGATTCCCCTCCCTCGCGCCGTCCCAACTCGCGCAAGGGCACGGCGGAGAGCCGGACCTGCATGTCGATGCGATCCGCGAGCGGCCCGGAGAGGCGAGATTGGTGATGGGCGATCTCGGACGCGGCGCAGGAACAGCCACCGCGTGGGTCGCCGGCGCGGCCGCACGGGCAGGGATTCATCGCGCCGACGAGCGTGAACTGCGCCGGAAACGACACCGACGTGGCCGCGCGCGCGATCACCACTCGGCCATCCTCGAGCGGCTGCCGCAGGGCGTCGAGGACGTGGCGGGGGATCTCCTGCAGCTCGTCGAGAAAGAGGACGCCGTGGTGCGCGAGGCTGACCTCGCCCGGCCGCGGATTGCTGCCGCCGCCAATCAGCCCGGCCGCCGACAGTGTATGGTGCGGCGCTCGAAACGGCCGCACGACCGACACGGCAGCGTTAGGCGCGAGCAGGCCGGCGACGGAATGAATCGCCACGACCTCGAGGATTTCCTCCTCGGTCAACGCGGGCAGGATGGTCGGGAGCCGCCGAGCGAGCATGGTCTTGCCTGCCCCGGGCGGGCCTATCATCAGGAGCGCGTGTGCTCCGGCGGCCGCGATCTCCAGTGCGCGTTTGGCCACCTCCTGTCCCACGACGTCGGCGAGGTCGACCGATTCAGCCGCTGGAGTAGCGTTGATGTCGTTCAGGCCCGCGCCCGGCGGGTCGAGCCTGCCACCCTCCAGTTGCGCGACGATCGAAGTCAGATTCGGCGGCGCACACAGGGCCAGCTTCGATACGAGCGCCGCCTCCGGCACATTCGATGGCGGGAGAACCAGCGTGACATCGTCGGCGGTTTCTCGCTTGCGACGGCTAGACCCGGCGAGTCGTCGTGCCACGGACAATGCGCCTCGGACGGGACGCAGCGAGCCGTCCAACCCGAGCTCGCCGATAGCGACCACCGACGCGAGCGCATCCGCGTCGAGCTGACCCGTCGCGGCCAGATACCCTAACGCGATGGGGAGGTCGAACGCTGTTCCATCCTTGCGTTGGTCGCCGGGCGCCAGGTTCACCGTCACGCGCCTCGCCGGAACGACGAAGCCCGAGTTCAGCAGTGCCGCGGAAACTCGCTCCCGGCTCTCCTTGACCGCTCCGGCGGGTAGCCCGACGATCGTCCACATCGGCAGGCCGAGCGCGACGTCGACCTCGACGAGCACGTCATAGGCATCGATGCCAAGGACGGCGGCGGAACGCACGGCGGCGAGCATGGCGCCACACTAACACCGCATGCTCGCCACCCCGCCATCAAAGCGTTGCCGTCAGGCGCGGTCCCACGCTACGGAATTGCCACCACCGACACCGTGAACGGCAGCACCGGCGACAACCCCGGACCCCGCCTGTTGAACTGGGAGTTCACGACGAGGAGTCTCCCACGCGCACCGACCAGCGACGTCGGCACCATGAACGACGGGTCCGTCGTTTGGCCGACGACCGTGCCACGCGCCTGGTTAGGCTGCACACGAATCTCGGTAATGATCGCTTGCTGATTCTGCAGCACGTACAGCGTGTTACCACGCATCCAGAGCCCATCGCCGTTCGGGAACGTCGCGCCACCGACATCGAGCTGCACGATCGCCTTCGTCGCGATGTCGATGCGGTAGATCTTCCCCGTGTTCGTCTGCACGGTGAACAGATACTGATTGCTCGGCGACACGACCATCCCGTTCAGGTTGAAGCCCGGACCGTACACGATCGGCGTCCCCGCCAGCTCGAGCCACCGCTCGATCGTGTAGCCGCCGGCCGCGTTAGGCCTCACGCGATGGATGACTGGACTCATGGAGTCCGTGATGTACGCGATGCCGTCCTTGTCCACCGCAATGTCGTTGATGAACGTCGGCGACGAGCCCGTCGGCAGCGCGGCGATCAGATCCCCGGTGAGCGCGTCGTAGACCCACACGAAACCGGTGCCCCCGCCGGCGACGAACAGATGCCCGGCGTTGTCCACCTCGAGACCGATCGCCGTCGTCCGGCCATCCTCGCCCGGTGGGAGGAAAGGGGTCAGCGTCTCATCGCTCGCGCTGCCCCGGAAGACGGTACCATTGGTCGTACTGCTCACGAACACGAGCTGCGTGCGCTCATCGTAGGCAATGCCCTCGGGGAACACGCTCGAGCCCGGAAGCACATAACGAGTCGGCAGCGGCCCGCCATCCACGCGCGCGCTGGGTGTGCTCGAAGCGGTGAGCGTCGCGTTTGGCGCGGTGGCCGTATCGGTACAGGCGGCGAGTGTCGCGAGCGCGGCAGCGGCGACGCGCGTCCAGCGTCGATCCTTCACGAGACCAGGTCGCATTCGATCCTCCAACGTGCGTGCAGTCCACGAGCACCAGGGGTCGCATCACGTCACGGTGACACGGGGGCGCTCCGGTCGCACGTTGCACGCCAGCCGACTCCCGGCGCGCAGAATCCGAGTCTCAGCGAATGTTCAGGAGATGAATGAACGCGATGCCGAGCACGACCAGGAGAAGCAGCGATAACGAAACCGCCGCGATGACCCGCGATCCCGCCCGCGCCACCGCACGCACGTCCGCGCTGAGGCCGAGCGCCGCCATCGCGACGACCGTGAGGTTCGACGACACGAGTCGCGTCGGCGCAATCCAGCTCGCCGGAACCGTGCCGGTCGCACGCAACGTCGCCAGCGCCAGGAAGCCCACGATGAACCACGGGACGAGCGTGCCGAGCGACGGCGCGTGAGCGAATCGATCTCGCTCGCGCAGCGAGAAGAAGAGGACCACGGGACCGAGCATGAGGACCCGGACCAGCTTCACGAGCGTCGCGACCTGGCCGGACAGCGTGCTCACCGGAAACGCGGCGGCCAACACCTGCGGCACGGCATACACACTCAACCCCGCGAGCACCCCGTACTGGTAATTCGTTAGGTGCAGCGGACCGACGAGCAGCGGCAGCGCGAGCACGACGATCACGCCCAGAATCGCGGTGAACGCGATGGACGATGCGACGTCTTCCGCATCGGCTCCGATCACCGGCGCAACGGCCGCGATGGCCGAGTTTCCGCAGATCGCGTTGCCGGTCGCGACGAGGATCGCGAGACGCCGACGGAGGCCAAGCCCGCGCGCGATTGCCACACCGAGCACGAGTCCCAGCGCGACGATCAACACGATTGCGACGCCGAGCGCCGGGCCGGCCCGGACGAGCAAGGGGAGATCGACCGAGATCCCGAGAATCGCCACGGACACCTCGAGCACCTGCTTGCCGGCGAACCGAATGCCCGGCTCGAGATTCGGGTGGGGTCGCCAGATGGCGCGCACGATCATCCCGACGAGCAGCGCGACGACGAGGGCCTCGATGACGGGCGACCCGAACAGCCGCGTCTCGACGCCCGCGATGGCGAAGGACGCCACCGCGACGGCCGCGGCGACCAGAATGCCGGGGACTACGCGGCGCAACGGGCGCGTCGAGCGCGACCGACTTCCAGCGCGGCGGGCGCTCGCCGCAAGCGAACGAGCGTCACCTCAGGGAACGCGCCCAGGCGAAACGGGATGCCCCAGTACCCCGTGCCGGGGCTGATGTAGAGCAGCGAATTCTCGTTGCGGTACGCGCCCATCGCGTGCTCGAGGAAGGGCGACGCCAGGCTCCAGCCCAGCGACGGCATGGCCAGCTGGCCCCAGTGCGTGTGCCCACTCAGCGTGAGCGCGACACCACGCTTCGCGAGCGCGGGCCAGAGCGCGGGGTTGTGAGCGAGCGCGACGACCGTCGCTCCGTTAGGCGCCCCGGCGAGCGTGCGCTCCACGTCCGGCGCGACACGGCTCTGCCCGCGGCGCCCGCCAGCCGGATCGCCGGTGCCCGCCAGCACGAGCGCCGCATCACCTCGACGGAGGACGTGTGCCTCGTTGAGCAGCAGTCGGGCGGGAACGTCTCTCCGCAGCCGATGCTCCACGGAGTCCCAGCCGGCGTAGACGTCGTGGTTGCCGGCGATCATGAACACGCCGAGTGGCGCCTCGAGCACGCCTAACGCCGACGCGTACGCGTCCACGTCCTCGGCACGGTCATCCACCAGGTCGCCGGTCACCGCAATGACGTCCGGTGAAAGGTCGCGAATCGTTCGCACGACGCGCTCGAGAAAGCGCCGCGAGGTGTGCGGTCCGACGTGGAGGTCGGACACCTGTGCGATGGCAAGCCCATCGAACTCCTGCGGGAGACCGGGGATCGACGCGTCGACCTCCCGGACAACGAGCCGGCGCGTTCCCAGGTACCCGGCAATCAGCACGCTGCCCACGCAGATCAAGACGACAGCCGCCGCGACGCGTCCACCGGTCAGCGGCTGTCCGAAGAAGGCTCCGATCAACACGCCGACCGTCGCGGCAACGCCGACGAACGGCAACATCAGCTGGGTATACCAGAACGGCCGAACGACGAGCAGGCGGAAGGCCGCCTTGGGATAAAAGGGCCAGCCACGCCACCGCGCGTAAACCGCCAGCGGCAGCGTCGTATAGATCGCGAGCGCGATGACGACGGTCAGCGCGTGCGGGAACAGTCCGTTCGCCAGGGCGCCGATGATGAGCCAGGACGCGCCCAGGTAGAGTCCGAGCCGCACCGCAATGAGGGGCCGTTTCATGCGAGAAAGGTAACCGCCCCTCGTTGTGCGGCCTCGACCAGCCTACGCCCCCGGATTCAGGCTGGCGTGCGATGGCGTCGTCTCGAGATGATGGCGGAAGCGGTCGCGCAGGACGTTCTTCAGATATTTCCCCGTGCCCGATCGAGGAATCGAGTCCACCAGGATGACGTCATCGGGCAGCCACCACTTCGCGAAGTGCGGAGCGAGATGCGCGCGCACCGATTCCAGCGTCGGCGGCCTGTCCGCACGCGGTACGATCACCGCCACGGGACGCTCATCCCACTTCTCGTGCGGCACCGCGATGACGACCGCCTCGCCCACATCCGGATGCGACAGCAAGGCCCCTTCGAGCGCGACGCTGCTGATCCACTCGCCGCCGGACTTCACGAGATCCTTCGACCGATCCTGAATCGTTATGCAGCCGCGCGCGTCGATGGACACGATGTCGCCGGTCTTGAACCACCCGTCGTCGGTGAATCGATCGGCGGACTCGGGAGAGTTGTAATACGCCCGGGCCACCCACGGCCCGCGAACCTCGAGCTCGCCCATGGTGACGCCGTCCCACGCGGCGGGCTCGCCGTCGTCGCGACGCGCACGAATCTCTACGAACGGCAGCGGCAGCCCCGCCTTCGCGCGGTAAGCGAATTGCGCGTCGCTCGGCGCGTTCTCGAGATCGCTCGTCACCTTGCTCACCGAGCCGACCGGACTCGTTTCGGTCATCCCCCAGCCCTGCTGGATGTACAGCCCGTGCCGATCCTGGAACGCGCGAATGAGCGGTTCGGGCACGGCCGCGCCGCCGACGAGCATGCGGCGCAGCGGTGTGAGGTCGTGCCTGGTGGGGTTGGCATCGAGGTAGTGCAGGATTCCCAGCCAGATCGTCGGCACCCCAGCGGCCATCGTGACCCGCTCGCGCTCGAACAGCTCGACCAGGCTCGCCGCATCCAGATGTGGGCCGGGCATCACCTGCCGTGCGCCCGACACAGCCGCGGTGAACGGCAGGCCCCAGGCGTTCGCGTGAAACATCGGGACGACGGCGAGCACCGTGTCACGCTCCGTGATCCCGGTGACATCGGAGATCAGCGTGCCGAGCGTGTGGAGACAGACGGACCGGTGCGAGTACAGCACTCCTTTCGGCCGGCCGGTTGTGCCCGACGTGTAGCACATCATCGCCGCTTCCGACTCGGCGAGCTCCGGGTACTCGTACGACGGGTCTCCGGTGGCGAGCAGCTCCTCGTAGTCGATCGCACCCTCGGGGAGCGGCGCGTGCGCATTGTCGCGAACGACGATCACGTGCTGGAACGCGACGGTCGTCGCCAGCTGCTGCGCCAGCGGCAGCAGTGACTGGTCCACAAGGATCGCGGCATCCCCGGCGTGGGAGGCGATGTACGAAAGCTCGTCGGCGTGAAGGCGAATGTTGAGTGTGTGCAGGATCGCGCCCGAGCACGGCACGCCGAAATACGCCTCGAGATGGCTCACGTGGTTCCAGCACAGTGTGGCGACGCGGTCGCCGCGGTGTACGCCGAGCTGCTGCAGCGCGGAGGCAAGCCGCCGCGCGCGGCCTAACGCGAGTGCGTAGTTCGACCGTGCCAGCGTCCGATCGGGGCGTCGCGAGACGATCTCTTTGTGCCCGAACATCGACTCTGTTCGGCGCAGCATCGCGGTGATGGTCAGGGGGTACTCCATCATCAGGCCGTCCATGCGCACCTCCGGAGGCGTTTACCAGCCACGTCTAGGCGACACGAACGTGCCGTCCGCCGCGACCCGTGTAAAGATCGCGGCGGACGAATGTCCGGATTCTAGAGCGCACCTCGGGTCTGGCCCGACGCACGAGCCGGAGTGGCCTCGGGCTCCGGCACCGGAAGGAAGTCCTCGCCGGGGTTGATGAACTGGTCGTGCTCGATGTGGTACTGCTTGTCGTAGAGCTGCCGGTACCGCCCGTTCGCAGCGAGCAACTCCCTGTGCGTACCACGCTCGATGATCCGCCCCTCCTCAATCACCAGGATTTGATCGGCGCTTTCGATCGTCGACAGCCGGTGCGCAATCACGAACGTCGTCCGGCCGCGCCGGAGTGAGCGCAGGCCGTCGCGAATCAGCGCCTCGCTCTCGCTGTCGAGACTCGACGTCGCCTCATCGAGAATGAGGATCCGTGGGTCGGCGAGGATCGCTCGCGCGATCGCGACGCGTTGCCGCTGGCCGCCCGAAAGCTTGACGCCGCGCTCGCCGACGATCGTCTCGTACTTCTTCTCGAAGCGGTCGATGAACTCGTCGCAGTGCGCGATGCGGCTCACCGCACGCACTTCCTCGTCCGTCGCGTTAGGCTTCGCGAACGCGATGTTTTCCTTGATCGTCCCGTCGAACAGGAAATTGTCCTGCATCACCACGCCCAGATGCTCGCGATAGTCGCGAAGCCGAAGCGTGGCCACGTCGCGACCATCCACGAGCACGCGCCCGTGCGTCGGACGGTTGAACGCGGTGACCAGACCGATCAGCGTGCTCTTCCCCGCCCCGCTCGAGCCGACGAGTGCCGTGGTAGTGCCCGCGGCGGTCGTGAACGAGACGTCGCGCAGCACCGGAACGCCGGCGACGTACTCGAAGCTGACATTCTCGAACGCGACATCGCCGGACACGTCCCGGATCGCCTCGCGCTGCTCGTCCTCCTGGTCCTCCGTAGCGGTCTGCCGGATCTCGCGGATTCGATCGAGCCCGGCGAACGCCTCGCTCACCTGCGTGCCGATCGACGCGATCTGCACCAGCGGAGCGGCCACCAGCCCGATGAAGAAGATGTACATGACGAAATCGCCGAGCGTCATGGAGCCGCCGACGATCGACCGCCCGCCGATGATGATCATGAGCACACCGATCACGCCGACGATCACCGTCGTGGCAGCACCGACGGCGGACGTCCCGGTGATGGTCGCCGCGACGTTCCTGAACAGCCGCTCGATCCCGTCCGCGAAGATGCGCTCCTCGCGCTCCTCGGCGGTGTACACCTTGACCGTCCGGATCCCGCCTAACGCCTCTCCGAGTCGCCCGGTGACCTCGGCGTTGATCTCGTTACGCTTGCGGAAGAGCGGCCGGAGCCGCTTGAACGCCACGGCCATCATGCCGCCGAACGCTAGCAGTACGAAGATGGTCGACGCCGTGAGGTGCCAGTTCAGATAGAACAGCACCCCCAACGCGATGACCGCCGTCAGGAGCCCGCCGGTGAGCTGAACGAGACCGGTGCCAATGAGATTGCGAACCCCTTCGGCGTCGGTCATGACGCGCGTGATCAGGACGCCCGATTTGGTCGAATCGAAGAACGACACCGGGAGCCTGAGCACGTGTCGCTGCACGTCGACGCGCATGTCGCTGATCGCACGTTGCGCGGCGATGCTCACGATCTGGGACAGCGAGAAGGACGTGATCGCCTGGACGACCGTCGCGCCGCCAACCGCGAGCGCGAGCGGCACCAGCTTTTCCAGCTGGTGCTTGTTCAGGACGTTGTCGATGAGGTACTTCGAGCTCGCGGGCAGAACGAGCCCGGCAAGGCGGTTGATCAGCATCAGCCCGAGCCCGAATGACAGCGAGCGCCGGTGCTTCCAGATGAGGGCGCGGGCTTCCGCCCACGCCCGCGCCATATTCACGCGCGGCTTCTTCGTCCTGCCGCCTTCAGCCATGCAACCTCAAATGGTTCGCGCGCGGCGCCGCAACGGGCGCCGCGCTTGGAGTTGAGTGTGACCTGCCGGCAAGCGGCCGTTCACGTTGGTTCGGATTGCCTGGCAGGAAAGCTAATGCCGTGGCCGCGACTGACTTCGTGGCCCGCCTGCTGGAGCGCCGCGATCGCGCTTTCGAGATCGGCCTCACGAACGAGCACATAGTCCGTGTCGTGAGTCCCTATCGCGAGAATGGGGATGCCGGCGTCCGCGAGCGGCGTCGCGAGTGACACCAGGACGCCCACGAGCTCCGGGGCGAGCGTCCCCTCCACACGCATCGCCACATAGCCCCGCAGGCGTTGCGTGCCTACTGGCACCAGAGCTTCCGGACACACGATGGACAGCTCGTCGCTCGTCCGCGTAATCGACAGGAAGCCGTCCCCGTTGGCCCACGCCGGGATCGCCGCGTCAGCTGAGAAGCGACACACAGCGAAACGGCCGGGCACTACGCGAACCTGGAGGCGGTGCATCGCCGCCATTCAGCCGCTCCGTCGCACGCGACCGGCGCGCACACGGACCGGCCACCGAACCAGACGTCGCTCGCCTTCCCCACCCCAGTGGCGTCGCAGCTCTTCCTCCACCTCGACAACCGGATCGCGACCAATGGCCTTCGCGAGCTTGCCTGTCGCCGACCAGGTTCGCATGTACCCGCCGAACTCCCGCAGCGTGAGAAGGCCGTCGATCTTCAGCGTCGGTGCGGCGACCTCGTCGACGGGCAAGGGGACGCCCTCGTACGCCTGGTCCACGAGCTTGCGGTCCGCGGGCCAATACGGTCCACAGGTTTCCGAGTAGTAGCGGAACAGGATTTTATCGAGCTCGCCATCGAGCACTGGCCGCGTGTAACACCAGACGGCAAGTGCGCCGCCCGGGCCGACGACACGCCGCACTTCGGCGGTGAACGACTCCAGCGGAAGCCAGTGCAGCGCTTGCGCGACCGTCACGAGGTCCACCGACGCGTCCTCGAGTCCGCTCGCATCGGCGCGCGCCACACCGTACGAAACGCGCGGGTGCGGTGTCGCGTGAGCGATCTGGTCGGCGCTCGCATCGGTGGCCACCACGCGTTCGAACCGTTCCGCCAGTGGAACGGCCGCCTGCCCATTTCCTGTCGCGCAGTCCCAGACGACGCGACGCTTCTCGGGAAGCGACGCGACGAAATCGAACAGCTCAGTGGGGTACTTGGGCCGAAAGGTGGCGTAGTCTGCGGCGGACGCCGAGAAGTAGTCCTTGAAACCGGGGTCGCTCATTTTTCTCGCGTGGATCGGCGTCGTGCGCGGAACCAAGCATCGGGTGACTCGTCCACATTTTAGCGACGGCTCTCGATTCCAACCAAATCTCCCGTGTTCGTCCCCAAGCTGTTCACGACCCTCCGCGGCTACGATCGGCGCCAGTTCGCCAACGATCTGACCGCAGGAGTGATCGTTGGCATCGTGGCGCTGCCGCTCGCGATCGCGTTCGGTATCGCGAGTGGCGTGACGCCGGCGCAAGGTCTCTATACGGCCATCATCGCCGGCTTCCTGATCTCCGCGCTCGGAGGGTCCCGCGTGCAGATCGGCGGGCCCACCGGCGCCTTCGTCGTCGTCGTGTACGCGATCGTCCAGCGGTACGGCGTGTCCGGGCTGGCCGCCGCGACGCTCATGGCCGGTCTCATTCTGGTGCTGCTCGGGCTCTTCAAGCTCGGCACCATCATCAAGTTCATCCCGCACCCACTCGTTACGGGGTTTACGGCGGGAATCGCCGTGATCATCGCGTCGAACGAGCTCGGCGATGCCTTCGGGCTTCAGGTCGCGAAGGTGCCCGCGGAGTTCATCGAAAAGCTCCACGCGTTGTGGGGTGCCTCGAGCACGGTGAACCCATGGTCCGTCGGAATCGCGACATTCACCCTGCTGCTGCTCGTCGCCTGGCGGCGATTGAACTGGCGATTCCCCGGCCCGATGGTCGCGCTCATCGTGACTGCGGCCGCGGTGAAGCTGTTTCACTTGCCGGTCGAGACGATCGGCAGCCGCTTCGGTGTCATCGACCTCGCCTTCCCGCGCCCGGAGCTCCCGTCGCTGTCACTCGCTGAGCTTCGTGGCCTGGTGGCTCCCGCATTCACGATCGCCGCGTTAGGCGCGATCGAATCGCTGTTGTCGGCCATGGTCGCCGACGGGATGATCGGTGGCCGCCATCGATCGAATATGGAGCTCGTCGCGCAGGGCATCGCGAACGTCGCGTCGCCCCTGTTCGGGGGCATCCCCGCCACAGGCGCCATCGCTCGCACTGCCACCAACGTCAAGAATGGTGGCCGCACGCCTGTCGCCGGGATGGTTCACGCCGCGACGCTCCTGCTCATTGCGCTCGTATTCGGCAAATGGGCGGCGCTCGTCCCGATGGCGACGCTCGCAGGCATCCTCATGCTCGTCGCGTACCAGATGAGCGAATGGCGCGTATTCCGAGCCGAGCTTCGAGGCCCGCGCGAGGATGCCGCCGTGCTCGTGACGACGTTTCTGCTCACGGTGCTCGTGGACCTTACCGTCGCCATCGGAGTGGGCATGGTGCTCGCTGCGTTCCTGTTCATGAAGCGGATGGCCGAAGCGACGAACATCTCGGCGGTCACGCGCGGCCTGAAGGCGGACGGAGACGACACGACTTATTCGGCGCCCGGGGCCATCAGTCGCCGGACCATTCCCGATCGCGTGGAGGTCTTCGAGATCAGTGGCGCGTTCTTCTTCGGCGCGGCCGAAGCGTTCAAGGAGGCGCTGGGCCAGATCGCGGGCAGGCCATGGGTGATCATCATCCGCATGCGGGACGTGAGCCTTCTCGATTCGTCGGGCCTTCACGCCTTGCGGGAGGTCGTCCGCCGCTTCCGGAAAGACCGGACGATCGTGCTCCTGGCCGAGGTGCATGCTCAGCCGCTCCAGGTAATACAGGCGTCGGAGCTGTTCCACGAGATGGGGGATGACGTCTTCATGAACATTGACGACGCGCTGGACCGCGCCCAGGCGCACGTCGCGACACGAACGACGGGCGGGGGTCCGGTATTCGGCGCTCCCGCCGCCTAACGACGTCGGACCGCAGACCGGTCCAAAAAGCCAATCGCCGCGCGCGGCAGCTGCCGCGCGCGGCGATTCGCTACCAGTTGGCGGCCGCTCCTCAGCCCGGAGGGAGCGAGCGGCGAATCTCCTTGTTGCCTGCGGCGACACCGAGCGCGACACTGAGCCCGAACGCGATCGCGCTGCCCGCACCAACGAGCGGAAGCATCCACACGATGGGGGCCGCGATCAGTGTCGCACCCACTCCGGCGACGATCGGCGCGAGCGGACTTCTCGCAGCGTCCACATAACGCAGCCGGCGCGCAACAAACTCCTTCGCCTGCGTAAACCCAATGATCACCGCTGCCGTCGACAGCGCGAATGCGAGCAATCCCAGCACGTGTATACCCCCTCGTGACGTAGCTGCCTGCTTGACCCTCGGCTCCGTACGGCGAGCGTCAGACCGCGGTTTCGGGCCGCCATGTTAGCCCGTCGTATTGGCGTTCAACCACCACGCCTCTAGCATACACCGCATGCGAGCCGTCGTCATCACCCGTCCGGGCGGACCGGAGGTTCTCGAAGTTCGCGATGTGGACGCTCCGCTCGCGGGCCCCGACGACTTGCTCGTTCGCGTGCGCTCATCCGGACTCAACCGGGCAGACATCCATCAGCGAAAGGGCGGCTACCCGGCGCCCCCTGGCTCGCCGGCGGACATTCCCGGCCTGGA